>Ga0315282_10001816_pt1 | contig 39904 bp, 51 predicted proteins | sample YL17G07_20_MG_FD_203693 | JGI IMG/M metagenome (GOLD analysis project Ga0315282, IMG submission 203693) | Sediment microbial communities from Yellowstone Lake, YNP, Wyoming, USA - YL17G07_20 | ecosystem: Environmental > Aquatic > Freshwater > Lake > Sediment | place: USA: Wyoming | collected...
CGGAACCTTGCTCATGGACCGAGATGAAGAGTGGAAAACAGGGTACAAGCTTATCGACATGGAAGAAAATCCAATTGATGAGACAGGGCCAATAATGCAAATTACAGCAAAATATTAACGCTACCAAGAATTTATTCCATTCTGTTTCTTATTGCTATTTAACCTCATTTTTGCTTTATCTAATATTTTTTGAGCTTCAAGTAAATTGTAGGAATGTCCTGTCTTTTTAAAACCATCCACGGCTTTTTTATAGTATATTATCGCATTATCAAAATCTCCAATAATATCATAAATTAACCCGATATTGATATTAATTATTGATTCTCCCTGTATGTCACAAATTGTCATTTTTATTCGTTGGGCTTTTTCGAAATATTCCATAGCTTTCTTATAATCGCACAAATCAAGATAGACATTACCTAGACTACCATAACAGTTTGATTCCCCTAATTTGTCACCAATCTCTATACTAATTTTCAAAGCCTTTTCATAATACTCGATAGCCTTATAATAATCACCCAAATTAGTATGAGCATTACCTAGACCGATATAACTACATGATTCTCCTTGCCTATCACCAATCTCAATTTTTATTTTTTGCGCTTTTCCATGATACGCAATTGCTTTCCTATAATCGCTCAGACTATTATAGGCGCTACCAATATTAGTATAACTGGTCGATTCTCCTAATTTATCACCTATTTCAATACTTACTTTCAAGGCTTTTTCCCAAAACTCGATAGCTTTATTAAATTCATTTAAATAACCATGTATAATACCTAAATTGACATAACAAAATGATACTCCTTTTTTATCGCCGAGTTCTATACAAATTTTCAAAGCCTTTTCATAATACTCGATAGCCTTATAATAATCACCCAAATTAGTATGAGCATTACCTAGACCGATATAACTACATGATTCTCCTTGCCTATCACCAATCTCAATTTTTATTTTTTGCGCTTTTCCATGATAGTCTATGGCTTTATAATAATTACCCAGACTATTATAGGCGTAACCAATATTAGTATAACAGGCTGATGCCCCTAGCTTGTCACCAATCTTTATAAAAATTTCCAAAGCATTACCCAAATACTCGATAGCTTTCTTATAATTTCCTAAATTATTATAGACACTACCAAGATTGGAATAACAATATGATTCTCCTATTTTATTACCAATCTTTATAAAAATTTCCAAAGCATTACCCAAATACTCGATAGCTTTCTTATTATCACCTATATTTAGATATGCAGTGCCTAGATTTGCATAACAATCTGATACTCCTTGGATATTACCAATCTCTAATTTTATTTTTAGGGCTTTTTCCAAATATTCGATAGCTTTCTTATAATCACTCAGACAACTATAGGCGCTACTAATATTATTATAACAGTCTGATTCTCCTTGCCTATCACCAATGTCCCTATAAATTTTGAGGGCTTTTCCATGGAACTCTATAACTTTATTATAATCACTAAGACAAAAATAGGTACTACCTAAATTAGTATAACTGGCTGATTCGCCCTGTTTGTCGCCAATATCATAACAAATTTTTAAGGCTTTTTCATGGTACTCCAAAGCCTTATTATAATTTGATATATAATTAAATATTCGACCATTGATACAATGATTATGACCTTTACGCTCTTTTATATGGTTAATCCATTCATCGACAAATTGGTCCCAATCTAATGTTGATATGGTTTCTATATAATCGCCGAATTTACTATTAAGATACCATAATTTTCGGACAAAAGTATCCGTATTCCCTATTATAATTCCACCAGGGAAGTCGGTGAATATGTAATTATCTTCGTTGAAATCTTTGTTCTCCCATTCCTCTTCTTTTTCGCCATATTTTTGGTATATTATACACTTTTTATTTTTCTTTATACTCTGAATGTAAGGGTTAATATCGAGAACGTCCGAGCAACTGTAGCCTATAATAAGTACCATATCGTGCTCACCCAAAGAAAATAAATTTTTTATCACACCTATCCGTTTTTCTGATAAAGTTTTACTAGATATTGATTTCATGGTTGCCCTTATACTACCTAGGTCATTGGCACTGCCATGAATCTTAAAAATTCGAATACCGGGTTTATCAGACAATGCAAAATTACTCGTAGGATTCGGGTCTATGTTGACAAAATCAACTTCTTTATAGTAGACTTTAAAATCAACGTTCTCTTTCAGACCCTCTCTTTCGAGCGCTTTTTCTATAAGCAAGTCAAAATTAGTCGTAAAAATCGTTTTAATATAACCATTTTTTACCATTTTAGCTATTAAAATATGATTCGTATTAGGATCGCCCAAGCCATATATATTAAGGATAGGGGTAATATCCGAATTCTCAGATAATATTTCCATGAGTGCTTCAAAAGGTATTTTCGCAGCCATAATTTCTTCAATCTCGTTTTTATTCAATTCTAATTTAGTTAGAACACTTGTAACTATTTCACGAACGATAGGTAATCCAGAATTACTTGATATGCCAGCACCACAAAAAATAGCTAATTTCTTGTTCTTAAGGGCATGATCTACCATTTCCAATGTACTCAATTCAACCAAATCCTACATCAACCATTAGTCGGCGCACTGCCTGGCATTTTTCGTCTGGGAATCTATCTCTTATATGATGAGCCAAATGATTGCTTTCAAATTACGACTTAGTAGATAAAAAATTATATAACTTCACAACCTTCGGCAATTTCATCGATGAATTCCATTTTCATAAATCTGATTCTTGAACCCATAATTTCTATTTCTTTCTTCAACGTAGAGTATGGGATAAACTTACATATCTTAGGCAATGGTGATTTTAATTTTGCAAATGTCGGCCTATTTATCTCATTGATAACATTAATACGTCGATCATCCGGGGCTACGATATAAAGATTCAATTTAATATTAGGCTGCATACTGACAAGATCGGACATTCTCAATAAACCCGAATAGATAGATGTCGTATGTTCAACTTCAAATGCTGCTAATATGGCATCGCCTTGTAACCATAAAACGTCTATCAGCTCAATTGTTTTATTTGTAACATCATCAAATTGCCTGGGTATATCATTTCTAAGCCTTGGTATATTTTGGAATGAGACCCCATTGTACGCCTTATTCCTATCATTTTTAGCGACCCAAACATCCATTCCCATATCAGAGCCAAGCTTTAATAATAAGTATTGGATTTCCTCATGAGTCGTTTTATCGACCTTTTCAACCTCACAAACATCGGTTTTACTGGTTTCTATTGGCTTTTTCTCTTCAGGGACTGTGAAGATATCGCCTTTCGATTCATAGGTCTTTGGAGAACAATAATACTTTTTTGGATCATATTCCTTTTTAACGGGATTTATCATGGCATCCTTGATTGCAGCTATGATGGCCTCTCCATCTCCGCTAGTAAATTCAGCAGGAGAGCCTCTAACATGTCCGATCCACGAGTTCGGAGATTTCAAGTCTTTAAAAATAGATAACTTATCTCGCAATTCTAATACAGGTATTGCATTCTCTGGTTTTAATTGGTAAACGAGTTCAACGTTGAATCTGACAGGGAATTCCTCGTCGCCCCAAATCTTAGTATTATCAATATATGAATCCGATTTTACTTTTAACACGCCTACGAATCTCGATATACCCGTTAGATAGCAGAGGAAATAATCGCCTGGATGGATATTTTGTGCTAGCTTTTTTCTTCTCTCCCTGAAGCCGCTTATATTAGCACCGTTTTTAAGGAACTCTTCCCATGTCTTACCGGTGAAAAGATCAAGCCAATATTTAGTAATAGTTTATCCCTTCGATGATACCTGTATTAATTATAATAGACCTTATGTATTATATTATTTGTTAATTTAATCTCTGATTGTTTATTTTATGAATTCTTCAATTATCTGTCGCTCTTCTATATTTAAGCCATACAAATCATAAACAAGCTCATCTATTCTTTTATCTGTCTCTACAATCTCTTTTTCAATGCGATTTTTTTCATCGGTTTGCTTGCCTTTAAGGCTAATGAACTTTTCATTTAATTCTATCATTTTTTCCGCTAATTTTTCTAAATCATGAGATGAAATTTCAGGTATTGGTATTTTACCGAAATATTCCCAGCTCAGGATGTATCCATTCTGAACTCTATTACATTTATTTTTGATTAAAAACCATGTCATCTTTGAGTTTAAAATTGCTAATAAAGCTAAATTGGAGGAAGGTATTAAAAAGATAGTTTTGTTTAAATAGTAGTTTTTCTTATCAATTGTAAATTTAGGGGATACCTGCACTTCACCGAATATAATCTTAGGTTTCTCAAACTCTTCATAGTAAGCGATAGAATCCTGTATTTCATACCATTTATATATACCGGGTTTTCTACCTACTTTTTGATCTTTAGACTTTTTCGGTAAGAGATTTACTTTATATTGCTCAAGATATTTTTCTATAACAGGATATTGCTTTATATCAATACCTCTACGAGTAAATATCAAATATTCGTTTTTAGAATCTATATAATATCTTTTTAATTCATCTCCAGATATAAATGGTTTAATTATCTCGACATTTTTCTGATCCTCAGAGATTAGTTTATCCTTTACATCGCTTGATATTACGAAAGCATCATTATATCCAGTTACAATACCTCTGCGTACTTTTTCTCCTACTAATTCTTCAAGAGATTTGTATTTATTTTCTATTTTAGCAATAATGCCTTTTATTTTCGGATTTTGGAATAACCACCCATTATCGTCTAAGGTTGACTGATTTACATAAAACTGATTCTCTTCTACGTAACTTTGCAACTTATCGAATTTTAGAGTTTCCACATTACAACATTTTATTTTGGGATTTTGCTTTTTTAACTTTCTAATGACGATAATGCAGGGGTACGTCGTCACCCCTTCGAAAACCTGTAAATCCCCAAAATCGATGAACTGTTCGATCCAGAACTGGCTTAAAAACTTTCGAAGATTGACACCGTATCCGGCTTTTAGCCATTTATTAGAGACTATCATTCCGAAATAGCCGCCATTCTTCAACAGATTAAGCTCTTTCTCAAAGAAATATACGAACATGTCGGCCATGCCGTGATAGGACTCATAGTTGGCCTGTAGATATGGTTTAATCTCAGATAGTTCCTCTTGCCTAACGTAGGGCGGGTTCCCGATGATTATATCCCATCCGCCATTAAAGATAATGTTCGGGAACTCCTTATTCCAATCGAACGGCTTCGTCGCTTCAGGAGACCCGGGCATTAAGGACGGGTCCCTGACCGGCTGAGAAAGGATCGAGTTCCCACACTTGATGTTCTCCTGTAGGTCTGGCAGCCGGTGCTTCGACTCGGCCATCTTCAACAACAGGTTCAATTGGGCGATTTCCACTGCCTTTGGGTCCAGATCCACACCATAGAGATTTTTCCTGAGAATATTCGACTTCCTGGTTATCTTCCAGGAATCGTTGGAAGCGCCATTATCGGTATCCATTTTAGTCTGCGAATAATCTTTATCACGAAGCCTGTAGTATTCGTTCAGGGCATCAAACGCTTTGATGAGGAAAGATCCGGAGCCGCACGCCATATCCAGTATCTTGATATGGTCGACCTCGGAGGGCTTCTTGTTCTTCAACGCCTCGCAAAGCGTGTTACGCACGATATAGTCAACGATATAGGTCGGAGTATAATAGATCCCCTGTTCTTTTCTGTGAGTCTCTTTACTCTCGATCTTAGCGCGTTTCTGTGTTTTCCTCAGAATATGCCCGAGGTACTGTTCGTAGATATTACCGAGCACGTCAGCGTCGATGGCGGAAAAATCATAATTTGTAAGGCTCTCCTTGCTCTCGTACAGTCCCTCCACCACTTTGATCATCACGTCATCGCTTATCTCCAGATTCTCGCAGAGGTGAGCCAAGAACAGTTTACTGTTATAGTAAAAATCATAATATCGGTAGAGGCCGTTCAGCCCTTTAGTAAAGTTACCGTGCTTTCTTTCCTTGATATCCCGTATGATAGGACGGAGCATCGGGGCCTCTATTTGCCTATCCTCCGTAGTACGGATAAAAATGAGCCGGTCAATTATCCGCTGCACGGACTCATCGATCTCTTCCTCGGAAAGGTTCTTAGCAGAGTCGTATTTCAAAATGTCTTTGGATAATAACTCGCGATAAACCATCAATTCCTGGAGGAGCTGGTCCCCGACCTTTGTTTTCCTTAATTTTTTACCCCAGCTCAAGGCTTCCTTATCCAGCAAATTCTCAATAAATGCCGGTTTAGAGAGCCACCACAATTTTTGGAACTGATCGACGAACTGGTCACAGGTCAACACGATGAACCGGGCGTCGGAGAGGTTCTTACCCTTGACCTCGGCATTATAGATGATGAGCGTCTTGAAATCGCTTAATACTGCCCAGGTAGTATCCTTATGCCAGGCATAGTTGATGGCTTGAAGCGCATCCTCACTCTCATTGAGGCCCTTGTTAAGCGCCTTTGCCTCCAAAAAAAATTTCGGAATACCATTGATACGAAAAGCGTAATCAACCCTGCCTTTAGAGATTTTATCCTCGTTGGTCACCTCATCGTGGGTTTTAGTATTTTCAACATCCCACCCAAGTTCACGGAAAAGAGGAGTCAAAAAATCTTTTTTAGTATTTTCCTCATTATAAAACTTGAGACGGCCGCCGGCTACCATCTGGTTATACTTCTGGACCAATTCTCGAACATTATTCTTTGCAATATCAAATGGCCTTAGGTTTTGATTTAGCTGTTGCCCCATTTCATTTTTATCGGAAGGACTCCCTACCATTTAAATCATCTAGCCTTATACCCACTGAGTTAAATCGTTTAGTGGGTGACAGCATAAGGGTTTCTATATCCATAATGAACGACTGATGATGACCAGGGATTCCATAATCTAATAAACCGGTAATTTAAAATACTAATTTACATGTTATGGCAAAATAGTTAAAATCAAATAGTATTATGGCAACCTTAGTTAATGATATTAGTCGAAAAAATGTAACAATAATTTTTGAGGTCTAATAAGCGATGGAAGTAACAGAGCCTTACACCCCGGAAAAATTACCAATTGAAGGCATCGATTGGGACGCTCATGCCTCATTGATAGGAAAGGCAAACCAATATCTTGGCAGATATGACGGCATCATACAAACCATCGTAAATCCGGATATCCTTCTTGCGCCTCTAATGATCAAAGAAGCCGAACTATCGTCTAGAATCGAAGGTACAACGGCTACATTAGTTGAAATCCTGCATTATGAAGCAGATTCGAAAGAACGATTTACTCCTGAAAAAGGTAAGGAAATACAGGAAGTCATTAATTATAGCGAGGCAATGAAGTTCGCAAGAAGTGAACTTAAAAGTCGCCCTCTTACTATTAATTTGATAAAGGGTATGCACCGTATCCTCTTGACCGGTGTCAGGGGTGAAGAGGCCGAACCAGGGGAGATCAGGCGGATACAAAATTATATTACTATTCGTGGAAAAAAGATTTTTACGCCACCCCCGCCACAATTAGTACTAGATGCGCTTACCGATTGGGAGATGTATTTACATAAGGAAGACAGGGACCCGTTAGTGCAGTTAGCACTTTTAAAAGCGCAATTCGAGCTCATACACCCATTTAAAGATGGAAATGGGCGAATAGGGCGTATGCTCGTGCCTTTAATACTATATAATAAGGGACATCTTTCCAATCCGACATTCTATATCAGTGCATATCTAGAACGGAATAGATCCATATACTTAGACCGATTGGAAGACATTTCCCAAAAGAAAGATTGGAATGGCTGGATATCATTTTTCCTTGGGGCCATCATCGAACAAGCAAAAGAGAACAGCCAAAAAGCAATGGCTATTCACGAATTATACAAACGAATGAAGGATAAAATACCTGAAATAGCACCCTCTGAACACTCCGTAAAAGTAATTGATACGATCTTTATGCGCCCAATATTTAGTACGCCGTCTTTTAGTAGGTCAGTGGATATCAATAGAGTATCTGCCCAGAGAATACTTAATAAGCTTGTACAGAACGATATTCTTAGAATAGAATCAGAAGGAAAAACAAGACGCCCCACTATTTACTCTTTTCCGGAATTGATTGATATGACTAGAGAGACTTAACTTTACGCTATTTTATATTGTAACAAAATATCAATATTTTGTTACAATAGTTTATCATTGTAACAAATTTGAACCATTAGTTTTATATTACAACATATTATGATTTTCTTGTTACAATAGTTAATCATTGTAATAAAAAAAGAGTTTTTTGTTACATTTTGTAGTGATTTTAAACAAATAGCAATAAATTCTCAATGTTGCTTCTTAGATTTCCCATTTTCTCATCATCCTTTGGATTCCATGCTCCATTCGCCGCTCCCGAAGGATGTGGTAGATAGAATATCTGAATACCCGTAGCTTCTGGAGCACTGTTTTCCCATTCTTGTAGCCATGCTTTGGCATCGTTGCCAACGCAAATGATGAACTTCACGCCGTCTACTATAGCATCAGACAATTCCTGCCTTAACCATTGGTTGGCACAAAGTTGGGCATTTTTTGTCTTGAACTTCGGTGCCTCTTTGGATGATTTATCAGTACAGCATTTGTGAAGATGCGTCCAATAAACGTTGTTCACCATGATTTCGTTCAGGCGTACAATCTCTACCGTATATTTGCTATCCAGGTACTTTCTGTTGAATGTCGATATCTGCCCGATGATCCACTGAGGCGGCGCTGGAACTGTCATAAGTTGATGATGCCAGCCATCAAGCGATTTTGCTCTTGCACCTATATATGGTTGGATAAAAGCGGTAGTGGGATCTCGAGAAATGATGACTCCTAGTAATGAATTAGGCTTCTGAGGCCCGGGCACACCTACAATCGGAATATTCGATAATTGTTTAAAATCACAAGAAGAGGAACACGAGGGTTTATCGGTTATATTTTGAGTATCAATGATATTATCGATAAATTGCATACAGAAATATACACTTGGTGGATAAATCATTTTTCTATATTAGGATACTAATGTGTCAATAGTAAATTTCAAAATTTACTATAATATCTTAAGTATGTATTTATGGTATAACCGATTGATATAGATATATTTCCTGGATATGCAATTGGGAAATATATTAAATGGCCGAATTCCTTACTACTACAGGTACGTCGCATGCTCTTGAGCAAGTCATTAAAAATTCCAAGGAAAAATTGTATCTCATAAGCCCTTACGTCCAGTTGAGCCCTCTTTTAAAGGGCATGCTCAACCAGATCGATGCGAAGTCGCTTGACCTTCGGCTTGTTTACCGTGACGAGATCAAAGAGGAGGATATGGCTTTTCTTAAAAGCATCAAAGGCATCAAGCTCTATTCGCTGGAGAACTTGCATGCAAAGTGTTACATGAACCAGGATACGGCCATCGTCACCTCAATGAACCTGTTCAGGTACTCTCAGCAGAATAACCACGAGATGGGCATTAAGATAAATAAAGCGACCGATCCGGAGCTTTATAGCGAGCTATCGAAAGAAGTGGAATTTCTAATCGGGCAAAGCAAGAAGTACGATAAGATAGCAGATTCGGTATCAACGGTCATAGGTTTTACTAAAAAGACGATCACGGCGATAAAAGGCGATCTCTCCTCCGTCGAGCAAACGGTCGATATATACAAGAATCCGTCCTGCGCGGCGATATCTCCGGACGGCAAGAAAGTGTACACGTTCTGCGTGGAATGGATTTTGGCACGGGATACGGGCGACTATTCGCTGGATTCTTTCAGTACGTATTATAACGTTAAGGATATGGAGGTCGTACCGAAGGGCCTCAAGTTCCCCGTAGGCGGGCCTATATTGCCGCTACCCCTGATCAACATCTCGTCCACGCCCGGCCCGGCATCGATAACGCCGGTTCCTCCGTCACCCACACTGACAGTCTCGCCTTCATCGCCCGGCCCGACGGGCGATATATCGCCCTCTCCGACATTAAATGCCACACAGGTGGCTACACCGTCAATAATCCCGGATACGCCACAGAATAGTCCGGCGGTGAGCCCTACAGTCAAGCCTACTCCAGGTTTAGAATCATTGATGGCAATCGTATGCATGGCAGGAGCCGCCCTTATATGTAAAGAGAAAAGGAAAAAATGAAATATTTTTTATTGAGCTCGATCGACGATCGGTCCTTTTCACTGCACATTATGGAGCATACATAGGCCAAATACTAGGATCCCAAATACGCAGAGTAATATTGCCACTCGTGCGGGAAGAGACGAGGGTATCGTATTCAAAGCCTGAATGCATAATTATTTCATATATATTATTTCTTAAAGCCGGGTTTAGAAAATAATCCTTTATTATTTATGCCATACTTCACGCAATTTATTACGGAGAATGTGATTCCTTCATCGCACACCCCAATAGCCTTCATCGTCGCAAGCCCTGACCATCGGACAGCATATACATCCCGGCATTCTTATCTTTAACGAATTTATCCATGGATGGCGTCAGGGTGACCATTGTCAGTAGTTCCGTGCTTATTTAATAATGGCCTGTCTCGCTATGCGGCATACGTATTGCCCGGGCGAGCGTCGTTTAACACAATGACACAATGACACAATGACCGTTTATAACTCAAGGGGCTTCGCCCCTGAGAGACCCCCAATATATTAATTTTATAACTGAAAACCTGTCCCTTACACTACCCCAATCTAATAAAAAGTATAGGGGGTCTGCGAGGGGGCGAAGCCCCCTTCAGCATTAAAAAAGTCATTGTGTCATTGTGTTAAACGACACGCCACAGGGCAAACTAATAACACAAGCAATTATAAAACGAGCACGGAACTACTGACAGTGGATGAAACGCAGGTGGATACGAGTGTCGAGACTGCCAGTTGTTAGCCCTAAAAAGCTTACAAACTTCTTAAAAAGCTTGGCTATGTTTTTAAAAGGCAATGCGGTAGCCACATGCGATTCGAATTAGCCGATCCTGTAGAGGGCGACGGTAACGTTACTGTCCCGAACCACGACGAAATAGATCGAGGGCTATTGAAAGCAATATTATCCGATGTATCGATGCATACAGGGATACCGGAACAAGAGCTTATCGAAATGCTAAAATGATGCCCTGGTCGCCCACCTCGATAGCCTTCATCGACTCAACCGTCTACTGGCGCATAACCCGGCGATTTCCGTTTAGCAAAATTTATATACAACATATTGTAAATAAGAGCTTTAATATATTGACATATAATATACATGAGGATAGAATAAATGACGAATTGCCTGGAGTGCAGGTGGATCAGGACGAACGAAGAAGACCACGTTTGCGTCTATCATTGCGACAAGCCAAACTTCCCTATGACGGGAAAACGGCTCTTCTGGAGGGTCCGGTTTGACTGGGATTGCGATGGGTTCGAGGAACGCGGCAAGATCAAGTGGGTAGGGATTGGCAAATCGCGTATTAAATTCGAAGCGTAGACTCTACGACCCGGCCACGATCTTCGACAAAAACCGCCAATAATGGTAAGCCTAGATAGTTGTAATTGATCTTGACGGCAGCCTTTTTGCGAGCTCTGGCAAACCGTCTAGGATCTTTTCAGGCGTATACGATTCCAGCTCGCCGATAATGCTTTCATCCAGCATGTCCAATGTCAGGGGCACCGATACGCCGTCCACCGTGGTGGCATCCCTCATGTGAAGCGAGCCCAGCGGTACCCTGCATAGCTTTCCCGAGGGCGTCTGAGACGGGTCTATGCTTATAGCTCCCCTTACTTTTTCATGGCCTCCTGCGACCGGCACCTTTGCATTTTTCTTGATGCCTTTAAGCCACTTACTGGCCGGGGTATCCAATGCCTTAACGGCCGAGACGCCCAGGTATTTATCATGGAAGCTGGCCCGCTGCGCCTGTTTTAGGTCGAACAGCACGTGGAAGGAAGCTCCGGTCCATGACACGTACGGTTCTCCTTTTATATGCTCGCATATCTCCTCATCGCTGAGGATCTCATCTATAAGCAGCTTTGTAACGTGGAGCGAATCCCTCGTACTCATCCCTTCCCCCCTATCGATATCAAAGAAGACGCGATCAATATCCTTACCTTCACCCTCGTTGTTCGTAGCATAAAAGAAATCGATCAGCTTTCTCGGGACAAAATAGCTCCATATGATCGCCTGCTTTTCCGTGATCCGCGATCTCGCATCTTTAAGCTCCTTGACCGTATGCCTTATCCCCATAAGCTCCGGCGTGACCCCCACCGCCATGTCTTCAATGTATAGCGGCTTATCCTTCGAACCCCTTTTAAGCAACATGCGCACATTACCCCGGGGCAACCATATCTTAGATGCGATCTCCTTACCGCGCAAGTAATTGACGAGATACGGGGCTATCGTCCCATAATATAAAAGAACGTCTATATCCCCAAAAGGCGCGATCGGATCCTCAGCCCTGGCCATCATTTCCTGGAGCGATGTCATGATGATATATAAAAGAATAATAATTTTAAATCTGGCGGCCGTTTAATTGATCAGTGAAGGAATATGGCTACCAGACCATGGATCACGAAGTGGGATTTCGAAAAAGAGGTGGAGTGCTTTAATTGCCATAAGGTCGCAGCACAGAGGGTCGAGATCATACCCACTGAGACTATAGTGACGTGCGAGAACTGCGGGGCTGAGAGGCGCTACGTTATACATGGATTTTTCGTGGCCGGGGAAAGGCCGGACTTCGAAGCTGACAAGGCCAGGAGGAAGTACGACCTCTGGAAGTTCACCCGTAGCGCGAAGTGCGCCAATTGCTTAAAGCAAACTGAGCAGGAAATAACGTTAGACGAGTTCAAAATCGCCGTCGTCTGCCCCTCGTGCCTGTTCACACGTATCTATAAGTTTAGCGTGTACAGCATACCCGGCCTATAGCGATAACGAGGATAGAGGTTAAGTATTTGTCTTATAAGGTAGATATGATCCTCGACAATTCCAGGGCCCCCGTACTTCGATCCAAAAGCGACTGCATGGCTGCCCGGATAATTATCTCCTCGTTTGTAACAAAATAATTATTATTAGTGATCGTATTGTTCGGTGTCAGGAAACTATTTTTTCTCTTGTCTATGGATCCGGCCGACTTCCTGGCAGAAATACTTGATATTATCTATAGCGGACTGCAGTCTACGTTTAACCTCTTCATCCTGTAACGCCTTGTCAATAGCGTCCCGCATTTCTCGTTTGTGCCTATTTATAAGGTCAAGATTATATTCCAGCTCATCTAGTTCGTAATATCCTCTAAAGGCACCGACATCCTCTGTTATAATGTACCACCAATAAAACATGGTTCGACTATGAATTAATTGTTTCGTAAAATCAAACGCGGTATTATTTTCCCGCCCCGCTCACACATTGCTTTTAATGGCGGGATGATAATTTTTCGCTTATGGGGCCTTCTTGAGAAGTTTTATTGTATATCATAGGGCTAACCTGATATGTATACCTATAATAAGAAATTATATTTTTTTGCATTATAAGTATTATACAAAGATTAATATGATAAATCGATAACATAATAAGCGCATATTCTACCGGATATGCTTGTGGGTCCCTATAGTGAGCGCTGGCATGATCAATAACCCGATGTCGATACACGCTCGCACCTATAGGATATCAGGGGTGATCGTTCAAGGGAAAAAGGGTTAACGTACATATATAAAAAAGTGGTAACGATTTTTAATAGCGATTCCACTATAAATAAGGGGGCATTAGTGGCAAGTGAAACTAGTGAAAATGTCGCCGTAGGCGAAATCATTGGCTATGGAAGGGTGTATAACCCATTTAGCAAAAAGGCAAGGGTCATCGTTAAGGCCAATGACAGGGTCATCCGGGTCCCGGTCGATTATCGACAACAAAGATATATCCAGAACGAGCACCGGATCGGGGACAGGGTGGCCGTGGGATTTTATGGTGGCGAATGGCATATAGGCAGCTCGCCAACCGCATCGAATGATTGCGGCCCCGAACAGGATATCAGCGACCTGGACCTTCTCCAGTATGAGTTGAACAGCCTGGACCTTCTCAATCTTGTCGGACGACCCTTTAGTGTGCCTGATGCGGAGCCATTGCAGGTGGATAACGCTTTCGAGGGGGAAGAGATCGAAAAGCTCAAGGAAAAGGCCGTGATCAATCTATTGCTGAGCGAGATCGACGAACACCGCGACTACTTAAAGGAAATCGAGCAGGACATCAGGAAAAACAGCGACTTAATACTCGAGGACCTTGGCCTTTCCCACCTCAAGAAATACAATCAAAATAAAAAATTAAAACAAATAATGGCGGGAGAGGAAATAAAAACGATTGATAAGATCAACCTGGATCAAAATAGAAGACTGGACTTAATTATAATTCAAAATAACCAAATTATTTCAATGCTTGATGAGGTCATTTACCTTTTAAAGGAAACGATGGCACGATAGATAGTAGGCTCGACCATCGGCCGGCTTATAACCTGGCATTTTCGCATGGGGCTATCCTTTAGTTTTATGACAATATGCCAAAAAATATCGCCAGGAACCCTATCGTATCGCTGAACCCGTGGAAAAATATCGGCAGCCTCGTATAATCCCCGTATAACGATTTAAATAATGAGAGGTCCGTCCGTACTCCCGTTATATTTTCTACTAATGGTTTTAATGCGAAATAGCTGATAGATTGCCATACTATAGCTAATATTATCGCTATGATGACCACGTATGCCCAGTTTGTCGGCTTACCCAGCCCAATATCTTTCCAGCCCTTGCGGCGGAAATACAGCGATATCCCGCCGATCAAGAGCAGGTCAAGGGTCGACATAATGATATTTAGAACGATGCATAGGACGACGAGCGAATTTTCTATAAAGATGGACTTTTTATCGTTGAGCAGGCCGGATGCTGCCCTGCTGTTCTTCGATGGTATTGTAATGGTCGCCAATACGATCACCCTTTCGGGTCGATTAATTTAACAGATATTTTTAGAGTGGTTTTACCAGGAGGTAAGACAGGTTTAACGTTTCAAGTAACTCGTCAACGTTCTCGACGAATTCCCATTCGACCTTCTTGATATAAGCTTTATAAAGATCGATGTTCCCATCCGCGATATCTACGGATACGTCTACAGGATACTCTACTGCATTTTCCATAACCATTTTATATCCCCTACTAAGCACTTAATAATGCAACTATATATTAAGTATTAAGCGATTATATATTTTTTGCTTATCATGTATAAACCCGCATCCGCAGCTAATGCACATACCTCTTCACCCCGCCAAATGGGTTTAGGCCTTCGAATAAATAAATTTTATCAGGATACCGGATTGAAAATATAAGCTCCAAAAGGCAATTATTATGGTTTATCATGGAGAGGCCCGTATTTTTATTTGGCAAGCGTTTCTGGCGTATGCTCACGTTCGCGATTAGATGGACTTATATACTCGAATGAAGGATAAGAGTTGGAGTGATAAAATTGGCATGCACATATCAGGGACAGTGTCCCATAATACCTCCCGCCATGATGCACACGAGCATCGCGGCAGGCAAATGCGAACGCTGTGAGCACAACAGCAACAAGAAAGTCGGCGGCAGGCGATCGAGAAGGCGCTAATGGATTTTATCGAAAAATAGCACTTTTATTTTCGCTCGACGTCCCGGCTCCTTGAAAACTTGAGGGGCTGATACATCCAAATTTTGGAAAATTTTCGGTGTTCGGCTCTCTTTTTTCGTGCCCCCGGCCATTATGAGATGCATAAGAAAATTCTTCACGGATTATCCGGAGTATATTTTAAAGACTATTACGGGTCTGGTAAAAGGTATTAGATATCGTCTTCATCCGCGGTATCTACTTCTTCGATCTCGAGCCGTGGTATCGGAACTTCAACATCATCGGTATTTTCTATCGCCGGGGCGGGAATATCGATCCTGCCCTGCCGCTGTTTTTTCGAATAGCAAAAATGGGCGGTGAATTCGTCCATACCAGTAATGATTATCAACTCATTGTTATGGGCTGCCAGAGAAATATATTTCATCCTGCTTCCTCCTCTTTATTGGCGAGTATCCGGCCTCGTCATGTTTGCGGCGTGTTGAAAAATCCTTTTCGCTCGAGCCAGTTTACCTGCGGCCCGGTGTATCTCCAGGTCACGTCGCCTTTCTCGTCCTGGAACGACCACGGCACCACGATGACGGTATCGCCCTCGCGTATCCATGTCCTCTTCTTCATCTTGCCGCGGATCCTGCACATCCTGGTCACGTTGTCCAGGCACAGGACGCTTAAATGAGATGCGCCGAGCAGTTTCGTCACGGTACCCAGGATCTCTCTATCCGCTCTTCTAGGGGTCCTTACCCTGATGACCTCTCCGCCGGCATCTCCCGGTTTCCGGCCACCTTGATTATGTGGTTTATACAGATTTACACCTTCATAGCAACAATGCTCTTATGTTATATAAATTAATTATTAATTTTTATTTATAAAAATATAAAAAAATGAAAGTGATAAGGCTATGTGATGAGACTTATCAATATCTTAGAACCTTGGCTTCCTGTGCTTGGGGAAGCATTCCTGGCAATATACCGGCCTGCCTTCGGTGGGCTTGAACGGTACTTCACACTCTACCTTGCAGTCGGCGCAAACGGCCTTGTGCATCTCTCTTGGGCCTCCGAAACTCCTTCGGCCTCTAAATCCACTGTCTCTCATGTCGATTTCTCAGTCGGAGAAAAAATTCTCCGCACAATAACAAGAATAGAAGTAGTATAAAAAGTTATGTATTGTAAAATAATTTATAAAATATTAAATAATTTTTTTTTTATTCAAATGTCAGCCTCCGAAAATTCGGGCCTCAACCGTCGTCCGGCGCTAATTACCCGATATATATCTCTTAAAAGAATATTTATAAGCCTCCTTCCTTTCAGTTTGTAACGATTGGGTACTGGGATCATATGTTGACGGGTAAGCTGCCGGAAAGCTCGAAGTACTTGCCGGATATTTCCATGCGACCAGGGAGAACGCGAAAGGGTACATCAAGGACCAGAAAGCATTAACCGTAGCGCTGGAAGCGCTCGACCTTAGAGAAAATGCAGCACGCTCGCTCTCATAAGCATTAAAAGAGCTTGTCAAATAGGCGGTAAATTCATTACCGGAACCGTGATATGATAACTTATATAGCAAGGGATCGTCCGGAATCCGGTATTATTGCAAGTTAAATTTATTTTTTAGTAATAATTAATTCGCTTATATCATGTTAGGCCGGTGAAACCCTTGGACCCGTTTAAACAAAGGATAATTTCCAATATCGATAACTTGAGAGCCATAGTGTCGGGCTTTGAAAAGGAAGAGATCGAAGACGCCCTTAGCGACGGCCATTTATTCCACTACAAGATCGATAAGCTTCGAAGTGGCGGAAAGGAGTACACCATTCTGACGACGATCACTGTCACCCAAAATGATAAGATCAAGGAAAAGCCGCTTCTGATGGTTCAAGGATAGGTAGACTATTTTTAATTAGTAAATATATCGCCCGGCCATTTACCGGGATATTTTATGATATGCACGTCGACGAGCTTTTATATTAGCCCTCGCCCATGCAGGCGGGCTTCTATGCCCTCCCGAAGCTCATCGACGTGCCCCGCCGGCACGACTTGCACGGCATACCTGAGCCGCTAGTTCTCATAAAAATTTCCCCCGTGGGCGATGTTCTCTAAGCTAAGCGCCCCTCTCATGGTCCATTACGAACTGCCGGATCTGCCTGATTCGGGAGTCGATGTCGTTATTCACCTCGTCCATGCCCGTGGAGGAGAACTTTTGCAGGGCGTCCATCATGGAGCGGACCGGCAGCATCGTGAGGCGTATCATCATGTACATCTTCGTCTCGTCGATGTCCTCGATAAGGTCTTTCGGCTCGCCCGTGGACTTGAGCTTTACGTCGATCTGGTGGTTGATCTCGTCGAGCGCCGTATTGACGATGAACATGGCCCGCAGGTCATGCTCGTAAATGGCCTGCGCCGCGAGGGTCGACAGGATCATCAGGGAATCCATCGCCCTCTGCTTATCGGCGTTCTTGATAGCATCGGTCACCTCGAGCTTTGCCTTAAGCACTCTGCCTTTAAACTCGGTACTCTGCCCCGGCTTCTTTTTTTGCGCGGAGTGGGGCGTTTCCTCCCGTTCTTTAGGGGGCTCCGCGCGCCTTACGGCAACCTTCTTGAAGATGTTGAACATAGGCTGTTCCCATCGGCATGAAAATTTGGTTATATCATTGGCGCATAACTACTAAGCTTTATTGGTTCAGTTTAATTTGGCCTTACGCCCGGCCGTGTACTTATCCTGGATAAACCGGCCTTCAAATAGATTACTATTTTTATTTGGACGGCATAACTACGACATGGGCCGTAGCTTAAGTAATCCTTATAACTGTTAAGCCTGTACAATCATGAGGTGTTAAAAATGGACAAAACGTTAGCAATTCTCGGGATCCTTACGCTCGCATTGATCGCCGCCACGGCGGGCATGGTCATCATGTCGGCCCCTGCGGAGGAGGCTCCCCTCGATGTGCCGCCGGCGCCGGGTAACCCGGCCATCCCCAATGACCCTACGACGTCCTACGGCATCCACAATGAGGCGCTCACGCTCGCCAGGCAGTTCGTGATGGACGACCCTACATTCAAGTTCGATGGCATCGTGGAGACGCTCAAGGTCGAGCTGGACGAAAGCAGCGACCCGGTCATCGCCACGGTGGACTTCACCTCGAGGCAGGCGGGCTACGGGGATAGGTCCGGCATGATGCTCGCCCAGGTCCTGACGCCGCACAAATGTGTCCTAAAAATATCCGGGGGCCAGGTACAGTCGGCGGTCATGGACGGCACCTGGGATATGATCGGCCAGAAGGAAATTACTAAATAAGGCCATTTACTTTTTATTTAGCCCGGTGAAGGTGCGCAGGTGCTCCTCTTCCTGCATCAATATCTCGATGAAGATGTGCGCTGTCGTAAGGTCGCCCTCGCCCTCGGCCATCTCGATGATGCCTTGTACATCTTGATGGCGGCCTCCTCGGACCTGATGTCGCTATCAAGCATTTCTTTTAGATTGCCGCCGACCGTGATGGTGTCGGGCTTCGTGGTCGGTATGCCGCCCAGGTAAAAGAGCCTTTCCGCGATCCTCTCGGCGTGCTTCATCTTTGCGATCCCGATCTTCTTGAGCTCGTCGTGCACGGCAAAATCATGTACGCCGGCCCACTGGACGTGCTGCCACATGTACTGGATCGAGACCTGTAACTCTCGTGCGATCGCTTTATTCATCATATCGAGTAACTTTTTAGATGCCATCGGCCTCTCGCCTCGCCTCACAAAGTAATGCTACTAAGGGCCAATCGGTATCCATGTTTAAAATATTATGGAAAGGATAAATCAGGGCCGAAGCAGAGAAGCCGGTTATAATGACCGGCTCGCTCAAAAAATGCCCGGGGATGGCGCTTAAGAGGCGTTCGCAGACTGTATTTCGCGCACCGTGAGCATGAAGTGCAGCGTCTTGCCGGCCATGGGGTGGTTAAAGTCGATGTACACCGTGGTATTGTTCGGGATACTGTATACAGTGACAGGCTGCATGCCATAGTACAGCGTATCGTTCACGTGGGGGGTGATGTTGTTATCCAGCAGCGTGCTCATCGGCACCGGCTGGATGAGCGTCGGGTCGTAATCACCGTAAGCCTGGTCCGGCGTGAGAGTGATGTTCCTGGATTCGTTCGCCTTCAGGCCAATCACGGCGTCGTCGAACCCCTGTATGACCTCGCCTGAACCGACCGTGAAGTTGAGCGGCCCGTACGTCATGTTCTCGTTGTAGATACCAGCCTGCTGCGCGACCGCCTGGCTGGAAGTATCGAAGATCGTGCCGTTATCGAACCATCCGGTATAGTCGACGGACACGCTATCGCCTGATTTTACCGTTTTCTCGGTGGGACCCGCGCAGCCGGCTATCAGGGCGATGGATAATACCAGCAGGATAGCCGATATGGATTGTCTCTTACTTATCATGGTCATCACTAAATTTCGCTTACAAGGTCAGCAAATGGTCCGCTGTTTATATATCCTTTCTCGCTCGATCATCCAACCAGAGCCCGTGCCATAAGGTTAAAATATATGGCACATCGATGCCTCAGTAGATAACTAAAAGCTTAAATAATGATTAGATTTAGGTAATAAGCCCTATCACGCCTTTTAATGATAAATTGAGTACTATATGCTTATTATTTAAAAAACAATGCCAATTATAGATTATAGTGCGTTAGAGCGATTCGAACCGGTGAGATTCCGCTTTAGGGACTGGCAATGTTTTTAACTTCTCAACCGAGAGGCTTTACGGAGGTGGAGTTATGAATTCGGCAAGAGTATTGAGCGTATTAGCTGTCAGTATCGTCGTGGCCTCGCTGGTCGCAGCGCCAGCCCTCGCCTGGTTCCCCGGGTCTGGCTTCGGCGGGATGGGATTCCCGGGAGCCGGCTTTGGCGGATTAGGCTTCCCCGGAGCATTCGGCGGGATGGGATTCCCGGGAGCCGGCTTTGGCGGATTAGGCTTCCCCGGAGCATTCGGCGGGCTTGGCATTGGATTCCCAGGACTTGGATTCGGCGGCTGCGGCTTCCCCGGTATCGGCGGACTGGGCTGTGGCATCCCCGGAGGCCTCGGTTGTGGCATCCCGGGCGCCGGCATCGGCGGATATCCCGGGCTAGGCTATGGCGGAATGCCTGGATACGGCGCTCCTGGCCTGGGGGCCAACATGGGCTACCCCGGAGCAAACATGGGCTACCCCGGAGCAAACATGGGCTACCCCGGAGCAAACATGGGCTATGGCAACGCGGGATACGGCAACACTGCATACACTGCCCCGGCTATTGGGAACGCAGGCATTAGCAGCCCAACGATTAGTAGCCCCTCGGCCGCCATTAGTAACGCCTCGTAATGCATCGGCCTTTAAAACTAAAATAGGATAAAAACAGTTTTTTTTATTTAGATATATAGCCTATTCGTCGCCTTCTTTTTTAGGCCTTAAGCGAAGATGCGATAGTTGAAGCCCGTCGAGAATGCCTTCAACCTGGCTTGCGAATTCTCTTTCGATGTCTTTGACATAATCCTTTTCAGATGCCAGCTCATCTACGATAAGGTGTTCGTCCGGCATGTCGTGGAACTTATGTTTTTCCCTGATCTCTGACCGCCCATTAAATCTTTCAAGGACTACACCAACCGGTATACCAGTCATTTTTTCTTATGCCCCCTTAAATATATATTTTTATGCCCGACAAGGTATCCTGTGCTAAACCGATAAAGTTTTCGATTATGGGTGTATCGCCATATGTATCAAGCCCTATTCCGATATTCCTCGACCCTGCCGAGCCATTCGTTCACGAGGCAGTTGAACACGTTTTCCTGCTCCACTTCCAGCCCGTGCCCGGCCCTATCGAGTATGGCGAAGGTGCCCCTGGGATAATTATCGATGAGCCGGAGGGCGTCCTTATATCCGACGGACGCGTCCTGGCGCCCGACGAGGATTAAAGACGGCCGGCCGAACGGGTTTATCCGGTCCACGTCGAAGGAGCACTCATATCCGTGCTTTTTCAGCCTCTCGAGAAAGGCGGTATCCATCATCCGCCTGCCGGGCAGGATGTCCTGCCGGAACCTCTCCCAGCGCCTCTTATCCTGTAAGAGCAGCATGCGCTCGAAAAATTCCCTGTTTTCGGGATCGATGCCTGCCAGTAGCTTTTCGTCCCGAACGAACACCATATGGGGCGGTAATTGCCGCTTTGACCGTTCGCCCACGATGACCGGGCATATCAAAAGGGCTCCGCCGAGGCGCTGCGGCATCTTATACACCATGCCCCTGGCCAGGTAGCCGCCGTAGGATTCCCCGGCCACTAAAAAATCGCCTTCGGGTATGACCATTTCGCTGAACCCGATGACGATGTCCAGCACCCGGTCGGTGTTATCCAGCCATCCGGGGGCTTTTGACCTGCCCATGCCCGGCAGGTCCATGTATATCCGCTTATATCCCGGGCGTTTTTTAAAGATGGGCTCCATGCAGCCGGTCATCACGTGGTGATCGATGCCGTAGCCGTGGAGCATTAGAATAGGATAGCCTTCGCCGATGGCCTCGTAATAAATGCTTACGCCGTCGACCTCGCAGAACATGAATAGATTATAGGGCGGAGATGTAAGAAATATATATTGATTGCCCGGGGTGCCTGAACTTACTTAAAGAATAAATTCATGCCAACAAATCTTTTTAAAAGTGCTTTTTTGCGTGATAATCATTTGTTACCTTAATCATGGCATATTATAGAATAGTGAATATGGTGGAGTAGGTTGTCTGAGCTTTTGGCGAAGGTCGAGATGGTAGCGCATTCCATCGAGCTCTATGAGGATGAGCTCCGGGTACAGCTACAGTTATCCCCTAAGTACGTTATCCCGCTCGGGGACATCGTCGACCTGGAGTTCCGCAGGGCCTGGTTTTTCCTGTCGGGAAAGCTCATTGTCATATTTAAGGAGAACGGCATCCTGCAAAAAGTGTACATGCCCTTTGACTTTTTAGCCGGCGAGTATATGGAGGCCCTCGTGGCGATCCTTATCGAGAGGCTCGCGGACGTGTATAAAAATGCGGGCGCCATCGAGTTCATGAGCATGACGGACAGTGGGGACGACATTGTGCAGTGCCCCAACTGCTCATCGCTAATGAAGAAGGGGATGTTGGTCTGCCCGGGATGCGGGACTCCCAGGCTATAGCCGGCATTTAATGCGATATATTTAAATTTTCAAAGGCCATAGCGCTCAAATTCCGTCTAAACCCCAGACAACCTATTTATTTTGTTTTGCAAGAAGCTGCTATAGGGGTGGATTTATGGAAATGGCAAGAAAAGCGTTAGTGACCGCTCTTAGCATCACTGTATTATTGTTAGTGGCTGTGCCTTCGATGGCGAGCTTCTTCGGGCCGGGGTTCGGGCTTAACGGGCTGCCTTGCGGGTGGGGCCCGGCGGCCGCCCCGGCTGCCCTGGCCGCGTCGCCCGGCGTTCCCTTATGTGGCTCCGGGGTCATCGGCGCAGGCATACCGCCGTTCGGATGCGGCACCATACCGAGCTGCGCCATCGCCGGGCCTTCGTACGCGGGCTCGCCGGGAGTGTATTGTTCCGGGTTCCCGTCCCTGGTCACGGGAGTGCCCGTCCCAGTACCGACTATGAGCTGCATGCCGGCCCCGTGCGCGAGCGCGCCGTTGTGCGCGCCCCCGTGTGCGCCTGCAATGGCTACAATTGGCGGGATCGCTAAGTAAAAATTAAAAACCTATTTTTTTAGTATCGCCCTATGGGTTCTTTGTTGTGTAATGGTTATGCCGGGCTCCCTGGTGAGTGAGCGGTGGCGGTTTTATAGCACGAAGGCACGCCTTCGGCGTGCCCCACGAAGGCCTGGACAAAGCCACACGAAAAATTTTTAAAAAAAAATTATAGGGCCACCGCAAACGGGTCATTTCGGGTTTGTAACTTCTTAATTTAAAAAATTTCTTCGTGTGGCTTGGAGGTGCCTTCGTGGGGACCGCCTGCGGCGGTCCTTCGTGCTATGAAACCGATGAGCTGTACGTGTCACATGCCCCCGGACAAAGCCGCTCATATGGATTGACATATGGTCATACCATTTTTAAACTGTCGTATTAACGACTATGGCATAGTTACCGTTCACCCAGGACGATGCGACGAAGTCCACGGTGCCTGTCAGGTTGGGGTCGGTGATGAGGATGGTCTCGTCCTCCGCGATGGGCTCATCGATGGGTATGACCTCCTGCGTGGATATGACCGGCGACTTAACAAAGAACCCCCGCATGCTGGTGATATTGCCGAAGCTGACGAGGCGGACCTGTACGGTCGTGGGGCCGGTCCTCTGGACGTCGAACCGGGGCATGCCTGGCGACACCGGGCCCTGGCTCGGGGCGGGCGTGACCTTGCTCACGCTGTAGCCCGTAATGGCCACTTCGATATTCGTTGACTCGTTGAAGCGCCCGTCCACTTCGACCTTGTGTCCCGGGGTGTCGGCGGTAATCTGGTAACGGGCGGGCTGCAGGTCAGTGAAGTTAAAGGAGCCCTTCAAGCCCGTACTCCCATCATTAGAGTATCGCGGGTTCTCGGGCATTTGCACGAGCTCGGGGCCCTGCCATAGCGCCACGCGGGCGTCGGGCACCGGCGCGCCGTCCTGGTCCACGACGACGCCGCTGATGTAGATAGCCTGGACCGGGGCGGGCGTGGCCGTAGCGGCGGGCGTCGGGGAAGGCTGGCCTCCGGCGATGCAGCCGCTGCACAGCAGCGAGATTAACATGATACATGGTAAAGCCCATTTTTTCACGCATGTCACCTCTTGTGTCAGCATCTAATGGCCGCTATATGGCCTTAGAATTTTTCCTCTGCCAATGGTAACATTAAACTATTATGCCGGATAATAGTTGCAGGCGCAGGTATGAAAAATGTCGAACCTACTGGCAAAAGTCGAAATGATGGCACAGTTCATTGAGCTCTACGAGGACGAGGTACACGTGCAGATGCCGCTTACCGTCCCGCACGTCATCAAGCTAAAGGACATCACCGACATCGATTACAAGAAGGCGAATTTTTTTATTGCCGGTAAGCTGACCATTAAATATAAAGAGAAAGGCGCCTCCCAGAGCGCATTTTTTACGTTTAATTTCTTCCTCAACGACGGGATGCAGACGCTCGTCGCCATGCTGAACGAGCAGAGGTCCAAATTATCCGGGGATAACGGGGCCGGGCCCGAGGTCATCGTTAAGGAGATCATCAAGGTAAGGTGCCAGTACTGCGAGGGCCTCATGGATGAAAAGGACGACGTATGCCCCGTCTGCGGGCGGCCCCGGTGAGCGTATCGTAAATTCTCCAGGATTAAGCGCTTAAATACTTTGAGCGCTTACATATTATTAGTATTTAAAAAGGGGGCAATAAGGTGGACATATCGACTATTATATTCTTTATCTCGCTATTCGTCATGCTGACGGCCGCCATATTGACCGAGCTTATCAGGAGCAAGCGGATGAGCTCCTTTTATTTAGGGATCTTCTTCCTGAACGCCATCTGCTTCATATCCGGGGTCGCCCTGTTCATGTGGACCCGCTCGGCAATATACATGGTGGCGGGCATGATCTTCTCCCTGGTCGTGCTGGGCATCACATATTTCAAGTATAGTAGATTTTAACGGGCGCTCAATAACTATTTAGCCGTCCCCGCCTCACATAAAAGCAGGAGAAGCGCATGGACAGTGAAGAGGTCATCCGGTTACTCAACGAGGCGTTTGCCCACGAGATCGAGAACACGCTGGTATACGTACGCAACTCATTTTTAATGAAGGAGTGCGATCCGAGCCGTATAACAGAGGGCATAGCCGTGGACGAGATGCGCCACATGTGGTGGCTGGCAGAGCTAATAACGAAGAGGGGCGGCAAGCCCTCCATGGACCACCGCGTGCTCGATTTCGGCGGCGACGGCCTGAAAGGCCAGCTCGAGCGGCAGATCGCGCTGGAGACCGAGGCCATCGACATGTATAAGCATATCATTGACGTGGTCGACGACCCGGAGGTCGCGGGAGTGGCGAGGCACATCCTGGACGAGGAGCGGAGGCACAGGAAGGATTTCAAGGAACGGTTGGGCAAGTACTGATCGGCCTTGTTAGCCCTCCGGGACCCCGGGCTGCATGACGATAAGGCACTAATTATATGCCGACCCGTACATCATTACCTGCTGCTGGTTCGCCGGGCTTATGTTGCTGCCCGCCTTGAGGTTGGGCTCCAGGGTGGCCCTGTATAGATCCAGCGATCCGCCGTCCCATTTCGCCGTTATCGTCAAGTTGGCCTCAAGCATCACCCCATAAGAGGGCGCCTCCAGCACGATGTCCTTCGCCTCGCCCGGCTTCAGCGTGCCGATGACATATGGTATATTCTGGGTCCGGTAAGTGGTGGACGTTTGGCCGCTGTAGGAGTCCACGAAGGACATGGGCGTGACGAGCTGGTAAGTAATTTCAAGGCCGTTCAGCGTGGCGTCGCCCGTGTTTTGGACCTTGAACTTCGCCGTATCCTGCCTCAAGGCATACTGGGCGTTCAACTGTAAGTCCTGGTCCGGGTCGCCGCTGATGGGCTTCTGGTCGCCGTTGATCTTCACCGTAAGGCTAAGGTCGGATAATGTCACCGGCGGCGGTATTGGAGTCGGCGTGGGCACCCATGTCGGGCCCGGAGTCGGCTCCGGGACGTCCGTCGGGATCGGCGTCGGCGCCCCCACGGTTGCCACGACGAGGGGCTGTCCGGGGCTTACCCCCGGAGTTGTGGACGCGCATCCTGATAGAACTATCGCCATGACCATCGCTGTTAGGACGATAAACGATTTTTTCAACCGGCCCATGGTATGCCTCTTTAATTTACGTTAAACAAATGGCACATGGCATATAAATAGGTTTTATCACGATAAGTAAACCGGTGTTTTGGCATAAATGCCTTATTCGGTGATGGGGACGGTGATCTCTTCGAAGACTGGGACCATGCCGCTCTTGTCGACCCTGATACTGCCCGTGGCGCCGCAGAGCGGACAATTGGTGTATCCGCTGCTGTGCTTATCGGGGAACGGCATCATGTCGGTGACGTACTCGAAGTCCTCCGGCTTCGCCAGGTGCATGCCCTCTGTGCTTAGTTCGCCCGTGTAAAACATCCGGACCATGTAATAGGGGCTTCGCACTCCGCCACCTGCGATGTGCTCCTGCCCGGGGACATTCCCCGTGGCGTTGGGGCAAACGTGCTCCACGTAAAAGATCCTGGACCCTCCCTCCCTGAACGCCGTCATTTTACGCTATTCCTCCCGGGGCCCACATCCTCCTTCCGCTCATGCGCGTGCCTGCGGTGCTGTGCCATCTGCTTTAGCACATCCTCTTTATTGATGCCATGTACGACATATCTACAGCCCGTGACCGGGCAGGATAGTTCCGCCATCATGCGCCACCAGATAGCCATTATGTTGAACGAGGACGTGATTGTTTTCCGAATGATGAGCGGAATATTATTGCGTGAGAGGCAAGCGTTTATATCTGTTTTATGCAATAGTATCGATGGTATGGCGGAGGTCAGTATCATCGCCGGCCGCAGGGGCGAAGCGTACATGGATGGCAGGATAGTGGCGCGCATCGGCCAGTGGGACGTGAGGGCGTTCCCGGGCGGCGACTGGGACGGCTCTTGCGAGTGCGAGTGGTATAAGGGGAATGACGAGGAGGCCTTCGGGCGGCTCACCGCCGGCGGCACAGAGGTCGTTTTAATTTTATACGACTATAACGAAGCCCGCCATGAGGGCGCTGCCGTGGCGATGGCGGCAAGCCCATTAAACATGATTGGGGACGTCGCCACGCTGGAGATGAGCTGGAAGGGCACTGGCCCCATTCGCCACTCTTAGCGCCCTAACATCGTATTAGGTGCATAGGCTCTCGCGCTCGTGGCATTCCTCGGAGGCACCTTCATGCTGGGGCAGAACGACCATTTCACTATATTGACGAGGTCGAGGTGCGCTATGCATGGCGAGTAGGGAGCGGCCTGGCATCGCCCATCATACGCTTCCATGGGTCGCCTTTGTTGCTTAGCCTCTTAAACAGGTTCCGTACGTTAAAGCTCTGCGAGGTGACGCCCTCGTCCAGCTCATGCCATTCCAGCGGCGTGGCCACGGGCGCCCCTCGCTTAGCCCTCACGGCATATGGCGGGACGCTGGTCTGCCCGTAGGAGTTGCGCAAATAGTCTAAGAACGTCCGGCCGCCGCGCTTCTCCTTCGACATCTCCACCGTGAACCGGTCAGGATGTTCCTTCGCCAGCCTGGCCGACAGCCCCCGGGCATATGCCCGGACCGTATCGAAGTCGGCGCTCCTGTCAAGGGGGACCAGGACGTGCAGGCCCCTGGAGCCCGTGGTCATGACATTAGGGGCCAGCCCCTCGCCTTTCAGCGCTTTTTCTAACTCCTTCGCCGCCAGGGCGACGCTGCCGAAATCTTCGTCTGGCGGGTCCAGGTCAAAGATCATCTGGTCGGGGTAGTTCAGCCTATCGGCGCGGCTCAGCCACGTGTGCGGCGTGATGCAGTCCTGGTTGGCCAGGTAAACTAGTGTCGCAGCGTTATCGCACACGACCTGCTCCTGCGTGCGCCCCTCATTTACCTCGACCGAGGCCCGGCCGATCCACTCCGGGAAGTAATCGGGCGCCTTCTTCTCGAAGAAGCCCGGCTTATCGATGCAATCAGGAAAACGCTGCATGGAGATGGGCCGGCCCTCCAGGTAGGGCAGCATCGTGGGCGCCACTCTCAAGTAATAATCCGCCAGGTCTTTCTTGGATATGCCATCATCCGGGAATAGCAGCTTATCCGGGTGCGTGATCTTGATCTCATGCGGCCCGACCTTTAGCGTTTCAGTCATTTCGGCACCTCCTTCACGACGTCCCGGGGGTTCTTGTCATAACGCAATCCTTTGAACCTGGGCTGCCGTAGCCTGCCGTAGTCTGTCCATTCCTCGAAGCCGATCTGGGCTACCAGCTTCGGCTCGAGCCAGTGGACCTCTTTCTCCTTCACCGGCTCTGCGAACGGCGACGTCTTCCGCTCAATGGGCCTGAACTTTATCATTAGCTCGCGCAACATGTCCTCGCTAAACCCGGTCCCCACCTTGCCCGCGTAAATCAGATTCCCATCCTTATAATAGCCCACGAGAAGAGCCCCGAGCTCGATGCGCTTCCCATGGGGCTCCGTATACCCCCCGATGACGAACTCCTGGTTCTGGATGCACTTGAACTTCAGCCAATCCTCGGAGCGGCCGTGCACATAGGGCCCGTCGGCTCTCTTCGCGATCAGCCCCTCCCATCCTTTTTTACATGCTTCATCGAAGTACTTGAGGCCGCCCCCGATGCGCTCCTCGAGGTAATAGAGAGGGCCTCCGTAGGTGAGGGCGCGCTCCAGCACCCGCTTGCGGTCGACGATGGCCAGCTGCGTCAGGTCATAGCCGTCGAAGTACAGGATATCAAAAATATAATAGTAGACGGGTACGCCCGTCTTCAGCGCCTCCTCCGGGTTTTCCAGGCCCATGCGGGGCTGCAGCATCTCGAACCGGGTATTCCCGGCCTCATCAAGGGCCACGACCTCGCCGTCGATGATAAAGTCATCCGCCTCTTTTTTAGCGAGGGCGTCCGCGATCTCGGGGAACGACGCGTTGAGCAGATGCTTCGTGCGGGACATGAGGCGGATGCCCCTACCCTTCCGGTACGCTATGCATCGCACGCCGTCGAGCTTCCGGCCGAACATCCAGCCGTGGTCGTCGAACCGCCGGTCCGTGAGCGTGGCAAGCATGGGAACCTCCCATTCGTGCTGCTCCATTTTTACGAGCTTTCTCCTCGCGCTCCCGGGCAAGCCTTCCAGCAGGGGGTTCATCTCTTCGCTTCCCCTGCTATCTCCTCCATGGTGCGCCCGGTGAGGGCGGAGTTGGGCTCCGTCTTTACCGGGTCCTGGGGCTTATCCGCGTATTCGTCCCTCATTTTAATGAGCAGCCAGCCCCTTTTCTCCTCCAGCCTGCCCGTCCTTATCAACGCATATCCGCCCTTGAGCTTCTCGCCCTCGAGCCATACCTCGATCTTACCCTTCTTATATGCCTCCTCCATTGTCGCCTTCTCGGAGGGCTGCTTCTCGCCCCGGATGTTGCGGTAAGTCCCTGTATCCCAGACCATTACGGTACCGGCACCATACTGCCCCTCCGGTATCACGCCCTCGAACGTGGCATACTCGATAGGGTGGTCTTCGGTTGGCATGGCGAGCCGTTTTACCTTAGGATCGGTCGACGGGCCCTTGGGCACCGCCCATGACATCAGGACCCCGCCTACCTCCAGGCGTAAGTCATAGTGAAGGTGGCTCGCGTCATGCTTTTGTATGACGTAGATCGGATGCTTGAGAGGCTCTTCTTTTCCCCCCATGGGCTCGGGCGTTTTTTCGAAGTGACGCTTGCTACGGTAGCTTTCGAGAGAATCATCGGACGGCATGCTTTACCTCGGTATATATTATGAGATAGAATAATAAAAATGCTATGTCCGTTCTCCCTTCTTTTTCAGCTTTTCGATAAGGCCGGATACGCGTTCTCTCGCCTCCTCCGTGCCCTCGACGTCCCTCCTTATTGAGATGTCGAGGATGTCGCCTTCTTTGCAATCGTCGGGCAACAGGCAGGCGGGGATGTCTATCTCGATGATCTCATCGTCCCTGACGAGCAGCACGGCGCAGCCGTCCTCGAACCTGTCCAGCGTAACCTTCATGCGGTACACCTCATGCCGCTATTTGTGGGAGAACATAATAATTTACCGCTTGTCGGAGCCTCATATTGGGGAGTTACGGTAAAGCAATTGCCGTCCGTGGCGACCACGATGTTGCCGTTCAGGTCCGTGCGATAGATGGCGGAGCCCGCGTTCGCCAATACCGCTAGCGCTTTTGGCGCAGGGTGCCCGTAATTATTCTGCCCCACCTCGATAACGCTCACCTCGGGCTTCACTTTTGAAATAAAAGGTGCGCTGGCCGAATGCGGGCTGCCGTGATGGGGTACTTTATACACATCGCTTTTAAGGTCATGCCCGGAGGACATGAGCTGCTTCTCCTCGGGGATGCCCGCGTCGCCCATGAGCAAGAACGAGACGTTGCCGCGGGTGACCTTGAGCACGATGGAGTTCTCGTTCACTCCGCCTTTGTTGCGGGATGCCGGCGGAGCCAGCACTTCGACCTTCACGCCAGGGCTCAGGTCGATGGCCTGGCCGGCCTCGCCCACCGTATACGGGATATTTAATTGATCGATCAGCGTGAGGTAGGACTCGTAGGTCTGTGACGGGTGGGCGATCCCGCTGTCCACGACGCGCTTTACGGGGAACTCTTTTAGTATTGTCAGGAGGCCGCCGATGTGGTCGGCGTGCGGGTGCGTCGATACCATCACATCGATTGTGGTAACACCCTGGCTTTTAAGGTATGATGCCAGCTTCGGCCCGGCATCCCTCCGGCCGCCATCCACGAGCATGCATTTATCGCCAGCCTTAATAAGTATGGAGTCGCCCTGGCCCACGTCGATGAAGTGCACGCTTACGTTGACTGCGGCCGGAGGGATGCCGGACGCCCAGGCCAGGCACAGGGCCAGGATGGCGCCGGCCAAAACCAGGATGACGATATAGTCCAGCGTTTTTAATCTAGCAGCGTGTTCGGCCACGGGCTCACACCAAATTATAAAATATGCTAATAAAATTTAATGTTAGCCCAATTCCGGGGGAAAAACCCATGACCACTATGCTAAAAAACCAATAAAAGGACAGGAAGGCCAGATCGCTACCTGGCCTCTTCCTTGCTCAGCACGCGGACGATGTCGCCCCGCACCGTGACGGGGATGGGCACCATGGCCTCCGACAGCTCCACAGTGATCTCTTCTTTGGCCGTGTCCACACGCTTGACGCGGGCCTTCTCGCCCTTGAACGGCCCGGAGATGAGCTCCACGATGTCGCCCTCGGAGATTCCCGTGACGACTGGCTTGGGGGCGAGGAAGTGCTGGACCTCGGCGATGGATGAGGCGCCCTTGACGACCGCCTTGGCGTGGGGGATGTTCTGGATGGCGTGCTCCACTATCTCGTGCATGGGCGATTCGACGAGCACGTATCCTTTTAATTCCTCCGGCACAAGTATGGACCGGATGTCGTAGTTCTCCTTGCGGGCCACCATGGCGATCAGGTTAGCTACTGAGCGCTCCTGGTTCGCGGTGGTCTTCACGGCGAACACCGATGCCGTCGACGCCGCTGACTCCGCGGCCTGTTCCTGAGCCTGTGGTTCCTCGGCCATTTTTTAACCCCTTATTTCACGATCGCCGTCGGTATGAGTACCATTATAAGGTATACTGCGAACCCGATGATGCCTATCAGGAGAATGCCGGCGCCTGCGACCTTGGAGATCGTAAGGAACTCGTCCATGCTCGGCTTTCTGGTCAACTTGAGTATCCTGATGTACTGCTTTATGCTATTCGTGATGTTTTCCAGCGATATTGAGCCCGATTTGTTCTCTGCCATAGTGAAGCCTCAAAAAAGACGAATGTCATTAATATTCTATCTACACTTATACTTTTCGTTTATCACCCGATGAAGTCCAGCCCGAACTTTTGCGATTTGAGTATCTTTTGGTGGCTGAACGCCTGTGCAGGCTGCTGTTCCTCCTGAGGTTTTCCCAGGATTTGCGTGGACGCCACGCCCGTTATGATTACCATGGTCCTGATGACGTCGCCCAGGTCGGGGTCGACCGATGCGCCCCATATGAGCCTCGCCTCGGGGTCGATGGCGTTATAGACCTCTTCCACGACGTTCTCCGCCTCGGCGATGGTCATGTTCTCCCCGCCGGTCACGTTAACGATGGCCGCCTTCGCGCCCGATATGTCCACGTCCAGGAGCGGGCTTTGCAGGGCGTTCCGCACCGAGTGGACCGCGGCCCCCTCGCCCTTGCCCTCGCCCAGCCCTATCATGGCCACTCCGCCATTCGACATGACCGTCTTTACGTCCGCAAAGTCGAGGTTCACGAGGCCTGCCTTGGTGACCAGCTCGGTTATGCCCTTGACCGCGTGGGTGAGCACCTCGTCAGCCACCTTGAAGGCCGCCTGCAGCGGCAGGTTCGGCACGACCTCAAGTAATTTGTCATTCGGCACGACGATGACCGTGTCCGCGCTCTTCCTGAGCTTTTCCAGGCCCCTCTCCGCGTTGGACTTCCTGACGGCGCCCTCTACCTTGAAGGGCGTCGTGACGACCGCGATGGTGAGCGCCCCGCCTTCTTTTGCGGCTTGCGCCACGATGGGCGCCGAGCCCGTGCCGGTGCCGCCGCCCAGGCCGCAGGTCACGAACACCATGTCGGCCTCGATGATGGCGGCCTTGATCTCCATGAGGCTTTCCCTGGCAGCGTTCTCCCCTATCTCGGGGAGGCTGCCGGCGCCGAAGCCCCTCGTGAGCTTCTTGCCGATGAGGAACTTCTTATCGGCCTTCGTGTGCAACAGGTGCTGCGCGTCCGTGTTCATGGCGTACATCTTTGCGCCCGTGATGCCCTCGTGGGACATGCGGCTTATCGAGTTAGAGCCGCCTCCGCCGCATCCTACGACGATGACGTTGGTCTTGAGGCCCTGCATCACCGACATTATGTCTTCATCGCTGTCCCCGACCTTATCGGGCATCACGCCGGGAGCCTCGCCGTCGATTATCTCGGCGTGCCGCTCTTCGCTGTCGATGATCTCGCCATGATCGTCTATTACTCTTGCCGTTTTAGTATTGCTGAATATGCTTGGTTCTCCAGGTTCCATTACCCCATCCCCTGCTGTTATATTGGTTGAATAATTATTTAATTTTATTCTTTTAACGCTTTCTGAGATGACCATTTGGGGCGTTATCGTGGTGCCCTGCACTGTGATCGCTTCCCCTTTTGCCAGGCGCCCATACATGGGCCCCTCCGGCACTCCCAGCTTCTTTGCCTTCTCCGGGTCGAAACGCCGGTCGATAATATATAATAGCTCTTCCCAGTGGTCGTATTTGACCGTGTAGCGTTTCTTAACGGCCTCGATGCACGACTGAGTTATGCCCGTGATCGCCCTGTCGACCGAGGCTTTATCGGCGCCCGCCAACACGTTGAACGGCATGCCGGTATGCTCCATGAAATAAGCTATTTCCTCGCCGTCGAGCGCCTTTTGGACCGGCACCTTATCGGCCTTCCATGCCATGGCAAGTAAATCCTCGTTTAGTTCGCCCACGATGCCCATGGGGCATGCATCGCACGGGCCGGGCTTACACCCGGGCAGGGCGTCAGCCAGGCTTTTAGTGATCATTAACTTGAGAGGCGGTGTCCTGGACCGCGCGATGTCCAGCAGGCGAGGGCAGCGCAACAATGGCTTACTAAGGTTCCGTATCTCACTCTCGGCATGGATCATGTAGCCCAGCTTGTTGATGAGGCCCTCGATGCGGTCCCGCTGGCCCTTCGGTATGGACTTCCTATCCAGGTACGCAGCCTTCGTGCCCGACTTCTCGAAGGCCTGTATTAACACTTCTTCGGTCAGAGACGGCAAGGCGTGGTCGGCGATGATATGCCCGAAGGCGACGCCCGTCTCGAGCGCCAGGGCGGTCTCCCGGGGCGCATAGTGGTTGCCCCCGATGCCCACGTACACGGGCATTTCGGGCTCTTCCTTCACGTTTAGAATGGCTTTGGCGATGATCCTGCCGGCTCCCTTATCCGACCACTCGTCCATGGTGCTGCCTATCTCCACGTAGACCGAGGGCGTTTTCAACGAGGAGGGGCCGTGGTGGGTCGCCTCGTACGAGACGACGAAGGGCGATGCGGCGGCCTTCAGGCCTCTTAAAAGAGATGCGGCGATGTACGGCGCGGGCGTCGCCAGCTCGTACGGTCGCCCGCCGAACTTGCCCTCCGAGATATTACCGGTAAAATGCACCGTCAACGTCTTCCGGTTCTCCTTGCTCCGGTGCTTTGAGGCGAAAATGATCGCTTCGGGCTTGAAGCCCATGCTGTCCAGCTTCTCGTCCAGGTCGTCCTGGAACACGTGATATTCGTTTATTTCGACGAGCAGGAAGCTTTTACTGCGGTATACCCTGTAGTCGCCGTCGAACGCCCGTTCCCACGAGGCGAGCTCGAACAGGCGGTCCCGTATGTTAACGCTCGCGGTGTCCGCAGTCGAAACGACTATAGTGTATGTGCGCTCCATTGGTCGTGAATCGCCTTCGATGGCTAAAAGTTTTGTGCTCCCGGCCGATTTGGGAAAGTGATTTAATATTTGGCGCTAAATGATAATATAATAAAACTAAGCGTTAAGGGAGCATAGCATGAAGAAACTTACTATACTGGCAATAGGGGCCCATGCGGACCCGTTCGACATGCCATACCAGTGCGGCGGCACGCTGGCCAAGCTGGCCAGGGCGGGCAATAGGGTCATCTGCGTGTCGTCCTGTGACGAGAACCGGGAAGAGGCTGCGAAGGTCGCGAAAGTACTGGGATGCGAGACGCGGTTCCTGGACCTCAAGGAGGGCAACATCGAGAACGATACGCCGACGGTCCACAAGGTCGTAGAGCTCCTCCGGGACGTCAAGCCCGATATCGTCATCACCCACCAGCCCACGGACTATAACCCGGACCACCGTAAGCTGTCCCAGGCAGTGCTGGGGGCATGCCTGCTGGCGAGGGTCGGCGAGGTAAAGACGAAGCATAAGCCCTATAAGGTACCTTGCCTGTATTATTCGGAGACCTCCGGCGGAATTAACTCGCATGGCACCATCTACGTGGACATCGAGGACACGTTCGCCACCAAGATCAAGGCCCTTAAAGAGCATAAGAGCCTGTCCGAGAAGCGGGGCGTGGAGTACCTCGGCGGCATCGAGCACCTCATAGAGCGCGAGGAGGCCACCGCCCGGTTCCGGGGCATGCAGGTGGAGATCGAGTACGCCGAAGTCTTCGAGAGGGCTGTCAATTACCGCGTCCTGAGGGCGTTCAGCACTCTGCCTTTCCCCGATGTGCCCGTTCATAACGAGTAGAGCCCCCGCATATTAAGTAATTTAATATACCTGGCGCTCAAAATATGCTGGTGCTATGCCAGAGGATACCGATGCGTTCGTCAGCAGGCTGATCATCTACCTTTCGGGGCAGAATGACTTCTTGTCGGCTGCCGACATCGTCAGGGACCGGCTATCGGGGCTCAACTCAAAGGAAGAGGTCGAGGCTGCCATCGGAGAGGCCTCAGAGTTCCTGGAGCTCAAGGAGGACGAGGAACGGGGCACGCTTTTCCGGCTTTTGAGGAGCTTCGACGGGTACCGGAAGGTGTTGGCCCATGTAAAAGGATCGAAGGCGGACGTTTACAACTTCCTATACTCGAACTATTCGAATTCTATCGTGAACGGCGATTTTATTAAAGAGGCGCTGTCCCGCATTTTGCAGTTGCCCTATTTTGTGGAGATGGAGGCGAAATACCCGCCGGGAAACCGTCCCGGCGATGCCGTGGTGCTCATGCTGTCCCAGTCGCCCGGATTCGAAGCGCTCGCCATCATGTTCCGAATTTCGCCGAGCGTCGCGACGTACCTGCTTTTCCCCGAGGTGCTTTCCAAATACGAGCTTACGCACCTAAAAGTGGCGCTGGACCTGGCGTTCGCCTCTGACATGCTCAAGCGCGTTCCGCCCGCCACGAGCGTCATAATAAAATACGAGGTCGTGGCGCAGGGGATGCTTAACCTGGAGACGAGGGGCGGCACCGGGATACCTTAAAAACCATCACTATGCCATTCACTGGCCATTTTTTCGAGCTCGGGCCTTACGGCGGCGAGCTTCTGCGCCTCTTCCGCTTTACCTTCGACCATGGCGTCGCAGGCCTCTTCCATGCGTATGGCCAGTGCCCTCATGCGCCGGCACTCCTCCAGGCGGGCTTTCGCCAGCCTCACCGGCTCCAAGCCCTGGTCCTCCACCATGCCGATGACTTCCTTTAGCCGGCCCGCCGCATTATCGATGCCATTAACGGCAAGGTGGAACTCGCCGCCGGCCTCTTCCCAAACATTGCGTCCATAATAGTCCAGGCCCGACTTGATGGACTCGACGGCCATCTCCAGCTTTTCATGCGCGTCCTCCAGCATGGGGCCGGTGTAGGAGCCGATGAACTCCTCGTCGCTTATTTTCGCTGGCTTTTTTGGGGTGACCGGCTTGCCCTCATTTTCCTCCTCGTCTTCCCCTTTTGAGGGACGATCGAGTAGCCGCATGAGGATATACACCACTACCAGCGCAAAAGCAGCTATTAATATCATGCCGGTCATGCCAAAGGTCTCGACCATCGATACGCCATAATGCTGCCATTTCAAATAATTTTTTGGGCAGGCCGATAACTTCAACCGCATCCGTAGTTATAATAAGTTATTTATTATATTTGTTTGTATATAATAATTATAGTTAAGTTTTGGAGGGTGAGTAGATGAGGTTTAAGAGGACGTTAACTATCTTGTGTATTATGCTCATGGCGGCCCTGTTTTTTGGGCCGGACGCCTGGGCCGACTTCGGAATGGCGCCCGCCTGGTCGCCGGACATGGGTGTGCCCCCGATATTACCGCCTGGAGCGCTTCCAATCTGGTTGACATGAAAGGCGTGAGCCAGGTGACAAAAGAGATAATCACAGCACCGATACCGTCCACCAGCGTATCGGTCGACCTGGGAGACGCCAGCCCCGTACCCTGGAGCGATAATTTACCGGTGGTCACGATGCCGCTAGTGTACGGGCCCGATAGCTATGGCGCCTATGACACGACACAGAGCCCGTCCGTGGGGTCCGCGCCCATTCTACCATCAATAGCCCTTGTAGAAACGCCGCATGACAGGTCGGTAAAAGCTATAGAGGTCCCGAATGGAGGCATAGTGCTCCAGGATGGAACGGTCGTTACCTGCGGAACGGGCATGGGCTCGGGCGACATAGGACCTATTGACCCGCCGCCAGCGCTGCCGCTTCCGGAAAATTGGGATAGCATCGGCATGCCGACGTTCCAGGCGCCAGTACTGTCCGGCCCGTAAAAAGTCCGTCACATCTTACATGACGGCCGGCCGGGGCGGTAAGCCTCCGCCGTAAGTGCCCCTGGCCGGCGTTTTAACGGCGTATGATAGCCCCTATTAACCTTATTTAATACTTTCAATCGAGTTCATAGCAATGATAAAATATATAATATATTAATACTCATATAATTATAGTTAGTCTATAAGATATTATTGAGGAGGGTTTAAGGTGAGGTTAGGCAAGATATATGTGGTATGTATAATGCTCCTGGCGCTCATGCTCTTCGTACAGGCTGCCGGGGCTGTCCACATACCGGGAGAGGAGACACCGGACGACGGCATGATGCACATCATGGCCGCCGACGATGCGGTAGCGGGAGATACGGCGCCGGATTCAACGTATATACCTCTCAGCATGAGCGATAATGTGCTGATTGCCGAACCGGTCTCTGACATGGCATACGATCCTGAGCTGGTATACGCGACCAGGGGCTATTGCGCCGATGGCTATATCCCGGTATCGATGACGTCGTACCCGTACGATTCCATGGACAGGTTCTGCGGCTGCTCATTCAGAGTACCCCAATGCTGTGGCATCTACGGCAGGGATGGCATGGATGGCATGGATAATGTCATCTGGGACTCGGGATGCTGGTACGGTAGAGATTCGGTGGACGGAGCGGTGGACGGAGAGCTGGATTCAGGCGCGTCAATACTGCCATTAGCCGAAATGCTCGGCATGTTATTTTAAACTGGCTGCCGGAGACCTTAGGGCTCCGGACCATTTTCTTTTTTTATCGTAGAACGGTTCTTTTTTGTACCAATAAACGCATACACGTGTATATACGAACCTGCGTCTTATGCCCTATGGTAATGATGACCCTGGACGTGATGATGGAATGACCGTATTGACGGATACAGCTGATAGGATCAGGAATATGGAGATAAGGGGTGCGGTGAAGATCGGCCGGGCGGCCGCGAGCGCCATGAAGGAGGAGGCGAAATCAATCCAAACGGATGACCTTCAGGTTTTTAACGAGCGGATGCGGGAGGCTTACAGGCTCCTTTATAGCACGAGGCCCACGGCCGTGACGCTGCCGAACTCCCTGAGGTACGTGATGCGCTATGAGGCTAAAACCGTCGATGAGGCCAGGCGGGCCATCGTCGCGAACGCCGACGCCTTCATCGCCAATTCGGAGAGCGCGGTCAAGAGGATAGGCGAGATAGGAGCCCACCGCATCAAGGACGGCGATACGATATTGACGCATTGTAATTCCTCCGTCGCCTTCCAGATCTTTGAGACGGCGTTCAAACAGGGTAAGAACATCAACGTGGTGGCCACGGAGACGAGGCCCCGGCAGCAGGGCTACATCACCGTGGATTTCCTGCAGAAGGTGGGCATACCGACGACCCTCATCCTCGACTCGGCCGTGCGCTACTACATGAAGAAGGTCGACCTGGTCATCGTGGGCGCGGACGCCATCACGGCTAATGGCAGCCTCATCAATAAGGTGGGCACCTCGCAGGTGGCGCTTGCCGCGAACGAGGCCCGGGTGAGCTTCATATGCGCCGCGGAGACGTACAAGTTCAGCCCCATGTCCGTGTTCGGGGAGATGGTCGAGATCGAGGAGCGGGATCCGTCGGAGGTCTTGAGCCCGGAGCTGCAAAAGAAATGGCCGAAGCTAAAAGTATCGAACCCCGCGTTCGACGTCACGCCTCACAAATACATCGACATGATCATCACCGAGATTGGCGCCATATCGCCCGAAATGGCTTACTGGGTCATCAAGGATAAGCTGGGCTGGGAACTGGAAGAGACTGCCGGAGGGATATAATGAGGATCGACATGTGCCACCTGATCGAGAACGACATCAAAGGCCTGACCGACCTGGACGAGGTCGCCGAGGTAAGGTACCCGACGGGCTGCGTCGACATGACCAAGCAGGAATTATTGTGTAAGCTGTCGGAGATCGAGTTCAGGATGAATGGCACGTGGACCCACGAGTTCCTGGACGAGTTCGAGGAGAAATACAGGTACATGAAGGCCCCGGAGCTCGCGAAAATACTGGTGGAAAGGCTCACTGAGATCTACGAATGGGACGAATCGGCCTACGAAAAGCTGTTGGGGTAAACCACAGGGGTCACGGAGTGTATCACCACAATGGCCACGATGGTTTAATTTTCACCACAGTGGTTCACTGTCAGTAGTTCCGAGCTTGTTGTGTGATGGGTTGTGGTGGTAGAATAGGTTTTAGTATTTAAGGGCGGGGGTGTAAGGGGCTTGTTGATGATTATGAGAGTTCCT
>Ga0315282_10001817_pt1 | contig 39881 bp, 28 predicted proteins | sample YL17G07_20_MG_FD_203693 | JGI IMG/M metagenome (GOLD analysis project Ga0315282, IMG submission 203693) | Sediment microbial communities from Yellowstone Lake, YNP, Wyoming, USA - YL17G07_20 | ecosystem: Environmental > Aquatic > Freshwater > Lake > Sediment | place: USA: Wyoming | collected...
AGAAGGGCCGACCAAGGTGGGGGGAGCGAGGGTGACGTGGGTGAGGCCGCCCGCGGGCGCTTGCACGATGATCTGGAAGGACTCGTATTCACCCCGCGCGGCGGAGATGGTTAGCTCGGCCGTCGTGCCGACGGGCGCGGTGGGGGAGACGCGCGTCCAACTGGACTCCAGCCAGATGATGGGCGGCGCGGCGGTGACCGGCGCGGCCGTGAGCCAGAGGGCACATGCCACCAGCGCGCATGCCGCCCGGCGTGTGGCCGAGGACAACCCATGCGTCTCCATGGTGCACCACTCCCCATCCCCACCCGGCACGCGCCGGGTTCCCCGGCCTCCCCTCCGCTCCTTCTCGGGCGATCGGACATTGTGTGATTATCCCTCCATGGCCGGGCTCTCTGTTGTGTTCGGTCCCTCTCAGCGTCTGCTTAACGACCAATTCAGCAAGGGAGTTCCATGCTTTTTGCGTCGGGAACGCGCCGCGCGGAAAGGGCATGGGATATGGAATATGGAAGCATCGAATGCGTGGACGTGCCAGCGGCGGATCGGGCCCTGAGCTGACGCAGGAGGGAACCGACCATGGGAAAACGGCGCTCGTCTCGCGGCCCTGCTCCTCCGCCCGTGGACTGACCGCGTCGCTCCCCTTCACCGCCCCTTCCCGAGCCGACGACCATCGCGCGTTGCCCTGCCTTGTGCTAGGCGGGGCGTGAAACCAGTTGCAGGCGACGGCGTTTTGGAACGGCGGCGGGAGGGTACCGGGGGAGTGACGTGCGAAGACGCGGCGGCGCCCGCCCCGCGTTGCTTTCCGGCAGGCCGCCCAGGCGGCCGGGGAGTGCGCCGAGGGGACGGCAGGACGAGAGACGACGCGACCGGATACGCTCTGTCTCGTACGGGAGGCTGAAGCTCGAGGAGCGGAACAAGAGGAATGCTGGGGACAAACTGTCGCGGTCGCACAGATGCTGTCCGCTGCAGCAGCGGACCGGCGGGGCCGGCCACGGGCCTATCCCGCCACGGCTTTGCGGAAGGGACGCGCGCCGCCCGCCTCGTTCGCCTCGTCGTCTGGTGGGCTTCGGTGGGGGTGTTCGCGCTGGGCGCGTGGGGAGGCGCGCAGGCCGCGCCGCCGACGGTATGGGTGGCGCCGAGCCTGGTGCGGGTACGGCCGACCGACGCCGTGCAGAGCGCGACCACCATGTCGCTCTATGCGGCGAAGGGGGAAACCGAGTCGTTTCAGATCATCGTGCAAGCGCCCGCGGGCGGCCTTTCCAATGTAAACGTGCAGGCCCCGGACCTCGGGGGGCCGCAGGTGACCCTCTACCGGGAGAACTACCTCTACCTCTCGTCCGGCTCGGGCGACTGGAGCAGCAACCGGAATAAGCCGCTGGGACCGGGGTACTACCCGGACGCGCTGGTCCCGTTCATCAACCCGAACACGGGCCAGCCGCTGACAGGCGGGACGATCGTGGGGGCGCCCTTCGCGGTGGCTGCGGGCCAGAACCAACCGGTGTGGGTGGATGTGTACGTGCCCCCGAGCACCCCGGCCGGGACGTATTCCGGGACGTTCACGGTCACCTCCGCCCAGGGCAATGCCAGCGTCACCTTGAGTCTGCGGGTGTGGAACTTCACCCTCCCGCTCAAGCCCGCGCTGAAGTCCTGCTTCATGTACTGGGGCACCTCCAGCGGGGGCCAGAACCGGGGGGTCCTGCAGTCGGATTCGGAGTTGCTGCGGAATCGTCTGAACCCGGTGTCCACGAGCACGAGTTACGAGCGCCAACTCATTGACACGCTTGGCCTGCAGTCCGTGAGCCTGCCCTTCTGGTCGAACGCGAGCAACTCGGGCACCATGGATCCGGCGCCGAGCGTCTCCTCCATCCAGGCCGCGAAGGCACCGCACCAACAGGACCTCTATTTCTACTGCTACTCCGCGGACGAGATCAGCAGCTCCTCGCTGTACAGCACCATCCAGGCCTGGGGGCGGAACCTCCATAGCGCGGGGGTAGACCAGTTGATCACGATGTCTCCGGTGCCGGCCCTCTACGACGACGGCTCGGGCACGGGGCGCTCCGCGGTGGACGTGTGGGTCATGCTGCCGAAGATGTACGATGCCTCGCGCAGCTACGTGCAGTACGTTCAGCAGAAGGGCGACAAGACGTGGTCATACAACTGCCTGCAGCAGGACGACTACTCGCCCAAGTGGCTGCTGGACTATGCGCCGATCAACTACCGGATCCAGCCCGGCTTCATCAACCAGACGCTGGGGCTCAACGGCCTGCTCTACTGGCGGGTGGATTGGTGGACCTCCGATCCGTACAACAACGTGCAGGCGTGGTCGGGCATGCCGGGCGAAGGGATGCTGGTCTACCCCGGGGCGCAGGTGGGTCTGACCGGTCAGGTGGTGCCCTCCATGCGGCTGAAGTACCTGCGGGACGGCGTGGACGATTATGACTACGTCCAGTTGCTGAAGCAGCAGGGGCAGGGCGACTGGGCGCTGTCCATCACGCGCACCATCGGTCCGGACTGGAGCAACTGGAGCCGCGATCCCAACGCGCTGGAAGCGGCCCGGGTGCAACTGGGGAACAGGCTGGACTCGCTCGCGGGAGGGACCGAGACGGTCACAGTGACGGCCTCCGCCTCGCCCGCGACGGTGCCTTCCGGAGGCACCACGGCGCTGACCGCCTCGGCGACGGACAGCGCGGGGAAGAGCATCGTCTCCTGGGCCTGGTCGGACGGCGGTGCGGGCGGGAGCTTCTCGCCCTCGGCCTCGACGCAGAATCCCACGTACACCGCCCCGGTCAACAGCGGCGGCGGGGATCTGTCCGTCACCCTGAGCGTGGTCGCGTCCAGTGGCACGGCCAGCGGCACCGGCACGGTCGGCGTGAGCGTGCAGTCGGTCGCGACGCACACGCTGTCCCTGAACTGCTATGCGTCGCCGTCGGTGGTGGCTTCCGGCGGAACAACGAGCCTGACGGCGGCGGCGAGCGATAGCCTTGGCCACAGCATCTCGTATACCTGGTCGGAGGGGGGCGCGGGTGGAAGCTTCTCGCCGTCCGCGGCCGCGCCGAACCCGACGTACACGGCGGCAGCGAATGCGAGCGGCGTGACATGGAGCGTGACGCTCACGGTCACCGCCACCTGCAGCGGCCCCTCGCCGATCACGAAGAGCGCCTCCACGACGCTGAGCGTGCAGTCCGTGGCGGTGGCCCACGCGGTCACGGTAACCGCGTCCGCCAGCCCCACCACCATCGCCTCGGGTGGGACAACGGCGCTGACGATGAGCGCGGTGGACAGCCAGGGGCACACCGGCCTGGCGTGGCAGTGGAGCGACAACGGCGCGGGCGGGACGTTCTCTCCCTCCGCGACGGTGCCGAATGCGAACTACACGGCGGCCGCGAACACCACCGGTGGGCCGCGCACCATTACCTTGACGGCGACCGGCATTTGCGAGTGGCAGTATCCCTGGGTGCCCGGGAGCAAGAACCTGACCATCACCGAAACCACCGCGCCCGTGCCGCACACCCTCACGGTCACGGCGTCGGCCAGTCCTACGACAATCAACTCCGGCAGCACAACCACGCTGACGGCTTCTGCGGCCGACAGCCAGGGCCATACTACCTTTACGTGGGCCTGGAGCGACAGTGGCGCGGGCGGGAGCTTCTCGCCCAGCGCGGCGGTGCAGAATCCCACCTACACGCCCCCGGCGAACACCTCGGGGCAGCCCGTCACCCGCACGCTGAGGGTAACGGCGACGTGCAGCGCAACGGTGCCGCCGGTGTCGGGCAGCGCCACCGTCATCGTCACGGAGAACCCGGCCTCCTCCTTTCCGAGGCGATGGGGGTCACACCGGCTGACAGTTCGACGACACATGCTTCCGCCGACCGTACGGGCACTGACCGGTTCCGCGACCAGGTCCCGATAGGCGGTGACCAGGACCCCGTGACCCTCCTCGACCGGGGCGTCTGCCGGCCCTGAGCGCCGCACCTCCCCGGCGCCGCGCCCCGGGTGAGGCGACCGACAGCACGAGCGGGTCTTCCGCGATTCCTCGCGGAGGACCCGCTTTCTCGCGACCGGGTGAGACCGCCGAGGGCAGGAGGGTCCGCTTGGGCGACGCGCCGCGGCTCGTTGTAACACCCCGCGCCATGCCTGTCCCGGTTCCGACACAGGTCCTCTTCCACGCCGTTGTCTCTGACGGCCGGTCCCCGCTATAGTCGGAGGCGTGTCACCGGGGAGTCTGGGGAAGTGCGGGGGACGGAGTGTCCACCTCTTCGGCCTGCGAGACAACACTGAGCTGAAGTCGTGGGGTGGGGAGAGGAACATGCACGCAGGGAAGTTAGCCGCGCCGTTGTTTGCCGCCTTGCTCGTGGGTACCTTGGCCATGGCGCAGGCCGACACGGCCGGTCTGCCGGCTCTGGCACCGGTTGCGGGCGCGATGCCCGCATCCCCCGCGGGCTACCATCTGGCCATCGGCGACACGATCGGCATCGTCGTGGCGGGGGAGGAAACCTTCACCCGCGAGTGCCAGGTGAACGGCACCGGCACCATCTCCTACCCCAAGCTCGGCGACGTGGCCGCCGCCGGCCTGACGTGCGAGGAACTGCGCACGCGGCTGGAGGAGGGGCTGCGCACCTATCTCAAGCACCCCCATGTCATGGCTACGGTCCGCCAGTACGGCCAGACAGGAATGAGCGTGTTCGTCATGGGGGAAGTGGCCAAACCCGGCCCGTACCCGCTGGCCAACGGCGCGGGATTCATGCAGGCCTTAGCCGCGGCGGGCGGGCCGACGGAGGCGGCGAGCGGCGAGATCACGGTGCTGAAGGGCCGGACCGGACAGACGACCACCTTCCTGCTGAGCGACACAGTTGGGGCAGGCGGGCCCGCGGCCGGGGTGACGCTGGAGCCGGGGGATGTGATCCTTGCCCTGCGCAAGCGAGAGGCGCGCTACGCGGTCCTAGGGGAGGTCCCCAGACAGGGGATGTTCGACATGCCGGTGCGCGGCGAGGTGCGGATGCTAGATGCGCTGCAGCAGGCCGGCGTGCTCGTGCCGTCCGGCACGGGACCCGGTGGGAAGGTCCAGGACCTGCTGAACGATCCGGCACGCAGCGCTGACTTCGAGCACGCGCGGCTGACACGCGCCGGGGCCGACCTACCGGTGAACGTGGCCAGTTTGCTGCGTGGGGACACGACGCAGAACCTGCTCCTGCACGCGGGAGATGTGCTGACCGTTCCGCGCCGACCCATGGTTCGGGTGTTCGCGGTAGGAGAAGTGCGCACCGCGGGGGTGCAGACTTTGCCGGAGAACTCCACCGTGCTCGATCTGCTGAACGCGGCCGGCGGTCCGACAACCAGCGCTCGTCCCTCGAGGGCAACGCTGGTGCGGCTCGCCGGGGGGAAGCCGGAGCCGCATCCGATAAATGTCGGCGATCTCCTGGGCAAAGGGGATATGGCCCAGAACATGACCCTTCAGGAGGGCGACGTGCTGGTCATTCCGCCGCAGAAGAACCCGGACGTGACCATCGGCAACGTCCTCTCCGCGCTTTCGCTGCTGACGCGGGTGCCATGGTGAGACGCTCCAGGGGGCAGTCCGGGCAGGGCGCGCTCTCTGCCGCGCGCCTAGGCCATGTGGGTGAGGTAACAGAGAATGTCCTATCAGGGTGAGCGCCCGCGCTTGCCCGCGCGGATCGAGCCGGACCGGACGCTGGCGATGGCGCCGCAGAGTCGTCTCCCGGTGCTGGCCGAGGAGCGCGATGCGCTCGCGGCCGGGGTGCAGAACTACCTCCATCTCTTCGCGCGCCGGAAGGCGACCATCGTCATCTCGCTGGTCGGAATCCTCGCGCTCGCGGTGCTGGCCACCGCGCTGACGCCGCGGACCTACGAAGCGACGGCCGTGCTTCTGGTCAGCGAGGTGCCGAAGGTCGAAGAGCGGCCAAGTCAGTCGCCAGGCGTCCCGGTGCTGGCGCTCCAGGGGTCGCCCAACCTGGACACCCACGTGCAGTTGCTCCTGGGCGAATCCACGGCCGCGGATACGGCGGAGTGGTTGCGCGCGCACGACGGGCCGCAGTTCACGGCGGAAGCGCTTCGTCCCCGGATCCGCGCGCAGGCGGTGCGGGACACGCAACTCATCCGCATCAGTGCGCTGGCCGGCACGGCCGCAGAGGCGCAGACCATCGCCAACGCGGCCGCCTCCAGCTATGTGGCGGCCAACCGCCAGCGGGCGCGCGGCTCCTCGGAGAGCGCGGGGCGGTACCTCAAAGAGCAACTCGTGGACGCGCGGCAGACCCTGACCAAGGCGCAGAACGCTCTGCGCGCGTTTCGCGAATCCACGGGTACGGTCACGGCCGACGCCCAGGCGTCGCAGTTGGTAGGGCAGGTGGCCGGACTGCGGGGCGACGCCGACAAGGCCGAAGCTGATCTCGCGCAGGCGCAGCAGCGACTGAGCAAGCTGAACAGTCAGCTCGCGCAAGCCAACGCCACCATCGGCTCCGGGCTCGTGAGGAACGACGCGGTGATCCAGAAGCTGCGGGACAGGCTCGCGGATCTGGAGTCGCAGAAGCTGGAGGCGCAAGCGAAGTACACGCAGGCCTATCCCGAGCCGGTCGCCCGGTTGGACGAGCAGATCGCGACCGTGCGGAAGCAGTTGGGTGACGAGATCCGGCAGGTAGTGAGAGGGAACAGCGGCGACCTTTCCCTCCAGCAGACGTTGACCAGTAAGATGATCGAGACCCAGGCGGAGGTGGCGGCGACCCAAGCGCGGCACCGCCAGGTACTGGCCGAACTGGCGCAGGCCGAGTCGCGACTCACCGGCATTCCCGGCCGGCAGCTCGCCCTGGCAAACCTGCAGCGCGACGAGGACGTGGCCTCGGGGATCTACGCCGATCTGCTGAAGCGGGCCCAGGAGGTGGAGGTGGGCCGGGTGATGGCTCTGGGCAACGCGGAAGTGGCCGAAGCCGCGACCAAGCCGCTCTTCCCGGTGAAGCCCAACATCCTGCTCAACCTCACCGTGGGCCTGCTGCTCGGGCTCGGGGTGGGGCTGGGGCTGGCGCTGATACAGGATCAGTTGGACGATTCGGTGCGCGACCAGGCGGAGGCGGCGCGGCTGGCCGACGCCCCCATCCTGGGGACGATCCCGGTATTCGATCGGCCCACGGACGCGGTGCTGGGGCCGGTGAACGGGGCGCACAGCACCGCCCTGGAGGCCTATCGCGCGCTCCGCTACTGTCTCGACTTCATCACCCCGGGGGAGAGGGGGCGGGTGGTCCTGGTGACCAGCGCGGGCCCGGCGGAGGGGAAGTCCACGACCGTGCTCAACCTGGCGATGGCCGTGGCGTTGACGGGGCGGCGCGTGCTGCTGATAGATACCGACTTGCGCCGGTCGGCGCTCCACCGGATGCTGGAGGTGGAAGAGGCCAAAGGCATCACCGATCTGCTGGCGGGGGAGGCGGAGCTGGCCGAGGTGCTCCAGCGCAATCCGAAGACGGGGCTGATGTTCATCGCCTCCGGGAAGCAGGTGCCGAATCCCACCGAGTTGCTGGAATCGAAGGCCATGCGCGAGCTGTTGGAGACGCTGCGGGGGGAGGCGGACCTGATCATCTTCGACAGCCCCCCGGTGCTGTCGGTGGCGGACACGCTGGTGCTAGCGAGCCTGGCGGACACCGTGCTGATGGTATGCGTCGCGGGCCAATCGCATCGGTACGACATGCAGCTCGCGCGCCAGTTGCTCTCCCACGTGGGGGAGCGGATTGGCGGGGTGGTGCTGAACAAGGTGGGCCACAAGGCGGGATACACATATCACGACCGCTACTACTATTACTGATGTGCGCGTGACCGAGGTCAGACAAGTGGGCAGGGGAGACTGGTGGGGAGTGGGTGCAGTACGATGGACAACGTTCGGGTCGCGGGGCAACGCGTCTCCCCGGCGGCGAAGGCCGGGGAGGCGATTCCGAGATCTCGGGGAGGCGGGGAGGTCGGGGAGCGGCACCTCGTCCCCGTATGCGCAAAGGCGGCAACAAAGGCACTCCTTGATGCTCTCTTGATGGCCGCCGCGGCGGTGTGGGCGTGGGTGATCGCTTCTCCCTCCCATTCCCTGGGGCCGGGCCTGGCCCAGTTCGTGGGGACAGTGGTGGGCGTGCGGTTCCTCATCTATGTGGTGCTGCGGCTCTACCGGTTGCCGTGGCGGACCGTGTCGAGCAACGACGTACTCTGGCTGGCAGGGGCCTCCCTGCTGGGCGTGCCGCCGCTGATGGCCCTCCTCCTGACCCAGCCCGAGCCGTTCGGGGGCCAGGCGGTGCACCTGCTTCCCATGCTGCAGGTGGAGCCGGCGCTCTCCCTGGTGCTGCTGGCCGGAGCGCGCATCGCCTCCCGCACGCTGGCCACGAATTCCCGCCAGGGGGCCGACGCCCGGCGGATATTGGTGGTGGGCTCCGGGGACGGCGCGCGGGCGCTGGTGTGGCAGATGCAGAACGCGGTCAGCGGATACCGGGTGGTAGGCCTGGTGGACGACAACCCGCAGCGGCACGGAGCCCGCGTGCTGGGGCTGCCGGTGCTCGGGTGCTGCCGGGACATCCCGCGGCTGGTGGCGGAGATGGCCGTGCACCAGATCGTGATCGCCATTCCCTCCCTCTCGCCCGAGCGACTGCAGGAGATGCTTCTGGAGTGCGAGCCGGCGAAGGTGCCGGTGCGCACCCTCCCCCCGTTGCGGGAGCTGATGCACAATCCCGTCGGGGTGGGCCTGCTGCGCGAGGTGCGCGCGGAAGACCTCCTTCCGCGGGCGGAGGTCAAGCTGGACACGGAGACGGTGGCGCGCTACGCGAGGGGCCGGACCGTGTTGGTGACTGGAGGGGGAGGCTCGATCGGCGGCGAGCTGTGCCGCCAGGTGCTGCGCGCGGGGGCGCGCCGCCTGCTGGTGCTGGGCCGGGGCGAGAACAGCGTCTTCGAGGTGCTGCAGGAACTGCTCACTATGGCGGCGGGCTGCGAGGTGGTGCCAGTGATCTGCGACGTGCAGGACCGCCGTGCGCTGCGCCGGGTGTTCGAGGAGCACCACCCGGAGTTGGTGTTCCACGCGGCCGCGCACAAGCACGTCCCGCTGATGGAGCAGTACCCGGCCGAGGCCGTCAAGAACAACATCGTCGGCACGCTGAACGTGGTGCGGCTGTCTGCGGAGCACCGCGTCAGCAGCTTCGTGCTGATCTCCACCGATAAGGCGGTGAACCCGACGAGTGTCATGGGCTCCACCAAGCGCGTGGCGGAGCAGATCGTGAAGGCGTTCGCGGAGCTGCACGATCTCAACATGGTGAGCGTGCGCTTCGGCAATGTGCTGGGCAGCCGCGGCAGCGTGGTGCCGGTGATGACGCGCCAGATCCGAAACGGCGGCCCGGTGACGGTGACGGACCCGGAGATGGTGCGCTACTTCATGACCATCCCGGAGGCAGTCCAGCTGGTGCTGCAGGCCGGGGCGATGGGCGGACGAGGGGAGGTGTTCGTGCTGGACATGGGGCATCCGGTGCGGATTCTCGATCTGGCGACGGATCTGATCCGGCGGTGCGGCCTGGTGCCGCACCAGGACGTCCCCATCCACATCGTCGGCCGGCGCCCGGGCGAGAAGCTGAAGGAGGACTTGCTGCACCAGATGGAGGTGGCGGGCGCGCGCAAGACGGGCCCCTTCTACGTCGCCCCTACCGAGGCAGTGTGCTTCGAGGAGATGCTGCAGGACCTGCAGCGACTGCAGGTAGCGGCCGAGGCCGGGCGCCACGATCAGGTGGTGATGCTGCTGAAGGACGTCATCCCCTCCTACCTGCCCGATGCCGCGCAGCAGGCGCGCCTCGGGCCGGAACCGACCGCGGCGCCCATGAGGAAGGCCTCGTGACCCTGGAGCAACCGCTGGTGCAACCGAAGGCCGTGGCCACCTCCGCGCCGGCGGAGGCGAGGTTCCGGCCCCTCTCGCTGCGGCTCAACTTCGCCTGGACGCTGGTCGGGAACGCGGTCTACGGAGGCGCGCAGTGGGGCATGCTGATCCTGCTCGCGAAGCTCGGGAGTCGGGAAATGCTGGGCCGGTTCGCGCTCGGGCTGGCGGTGGCGGCGCCGGTGGTGATGTTCACCAACATGCAGCTTCGCCTCGTGCAGGCCACGGATGCCCGGCATGAGTTCTCGTTCCGCGACTACCTCTCCCTCCGCCTGCTCGCGAGCGGAGCCGCCTTCCTGGTCGTCGCGGGAGCGGCCATGCTCAGCCACCGCGCAGAGGTGGTGGCCGTCATCCTCCTGGTGGGTGCGGCCAAGTGCGTGGAGAGCGTGAGCGATGTCATCTGGGGCCTGTGGCAGAAGTGCGAACGCCTGGATCTCATCTCCATCTCCATGATGATCAAGGGCCCGGTTTCACTGCTGGCGATGTGGCTCATCCTCTCTCACACCAAGAGCCTGATCCTGACCACCGCGAGCCTGGCGGTCGTGTGGACGGGCCTGTTGCTCACCTACGACGTCAGCTTCGCGCGGCGGTTGCTTCGTTTGCAGCGGCTAGCCCCGCGCCTCGTGTGGGCCGCACGCCTGGTGCTGCTCCGCCGCCTGGCCTGGCTGGCCCTCCCGCTCGGCGTGGTGGGACTGCTGGACTCTCTGAACCTGAACGTCCCGCGCTACTTCATCGAGCGTCACCTGGGGGATGCCTCCCTGGGCTATTTCGCCGCCCTCGCCTCCATCATGGTGGTCGGCAACATGGTGGTGGGCGCGCTCGCCCAGTCCGCTTCCGCGCGCCTCTCTCGCCTCTTCGTCACCGACAAGGAGGGCTTTCTGCGGCTGATCTGGCGTCTCGTCGCCTTCGGGGCCGCCCTGGGCGCGGCGGGACTGCTGATGGCGATGCTCCTGGGGCGTCAGGTGCTCGCCCGTCTGTACCAGGCGGACTACGGGACGCAGGCCGGAGTGTTGGTGTGGGTGATGGTAGGCGCCGGCCTCGGGTACATCGGCCGCTTTCTCATCGTCGGCACGAGTGCGGCGCGCTCCTTCCGGGCGCAGGCGCCGCTGTACGTGATCTCCCTGCTGGTGGCCGGCGTAGGGTCGTGGCGGCTGGTCCCACGCTGGGGGCTCTTGGGCGCCGCGTGGGCGCTGAGTGCCTCGCTCGCGACGATGCTAATCGGCGCCGCGTTGATCCTCTGGTGCGCGCTGCGACACGGACCCTCCACCGAGCCCAGCGCCTCGCGACTGGGGGCCGCCGATGGAGCCTAGCGGCCTGCCCACGGCCGTCCTCCCCGCGCCTTCCACCGCCGGGACCGACGGAAGGGCCGCCCTCCTGCTCATCTTCCTGCTCGGCGCCCTGCTGCCGTTCCAGTGGTTCATGCCGATCGGGGCGATGAGAGTCAACTGCTGCGCCGCGGATTTCGTCATCCTCCCGGTCGCTCTCTTGCTCTGTAAACGCTGGTTTCACAGTGGAACGCTGGGGTGGTGGGTCTTCCTCCTGGGTCTGGTGAACCTGGTGGCCTGGGCCTGTTCCATCAACCTCCTCGCCCCCGATGCCTTTCTCCGAGAGTTCCTGAAAGTCTCGGCCTGCGGCCTCTTCGCGCTGGCCGGGTATGCCATCGGCCGCCAGGCGCGGAGCGAGCGCGCGCTGGTGTACGGCGCCATCTTCTCCGCCCTCCCCATTGCCGTGGTGGGCCTCCAGTCCTTTTTCACCCGCGTCCCCCTGTCGTTCATCCCCGACGGGCGAGTGTCGGGCCCGTTCACCGATCCGAACGCGTTTGCGTGCTACCTGGCGATGATGGTGGCCCTGGTGACGACCCTCCGCGTGGACCTCGTGGCCATCCCCCTCTTCCTCGGCGCGGGCCTGGTCTCGTTCTCTCGCAGTGGCCTGGTCGCCATCGCCTCCGCCCTGGCGCTGAGCCTGACGCACGCGCGGGTGCGGCGCTACCTGCCCATCCTCGTGCTCGCCGCGGTGGCCGTGGTCACCATCTGGAGCAATCTGTGGGAACACACGGTCGGATACCGGGTCATGGAGTACCAGGCCTCCCTGGAGCAGCGCAAGGCGCTGTGGCGCCGCGGGCTGGAGGTAGTGGCCGCGCATCCCATCATCGGCATCGGACGCGGGAACTGGGATATCGCCTCGGGTCAGCACACCATTCCGCACAACACGCTCCTCTCCGTCGCCGCCGACGTCGGCCTGGTGGGGGTGACGGTCTTCTTCCTGCCTCTGTTGGTGTGGTTGGTGAAGGGGATGCGATTCCGAGAAACGCGTCCCTGGGCGGTCGTCCTGCTCAGCAGTCTGATGGCGGGCTTGGCCATCACCCTGGACAATTTCCGCCCGTTCTGGTTGTTCACCGGCGTGCTGGTGGCCCAGATCGGGTTGATGGAGCAGAGGAGAGCGGCGGCCCGCCGCGAGGGCCACGCGATCCTCCCCGCGGCCTCGTGGCCGCTGGCGCAGAGGAGCTAGCGACCCGGATGGTTCGCCCGGGTTGCGGCCGGCCCGGGCGCAAGGGCAGCTTGGTGACACAAGAGCAGACAACTTCAGTGGTCGAGACGACCGAGGCCGTTCCGCCGGCCCGCCCTCCCCGCGTGGTGCACGTGGTGACCTCGTCCCTGACGACGCGGCTGATGCTGGGCCAGCTCGGGGCGTTGCGGGAGGCGGGGTTCGAAGTCTACCTGGTCTCCAACCCCGGCCCCGAGTTGGAGGCGGTGGCCGCCCAGGAACAGATCACCGGCGTGCCGGTGGCGATGGAACGGGAGATCGCCCCGGGGCGCGACGCGCGCAGTCTGTGGCGCCTGTGGTGCGTGTTCCGCCGGCTGCGCCCGGACCTGGTGAACGCGGGCACGGCCAAGGCAGGATTGCTGGCCGGGCTTGCGGCGGTTGCGGCGGGAGTGCCGTGTCGCATCTATACGGTGCACGGACTGAGGCTGGAGACGCTGCGCGGGCTGAAGCGAGCCGTGCTCGCGTGCGCGGAGCGGGTCTCCTGCCGCGCGGCGCACCGCGTGCTGTGTGTGAGCGAGAGCGTGCGGCGGCGCGCGGTGCAGCTCGGCCTCACCGAGGACGCCCGCACCTGCCTGCTGGGCGCGGGGAGCTTCAACGGTATCAACGCGGCGCGCTTCTCCCCCACGGCGGAGCGCAGCCGCGGCGCGGCCGCGCTGCGACAGATGCTGGGCATTCCCGCGGAGGCGCCGGTGGTCGGCTTCGTCGGGCGACTGACGCGGGACAAGGGGATCCCGGAGTTGGTGGAGGCCTACCAACTGCTCCGGGAGCGTCTGCCGGAGGTGCGGCTGCTCGTCGTGGGCCGCTACGAGGAGGGCGACCCGGTTCCGGAGCCGGTGCGCCGAGCCATCGCCTCCGATCCCCACATCCACGACGTCGGCTACGCGAACGACCCGGCCATACACTACCACGTGATGGACGTGTTCGCGCTGCCCACCTACCGGGAGGGATTTCCCACGGTCGCGCTGGAGGCGGCGGCGGCCGGAAAGCCGGTAGTCAGCACCTGTGCGACCGGGGCCGTGGACGCGGTGGTGGACGGAGTGACCGGTTTGCTGGTACCCATCGGCGACGCGGTGGCCTTGGCGGAGGCGCTCGCGCGGGTACTGGAGGACCGGGCGCTGGCCGCGCGCCTGGGTGCGGCGGCACGGGAGCGAGTGGAACGGGACTTCCGGCGGGAGCGTGTGTGGAGCGATATGGAGGCGCTCTACCGCGAGGTGCTGGAGGAGAAGGGCATCCGCGCGTTCGCCCACCAGGACGGGTACGGGTGCGACGCGGCCCGGTACGGAGACGAGGCCGCCAGAGATAGCGCGGAGGCTGGTCCCACTTCGGACGAAGTGGGACCAGCAGTCATCTCTGACGACGAGAGGTGAGCCATGGAGAGAGCAGTGGCGGAGAGGCCGTCAACCGCACCCGTGAAGGGACTTGAGCTGTCCGCACCGGATATCACCTCCGCTGAGATTGCTGCGGTGACGGAAGTGCTACGCACCGGCCGGCTCTCCTTAGGCCCGAAACTGGCCGAGTTCGAGCGGCGGGTGGCCGACTACGTCGGCGTTCGCCACGCGGTGGCCGTCAACTCGGGCACGAGCGCCCTCCACCTGATCGTGCGCGCGCTCGGCCTGAAGGAGGCGGACGAGGTCATCACCACCCCCTTCAGCTTCATCGCCTCCGCGAACTGTCTGCTCTACGAGCGGGTGCGACCTGTGTTCGCGGATATCGAGCCGGATACCCTCAACCTGGATATCTCGCGCGTCGCGGCCGCGATCACCCCGCGCACGAGGGCCCTCCTCGCGGTGGACGTGTTCGGCCGGCCCGCCGCCTGGGGGGAGCTGCGTGCGCTGGCTCGGGAACGGGGGCTGGCGTTGATCGAGGATAGCTGCGAGGCCCTGGGTGCGCGCTATCAGCGGGCCGACGGCACGTGGGCTATGGCCGGCGCGTTGGGGGACGCGGGATGCTTTGCCTTCTACCCGAACAAGCAGATCACCACCGGGGAAGGCGGGATGATCGTCACCGACCGGGACGACCTCGCGGCCCTCTGCCGGAGCATGCGAAACCAGGGACGCGACGAGGGCGCCGGCTGGCTGCAGCACGCGCGGCTCGGCTACAACTACCGCCTGTCGGAGGTGAACTGCGCGTTGGGGCTGGTGCAGATGCAGCGCCTGGACGAGATCCTGGCTGCGCGACGCCAGGTGGCCCAGTGGTACGAGGAGGCCTTGGCGGGAATACCGGGGGTGGAGACGCCGCAGGCGCGCCCGGGAAAAGAGATCAGTTGGTTTGTCTATGTGGTGCGCGTCACCGGCTGCACGTCGCGCGAAGAGCTGGAGACGATCCTCACCGGGCTGCGCGCGCGGGGCGTGGCCTGCAGCAACTACTTCCCTCCGATTCACCTCCAACCACCCTACCGCACGGCCTTCGGGTACGGAGAAGGGGACTTCCCCGTCACAGAGGCCGTCTCTTGCCAGACCGTGGCGTTGCCGTTCTACACACGACTGGGGCGAGAGGGTGTAATGTGGGTGGCCGAGCAAGTGCGCGCCGGGCTGGCGAGTCGCGAAGGATGAGCCGCAGGTGATCGGGCACCAGACCACGATGAACGTATGCCTCTCCTCGGCCGGGAGGCGGATCGCGCTGATGGAGAGCTTCCGCCGCGCGCTCCGGGACCTGGGCCTCTCCGGTCGCGTGTGCGCGGTAGACACCTCCTGGACCGCGCCCGCGCTACACCGCGCGGACGCGGCCTGGCAGGTGCCGTCGTGCCGCTCCCCAGCCTTCATCCCCGCGATGCTGGAACTCTGTCAGCGGGAGCAGATCGGGCTGATCGTGCCGACTATTGACACGGAGCTGGCGGCCTACGCCGCGCACCGGGAGGCCTTCCGGAAGGTGGGCACGACGGTGGCTATCTCCGGTCCCGCGGCCATTCGCCTCACCGAGGACAAGGTGGCGACCCACACCTGGCTGGTGAGCCGGGGCTTCCCTACCGTGCGGCAAGCCCTGGCCGCCGAGGTGCTCGCGCGGCCGGAGGAATGGGCCTTCCCGCTCATCGTCAAGCCGCGCATGGGCAGCGCAGCCAAGGGCGTGGAACTGGTGCATTCCGTGGAGGTACTCCGCGTCGCGCGCCAGATCTACCCGGACCTCATCGCGCAGGAGGTGGCACCGGGTCAGGAGTACACCACCAACCTGTTCGTGGACGGGAGCGGCCGGTGCCGGTGTGCAGTGCCGCACCTTCGCCTGGAGGTGCGCGGCGGGGAAGTCAGCAAGGCCCGCACCGCCAAGCATCCGGGGCTGATGCAGCTCACCAAGGCCGTTGTCGAAGCCCTGCCGGAGGCATACGGGGTGTTCAACCTTCAGGCGTTTCTCTCCGAGGAAGGCCAGATCCGGGTGATCGAGATCAACGCCCGCTTTGGCGGCGGCTATCCGCTTGCCTACGCGGCCGGGGCGGATTTCCCCCGCTGGCTGCTCCAGGACCTGCTGGGCTTGCCCAATGACGCGAGCTTCGACGCGTGGCAGGACGGGCTGAGTATGCTGCGCTATGATGAGGCCGTGTTCGTCGCCGAGGGACCTCCGGCAGGGAACGGGCCGGCAGTCGCGCGCCGCGCCGCGGGGGCGCGGGCCGGGAATACGCATGCGTGATACGGTGACCGCGGAGGAGAATACGACACCCAGGGCGGCCGTTCGCGGGGTGCGCTACCGGGCGATGGACCTCGTTGGCGCAAGCGTTGGGCTGCTCCTGGGCTGGCCGGTAATGCTGGTGGCCGCGCTGGTGGTGCGCCTGACGATGGGGGGGCCGGTGCTGTTCCGACAGGTACGCCTGGGGCGGGACGAGCAACCGTTCACGCTGCTCAAGCTCCGCACCATGAACGGCGCCCGCGACCCGCACGGCCGTCTCCTGCCCGGGGCGACGCGCCTCACGCGGGTGGGGCGCTGGCTGCGCTCGCTGAGCATTGACGAGTTGCCCCAGCTCTGGAACGTGCTGCGGGGGGATATGTCCCTGGTAGGGCCCCGCCCGTTGCACCCCCACTACCTCCCCTACTACAGCGCGCGCGAACGACTCCGCCATCAGGTACGGCCCGGCATGACCGGGTATGCACAGGTCAACGGCCGCAACAGCCTCTCCTGGGATGAGCGCCTGGAACTGGACGTGCAGTACGTCGAAGGCAAGTCCCTCCTCCTCGACCTGCGCATCGTGCTCTGCACCGTCGGTAAGGTGGTGCGCCGCCGGGACGTGGGCGATCGCGCGCTACAAGGATCGCTCGCGGATTATCGCGGTGCCCAGCAGCAGGCGCGGGACTGATCGCGACCTCGCTCAGGTCAAGCGCTCCGCCTCTGGCTCTTCCTCGCGCGGCTCGGCGACGGCCTTCCGTCCCAGGGCCGGGTGTCCAGTCGGGGTCTCCGAGACGCCGGTGCCGTCCTCTGCCGTCGCCCAATCAGCCAACCCCGTCTCGTCTTCGGCCTGGCCCCAGTAGCCCGTGATCTCGTCCCGCCACTCCTCGCTCTCCCACTCCAGCCACGGGTACGGAGGGCAGCCGGGCACCGCGGGCGCGTGGCCAGGGGCAACCGGGCCCACCGCAAGCTCCGGCACCACGTCTCTTCGGGTCTCCTCGGGCCTGCGCTTCATGGGTTTCCCTCTACTGGTATCATTGCCGCATCTGGCGACGGCGCACCGGGCGGCGCGACGGCCTTGTTACCCGGGTCGCACTATGTCTGCAGCCGGCGCCGGGCTGAGAGGGGGAGAAACCCGGCGACGGCGAACACCAGCCGCGGCCCGAGCGGGGTGCACGCCGGGTCCAGGGGAGGGAGGACGATGCCAGACGCAGTGATGATCAACCGTGCGCCGGTGCTGGCACTGTGGGCGGCGGTCGTGGCGGAGCGGCTGGGCCACGCGCGCGCGGAGGCCTTGAGCATCGGCCGCGCCGTCTCCGGGCTGGCCGCACAGCGCAAAGGGCGGCGGCTCGCGCTCTACAAGGAGCCGACGGAGGAGGAGCGCGCCGCGCGCCGCGAACGTCGGCTGCCGGCGGACCAGTTGGTGGTGCTGGGCGTGCCCGTGCCGGTCCGGCAGACGGAGGCAGGCCTGAGGGCCGTCTCCGGCAACAGCTTCGTCGAGCCGGGGACGGTGGAGCGCTACCTGCACAGCAAGTTCGGCGACGCCTTGCCCGACGTGGAGGCCGCGATGCGCGCCCTGGCCGACTCCTACCCGCCCGAGGAACTGGATCAGCGGGGCTTTCAACTCTACGAGGAGTTCCGCCCTCACATCCCGTCGGGCCAGCGCGGGTGGGGGCAGAAGGGCGAGCTGCACCTCGAGATCATCCGCTCGCTCGCCAAGAAGTGACCCACGGGCGCGCTCCGGCAGGAAGCCGCGCCGCCGCGCCTAAGTGACCCTCCGTTGTGCGCTCGATCCACTCGGTGGTCTTGGAGGCGTAGCTCATGAGTCGCGCGTGGTTGTTCCTGGCCGTCATGGGAGCGCTGGGGCTGTCCGTCGCCGGCGCGTGCGCCGCGGAGGCGCAGCAGAACCTGAAGTACCGTTGGGTGTTCGTGTGGCGCCAGTTGTCCCGGCCGGAGGAGGTGGACAAGCTGATCGCCGACCTGCCCCGTGCGGCCGCGGCCGGCTACAACGGGCTGGTGCTGCGCTGGAACGTCGCCCCGGAGAAGAAGGAGGCGCTGAAGGCCGCCGCCGCGCAGTACCACTTCGACCTCATCCCCACCGTCATGGGCAGCGGCGCGCCCGAGCGCGACCTCATGGAAGGCCTGCCGGTGAGGGATGCCCTCTTCGTGGCGCACAACGGAACGGCCACGATCTCCGCCGACCCGGCCGTCTCCTTGCCCGGCGGAGAGTTCGAGGAGGCCAAGGGGGACACGTTCGCCGGCTGGGACTCCCAGGAACAGCCCGGCGTCTGCACCTTCCAGGACACCGAGGTGAAGCACGGCGGCGCCTCCGCCATTCGCATGGACAACCTCGCCAAGGCCAGCCCGGACCTGGGCTGCTATGTCGGCAAGACGCTGAAGGTCTCGCCCTTCCGCGAGTATCGCGTCTCCGTCTGGGTGAAGACCGATCAGCTCGAGGCCGAGGAACCCGGGGTCATCATCCGGGGAGAAGGCGGGAGTTTCCGCAATCTGTGTTACAGTCCGGCCCGCATCCGGCCCACCCAGGACTGGAGACAGCTCTTCCTCGTCTTCAACTCCCTCGACAACACCTCCGTCCGCATCAGCTTCGGGGCCTGGGCGCCAAAGTCCGGCCGTCTCTGGTGGGATGACGCGAAGCTGGAGGAGGTGGGCCTGCTCAACGTCGTGCGGCGCGCGGGCACCCCGGTCACCGTGAAGGGGGAGAACGGCACGGTCTACGAGGAGGGCAAGGACTACGAGGCCATCTCCGATCCCGACCTCAACATCTCCCGCGCCGGCCACGCGCCGCCGGTGATCCACCTCACGCCGATGTCCCGCATCACCGAAGGGCAGCGCCTGCGCGTGAGCTACTATCATCCCGTGCTTATCGAATACGGAGGGGCCGCCTGCCTCGCCGAGCCGAAGCTGTATGAACACTACCGCGAAGAGATCACGCGCATCAACGACGAGATCCATCCGCCCGCCTTCTTCATGTCCCACGACGAGATCCGCATCGCCAACTGGTGCGAGACCTGCCGCGGCAAGCACGAGACGCCGGGACAGCTCCTCGCAGACGGCGTGAAGCAATGCGTGGACATCATCAGAGCCATCCGCCCCGACGCCAAGATCTGGGTGTGGAGCGACATGTTCGACCCCTTCCACAACGCCCACGAGAAGTACTACCTCGTGAACGGCACGTGGGCCGCCTCCTGGGAGGGCCTCCCGAAAGAGGTGGGCATCGCCAACTGGGCCGGCCACCTGGCGGGGAAGAACTGCTACTGGTTCGCCATGCGAGGCCACGAGCAGGTGCTCTGCGGCTACTACGATAACCCCGAGGACAACAACGGCGAGAAGATGCGGGCCTGGCTGAAGGCCGGCGAAGGCACCTCCGTGGTAGGCGCGATGTATACCACCTGGCGGTCGAGCTACGACCCCCTCGTCACCTGGGCGGAGGGCGTGTGGGGGAAGCCGCGGCAGCCAGGAAAGTAGGACCGACCCGAGGGCTTGCCCGCCTCAGGCGGGGTCGCCCGGAGGAGAGACAGGAAGAGGGGATGAAACGCGCGGCGGTGGTGGTGATGGCTGTGGGAGGCCTGGCACTGCTGAGCATGTGGGGCTGGGGGGCGGAGAAGAAACCGGAGGTACACTCGAAAATGAAACATCGGTGGTTGTTCGTGTGGCGCCAGTTGCATGATCCCGAGCAAGTGGATCTCCTGCTGGCGGACATGCCGCGGGCGGCCCAGGCCGGCTACAACGGCCTGGTGCTGTCCTGGAACGTGGCCGCGGAGAGGAGAGAGGAGGTGAAGGCGGCCGCCGCGAAGTATCACCTCGAGCTCATCCCCAAGGTCATGGGCGGGGTGCGGGACCGGAACCTGATGGAGGGCCTGCCGGTGAAGGAGGCCCGTTTTGTGGTCCATGACGGGAAAGCCGACCTCACCCCGGACCCGGCCGTCTCCTTTTCCGACCCAGGATTCGAGCAGGTGAAGGGCGACACGTTCACCGGTTGGGAGCTCCAAGAGCAACCGGGGGTGGTGACCTTCGCCGACAGGTCGGTCAAGCACGGCGGGGAGTGCGCGGTTCGGATTGAGAACAAGAGCGGGGCCAACCCGGTAAATGGCTGCTTCATCGGAACGGCGGTGAAGGTGGCCCCCTATCGCGAGTATCGCGTGTCGGTGTGGGTCAAGACCGAAGAGTTCCGGGGGAATGAGGTACAGATCAAGGTCAAGGGCAAGGACCGGCCGTTCCGGGGTCCGGGCGAATACAAAGAACACCCCGGTGATTTCAAGACGACGATTCGGGGGGAGGGGCCGTATTCCAGCGCGTTGTGCTTTGCGACGGCCGAGCTGGAGCCGACGCAGGACTGGGAGCCCTACTCGATCATCTTCAACTCGCTCGACAACACCGAAGTCTCGATTTCGTTCGGTGCCTGGGAACTCAAGTCAGGGAAGCTGTGGTGGGACGACGCACAGGTGGAAGAGGTCGGGCTGATCAACGTCCTCCGGCGGCCGGGCACGCCGGTGGTAGTGAAGGGGGAGGACGGCACGCAATACGAAGAAGGGAAGGACTACGAACCGATCTCCGATCCTCGGTTCAACTTGCACCGGGTCACCCACGACCAGCCGGCGATCCTCCTCACTCCGACCTCTCGCCTCAAGGAGGGCCAGCGCCTGCGGGCGAGCTATTACCATCCGGTGCTCATCCACTATGGTTGCTCGACCTGCCTGACCGAACCCAAGGTATTCGAGGCCTATCGCAAGGAAGTGATACGAATCAACGAGGAGCTTCACCCGTCGGCTTTCTTCATGCAGCACGACGAGATCCGCATCGCCAACTGGTGCGAGTTATGCCGGAGCAAGCACAAAACTCCGGGGCAGTTGCTCGCCGACAACGTGCGCCAGTGCGTGGACATCATCAAGGAAGTCCGTCCCGACGCGAAGATCTGGGTGTGGAACGACATGTTCGACCCCTTCCACAACGCCCACGAGGAGTACTACCTGGTGAACGGCACGTGGACCGGTTCCTGGGAGGGCCTCCCGAAAGAGGTCGGCATTGCCAACTGGGCCGGCCACCTCGCGGGGAAGAACTGCTTCTGGTTCGCCATGCGCGGCCACGAGCAGGTGCTCTGCGGCTACTACGACGACCCCGGGGACAACAACGGCGAGAAGATGCAGGCCTGGCTGAAGGCGGGCGAGGGCACCTCCGTGGTCGGCGCGATGTATACCACCTGGCAGTCAAACTTCGACCCCCTCGTCACCTGGGCGGAAGGCGCCTGGGGAAAGCCGGAGCCGAAAGCGGGAGCGAGGTAGGTTCGGGGCCATGCCTGGACTGCAGTACCGACCTGACTGGGAGGAGGCGCGCGCGCGCCTGACGGCGTGGTGGAACGGCGGCGACATCGGCCGGCCCGCGATGCAGATCGCCGTGCGCCGGACGACGCCTCACGAGGAGATCGCCGCCCTCCCCGAGCCGCCGGGCTGGGTCACGCACTACGGCACGGGCAGTCTCCCCTATCGCGTCAACCTCGCGCTGCGCGAGTGCCTGTGGACCGACTACTACGGGGAGGCGCTCCCCGCCGTCTCTCCGGGCGATCTGGCTCCCAACTGCCTCGCCCTCTACCTCGGCTGCCGCGGTCGCGAGCGGCAGGAGGGCGATACGGTCTGGTGCGAGCCCTGCATCGAAAGCCCCGAGACCGCGCGCTTTGCCTACGACCCGGACAACTTCTACTGGCGCTTCTCCACGGAGGCCTTCTCCCAGGTGAAGGCCCTCGCTCAGGGCAAGCTCCTCCAGCAGTTCCCCGATCTCATCGAGGGGTTGGACACCCTCGCCGCCATGCGTGGCACCGACGCCCTCCTTTGCGATCTCCTCGAGCGGCCGGAGTGGGTGCATGCCTCGCTGCGCACGATCACCGACCTCTACTTCCAGTACTATGACCGGCTCTACGATCTGCTCCGCGATGAGGTCGGCGGGAGCATCTACTGGGTGTGGGCTCCCGGCCGCCTCACTAAGCTCCAGTGCGACATCTCCGCCATGCTCTCCCCGGCCATGTTCCGCGAGTTCATGCTGCCGATTCTCATCGAGATGACGGAGCGCGTCTCCTACTCGCTCTACCACTGGGACGGGCCCCAGGCCCTGGTGCATCAGGAGGCGCTCCTCTCCATTCCGCGCCTGGGCATGATCCAGTGGCAGCCCGGGAGCATGAATGAGCCGGGGCAGCACCCGCGGTGGTGGCCCGTGCTGCACGCCATGCTGGACGCGGGCAAGAAGGTCATGATCGGCGGGGGCAGCGTGGAAGAGATGCGGGCCCTCAAGCGCGAGTTCGGCCCCCAGTGCAAGCAGTTCATCCTCGGCTGTGAAGCCCAGAGCGCTGAGCAGGCTCGCGCGTTCATGGAGTTGATGGAGTGCTGAAGAAGTGACGGCAAGTGCTTCGGTTCTGCTCGCGCTGCTGCTGCTCGGCGCGGCCAGCTCTGCCCACGCTACCCCCGCGCCGTTGCCCCAGGGCTGCGGTCTCGCCGCGAAGTACCCTGGCGACCGCGGGATCGCGGCCGATCCCGCGGTGCTCCTCACCGAGGACTTCGAGGCGCGGACCATCGCTGACCTCGGGAAGCGATGGAGCGATATCAGCAACAGGGACGGCGCGGTGCTGTCCCTCAGCAAGGACGTCCCATCGGGCAGCCACGGGGCGCACTCCCTGCTGATGACCGCCGATACCCGCAAGAACAGCGGCGGCCATCTCTACACCACTTTCCGCGGCGTGGACCGCGCCTTCCTCCGCTACTATGCCAAGCTCGCCCCCGACTTCGGCTACGAGCACCACTTCGTGGAACTGGGCGGCTATCACCCCGCCACACCCTACGCCAACCCCCGCGCCGGCTCGCGCCCCGAGGGCGACGACCGCCTCATGGTCTTCGCCGACCTCATCGGCTGGTATGGCCGCTATCCGCCGCCCGGCATCTGGAGCCTGTACACCTACTGGCCGGAGATGAAGATCTCTGCCGACCACAAGTACTGGGGCAATTGTCTCTCGCCCGCGACGCCTCAGCTCGCCCCTCGTGGCAAGTGGGTCTGCGTCGAGTTGATGGTGAAGATGAACTCCGCCCCCGACGTTGCCGACGGCGAACTCGCCCTCTGGCTGGACGGCAAGCTGGTCATGCACGTGGTGAAGGGCGTCCCCCGCGGCCCCTGGAGCGGCATGGGATTCGATCTGCTCAAGGAGGGCGGCGAGCCGTTCGAAGGCCTGCGCCTCCGTACCGGCAGGAACCTCCAGATCAACCACGTCTGGATCGAGCACTACGTGGACGAATGGGCCCAGCGCACCAACAAGGTCGAGCACCCCCAGCCCATCCAGCGCGTCTGGTTCGACGACGTGGTGGTGGCCACCGAGTACATAGGTCCGATCAAGTAGGGGCGCATGGCCATGCGCCCGCCGCGGCTGCCCCGTCCCGCGCGACCCTACACCCGCTTCGCGACGTAGAACCCGTACCGGTCCTTCTCGTCTCCCCGCTGGAAATCCACCCGGTAGAACGTGAACCCGAGCTTGTTCCAGAGCGCTAAGGCTTCGGTCCTGATCTCCTCGCTCCACGATTTCACCTGCGCCGCCTGTGTCTCCTTCGCCAATGCGATCACGCGCTCCAGCAGCGCCGTACCGATTCCCTGCCTCCGGTGTTCAGGGAGCACCTCGAGGATCTCGATGAAGACCTCTTCGAGCGCGCCGAGCGGCTCTGACAACCGGTGCCTCTTCCCGCCGATAACCCCGATAGGCCGGCCGTCACAGAGGGCGAAGACTGAGAAGCAGTCATCACGGAAGTTGACCCAGTCAGGCGCGTTCGTGTCGGTCTCTTCCCGGTACCGCTCCTTCAACTCCGGGGTGCCGTCCGCGTAGGTGATGCCCATCGCTCTCTCCCCTTGTCCGGCCGAGTTGGTTCGCTTGCTCCGGCACGGAAGTGCCGAAGCACCAACTCACCCGCTCTGCCCCACCTGCCGCACCTCCACAAACCGCCCCGTCTCCGCCGACTCCTTCGCCGCGAGGCAGGTGTACGCGCTCTGAATGCCGGTGGTGATCGGCGTCTTCGACTCCGCCTTCCCCTGGATCACTTCGATGAAGTTCTCCGCCAACTGGTTGTCGCCACCGAAGTGACTCAGCCCCTCTCCGCTCTTCGTCGCGTCGGTGAACGGCGCGTGGTGCTGCACGTGCTTCATCTCGTTGGTGTACCAGTCGAACTCCAGCGTGCCGTGATACCCGCTCACCTTCGCCCCCCGCGCGCCCGCGTCGCGGCGGGTATAGAAGACCTGGGTGTACACGCCCTTCGCCCCGGTGGCGAACTCCAACAGGGCGCTCGACGAGTCCTCGTTCATCCCCGTCTCCGGCGTGCCGATGTCCTCGCCGAACGGGCAGGGATGATCGCCTCCACCGGCCGACGCGTTTCGCCGCCGGTTGCGGGGGCTTTCGAGACAGGTGTACTCCTCCTCGCACGTCGAGCACTTCAGGCCCGCGGGCTTATCCCCGCCGAAGATGCGGCCGTAGGAAGCCATGGCCGCGACCTTGGTGATGTTGCCGCCCATGAGATACATCAGGTAGTCCAGATCGTGCGTGGCCTTCTGCAGGAACAGTCCCTGCGTCACCGAGAAGTCGCGGTAGAACGCGTCGAAGTAGCAGTGCCCGTAGGGCACGTAGTTCCAGGCCAGCACGTGCTCGGCCGCCCCCACCGCGCCCTCCTCGATCTTCTGCCGCATCAGCTCGCACAGCGGCGACACGCGGAGGGGGAAGCTCACCACCACCGGGCCGCGCGCCTTCTCGAAGGCCTGCTCCAAGGCCGTCGCCTGCGCCATGCTCGTCGCCACCGGCTTCTCCACGAACAGGGGCAGGTCGTACTTCGCCGCCTGGATGGCCAGGGGACTGTGCAGATTGCACCGGGTCCCGATCATCAGCCCGTCCGGCTTGATCTCGCGCACGAGCTGCTCCATGCTCTTGCAGAAGACGACGTCCGCCCGGTCCTGCTCCGCCAGCCGCGCCCGCGCCCCCTCCCGATCCGGGTCCACGATCCCCGCCACGCGAACGTCGGGATAGACCTCCCGCATCGGGTGGTTGATGAAGCTGCTCGCCCGTGCACCGTGACCAATCACGCCCAACCGTACCATGCCCGCTCCGCCTTCCGTACCGATCTCCCCCAGGCCCAGTTACCCGGGCCGCGGCCGGAGTCCTGCCCGCGCCCCGGCTGCCCCGCGTCCGCGGTTTGTTCCGAAAGCAGGGCATGGAGGGCCATGCGGCTGCTCCCGCAAGAGGGGTTCGCGCCCATGCGTCCAACCCCAGGAGCACCAGCGACGAGTGCTGGTCGGAAGGGAGTCTGGCCATGACCTACGGCACGCTCGTGACGATAGACCGGGAGGGGTGCATCAGTTGCGGCGTCTGCTGGGGCATCTGCCCCGCCTTCTTCGAGGAGAACCCCAACGACCAGAAGAGCCAGGTCACCGAGGCCTACCGCACGGGCGGAAGCGTGGCCCAGGGAGAGGCCCCTCCCCAACTCGTCACCTCCGTTCGCGAGGCGGCCGAGGCCTGCCCGGTGACGGTGATCACGGTGGGGTAAAGACCCCCCGGGCGGGCGAGGCCGGAGAACGCCGCCGTCGGCCGTGCGCAGATAGTACAGAGAAACGCCGGTTACGATCATTGACAGCGGCCCGGCCGCAGTTGTATACCCCACTGGGTCCCCGCGGATTCGCTCGCCCCACCGCCAGCCGGGACCCACGGAAAGGAGGTGACCCAGACCGACCCACCGCAGTTGTGCACTACCTCACGAGGGAGACCTACATGCATGTGAGAGCCGTACCTGCAGTGGCAGTAGTGTTGGCGGTAGTGCTGTACTCGGCGCTCCTTCTGTCAGGCGCCGCGCTGGCGGCCAAGACCGTTTCCACCAGCGACGGGATGACTTTGACGCTGACTGACTCCGGAGCCTTCAGCTCCCTGACTGTGAACGGCAACACCGCCCCCACCCTCGGCGGCGTCAACGGCGGCTTCTACATCGTCCCCATGGATGGGGTGGCGATGGACCTCTACCGCACTACTTTCTACCCGGGTACGCAGATTACCGGGACCGCGACCCAGAACGGCGCCAACGTCACCATCAGCGCCACCGTTCAGAACCAGACCTTCAGCATCACCCTCACCGGCGGCCTGCCCTACATCAAGGTTGACGGCACCGTCACCGGCAATGGCACGGACCATGCGTTCCTGGTGGACTTCCGCCTGCCGGTTGACGCCAATGGCTGGTCCTGGGGCAACCGTGTGAATCAGCCCCAGACCATCAACACTGGTACCAGCAACTGGTACTTCGCCAGTGGCATAACCCACTGGGGTCTGCACCCCTACCTGTCGGTGAACCCCTACGGTTCCATCACCCGCTACGGCAGCGGCTCGGGGAGCGCGGATATGGGCATCTCACTCGCGCCCCTCTTCTACCCGCCCGCGGCCTATGCCATCGAGTACAACGGGCAAGGCGGGTTCTGGATTGACTTCGAGTTGGGGACCACCTCCAAGACCACGAAGCACCCGAACACCGCGGACTTCCACTTCGTGCTCTATCAAAACAGCCCGAAGTGGGGCAACCGCTCGACGGTGCAGCGTTACCAGTCCTTCTTCCCGACGTGGTTCAACCGCACCGTCTCGGGTGGAAACTGGTATGTCTCCCCCTCCCCGAAAAGCAACCTTCCTCCCACCCCCTCGGACTTCCGGTTCAAGTTCTGCGAAGGGGGCGGGTATGACGACAGCTACGCCCAGCAGTGGGGGCTGATCACCTGCGTGTACACCGAGCCCTGGTGCTGGCATGTGTGGTCGGAGGATCCGAGTATGGTGTGGCCGGAGACCTACGATACCACCACGAACTTCACCAAGACCAACTGCCATTGTCCGGGCAACCGCGGCCTCACCAATGGAGAGACCGCGCAGGCTGATTTCAACTCGGTGGCCTGGCTGCCGGATGGCACGCTGCATGGCCCCGACCGGCCCGACCTGTGGACCGACTACAACGGTTCCAGTTGGCGCTGGATCATGAACCCGGACCCGGAGATCCCGAACTGGCAGGGCTTCACCCCCGGCACTACCCGCAGCGGCAACGACGAATTCCGGGAATGGTACTGGGCCTGGGGTACGGCCCCCGGTCCCACCGACAAGTACACCGGCCTCTATCACGACTCGGCCGGCGGGTACTGGGGCGGTTGGGATGTCGTACACAACTTCAACCCCAACCACTGGCCCTACTTCGACTACAGCCCCGGCATCTACTGGGGCAGCCAGGGCAACGGTCTGGTCACCATGTGGGCGCCCTTCTCTAACGTCGAGTGGATGAAGTACTCCTACGAGCAGATGCGCAAGGAGAACCGCACGGTCTACGCGAATTCCGGCGCGAGCATCGAGGCCGCGATGACCCAGCCCTTCCTGGACGCCTGGGGGACGGAATCCAGCATTGCCAACACGCCGATTACAGATCAGGCCCTCATGCGTGCGGTCGCCGGCGGCAAGCCGCTCTCCTTCCTGGACTCCTGGCAAGACGCCAACGGCGGCAATCACCCGGCGAGAACGGGCGAAATGCTCCAGACACTGCCCTTCGCCATCTACCCGGGCGGCGGTTGGCCGAACTCCACGAACCCGACCTTGGAGCAGGAGTATGAGGATTGTCGCTCGACCTATCAGTCGTTCATGCCGATCTTCGACACGCTCGACGCGGCCCAGTGGAATCCGATCACGGCGGCGAGCGCGGCCGATTCGACGCAGATCCTGGAGCGCTTCGGCCCGGATAGCTCGGGCGCCATCTACTACGTGCTGCGCGCGGTGAACGCGGGCACCGGCACGGTGACCGTCTACTACGCCGACCTCGGCTGGGCCTCTAACCCCAACGTCACCGTCACCTCGCTCTACGGGGCCGCCCCCAGCACCTCGTACAGCAGCGGCAACCTGGTGCTGAGCTTCGGCAGCATCAGTGCGAGCGACGACCGCGTGGTGAAACTGGTCTACAACGGCACTCCCACTGTCCCGGTGGCGGCCTTCACGGCCAACAACACCAGCGTCGCGGTGAACACCGCGGTGACCTTCACCGACCAATCCACCCACAGTCCGACGGCCTGGTACTGGGACTTCGGCGACGGGAACGTCTCGCTCACCCAGAGCCCGTCCCACACCTATACCGCGGGCGGCAAGTGCATCGTGTCTCTGACCGCGAGCAACGCCTCCGGTCAGAGCACCTGCACCAAGGACCGCTACATCACCGTAACGGCTGCTCCGGTCGCCAACTTCGCGTTCTACCGCGTGAATGGCGTGATCGGCGCGGAAACGACCGCGGAGTTCCGTGACCACTCCACCAATACTCCGACCTCCTGGTCGTGGAACTTCGGGGATGGGAATACGAGCACCGCGCAGAACCCGACCCACACCTACACCGCGGCCGGAACCTATAACGTGTCGCTCACCGCGACCAACGCCTCCGGCAGCAGCAGCCCGTACACGAAGACCGGGCTGGTGGTGATCGTGCCCATCAAGGCGAACTTCTCGGCCTCGCCGAGATTCGGGACTCCGGGCCTGGTGGTCAACTTCACTGACCAGTCGGCCGGCACGCCCACCTCCTGGACGTGGCATTTCGGGGACGGCAATACCAGCACGGCCCAGAATCCCAGCCACACCTACAACTCCGCGAACTACTACAGCCCCAGCCTCACCGTCCAGAACGCGAGTGGTCAGGACACGGTCACGCAGACGAACTCCATCGCCGTATGCACCGATGTGATCGTCTATCCTGACTCCTACACGCCGGCAAACTACACCACCTACGTCTCCGGCTCGCTCACCGATCTCCAGGCCGACGACAGTAACTACATGGTGTTCAAGACGGCGAACGGAAGTAACCTCTTCATGGCGCAGTTCTTTGCCACCACGGCCTACACGCCTTCGCAGGTGTATGGCATCGGCTACGACATGAAGGTGCACGCCTCGCCGACACAGTCCTTCAGCGGGAATCTCTCCATCTACGACCCGAACGCGTCGGGATGGGCGTGGGATTCCGCTAGTGGCGGCGGCCTGCTTACTACTACGGATCAGTGGATCACCCGTCAGGGGACGGCCGGCGCCCCGAAGATGAGCGCCAGCGGCCAGGTCGGCTGCGCGCTCTGCGGCTGCCGCAACACCTCCGGCTATCCTACCGGAGATTTCAACGGCTACTTCAACGTCGTCCGCTTCCACATCTACCTGAAGCCCGGCGGCGGGCCGCAGCCCCCGGTGGCCAACTTCTCCGGCAACCCGACTACCGGTACCGTGCCGCTGACCGTGGCCTTCACCGACACCTCCACCAACACCCCGACCTCCTGGTCCTGGACCTTCGGGGACTCGAGCACCTCGACCGTGCAGAACCCGAGCCATCAGTACACCAGCACGGGCAGCTTCACCGTCGCGCTCACCGCGACCAACCAGTACGGCAACAACACCAACACCAAGACCAACTACATCACCGTCAACCCGGCCGGCAATCCGCCGGTGGCGAACTTCTCCGGCACGCCGATGATCGGCGCCGCGCCGCTGGCGGTGACCTTCACGGACAACTCCACCAATACGCCGACCTCCTGGTCGTGGACCTTCGGCGACAGCGCGACTTCGACCGTCCAGAACCCCAGTCACACCTACGCGGCCGGCACCTACACGGTGACCCTCACCGCCACCAACGCCTACGGCTCGGACGGGGAGACGAAGACCAACTACATCACCGCCGGTAATCCGCCGGTGGCCAACTTCTCCGGTACGCCAACGACAGGTACCGCGCCGCTGGCCGTGACCTTCACCGATTCCTCCACAAACTCGCCGACGACGTGGTCGTGGAACTTCGGGGATAGCACCACTTCGGCCGTCCAAAACCCGAGTCACAGCTATGCGGCCGGAACCTTCACGGTGACTCTGACGGCCACTAATGCCTACGGTTCGGACGGCGAGACCAAGACCAACTACATCACCGCCACCTCGGGCGGCGGCGGGTCTGTCTATGTCTACCCGGACACCTGGGGCTCGACGAACGGCTCGACCCTCGTCTCGGGCGGGCAGAGCGAACTGCAGGCCGACGATGACGCCTACCAGGTGGTCCAGTGTAACACCAGCAGCCACCAATACGTCTGGTGGTACTCCGCAGACACTGCCTATACGCCGAGCCAGCTCACCAAGCTCACGGTGGACTTCATCGCGAAGTCGAGCGTGAGCGGGACTCCGGGCGGGTCCAGCATCGTGTGGATCCGCAAGGCCGACGGGAGTTATGAGATCCTCTCCGGGTGGACATGTGGTACGACCGAAAACTCCTACACCTGGAACACCACTTCCATCAGCAACTACATGACTTCGGACGGGATCGTGGGCTTCCGATTCTGTGGGTGCCCGGTGGGGACGAGCAACTACAATATCTCCACCGACCTGATGCGCTTCAAGTTCGACCTGGTTGGCACTCCGCCGGTAGCCAACTTCTCCGGCACGCCGACGACGGGCGCCGCGCCCCTGGCGGTGACCTTCACGGATACCTCGACCAACTCTCCGACCGCGTGGTCGTGGACCTTCGGGGATTCGAATACCTCGACGGTGCAGAACCCGAGTCACACCTACGCGGCCGGCACCTACACCGTCGCCCTGACCGCCACCAACGCGAGTGGCTCGGACGGCGAGACCAAGACCAACTACATCACCGCCGGCAATGCCCCGGTCGCCAACTTCTCTGGCACACCCACCATCGGCGCGGCGCCTTTGGCCGTGAGCTTCACCGACACTTCGACGAACTCGCCGACCGCGTGGTCGTGGACGTTCGGCGACTCCAACACCTCGACGGTCCAGAACCCGAGCCATACGTACTCCAGCACGGGCAGCTTCACCGTCGCGCTCACCGCGACTAACGCCTATGGTAACAACACCAACACCAAGAACAACTACATTACCGTCGGCAACGCTCCCGTCGCCAACTTCTCCGGCACGCCCACCCTCGGGGCGGCCCCACTCGCGGTGACTTTCACCGACAGTTCGACCAACACGCCCACCGCGTGGTCGTGGACGTTCGGCGACAGTTCCACCTCAACGGCGCAGAGCCCCAGCCATACCTATGCGGCCGGCACCTATACCGTATCCCTGACCGCGACCAACGCGTTCGGCTCGGACGGGGAGACCAAGACCAACTACATCACCGCGGGGAGCGCCCCCGTCGCCAACTTCTCCGGCACACCGACGACCGGAAATGCGCCTCTGCCAGTGACCTTCACCGACTCCTCCACGAACTCGCCGACGGCATGGTCGTGGACGTTTGGCGACAGCAGCACGAGCACCGCGCAGAACCCGAGCCACACCTACAACGCGGCCGGGAACTACACCGTTGCGCTCACCGCAACCAATGCTTACGGCAACAACACGAACACCAAGAACAACTACATCACCGTCACTTCGGGAGGCGGGGGTACCGCCTACGCCTATCCGAACACCTGGGCTCCCGGATGGAGCAAGAACGTCACGCTGATTTCGGGCGGTCTCAGCGACCTACAGGCCCAGGACAGCGCCTACATGGTCATCCAGTGCGATACCTCCAACCACATCTACTCGGTCGTGATGACTGCGAGCACGGGCTACACGCCCAGCCAGGTCAGTAAGATCACGCTCGACTATGTGGCCAAGTCAAGCATCAGCCCGACCGGCGGCAGTCCAATCTTTATCCGCAAGTCGGACGGAAGCAACGAGCTGCTCGGGACGGGGTTCAGCCCCGGCCAGACGGATTCCACCTACTCCTGGAACTCCACCTCGGTCAGCACCTACCTGGGCTCCGACGGTATTGTCGGCTTCAGCTACTGCGGCTGCCCGACGGCCGGCGACTTCACCATCTCCTCGAACATGGTGCGGTGGACGCTGGATCTGGTTGGCGGATCGCCGCCTGTGGCGAACTTCTCCGGCACGCCGACCACGGGCACCGCGCCCCTGGCGGTGACTTTCACCGACTCCTCCACCAACAGCCCGACCGCGTGGTCGTGGGACTTCGGAGACAGCACCACCTCTACGGTGCAGAACCCGAGCCACACCTACGCGGCCGGGACCTACACGGTCACCCTGACCGCGACCAACGCGTCCGGCTCGGACGGGGAGACCAAGACCAACTACATCATGGTTGCGGCTGCTGCCCCCACCTTCGTCGCCGCCGGGGCCGTCAGTTCCGGCACGGGGGCGATCACACCCGCTCTGCCGGCTGGGATCGCGACGAACGACGTCCTGCTGCTGTTCCTGGAGACCTCCAACCAGGCCATCTCCATCTCCAACCAGAATGGCGGGACCTGGACCGCGGTGACCGGCTCCCCGCAAGGGACCGGCTCCGGGGCGTCTTCAAACGCGACTCGGCTCACGGCCTACTGGTCCCGGTACAACGGGACGCAGGGCGCACCTACCACCAGCGACTCGGGCGATCACCAACTGGGTCGCATCATCGCCATTCGCGGTGCGGCGACTTCCGGCAACCCGTGGGACGTGACGGCCGGGGGCGTGGAATCCGCGGCTGACACCAGCGGGTCCATTCCCGGGGCGACCACCACGGTGGCCAATACCCTGGTAGTGGCGGCCATCGCCACCGCCCTGCCGGATGCCTCCGGTACGGCCAACTTCTCGGCCTGGACCAACGCCAACCTGACCAACGTCACCGAGCGAACGGACAACACGGTGACGGCCGGCAACGGCGGCGGACTCGGGATCGCCACGGGCGGGAAGGCGACGGCCGGAGCTTACGGGAACACGGCCGTTACCTGTGCCAGCTCGACGAGAAAGGGCATGATGAGCATCGCCATCAAGCCGTAGCGGGCGCGACGTAGGGGCACCGTGCGTCAGCTGACGGACTGTGCCCCTACTCGACCACCGCCGGCCCGGGGAGGGATTCCCGGGCCGGCGTCCGTTTGTTTATACTACTGGCGAGCGCAGCATCTCCAGGAAGGCGGCGACGCGCGTCCTGATCTGCTCCGTATCGTCCTGGGCGTAGTCGGTGGTGAGGTGCAGGCAGGGGAGGCCGTCCTCCTTCAGCGCGCGCAGCATGGTCACCGCCTCGAGGTCGAACGGTGGGCAGACCCGCAGGCTGTGGTAGACGACCCCATCCACCTGGTACTGCTCGGCCAGCTCCCTCACCCTCTTCAAGCGATCGGTTCCATCGGCAAAGCACGGGCAAGTGCTCGGCAGCAGGTGCTTCTCGGCCACGCTCTCCACCATCGCGCGCAGGGACGGATCGCGGAACACGATCGGGTCGTACAGCCGCTGCGTTCCGGAGCACAGCTCGTCTATCGCGATCTCCGCCCCCGCCTCCTCGATCAGGCGCATCAGCTTCAGGTGCGGGTGGATGAGCGGCGCGCCCGTCAGCAGCAACCGCGGTCGCCGCGCTCCCGCGGGCCGGGCCTCGCGCTCCTCGCACAACCGTTCGAGCTGCGCCGTCCATCGCGCGGGGTCGTCAGTGAAGGAGGCGTTCGTCACCAGCAAGGCCTCCTCTCCGGTCACCGCCGACGGGACGCGCATGCGCAGCGCGAGGAAGCGCCGGAAGGCGTGCTCTCGTACGTTCAGTCGCGCGATCGCCTCCTCCAGCGCCGCCCGCGTCAACCCCCGGCCGGCCAGCTTCTCCAGCCGCGCGACCAGTGCCCACACCTCCTCCAGCCAGAGGCGCGTCGCGTTGCGGGTGCTCTTGGCTCGCGGAAGCTGCATCACGTACACGGGCTTGTGCTCCGCCAGCAGCGCCCCGAGCTTGGTCTTCGCATCACACGAGGTGGGCAGGACGAGCAGGTCGAGCCGCGCGAACAATGGGTCATTTCCCAGCGCCTGCCCCAGGCACGCCTTGGCCAGCGAGCAGCCGTCGCGGGGGAACTGCTCTTCTCCCGCCCGCGCCGCCTCCCGGTCGCCGGAGCACAGCCGCACCGGCCGCGCGCCCAGCGCGTAGACCAGGGCCTCGGGCACGAAGTTGCAGTACGTCCCCACCACCAGCCCGCCGAACGCCTGCAGCTCCGAGGCCCGCCGCCCTGTCGTCACCATCTCGCGGAAGTACTCGATCGCGCCGCTCATGATTTCACCAACCGTTTCCGGAGAAAGCGCGCGCTCAGGCATTCCTTCTCCGGGCACACCTCCACGCAGGTGAGGCATCCGATGCACTCCGGATCGGTCACCACTCGCCGGTCCTTCTCCTCATACACCCGCGTCACGTCCACCGGGCAGCACCGCCGGCACGCGCCGCAGGAAGTGCACTTGCGCGTCTCCTTCTCCAGCGTCATCGCCGAGCCGCGGCTGAAGTATGAACTCATCGCGCCGATCGCGCACACCCGGCACCAGAACCGCGGCACCGCGAACCCGAGGAAGAACGTGCCGAACGTGAACCACCCCAGCCCGGTGAGAAAGATGGTGACCGAGTTCGTCGTGTCGTACCAGCAGGGGTTGACGCCACCCAGCGGCGGATACACCAGCCGCGCCGGACAGAGCTGGCAGTAGACGAGGAAGAGCGAGTCGTTTGCGCCCGTCCGCCCGAGGAGCGGGAACGCGATCAGCATCGAGATGATCAGCGTGGCGAAGAGCAGGAAGTGACGCGTCTTGAACAGGAACCCCTTCACCGACTCGGACAGCACCAGCGGCGGCCGCCGGAAACGCTGCCGCACCCATGTCATAACGTCTTGGATCGCCCCCAGCGGGCACGTCCACCCGCACCAGAACCTGCCCCCGAGCGCGAGCAGCAGCACGAGGAAGAAGAGCTGGGGCATCATGATCCGCAGCGACGTCTGCCACGTCATGTTCTCGGAGAGCAGGTGCACGGAGCAGGACTTGAACACCCCGCCCCGCGCGATGAACCGGCAGGCGAGCACGGGGAGGTAGAGATCAACGACGGACTCGTTGCCGGACACCCAGAGAATGCGGTTGCGGTCATAGAGGGTGGTGCGCGGGATGCCCGAGGGGATGGGCTTGAGGATCTCGTTCCGGAGCGGCTCCGTCCACACGAACGCGCCGTACATGATGAGCAGGAAGAACGCGAGCTGCACCACGCGCCGCACGGTGGTGATGCGCTTTGTCTTCTCCGCCGCGGAGGTCGTCACGCTCACTTCCGGCTCCCCGTGATCGCCGTCAGCGCGGCCCGACACTGGGCCGCGGTCTTCGCCTCGAAGCAGAGCGCCAGCATCGGTTCCTTCGCGGGGCCCGCGAAGGGGCGCAGTCCGGTGAACTGGTCCTTGCGCATCGCCTCCACCCACGTCCCGTCCTTGTCTCGCGCCGCCTTCTTCGAGAAGATGATCTTGGTGAACTTGCTGATGGCCTGGGCGCGGTCCTCCGCCTTCGCGTAGTGGACCACGGCCACCTTCAGGGGCTTGCCCCCGACCTGCGCGTCGGCGATGACCACATCGGTCCGGCCCTTCCCCAGACCGAGCACGTTCTCGGTGGAGACGTAGTAGGCGTAGTTCAGGTCTTCCACCGAGTGGAAGTAGCCGATCCGCGTCGGGTGGAGCTCTTTCTCCGGGAGGATCGAGATCAGCTCCGGACGCGCGCCGCCCGTGCCCAGGGCCTCCGCGAAGCGCTTCACCATCTCCGTGGCGAAGTCGCGGAAGGCGGGCGTGTCCTCCCGTCCCGCGACCTTGAGGAAGAACCGGTCGGTCCAGGCGCGGAGCATCCCGGCTTGCAGCCGCGCCCCCTGTCCTGCCGCCACCGCGCTTCCCTCCTGGTCGGTGGAGAAGACGCCGTAGGCCTCGGCCGGCGTCCCCATGTCGTAGGCCTCCACCACCACCAACTGCTCTCCCAGCTTGTAGTCCGCCGCGTAGAGCTGGCGGAAGTCGAAGCGCAGGTAGTGGTCCGCGGCGCCGTCCATGTAATCGTAGATGGTCTTCGCGTCATAGGCCTGCGCGGGCTTCTGGATCGCCGCGCCGGCGAGCTGCGCCGGGAAGAGCGGCAGCACCTCGGCCGCGCGGGCCGCGCCGCCCAGCACGATCGTCGCCATCACCATGAGCATCATCCGCATCCCGCCCTCCTCACCCGCGCTGAAGGAGCGCGATGGCATTCGCCAGGAACCACACGCCGCTGAAGATCGCGGCCACCTCGGCCGCGCCGCGCAGCGAGGGCGCCCGGCCCAGATATCCGGAGAAGAGCACCGGCAGCAAGTATACCGCCGTGCCCGCGAAGAAGGCCACGGCGAACGCCAGCCCCGGTCCCCACGCCCCCACGGTGAGAATATAGGTGAAGGCCAGCATGAGCGGCGGGCAGACGTTCAGGCCCAGGGCCAGCCCCGCGAGGAAGGGGAAACGCCGCAAGGCCGGCGAGCGCCCGAAGGCGCGGCACACCTTCCACTCCGGGAAACTCCGGGAGAGGCCGTAGAGCACCATCAGGGCGGACAGCAGCACCATCAGGCCCGCCGCCACTCTAGTGGCCGCGGGGGAGGAGAGCACCTGCCGCCCCAGGACGAGCATCAGCAAGGCCGCCGCCAGATAGGCCAGCAAGCGCCCGGCGAGGAACTCGGCGCCCCGCCGCAGCACCGGCCTCGCCCCCTCCCAGGGATGAGAAACGAGATAGGGAAGGAGCACGGGCGCGCACGCCCCCAGGCAGAAGCCGCCGGTGGATAGCCCGAGTAGCAATCCTTTGACGAGGCTACCGCCCACAAGCTACCTCACGTCCGCGCCAGTCGCCGGCGCCGCCACAGCACCCAGCCCAGCAGGGCCAGGCTCAGCGCGAGGTAGACGACGTAGGACCAGTTCCCCAGGCCGCCCACCCGCACTTCCATCGCCCCCACCGGCACCGACATCTGCTCGTACAACTCCTGCTCGGCCTTGGCCGTGAGGGGCACGGTGACGTCCACGGCCTTGCTGCCTGGCAGCTCCGCCGCCTGGAACTCCACCTGGAGCGTGACCGTCTCCCCCCTTGCCGCCTCGGTTCGCATTACCGAGATCGGCAGGCTCACGATCTCCGTGGGAGGGAGATCCTTTTGTGGCGCCGGCTGGCGCATGACCGTGAGGCCGGCGCCCCGCGCGACCGCGCGGACGTCGTGCAGCGGCTCCGGGTAGGAGTGGTAGACGAGGAGCGTGACCTCGCTCCCGGGCGCAGCCGCCTTCACCGGCGCCTGCACCTTGTAGAAGAACTTGTCCCAGGTGCCGTACCGGGCGGCCTGCCCTCCCGCCGCCGGCAAAGCCGCCGCCACCCACAGGAGCAGCACGAAGGCCCCGGCCCGCGCCCGCGCCGTCATTCCTCTGTTATTACGCCGTCCACCCCATCCCATCACTCGTCTTGCTCCGCCCACCCCGCCCCTTCGCCTTCAGCACTGCGCAGCAGTGCGACTCGCCGTCCGCCTCTTCGCCTATCGCCTATTGGCTATCTCCACCATCGCGTCCCCCGCCGTGGTGCGCTGCTGCCCGTCGTCGGTGCTGGAGAAGGCCTGGTCCAGCGCGGCGATGCCGGCCTTATCCCGCCGTCCGGCCAAGGCCCAGCCAGCCGCAATGCGCACGTACACGTTGGAGGACTTCAGATCCTCAGCCAGCGCGCTCAGCACCTTCGCCTCCCGTCCGCCGGCGAGCACTCGCCCGGCCATCGCCGCGGCCGCGACGAATTGGTCCCGGTCCTGGTAGTACGGCTCGAAGGTCGCCGCCCTGTCGCCCAGCAGCCCCAGCGCGAGCAGCGCGTTCCCCTTCACGAACCCGTCCTGCTGTTGGAGCATGGTGCGCACGAAGGGGAGGTTCTTCTTGTCCCCGCCCTTGCCCAGCGCGCGAAGCGCTCGCGCCTGGTAGTCGGCGCCGGAGGCGCGGTTGGCGGCGATCTTGCTGAGATAGGCCGTCCCCTCCGCCTCCCGCCGTGTCACCAACGACTCGGCCGCCTGAATGGTAGCCGAAAGGTTATCCCCGTGCTTGAGGACATACTTCAGGTCCTCCGCCTTCGCCTCCGCCACCGGCTTCCACCCGATGTTGTCCGCGGAGATGCTGAAGGCCAACGCGTACCGCCCCTGCCGCGCCCCCGGAGGCGAGGTGAGCTTCACCTTGAACGCGAACCGCTCGCCGGCCTTCAGGCGCTTCACCGACTCCGGGGTCACCTGCACAGTCACCGCCCCACCGTCTACCTTCCCTGCAAGGCGCAGGTTGTCGAGGAAGGTGGGGTAGTTGTTCTGGACGAACACCCGGAACTCTTCATTGCCGACCACCGTGGCCGTCGGCTTCTCCGGCTTGACGATCACCCGATCCGGGGTGTTGTAGATGTTGTTGCACAGGTGCCCGAAGGCCCACGTCGTCGCCAGCGCGATCGCGACCACCAGCCAGACCATGAACGCCGCCCGTCCGATCCGACACCTCGCCATCTCTCTCACTCCTCAGGAAACACGTTCACTACGGTGTCTCCCCCGCCGCGCCCAACAACGCTGCGCCGAGGGCCCCTACCAACTGCGGCTCTTCCGGCACCTCCACCTTCACCCCGAGCAGTTCCTCCAGCGCGGCCCGGAACCCCGCGTTCTTCGCCACCCCGCCGCTCAACGTGATCCGCTTCGCCAGCCCCACCTGCTGCGCCAGCCGGTACACTCGTTCCGCCGCCGCCCGGCACAGGCCGGCCAGGATGTTCTCCACTCGCTCCCCCTCCGCCACCAGGGAGATCACTTCGCTCTCCGCAAACACGGTGCAGACGCTGCTGATCGGGGCCCGCGCCTCCGCCTCCAGGGCCAAGGCCCCGAAGTCGTCCAGATCCACCTCCAGCGCCCCGGCCATCATCTCGAAGAAGCGGCCGGTGCCGGCGGCGCACTTGTCGTTCATGGCGAACTCGACCACCCGGCCGCCCCCGTCGAGCCCGATGGCCTTGCAGTCCTGGCCTCCCACATCGAGCACGAGTTGGGTGTGGGGGAAGAGGTGGAAGGCGCCGCGGGCGTGGCAGGTGATCTCGGTCACGCTGCGGGAACGGTCGGGAACGCGCTCCCGGCCGTAGCCGGTAGCCACCAGGGCGCCGAGCTGCTCTCGCTGCAGCCCTGCCTTGGTGAGCGCGGAATTGAGCGCCCGCTCGGCTGCGGCGCGGGCGCGGGCCCCGGTGGCGATGATGTCGCAGGCCACGGCCCGGCGCGCGCCATCCAGAATCACCACGTCGCAGGTGAGCGAACCGACATCTATCCCGGCGAAGTACTCCATCCCAACTGCCTTACCCCCCCAGGGAGATTCGCCGCGGAGGAGGAGGAAACCTGCGGCGCGGAGGGGCGACGCGTGCACGGGAGGATGTCGAGCGCTTTTCAGTATAAGGAGCACTGAGTAGGCGCAAAGACACGAAGGCTTGGTCTTCAGAAAGGCCCGGGGCCAGGCTGCAGGGGCCCAGGGACGGACGGGCAGAAACGCGAGGCGCTTCCCGAGGAGTTCCATGGGGATGGGGTGCCGAAATGTGCCGGTTTTGGTGAGAAAACGCAAATCGGCAATTCCGCGACGGGATTTGGCCAGGAGGTGCGTAGACGGGGCGAGAAGGGCGACTTCGGGATTGCCGATGGGGTTGCCGACGCGGCAATCGCGGCAATGTGATCGGGATTCGAGCTTCGGGATTCGGGATTCGGGAGGGACACGGCCGGAGGCAAGGGTCGCCCGGGGGAGAACGGCGCCCGCGGCTGGGGATTGCCGAAAGTTTCCGAAAAACGCGTTTTCGTGATTTTCGGAAAACAAGCGAGCCGATTTTGGGCTGTGGGACATGTGGAGGGGGCTGTGGGGCGAAATCGGATCGGAAACGGATCGGAAAAGTGTCGGCAAGAGTCGGCAAGAGTCGGACAAAGTCGGGGTTCGGCTCGCACTGCTGGCCGCAGTGGTGATATCGGGATTGGAGGTTCGGGAGGGATAGGGCCGGGGGCGGATCGCCGGGAGGACACGGTTCGCGCAAGGCCAGCTCCCAGAAGCCCAGGTCCGACGGGCC
>Ga0315282_10001818_pt1 | contig 39874 bp, 31 predicted proteins | sample YL17G07_20_MG_FD_203693 | JGI IMG/M metagenome (GOLD analysis project Ga0315282, IMG submission 203693) | Sediment microbial communities from Yellowstone Lake, YNP, Wyoming, USA - YL17G07_20 | ecosystem: Environmental > Aquatic > Freshwater > Lake > Sediment | place: USA: Wyoming | collected...
TGGCGACCCCGGGGGTTGCTGGGCAAATATGCCTTCCAAAGTGGGGAGGTCCGGGAGTGAGCGGCGAGATATTGACTGTCCATGGGCTTAACAAGAACTTCGATGGAGTCAAGGCCCTCGCTGATTTTTCCTGCTCTTTGCGACCAGGCGAAATACTCGGCCTCATGGGCCCTAATGGAGCCGGTAAGACTACCCTTTTCAACGTCCTCGGCGGCTTTATTCTCCCAGAAGGCGGTAATGTTATCTTCAAAGGCAAGAACATCTCAGGGACTCCGCCACACCGAATAGCGAAGCTTGGTATCAGTCGAACGTTTCAAAATCTTCGCCTCATTCGACAGATCAGCGTCCTCGATAACGTCTTATTGTCCTTCAGGAGCCAGCCTGGCGAAAGACTGGGGAACGTATTCTTCAACTGGGGGAAGAGCTGTGCTCAGGAAGAGGCTAATTGTCACGAAGCCTTGAAACTTCTTGGGGAGGCTGGCCTTGAAGAGAAAGCGGGCAATCCCGCGGAGGAACTTTCTTATGGGCAGCAAAAGCTTTTGAGCCTTGTCTGTTGTTTGGCTGCGAAGACCGAACTTTTGCTTCTTGATGAACCCGTTGCCGGGATTGCGCCGGAGGTGATTGAAAGGATTTTGGGAATTATCCGGGGGTTGCCTTCCAAGGGTAAGTCGGTGATTTTGATTGAACATAACCTCGATGCCGTGATGCAGACCTGCGACCGGGTCGTCTTCATGGATGCGGGGGCAAAGATAAGCGAAGGTACACCTGAGGAGGTCCGTAACGACCCCAGAGTTATCGAGGCTTACATAAACTGAGTATAAAATGCTGGAGATCAGGGAACTTGAGACGGGATACGGCAAGAAGCAGGTGATCTTCGGCCTATCCATGGAGGTCAGAGAAAGGGAAATCGTCGCCCTCATCGGACCTAACGGGGCCGGCAAGTCCACCGTGCTGAAAGCCGTATGCGGCCTGATCCCCACGTGGAAAGGCGAGATACACTTTAATGGTGTGCGTTTGAATGGCGCAAAGCCGGCACAGAACGTGTCTCGTGGGATCGCGTTCGCCCCTCAGGGCAACCGTGTATTTCATGACCTTACAGTTCTGGAGAACTTGGAAATCGGCGGTTTTCAGCTCCCTCGGCGGGAAGCCAATGAACGCATCGCGCAGATGCTGGAAATCTTCCCCTTGTTGAAAGAGCGTGCTCGGCAGGACGCCAGTACTCTGTCCGGAGGAGAACAACAGATGCTATCATTAGCCAGGGCACTGGTCCCTAAGCCAAAACTGCTTATGCTCGATGAACCATCTCTCGGCCTTTCGCCTAACCTTGTTGGGATGGTTTTTGAGAAAATTTCCGAGATAAACCATGAAACCAAGGTAAGCATTTTGGTTGTAGAGCAGAAGGTCCGCGAGGTTCTTGAAATCTGCGATAAAGTTTACTCGTTAAAACTGGGGAAGGTCGCCTTTGAAGGTTCGCCAGAAGAACTCAAGGACAACAAGGCGAAACTGAAACAGCTTTTTCTTTGATCTGGGGGAGAGATGACCTGCCCCCAGTAGTTATGCCAAGTTTTCAGTTAGGATGGGATTCAAGTCAAGCCGGATATCCTGTACGGCCTCCGGTGCGGGTGGCTTATAACCCAAAGCACTGTGGGGCCTTACCGTATTATATTCCTGCCGCCAGCGCTCTATCAGGATCTGGGCCTCCTTCAAGGTGTAGAAAATCTCCCGATTAAGCAACTCATCCCGCAGCTTCCCATTAAAGCTCTCATTATAACTATTCTCCCAAGGGCTGCCCGGTTCGATGCAGAGCGTTCGTCCTCATTAATCTTCTTCATCCTCATCGGAAGGTTTTTGCGTTTTGCGACCTCTTGGAGACACCTCCTCCTTTACGGGTTCCTCAGCTCTCGCTAACGGCCGGCAGGTTATGCCACAGCCCAGGAATTTTCCCGGCCCCTTGGCCACGAGGAAGGCTCCGTCCTGGAAGTGGTAGACCTGGTTCCCCATCTCCAGGACACCTTTGAAAAAGGCTAACTTCCCTCCCTTTTCCAACTCCTCTCTCAAAGCCTGGCAGGAGAATTCCCGGCTCGGGTCCTGAAGTTTTGCGTAAGTTCCCAGGGGAACGACCTTGGCCACAGGTGGTCCGCCGGAGCCGGTAATCTCCTGGGCAGTGGATAAAGAAAGAGACTTAAACAAGCAGGAGAGGTCGACTGCCTGGGAGGTTTGGGATTTGGGCGGGATGACCGGGCTGGCTGAAGGGGCGGATGGTTTCGAGGGGAAGGCGGCCTCCGAGGCCAGCGTCACGGTCACGGGGTTAGGGTCAGCCGTCAGATACTTGCTTCCGGGGATTTTTTTTACCGCCCAGGCCACCACCCAGAGGGCCGGAGAAAACAAGAGATCCCCAGCCTTATCGATGACATTGCCCGCTTTTTGTCCGCCTTCTCCCTGGTTTTCGTAAAGACAGATGTCATGTTTCTCAGTTTTATAGCCAGCTTTTTTAATTTCCAGGAAATATTTCATCGGTTGATTCTGCTCCAGGGTGAATTGGCAGGGAGTGACTCCTTGTTTCCCGGATTTCCGATAAGCGGTCCCTTGAGGGTCATTAGGCTCCAGCACCTCCACCTGGGCCCCCGGCGGTTCGCTGGTAACCTTCAAGTCCACGCTCAATTTCGACGAGGGCGCATCCGCGGGGGCTTCCCCCGTGGTCTGCCTGCCGGAGGCGCAACCAGAGAGCGTCAGGGCGATTAAAGCCAAGATGAACCATCTTTGCATAGCGTTCTCCTCGTAGAATGAAAGAAATGACATCTTGTCAATCCGTGATGACGCAGCACCATGAGCTACTCCAGGATCAGCCTTGGGAGGGTCAAGGTCGAGAATACGAGTCGGGAAGGCTTTCCCCGGGGGTGTTTCCTTGGACGGGTTCCGGTAAATTATGCTTTATCCTAAGCTACTGTTTTCACCGACAAGCCCCCCCTGGCGAAGAATGGCGCCTACGGCTATCCGAGAATATCTTCCTGTCCCTCTTCCGCCACGAATTACATTTCGTAGACTCGCCGGACCAGGTCTCCCTGTGCCAGCAAGTCTTCATGGGTGCGGGGTTCAACGATTCACCCCCCAGATAGGACCACCAGGCCATGGGCGTTCCGAAGCGCAGAGAGACTGTGAACGATAACCAAGGTGGGCCACCCCTAATTGAGACGTTCCAGTTCCTGCTGTACTTCCTGCTCGGGCCTCATTCCTTTCTCAGAGAAGCAAAACCGATGCAGTCATGTCGTAACTCGTGAAGCGCACTACCTTTTGATGTGATCCCAATTTTGCACTAGCTTAGTCTGGATAGGTAACGTAGTTCCCGCCTTGGCAATACCGGTTTGCGGATTCGTCACCCGGGCCAATCTCCCTTCGTCATCATATTCATATTTTGCTAGGCATACCGGTGCCGCACCTTTTCCGCCCTTGTGCCAGTAAGCCTGGGAAATCAACACATTTCCCGCTTTCCCAAAGGTGTAAGCAAAAGAGATTTTTTGGTTTCCCAAGGAGATAGCCTTGGCCAAAGGATGGTCCGGCAGGGAGACCTTGCCGGCGAAGGTGCCGGTGCGGGCCAGGGGAATCACGGTCCCGTCCTGGAGCAGCAGGCGGAACGAGGCGTCGGTCATCAGGGCCAGGAAGCGGTATTTGCCGGCTCCGTCCTGAGGGACGTAGCCCACCCGGTCTCCCTGGGCATTGAAGGTCAAAACCTGGCTGTCGATAGAGCGTTGGTCTGTAACCTTCATCCGCCTGGGGAGGCGCACATTGAGGAAATCCACCCGTTCGTTGTCCGCCGGTTTTACCTGATAGGCGGCATACTCCAGCAGGTCCCGTGGATCCCGCAGATATTCTAAGTGGATGCGGTGGTCCTTGGAAAAGATCATGTCCGTGAGAAAGCCGGCCTGATCAAACCAGAACTCGTTGCCCAGTTTATCCGCCAAGCGGTAGGAAGCGTTGGCCATGAGAAAGAGGCCGACCACCTGACTTTTGGCCAGCTTCTCGGGGACGTATCCGGCAATGGAGTAACGGTCGGTGCTGAAGGTCAAGATTTCCTGCTCCCCGGAGATGAGGTTGCACAAGGTCATTTTCTCCGGGATGACCGCGTTGAGGAATTTTCGCTTGGCTTCGCCCCCGGGCTTGAGGCGGTAAGGGATGAGCAGGTGCCAGCCGTTGCCGAATTCCCCCGCCTCCTGCCGCTGGGGGTTGAAGTAGCGCACCAATTCCAACCCGGGTTGATTCTCCTGGCGCAAAGCCAGATCCGTCTGATACCGCAGGCCCCGGCGGTCCCGGCCGCTGGTGAGGGAATGTTGGGGTACCGCGGTGAAGTTTTTCTGGCCCACTGCGAAGGAGACGGGGGCGGTGGGCTGTCCCGGGGCCATTTCCGGGGCGGCGGCCCGGGTGACCATTTCCGATCGGCGCTCCCGGGACCTGGCCACCGCCTGGCTGATGGCCTGGCCCGCCTGCTGATCGTAGACGTACTGTCCCTGGAACCCCAGGTTCACTCCGCCCTCAATCTTAATTCCTGCAAAGTGCCGGGAGCCCTTGGCCAGGGCATCCACCGTCCCCGGGGAATCCTCGGTGAGCACCAGGTCCTTGTTGGCCATCAGAAACCAGTAGAGTGGTACGCCCTGCTCTTTTAAGTACTTGGCCAAACTGACCATCTTGGCATATTCGAAGAGTTCTTGATAAACGGGATATTTGGCCGCAATCTGGGAATATTTGGCAGTAAAGAAGCGGGCAAAGGCCTCATCTGCGGGCTCGGCTTTCGCCGCCTTGTCCTGGAAGCGATATTCGGTCTTCAGGGTCATGCGGCCATGGTCGAAGAGGAGCATCTCCCCGCCCCGTTTGAAGCGCATCTCTTCGGGGACAAACCAGAACCGGCGGCTGGCGCCCACATAACGCAGCCCGTGCCGGGCCGAGAGGGCGTCCACGTCTTTAAAGCCGGGGAGGTTGGGCTTTTCCGTGCCCACGGCCCATTTCTTCATGATATAGTCCGCTTCCCGCATCACCCGGCCCAGGTCGTTGTTGACCACTTTGCCGATGTAGCGCACCAGGTGCTTCTTGCCGCCCCGCTCGATGGGATCAATGGAGATGCCGGGGTCCTGGCCGGTGTAATAGACCGACCAGAGGGCGGTGATGAACTTCCGGAAGGCCTCCGGAGCCAGGCGGGCATTCTCGCCGTCCACGATTAGGGAGAAATTGCCTCGAGATAGGTCCACTTGGGCCTCTGGCCCACCGGCGATCTTCGCCACTTCCCGCAGCATCACCCCGCCCACCTGAGGGGACCAGGATTGGGGCAGCATCTTATCTTGAACATTAAACTTAGGTTCACTCACTTTTAAAGGAGAGATGGGATTGGTTTCCAAGGGGTACTTGGTATCGGGGGTCCTGGAGATTCCTTCCACGGAGCACCCGGGCTGATGGGGGGAAGGCTCGTCGGCTCGCGTTGCTGGAACGGAGGGTGAGCCGGGTTCTTCCGGACCGGCTAAGGCGTTGGGAATTTCCCAGCCCTCCAGAGGAACCTGCCAGGCCAGGGAATTTTTCTGGGGTCTTGATTGGAGGACGATTTCTTTAAGAGCCGAGGTGTCACCGGCCTTGAGTCGCAACACCCGGGCCCGCAGCTCTACGCCGCCATTGATTTCCACTTCCTTTTTTTTCTGATGGATGGTCGTGACCGTATCCTGGCGTCTCAGGAGGTCATGCTCCGCTAGGGTCGGCACTGCCTGAACTTCGTAGCTCTTTAACCAAAAATTAAGATCGGGGCTGGGGTCAAAAGTTTGCACGCCTTTGGCCAGCGCCACCAAATCGAAGAGGGTTTTAACCCGGCCCACCTCAGGATAGATAGCGCTGAGCTGCAAATAGCCTTTCGTCAGTTGGTCGGAGAAGGTATCTCCCATTTTATCCTGGAAACGGGCAAGATCCCCTATCGGTTTGCCATTTACTCTGGCGTACATTACCTCGGTCTTGACCCCGATTTGCATATCCCTGATGGCGAAGACTCCATCCCGGGAAGCAAAGGATGGATCGCCCATGATATAAAACCAGAAGCGACTGCAAACGGTATCTTCCGACAATTGTTGTCGGCAATTGTCGGCATAAAGTGAGAAGTAGGAGGGCAAACCCCAAATTTCTCCGGGAAGCAATCCCAAGGCCAACTTTTTCAGGACCACATCAGCATCCAAGAGGTCTTTGCCGAACCGGGTGTTTTCAATCTTCCCTTTGAAAACCACTTGTTGTTTCCCGGTCTTTTTGGTCTCAGGGGTTCGATCAATGGTTACCAGGGGTAGTTCCTTATTCACCAGAACCGCCCGCAAGGCCACGGACAGATCGTCGAGGGAAATTTCCGGCAGGTTCTTCTGGGCCCGGCCTACAATGATCAAGTCATCGTTCCTGGCATCATAGACCAACCCGGCCAGGACAGTGATCCCGGCCAGATAGTGGACTTCCGGGCCCGACTTCCCCGGAAGCTTCGCCTGCTCTTCGGCTATCCGTAACGAGAAGGCCTGAAAAGGGCTTGCCGCCAGAGAAAAGGTCGGCCATAACCATAGACCCAGGAAAGAGATCCATAGAAACCGCCAGATCTTCATGAAGACAACTCCTTAGAGCTTTTTTTCGGCTCCGGTAACAGGCAGTACATAATAAGCCAACCCATAACCCGTATCCAGCCATTTGCCCAGATCTACGTAGGCGTGCTGCAACTCTTCCGCCGTAGCCCCCGCCGGGGCCATTTTCATCACTTCCGGTTGCTTTGTGCTGATCGTATCCCTGAAGTTGCTCCAATACTGGGCATCGTTCCTGCTGGTGGCAGCTAAATTTTGTCCAAAATCTTTTAGACTGAAGGAAGATTTTTCAGTTCTCTCCACCCCGCCTGAGATAACCCCGGGGATGGGAGCGGTAACCATTTGAGCATCCATTTTTGCCTTTGTGGTGGACTCTGTCTGGCGCCCGGAAAGGAAATCTCCTACCCCGGCCCAGAAGTTGCACCACTTGTTGTTCCAGTCGGCTTTTGCGTAATTCTTCAAAGCGTCTTTAGCATCAAGACCACCGACATATTTATTAATTGCTTCGGTGGACATACCCGGCTTCAAGCTGACAAGCTTGTCGCCGGCTCGAGCCATGAAATCTTCCTTCAAGCGGGCCAGGGTCTCAATATTGGCCAGGGCGATATTGAAGCACCCGGCTTTTAGGCTGGCCGATTTCAGATCCTCGAAAGCCTTATCCCATTTCCCCAGGGCAAAATAGGCGCACCCGCGGCCATTCAAACCCAAGGCAAAATTCGGCGAATATTTCAAGGCCTGGTTATAGGCTGCCACGGCGGCTTGGGGGCCTTGTCTTCTCTGCACCCATAGGGCTCCCAGGCTGGCATGGGCATCGGCCAAAGCTGGAGCGGCTCGGGTAGCCTCATCAAAATCTACCAGGGCATGGTCCCAATTTCCTTGGGCCGCAAAAGTCGCCCCCCGGCCATTGAGCACTAAGGCATTTTGAGGCTTTAGAGCCAAGGCTTGGGCAAAGGCTTTGAGGGCCAAATCCCATTCCTTCAAACGGGCCCTTGCATCTCCCAGGAAATAATGGCCTATAGGCTTGTCGGGGGTTTTCTGAATAACTCCCTGGGCCCACTTCTCCCACTCTTGGTGCCCTTCGGGGGAGGCCACACTCAAAAATAGACAGATCGACTCGTTATTCCGGTTCAAGGCCAAACAGGCGTGTCCTTTGATCAAACGTAGCACCGGCGAGGGAGTCTGGGGATTCACCTCTTTGAGGAGGTCGATGACCTGGGCCCAGTTTTCCGCCAGTACCGCCTGTTCCAATGCCGGACTCACCGAGGAGTTGCCTGCAGCCCCAGGGCTGGTTAAAAGATTGATCAGGCAGAATGTCGCTGCGGCCCAGATGAGAAGCCGCACCATGGAAGGCTTGCTTCCGCGCCGGGAGTTGTTCCGAAAACTCATGGTTACTCCTCCTTGAAGGTAATGCCGGTCTGCCTTTCCTGGCTCAGCCGGAGGCTCTCCGATCATTATTGCGAAGTGGTAGGCAAGCGGTCGCCGCCGCCCCCGCCGAAGACGATTTCTTGGCGGCTGTAAGGTATCCAGCCGTACTCGATGCCCTGGCGGTCCAGGATGCTTCTGGCCTTCCGCAAAATGGGAAATGAGTCCCGGCTGACCAACAAATAAACCCTTTCACTTCGGGGGCTGATGCCTTTGAGGAACTTCTGGAATTTGCTGTCGGGGCGGTCCAAGTCCTCCAGGCGTTCCCCCGCAGCGTTGGCCTTCCGAACCTTAATTACCCCGCGCACGATTTTGCCCCCGGAGATCGTCCCATAGACTTCCCGGGAAGTGTAGTGGGCCTCATCTACGGGATAGAGCTTGTTGCCGGTCAATTGCACTGCCTTGTCGTTCTTGTTGGTATCCTTAATAGGCGTGAACTTTCCCAGCACCGGACCCCGCACTTCCGTCCGGCCCAGTTCCCCCCGGAGGCTCTCCAATTCCCGCTTCTTGGCCGCGAGTTCGCGCTGCAGCCGGGCTTGCAGGTCGCGTTGCTGCTTCTCCGACTGGGCGTCTTGGTCCCGCTTGGCTAGGGCCTCTTTGCGCTGGGCTTCCACCTGGTTTGCTTCCGCCTGGCGGTCGGCCACTTCTTGTTGCAACTCCTGTTGCCGGCCCTCCAGAGAGCGGATTTCCTGGCCCAGAGAGTTGACTTCTTCGATGAGGGCCGGAGCCCGGGGGTCCACGTTCTTAGGCTCCGCTGGAAAGATCATGGGGGTGGTGGCAAAGAGGATGAGGGCGATAATGGTGAAGACCGGATCCTGAAAGATCTCAAAAAAAGGGAAGGATGGGCGCCTGATCATGGGCTGCCCCCCGGGGCGAAGTCCAGCCGTTTGTCCGCCTCCACTGCTTCGTAGGCCAATTTCATGCCGGTCTTTTTGGCCTGTTTGAAGGCCATCTCAAAGGTCTTGAAACCCGCGGGCCGGATGAGGAGAACGAGACCGTCGTGTCCCCTGCCAAGATTGGCCAGAGCATTTTTCCGGTTCAGGTCCGAGACATTCAACACCCGGTTGCCGGGGTGGGTCACTAGAACCCGGTCTTTGCATTCCAGGAACAAAGGGTTTTTGAAGTCGATGGCTCCGCCCATTTCCTTCCAGGGGTTAAAGGTATGGAGGTCTGCCTTTTTCTTCTCCAGTTCCCCTTCCGCGGCCAGTTTCTGCCGGTTGATTTCCTCCAACTCCCGTCGAAGCTTGTCCAGATCTTGGGCCAGGTTCTGGGTGGCGGGAGTCCGATGCAATCCGGCCAGGGCTTTCTCATCGGCGCCGATCTTGCCCTTCAGGTAGTCAATCCGCTGCTCCAGTTTTGTTTTTTCCCCGGCAATCTGCTGCTTAACTTCTACCAACTGGTTGCGTTCGCCTGCCAGCGCCTCCGCGTCAGGGACCTCCTCCTTTTCGCTGTCGATGGCGGTGGCCAGGTTCAAGGCGGCGATGGAGAAGCAGAGAAACATGACTACTCCCACCAGGCAACACAACAGCAGGAGAACTGCCAGGTTTTCCTTACGGTTCACTCCGGTGACCTTTCAAAGACTGCACGATGATCTCGTATTGGGGCGGGTTTTGCATACCGTCCCGCACCTCTTCGAGCTTTTTCACCAAAGCCTCAACATTTTGCCGGAGGTTGTGGGCCACGTCTTTCAACCCCTGATCCAGGGCTGCCCCCAGTTTATCCACCAGGGCCTTCACCATACTGTCCAGATTTGTTTCCGAACTGCTGGAGGCGGTGGTTCTGATTAACTTGGTTATCAAGTGGCGGGCCTTGTCATCCACTTCGGTGACAAATTGCTCTTCTTCCCGGCGCAGGAAAGAGGAGAGGAGAACGACGATGATGGTATACCCTAGAGCCAGCAGGGTGGTGTCAAAGGATACGCTCAAAGAGGCTGCCAGGTCCTTCAATAAAGTTCGCAAGCTCTCGATGTTGCCGGCAGTCTCAGAGAGTTCCGGGAACTTAGCCATCCCCAGAGACAGGCCGACCACAGTCCCCAGAAAACCCAGGACCGGGATGAGCTGCTTAAGGGCGTCCAAGATCAGATGCCCCCCCTCAATTTGCTCCACGTCCCGGCGTGACAGCTCCTGGTTGAGACGCACCACTTCTTCGCCATGGAGGAAAGCCCACAGCAGCTCCCCCAAACGCCGGAAGCTGATGGCATGTTTATAATGCGCCGGGATCGCTTCCAGCATGTCTTTAGCCAGGTCCGGGGTAATTTCCTCTTTCAGGCGCTCCAGGGCCACTTTGCTGTTGAGTATCTTCCTTTCGGTCTTCAAGAGAATAAAACGGCTCACAACAAATAATATGGCGGCGTAAAACATAAAAGTAGTGATTGCCTGTACATACCAGCAGCGGTAGAAAAAGCCGCGTATATAAGAATCATAACTGAGAAAATACAGGGGGATATAAAACAATGCTGTAAATAATGCCGCACCGCTAAATATGGTCAGATAAATTCTGCCAGGGGATTCCTCCAGATCAATTTTCATCAACCTTCTCCTTCTATTATAATAAATAGATGAAATATAATTCCTCAATCACATGATAATAGAACTACTGTGATATTGTCGAGGCCACCATTTTTATTGGCCGCCGCCACTAACTTCTCGGCACACAATGGCAACCTGCTCGCATTGCGCCTGACCACTTTGTTGATCTTGCGGTCAGCCAACATGTCGGTCAAGCCATCGGAACAGAAAAGAAAGATGTCCCCCTTGCCGGGGTCCACCACGTTGATATCAGGACCGGTGTAGTCCGTACACCCTAGGCATTGGGTGATGATGTTGCGGAGATTGTGGGTATGGGCCTCCTCGGGGGCAATCATGCCGGACTTCACCATGGCAGCCACCAATGAATGATCCGAGGTCAAGGGTGTAATCCGGCGAGAATTGACGACATAAGCGCGGCTGTCCCCCACGTGAGCCACATATAGTTTGCCATCCTGGAAAAGTCCAAGAACCATGGTAGTGGCCATCCCGGAGAGACTGTCATCCTGGGCGGCCTGCTTGGATATCTCCTGGTTCGCATGGTCAAAGGCCGCCCGGAGCATTGCATCCAGCTCTTCGCCTTCGCCATCCCCGGCCCGGTCTTGGAGGAATTTCTGAATGGCCCCGACTGCCAGTCGGCTGGCTACTTCCCCGGCACGATGTCCTCCAACTCCATCAGCTACCATGACCAAGCACACCTCAGGGTCAACGGAAATCAAAAAGGCGTCTTCGTTGTGATCGGCCACCATGCCGTTATGAGTGCTGAAGGCGATTTTCATGAGCCGTATTCTTTTAAATTCTTTTGGAAGAAAATCAGGGTGGCGCTGCCCATGGTGACCAGGTCACCGCTTTTCAGCACCACCCCTGATGCGGACACGGGTGTGCCGTTCACCCTCACCGTGGCCTCAGACAGAGGGAAAATGCTGAAAGATGACTTGCCGTCTTGCTCATGATAAGCAATGCGGGCATGCTCCGGTTTGACGGTATGCTCGTCATCCAGATTAATCTGGGCCCGCACGTGACGGCCGGCAAGGGTGCGCAGACGCTTCAAGGGAAAAAACCGGGGTAGTTCCCGGGTCTTGACCCCGATGTCGATGAGGGCAATGCAGGCGAAGACATCTTTGGGGAGGCGACCGGCGCTGGAGGCCTCCGGTCTTGGTGGGGTCGGCGCCACTGGCTCAATATCAGGCGCATCTTGAGGCGGCGCAGGCTTTAGATGTTCAGGAGTCACCTCAGGACTTTCAGGAGTAGCGCCTGCTGGAGCCCCCCCCGGGAGGTCTCCTGATTCTGGCGACCCAAACAAATCATCAATCTGCTCATCTACCCCCTTCTTCTCTGGAGGAGATGAGGGAGGGGCAATCGTTTGTTGGGAAGGCTCCCCAGGCGCAACGCCCTCCTGCGCCTCTTGCCCCCCAGGCGGAAGGCTTTCACCTTCCGGGGCTTTTCCCTTTTTCTTCTTTATCCAATCCAGCCAGTCCGATCCGGTTTCCTTTTTTACGCCCATGGCCATTCTCCCTTATACCCGCGTTTCGGTGAAGACCCGTTTGTCATAGAAGTTCAAAACTACGCCACCTACCATGACGACATCGCCATTTATCAAGGGCACTTGCTCCGCTACGGTCACGTCGTTCAATTTGGTGCCGCTGTAACTTCCCAGATCTTCCAGTTTGTACCTCAGGGTTTCAGGGTCGAAGATTATGCGGGCATGACCCATTCTAGGACCATCCGGCCGGGATACGGTTTTATCTTCCAGGAGCAGGTACAACCTGTCTTCGGCATATTGCTCTTTAATGTCGGGGTCATACCGGGATATGATTACATCCTCGTAATTCCGGTTGCTCTTATGATCGATCAGAGAAAAGAAAAGGGGTATAGGGGGCATGTCGATGCGAAACCCCACTTCGCCTGGGGAAACCAGGGACTGGGTGTCTTTACTGGCTCCGGTCAGACTGGAGGGAGGCGTCAGGGGATGGAGTTTGCCCCGGACCATGAAGATAGCCGGCTCAGCTTCTTTCGGACCCTTGATGGGACGCGATTCTCCCGGCCTCCGAAGGAAGAGATAAAGAATTAAGGCCCCCAGAACCCCCACTCCCAGGATAACGATACCCCAGACCAGGGGGTTTTTCCACCAGGGGACCGGGGCAGGCGGTGGCGGGATTTGTTCCCCCTTTGGGGGCACTGCCCCTGCGGGACCGACGGTAGTAGTCGGACCCGGCGGCGTGACCAGGGGGACCAGCTCGGTCCGCACATGCAGGAACCGCCTCTGGACATCCAACTCTTGACCTCGATAATTGAGTTTCAGGGTACCGAGGTAAGTGCCCCCCGGAAACTCAAAGGGAAACGTCAACAGATATTGATTCTTGAGGTGGTCCATCACCTTGTTGTAGAGGCCCGAAAGCTCTTCGGCGCTGGGGGTGAAGAGAAAGTAACCGCCGCTGGCCGTGGAGATGCGCTTCAGGTAGTCCACCTGGGCTTGGGCCCCAAACCCCAGGGCATAGATGGGAATTTGGGTGCCTTTGATCCGACCCAGAACATCCGCTTCCGACCGGGGGCTGCCTTCGTCCTTGCCATCCGTGAGTAGCACCACCACCGCCCGGGAGGTAGGGGCTTTGGCGGCTTTGTCCAGGGCGTCATATGAAGCCTGATAAAGCCAGGTCCACTTTTCGTCAGCAGCCAGTTCGGCGATTTTGTCCCGGACCACATATTTCTTGGTGAAATCGGTGAGGAGCTTAACGCTGCTGCCGAAGGTTATTAGCGCCACGAAATCATCCTTTTCCAACTGGTCCAAGAAGATCCCTGCGGCCTTCTTGGCTTCGTTGATGGGGGCCCCTTTCATGCTGCCACTCGCATCCATGGCCAAAATCACCGACAAGGGGCTCTTGGCGCTGGAAACCTGCTCCAGGGCAAAATTCTTGATTTCCCTGCCTTCCACAAATAAAGCGAAATTGGCCTGACTCAACTCCTTGATAGGGTTGCCTTCCTTGTCCAACACGGCAACCACCATTTCCACCCGGTTCCCGGACTTGGAGGCGATGTCCAGCACATTGAGGGACCCGGGTTCCTGGGCCTGAGCGCGGCCGAGGAGGGTGATAAGTATGAAGATGAGGTAAACGCTGATTTTTCGCATGAAAGAATTCCTCCCGCTGAGAGCTTATGCCAGTGTCATGCCATGCTTAGAAAATGCTCCATTATTATTTTGCGTAATGATATCAATTAATTGTTCTTGGGTGAGCCCGCCGTGCCTTCCTTCCCGGTCGGATGATATTTAATTTTTAAAGAGCTATCTAAAAATTTTTGAGACCCTTTTTGCAAGAGCTCATCGACACTGCAAACATTGATAGATACTTAGGTGTCCAAGCCTCCATCGCCCTCCCACTCAATCGAATTTAGGCGGCAGTGGCCGCGCCGGTTCTTCAATCACCGGTTCGGGCGCCTCATGCTCGGTTCTTTTTTGGGCCTTTCGAGCAGGCTTCTCTTTTATGAGGGTCAGGTCATAAATAATGGCGCCCCGGTGGCCCACGGCGTCCACGATCTGGACGATCTGCTTCTTTTCCGTGGCTTTTTTCAGGCGGCCGGTGATATTGATCCGGCCTTTGCTGTCTAAAAAAACCTCTATCTGAGGGAAGCCAGACTGAGTCAGTTTACTTTTAATGGCTTTCAGGACCCCGATATCGTTGGCGGCTTTGGAATCTTGGGTTTCTGGCGTCTTGACTTGCGGCAATCCCGCGGTTTCCACGGGCCTATCCGAAATAGATGGTTTCTGGGACATGGCAGGGCTGGGAGGCGGCGTCACCATCAAGGGTTTTTCTTCCCTTCCCAGAGACAGCTGTGGAGCGGCATTTTGCGGTGCGGATGGCTGGTCTGCTGGCCTGGCTGGCTGTGGTTTCGCCTTTACGCTTGCTGTTGGGGATCGCTGGGCCGGCTCGGCAACCACTGGGCTTCCTTTCTTTCCCTCATCCCTGCGCTCTTGAAGAGGAGAAGTCATCATAGTCCCCGGAGCCTGCAGGGTCTGTGGCTCCTTTGGCGGTGAGTGGGAAACCGCAGAGGATGGCGCCGAGGATATCCCCCGAAGTCCCAGGTAAATGAGAGGAACGGCCACCAGGACTGCCAATAACACAGGAATGTAAAGGAGACGGTATTTCCCCGTCAGCCATCCTGATTTTTGCGAGGCTGGCTCCTTAACGGGCTGCCTTTGGGGTGGGGGAAGAGGATATTGAAACGTATGGGTGGATTTATCGATCGCGGTTTGGCCAGCCCAGCCCCTGGGAGACTCTCCCTGCATAGCCGCTTCCAGAGCCTGGAGGAATTCGCTGACGTTGGCAAACCGGGCCCCGGGATCCTTGGCCATGGCCTTCATGATGACCTGCTCCAGGGGCGGAGGAATATCTGTGAAGCCCAGAGATCTTGGTGGAGGAGGAACTTGGTTGATTTGGGCCACCCTCACTTCATAATCGCTCAAACCGGCGAAGGGTGGGTTACCCGTGAGCATCTCATAGAGGGTGATGCCCAAAGCATAAATGTCAGTGCGGAGGTCGGACTGCTGGCCCAGGATCTGCTCCGGAGCCATGTAATAAGGCGATCCCAGCATGTGGCCGGTCCGGGTTAGCCGGCTGCTTTCCACAATGTTAAGGGCAATCCCGAAGTCCATCACTTTGACGACGCGGTCCGTGGTAAGAGCGATGTTACCCGGCTTGAGATCCCGATGAATGATGCCGCGGCTGTGGGCATAATCCATCGCCCCCAATACGCTACGAAAAATGTCCACCGCTTCCGGCACAGTTAGCCGACCCTGGCGTTTCAGGAGATTTTCCAGGGTTTCACCGTCGATATATTCCAGAACCAAGAAGGCCTGGTCTTCGGCCTCTTGAAAGGCATAGACCATAGTGATATTGGGGTGGGCCAACCGTGCCTGACTGCGAGCTTCGGCGCGAAAGCGCTCCATGATCTCCCGGTCCTGCACCAGGTAGGGGGCCAGGAATTTGATAGCCACCTTGCGGCCCAAGGCCAGGTCTTCGGCGATGTACACCACTCCCATGCCGCCCCAGCCAATCTTTTCAATCAACTTGTAGTTTTTGAGTTCGCCCACTTTCATGGCTTGTTGATTTTTTTCCTTGCATGTTCGATTTGGGAACTAAATTCTGGCGGCGCGTAATCGAGAAATTCTTGATAGACCTCCAGAGCCTCTTTGCGGTGGCCGGCCTTTTCACTCGCCACAGCTTTGTAATAATAGGCCATTGCCAACTTGGGATTAAGGTTTAAGGCCGCGTTGAAATCCGCGATAGCCCTGTCAAACTGCTTTTTCTGATCATAGGCCAGGCCCCGGTTATAAAAGGCCTCTGCGTCTTTGGGGTTGAGATTCAAGGCCTGGTCAAGGTCAGAGATGGCCTGGTCGTACTGACCCAGATTGAAATAAACCACTGCCCGGTTATAGTAAGCCTTGGCATACTGGGGATTGATTGCCAAGGCTTTGTGCAAATCGGCCAGGGCCTGGTCGAAGTGGCTTAGCTGCGTGTACACATTCCCGCGGTTATTGTAAGCCTCGGCATATGCCGGATCCAGCTCCAAAGCCTTTTTGAAATCGGCCAAGGCCCGGTCTAACTGTTTCTTGCGGGCGTAAGCCAAGCCTCGCTCACCAAACGCGCGGGCAAACCCGGCATCTATCTCCACGGCCCTATTGAAACTGGCGATGGCTTCGTCCACTTTCCCTTGCTTGCAATAGATAATGCCCTGCATGCACAAGGCTTCCGCATCCAGGGGATTCAAGACCAGGGCCTTGCTGAATTCCGAGAGGGCTTGATCGTATCGGCCCTGGTCCACATAACAAAGGCCCTGGGTGATATGGGGGGAACCCTTCTTCTCCAGCTTCTTCATCAATTGGGCCGTCTTATGATGCAAATTTTTTTCCACATCTACTGGGGGCGCTTTTCCCATCGCCGGGTTCAACTCTCCTGCCTTCTGAAAATCGCTTTTAGCCTGATCCGCCTGGCCCATCTTCGAATAAACTATGCCCCTCAAGTAATAGGTTTGGGAGTCCCTGGGATTGAGTCCCAAGGCCCGGTCAAAGTCGGCGATGGCTTGTTGATACCGGCTTTGCCGTGATTGAGCCATGCCGCGGTTGTAATAGACTTCAGCCCTCTGCGGCTCCAGCCGCAACACCTTGGTGAAGTCAGCGATGGCCAGATCATCTTGGCCTTTGATGGCATAAATCATGCCCCGGTTAAAGTAAGCCTCGGCAAATTCGGGGTTCTGGGATAGGATCCGGTTAAATTTCATAATTGCCAAGTCATATTGTTTGTTGAAAAAATAGTCCACCCCTTGGTTGAAGATGGGCATTACTTTCAGGTCCGCCGCGGACTTGCAAGTGATTGTTCTTTCTTGTTGTTGCCGGGGGGGGCTGACCGTTGGAGTGCTTGTCTCCTGCACTTCCCTCCTGGGAGCGGGCGGTTCAGACGGAGGCTGCTGCACCACTGTATGTCTTTTTAGGTTTCCAGCCTTCTGGAAGTCTTCTTTGGCCAGGTTGTCCCGGCCCATCTTGGAATAGGCGATGCCCCGCAGTTGGTATACTTGGGCGTCCTGAGGAGCAATCTGTAAAGCCTTATTAAAGTCAGCTATGGCCTGTTCGTATTGACTCTGCCGGGAATAAGCCATGCCCCGGTTATAAAAAGCCTCAGCCCGTCCCGGCTCGAGACTGATAACCCTGGAAAAGTCCTCAATAGCCAGATTATCCTGTCCTTTCAGAGCATATATCAGGCCCCGGTTAAAATAGGGTTCAGGGAAATTGGGGCTTAGGGCCAGAACCTTGTTAAATTCGGCAATGGCCAAGTCGTACTGCTTCCCAAAGAAATACTCCACTCCTTGATTGTAGATGTCCATTATTTGGGTATCCAGCTGATAGCGGGAGGATTTTGCTCGAAGGTAGTCAGACGCTTCCTTGCGAGATTTTCTCTTCTCCCGGGGCCCTTCCTCATCATCAAAATCGCGTTCATCAGCCTGGGCCAGTATCATCCTTTTCTGGGTATAGTCTGGGGGAAAGATGTCCTCCCCAGCAGTTGGACTCCCGGATGCCGCCACAACGGGATTCATCCAGGGGAGATTAAGGGCAAGGGTAATGAAGAAGATTAAACAGGGCTTGCTCATTTTCCACCCCTCATTCTTTCCAAATATCGGCGCCTTAAATCCGTCAGGCCACCTGGGCAATAAGGTTGTGGCTTCTAACTGGGCTGAAGGAACTCCCAAGTCCCTTCAGCAAGTCTCTCCGCCCCTTTAAAGGGGGAAATGAAGACTAAGAAATTGTAAGGGGCAGTAATCTTTTCCAGTTTCCTAGGATCTTGCACAAAACCCACAAATTCGAGGCATAATAGCATACTTGTAAAGAAATCTTACAGCCTTTTAAAATTGCTACTCTTGGGATGACCCAAGGAACTGGTCAAAACCAGTTTTTTAGCTGCCTAGCTATTTTGACTTCCGGAGCAAAGGGAGATCAGTTCCCCCAGGAAAGTCGCTCATTTTTGATAGTCGATCAGGACAAGGCATCCATGCCCGCCAGGGCCAGCAGGTGTTAGGAATAGGGAATAGTCTGCATCGCGGGCATCCAAGCCCCTATCCTATAGTTTTTTCAGTCTTTTCGGGGGCAGCAGGTTTTTCTTCAGGAGACGCCGGTGTCTCCGGAGTCTTCTCGCTTGGTTTCTTGGCTACCATGAAATCACAGGTCTTTTGGTCATTAGCCTTTGTAGTTTTCACCAAGGTGACCAGTTTATATTTCCCCTCCGGGGCATCGCCCGGGATCGTCATGGGCACAGAAAAGACATAAGTGCCGCTGACCCGGTCAGATTTATAGCAGAGCGGCTGACCGCACACCTTGTTCTCCACCATCACCAGTTGCGTGACTTCCACCGGCACCGGCTCACTGGCGCCGGTCAGGACACTGAAGGTGAAGTTCAGGGAGATGTTCCCCCCTTGGACGGAACTCTCTGGCTTGACCTCTATCGCTTCAACGATCACCTTTTCTCCCTGCTCTGGCTTATACTGGTGGAAGGCTTCAGCCGCTTGCCGGTCACGATACTGTTGCTCCTGATATTTCCCATAAGCGAATCCCGCAATGGCGCCCGCTATCAGACCAGTACTCGCACCGGCAATAGCCCCTCGAGCCACGCTGGCAGCGATACTACCACCGGGGATTAAACCGCATAAAGCTCCGATCGCTCCTCCCAACAAGGCTCCGGCTATCGCTCCCCCGGCTGCTGACTGGCCGGGCGATGGCGGGGTACCATTAGGATTAGTCGTTGCGCAGCCGAAAAAAAGACTCAAAAAAGCCACCAGCGTTGCCCCAGCGATTAGTTTCCGAAGCATTGGGTTTTCTCCTTTCTTAAACCGGTCTTAGCGTATCTTTGTCACCTTGGGGGTGCCAAATTCAAACTTTGGGACAACATTAGGAGGCCGCGATTTTATAGGCGGCGTTGGGCGCTCTTCTCTCTTGACAGGAGTCGCCTCCCTTTCCACCGCCGTCTCGGTCGGTTCCACAGCCCTGACTACGACTTTCCTGATCTTGATGCTACTGGTGTCCAGGGGAATGCTGGGGTTGACACCAACAGCCAGGGTGATGACGCTGTCTCTATCCTCGAGAGAGTTCACCCTGCCGCTGATGACAATTTTCCGGTTGTGCGGTTCCACCTTCAGGTGGCCAAAACCCCTATCCTTTAAGGCGTTTCTCAGGGACTGGACCAGGGTGGGCAAATCCGGCGGCGCCTCGACGTCTGGTCCCTGTCTCATCTGCCCAGGATCAGGCAGATGGGGAACTGCTGAAGTTAGGAGCGTTTCCTTTTTGGCCAGTGGAGGCGGGGTAGGTGTTGGAGTGGTGGATTTGCTAAATGCCGATAGCGAAGTAGTAGCAACCGGAATTTTCCCTCGGCCTGGCAAAAATAGCCACCAGGAGATCGCCACACCAACAAAAATCAGGCTCATCGGCATGAAAATCAAGAATGATTTGCGGGACAGCCAGACGTGCGAAACCCAGGGCGCCTTTTCGAGGGGTGGGGTGGATGGGACCGTGGGTGCCCTGGAGGGAGAAACCACCTCCCCTTCCGGCATGGGAGCCGAAAGACGGCCGCCGATGGAGGCTTCCAAGGCGCGCAGGAAGGTCCTGGCATTGGCAAAACGCGCGGAGGGATTCTTCGCCAACGCCTTCTGGATCACTTGCTCCAGTTTCGGGGTAAGGTCCGGATAGCCAAAGGAAAGGATAGATGGGGGCGGCCGGCTGAGATGGGCCAACCTGATATCATAATCGTTAGAGCCTTCAAAAGGAACTCGGCCGGTTAGCAGTTCAAAGAGGGTGACCCCCAGGGCATAAATATCCGTCCCAGGTCCGGTTATGTCTCCCTTGATCTGCTCCGGCGCCATGTAATAAGAAGTCCCGATAATCTCCACCGTCTTGGCGGTTATGTCCTTCTTTAGATCCAAGGCGATGCCGAAGTCCATGATTTTAATGTCACCCTGGGGGGTAATGCAGATGTTTCCCGGTTTCAGATCACGATGTATCATTCCCTTGCCGTGGGCATACGCCACTGCTTCCAGAATCTTGGGGAAAATAGTGGCAGTTTCTGCTGCTGACAACCTGCCCTGACGCAGAATCCGCTTTTCCAGGGTCTCTCCTGGGACGTATTCCATCACCAGGAATACATGGCCATCCTCTTCATGGAAGGAATAGACCGTAGTGATATTCGAGTGAATCAACCTGGCCTGATTCCTAGCTTCGATGCGGAATCTTTCTTTGAATTCCACATCCTGGGCCAGGTCCGGTCGCAGGACTTTCAGGGCCACCAGTCGTCCCAAGGTTAGATCCTCGGCCAGGTAGACGACACCCATGCCTCCTCGGCCGATTTCCTCGATAACCCTGTAATTGGTTAAGTGGATGATGGCCATGAAAATAATCATTGATTAATTTTTAGGGTTTTAAAAATACTTCTTCCTGTTTCCCAGTTGCAAACGCTCAATCAGAGAAATCGGTGGCTCCCCGATCCTGGGAAGTGAAGGCGATTTCCCCTGCGTTGAGAAAAATTCGAATCTTGGCCGGTTGCGCCTCTCCCTTTACCAGCCAATGGGACAGGGGTTCGGCCAGCAGGCGGTTCACGGCGCGCCGGATCTCCCGTGCCCCATAGGAAAGGTAATCTGCTTCTTCCAGAACGGTGTCAAAGACCTCCTCCTCAATTTCTAGAATCGAACCGCGGGCTTCCAGGTGCTGGGCCAGGTGGTCGACGGCCCGTTCCACCAGTTGGCGGCAGACCTGGTGGGAAAGGGCATGAAAACCGATAATTTTATCCAGTCGGTTAAGGAACTCCGGGCGGAAACGTTGCGACAGTTCAGCATGCAGGGGGCGAAGGCCTTCTTTCTCTTCGGAAGGGTTAAAACCGATGCCGGGGCCTTTGTGGGTTGGGGCCAAGTTGGCGGTGAAGATAATGATGCTTTCGGAGAAACTCACCTGGCGCCCCTTGGCGTCAGTTAACTTGCCGTTATCCAGAACCTGTAGGAGGAGATTCAAGACTTCCGGATGGGCTTTGTCTATTTCGTCGAAAAGCACCACTGCCCCGCTCTGGCGCCGGACTGGGCCAGTGAGCTGCCCTTCCTCGCCGTAACCCACATAGCCGGGAGGCGCCCCCACCAATTTGGCCACCGCATGGGCCTCCATAAATTCCGACATGTCCAAGCGCACCAAGGCCTCTCGGCCCGGCAGAAGAATTTCAGCCAAGGTCTTGGCCATCTCTGTTTTCCCCACTCCGGTAGGGCCGATAAAGAGAAAAACGCCCCAAGGCCGGTGGGAAGGTATGAGGCCGGCGTGGGCCAGACGCAGAGCTGCGGCCACTTCCTGGATTGCCTCCTGCTGCCCCAAAATTCGGTCCCGGAGACGGTCTTCCAGGTGCAGGTAAGGATCTTGGGCCTGCTCCAGCAATCGTTCCGGAGGAATACCCACCCAGCCCGCCAAAGCCATGGCTACCTCTTCTTGGCCCACCGTGGCGGTCAAATCCTCAGATGGCTGGTCCCTCTGCCCGGCCAACACCTGCAAGCGCACATTGGCGCAGGCCTGATCCAGCAAGTCCAGGGCCTTGTCGGGCAGCCGCCGGTCCGGGAGAAAACGCACAGTTAAATCCACCGCTGTTTCCAAGGCTGCGGGGGAGATCCTTACCTGGTGGTGCTTTTCGTAGGTTTCCTGCAACCTTTGCAGCACTATCAGGGTGTCCTCCCGGCTCAATTCCTTGACGTCAACCAATTGAAAGCGTCTTTCGAAGGCCGCGTCCGGCTCGATGCGACTGCGGTACTCTTTCCAGGTGGTAGCGCCAATGAGGCGCAGCTGTCCTCCGGCCAGGGCTGGTTTTAGTTGGTTGGCGATGTCCAGGCTGGTTTCGGAGCTGGTGGGCCCGATTATGGTATGGAATTCGTCGATGAAGAGAATGAGGTCGGGGGTGCTGGCCTCCTCCAGGAGCTTCTGGACTCGCAACTCCAGGTCGCCCCGGTATTTAGTGCCTGCCATTAGAGCACCAGAGGATACCTCCACTATCCGTTTATTGCCCAGGGTCGGTGGAGCTACCCCCTGGGCGATCATTTGGGCTAGGGCTTCCACTAGGCTTGTTTTACCCACTCCTGCGTCTCCCACCAGGAGAAGGTTATTTTTCTTCTTCCGCAAGAGGCTTTGGGCCATCAAAGAGATTTCCCTATCCCTGCCGATTACCGGTTCCAAGCGCCCCTGGGTGGCCAGAAAGGTAAGGTCCCGCCCAATGCTGTTGAGAAAAGGTGTCTCTCCCCGGGAAGGCAAGGAGTCCACTTGGTCAAGCAGTCCCTCCGCAGCTTCCTGAAGCCTCTCCGGACTGTGCTCCAAGCGGCGCAGCACGCGTACCGCCACCCCCTCTCCCGCCCGCAGCAGCCCCAGCAACAGATGAAGAGGAGTTATCCGGCCATCTCCCCGGGCCTGGGCTATTTCCTGACTGATTTTGAGAAGTCTCTGGGTGCGGGGGGTAAACACCATTTGGGCTTCCCCTCTACTACCGGGGCCGGAAACCAAAACCTCTCGGATGACCCTCCGGATGCTGGGGTCCACCTGGTCCTGGGCCAAAGCCTTAAGAATCAAGTCATTGCCTGACTTGCACAGCCCAATAAAGATATGCTCGGTCCCGACGAAATAATGCTGTTTGAAGCTGGATTCCTGCAACGCCAGAGCCATCACCCGTTCTGCCCCGGTGGAGAAATGATAGGGTCTGTCCATGAGCTTCCCCCGACTACCCTAAAACTTGATTCGCAGGTCCGTCATCCCGACCCGCAAGATGGCTCCCGGCACCGCCTGAGTCTTACTCTTTAGCTGTTTGTCCTCCAGGAAGGTGCCGTTGAGACTCTGGGCGTCTTCTACCCAGACAGCACCCTGCTCTTGGATGATGCGGGCATGGGTGCGGCTCACCATCAAGTCCAGGGGGAGACAGAGATCGCTGGTCTCAGCCCGGCCGATGATGACCGCGGGCTGGTCGAATTGAAACTCCAGCCCGTCCATGGGGCCGCTTAACAGTTCGATGTGCAGACGCAGCGTCCCTATGGGCCGGCTTTCGGTGCAAGTTGATTTGGAGTGGGGGGAGGGTTGCACGCCGTCCTCCTACCTTCCCGGAATAAACAGGAGGTCTCCCTGCTGCAAAAGGTGGGCATTCTTCAAAGTGGCCCGGTTGGCCTCCTGGATAGAGACCCAATGGGACGCTTGGCCATAGAATCTGCGCGCCAAAGCGCTGAGTGAGTCCCCTGGTCTGACCCGATAACGGAAGTAATATTCGTGTTTGATCTGCACATCATCCCACTTGACATGGGGCATTTCCCTTAGGGTTCGCAATAATTCCACCAGGTCTTTTGGAGTCTCTACCTGACCTGAAAGGAGCAGAACGTTGTGCACCTGTTCCACCCGCATCTCGGGAAAGGCAGGAAGGAGCAAGGCCTGCACTTCTTCCGCGGTAGAAAGTGTGGATTGCGAGAGTGAAGATAAAACTATAGTTTGGGGTGACGGACTCGGCAGGGGTTGGTGCAGCATGGCCCAGGATAGAAAGAACACGAGAAGCATGCCTGTCGAGGTTGACAGCATAGTATAGAGCTTCCACCTCCTGGCGATGCGCCGTCGGGCCTCTTCCTGCAAACCCCGCTCATGCTCTTTTTTTGCCGCGGTCTTGGAGTTTTGGGCTTGCTGAAGGGACTGTTGTAGCGTCAAGGCCTCCGGGTTATCCGGTTCCAGGGTCAGGGCCGCCTGCGCCTGCACCTGGGCCTGTTCCAGTTCTCCCCGTTCCAGCAAAATCCAGCCCAGGGCCACCCTGCTGGTGGCCACCTGCGGATTCAGGACGACACTGGCCGTCAGGTATGCCGTTCCCTCCTCCCCAGCGCCCTCTCTCAGTAGTTGCCAGCCCTGTTTTTCCAGCTGTTGGGGTAAACCCTTGACCCGACGCAGAGGCTCCAGATTGGTACCGCACTGCGGGCAGATATTTTCCGCGGTGGCCGGCCGGCCTGGAGGGCATACCGGACAGGCAACGGGCAGCGGGGTTTCTCCAGTGGAGAGCGGCACCTTCATGGTTATCATTTCCTTAAGGGGTTAATGGGAACTGCTCCGCAACTTCTCCACCGTGCCATCGTCAGCTGTAGGCTTGGGGATATCCAGGCCCCCAATTAGCTTGGCCCCCTCATCCAGTTGGTGCTGGAAGGCTTCCTGGTTGTTGTTTCGGGCCGCTTCTTCCGCCCTATTGACTACCATTTTGAATGCTTCAGACTCCGCCAGCTTGCCGGCATCGTGGGCACGTATGGCCAGGACGGTGAGCACCATGAGATAATAAGCCGGCACGGTGTCATCAATCCTTTTATCCAGTTGCTCCACCTTGGGCTGGGCCTCTTCTTCTTTGCCGGCCTTCACGGCGCTGCGCACCTCTTCAATGAGTTTGTTCAAGGCATAGGTGTCCTCCGCCTTGATGAGGAAGCCAAAGCGCTCCATCATCACTTCGGCATAGCTGCAGATGTTCTCCGCCCGGCGTTTCCAGGTTGCGGCCGTGTCGCCGATAGTAGCGAGCAGCTCCTTAAATTCGCTCATCTTCTGGCGCACCGCCACGAATTGCTCGGCATTGAGAGCGTCGATGATTTCATCCAGGAGGTTTTCCATGCGGGAGGCCAGCCCCCAGTCGGCCTGGGGCAACCGTTCCGCCCATTGCTTGGAGAGATCTTCCAGATCGTTCTCCAGGCGGACGCGCTCTCCCTCCCCTTGGTCAGAGACCACCTGCAGAGGAGTGCCGGAACCGTCCAGCAGCTTGACGCCGATCCGATCCAGGGTATCGTCTCCATCCAGGGCCAGGCCCACTTCCACCCGCGTCCCCTTGGGGAGTCCCCGGGGGAGGGACAGCCACAAAATACGCATAAGTTCATTTAAGCTGGCGGTGTGATTTTCTCCCCGATATACCGGAATTTTGATGCGCCTCTGGTTGTCTCGCTTGGTTTTATACGGTCGCACTTCCGGCTGGGGCGAGGGATAAGGGCGACCTGCCTTGATGATGGGGTCGAACTCATCTCCGGCGGTTTGAATGCCGTAGGCCTGACCGGTGACGTTCCCCAGGACGGGAAAGATATAGCCGCATTGCTGGCACTGAAAGTCTTCCGCAGTATTGCTGTGGGCGCATTTGGGGCATTCTTTCACTTCCCCCAAAACCGCGGCCATGATTCCCGCCCCCTGGGCCACACACTTCATGGGGTCGAGGTTGCGCATCAGTTTGCTCTCCCCGAAAAAATCGGCCAGGTGGCGCTGTACCAGGGGCACCGAAGTGGAGCCGCCCACCAGGAGCACGTGATCGATTTGCGCCGGCGTGATCTTGGCCTTGTCCAATGCCTTTTGGACCTTTTCCATGCTCTGCTGCACCATAGGTTCGATTAACCGCTCAAACTCTCCCCGGGTGATTTCTACGTCGATATTAATGGGATTTCTCTGGGCATCTTCCAAGGCCCCGACCACCACGATGGGGGCCGCTTTGCTGCTGGAAAGCATGATCTTGGCCTTCTCCACCGCCAATCGCAGATAGATCTTAAACCGGTCTTTGCGCTCCTGGGGAATGGGGAGTCGGTCCACGTCAATGCCATATTCATCCTTCACTTTTTGCAAGGCGGCATTGACCAGCAGTTCGTCAAAATTATCACCTCCCAGCCACATATCCCCATCTATGGCCATTTCGGCAAAGACACTACCCACCACCTGCAGAATGGAAATGTCCAGGGTTCCGCCGCCGAAATCAAACACCAGGATGGTGCGGGCCTCCGACGGGTCCAGATTATTGATGCCGTAAGCCACGGCCGCGGCGGTGGGCTCGGCCAGGAGCCGCTGCACTTTCAGGCCGGCCTTCCAGCCGGCTTGCCGGGTGGCGTCCTTTTGTTTTTCGGAGAAATACGCGGGCACGGTGATGACCGCGTAGTCCACGTCCTCCCCCAAACCCGTGGCTGCGTCCTTTCTCATCTTTTCCAGGATCTTGGCCGAGATCTCCACGGGCGAATATTTCTTTCCCCCCATCACCACCCGAACACTTTCCTGGGTGCCGTCTTCGGGGGGAACAATTTCATAGAAAATAAAGTCCTTTTTCTCCTTGGTTTCCTGGACCTTGGGATCGCTATAGGCCCGCCCGATGAGCCGCTTGATGGAAATGACGGTATCTTTGGCATTATCGGGCATGAAATTGATGGCGGGATTGCCCACATGGATGGTTCCCTTGTGGGCTGACACCGCCGACCGTGTGATTTCTTCATTCTCCCGGTTGCGGAGGATCATCAGCCCCTTGGCCTGGAGGGCCATGACGGAGTTGGTGGTTCCCAAATCAATACCTATGGCCTTGGCCATATTGTCCTCCTAAAAGTTTTTCACTACCGCCACCCAGGGATAGCGCAGTATTTCTCCGTCCCACAAGTACCCTGCCCGGATTACTTCCAGGATGACACCCTCCTCCAGGCCGGGGGCCGGCCTGGTCTCCATGATCTGATGCTTTTCGGGTATGGCGGGGCTGCCCACTGTCACCTCCAGGGGGGAGACATCGGCCCGCTCCAGGGTTAAGCTCAGCAACCGGCGCACGGCCCGGAAATTTCCCGCCATCAGTTTGGTCTGCGGGTCCAGGGTATCAGCCCGCTGTTTCAGGTTTTCAAAAAGGCGGTCAAAGGCGTCCATCACTTCCAGGATCTCTAAAAGAAACCTCTTTTTTTCCTGATGGCAGCGTTGCCGTTCCTCTTCCAACTCTGCGACGGCCCGGGCGTGAGACTGGATGAGGCTCACCATGTCCTTTTCCAGCGCCTGTATGGGGTTCCCGTCTTGGGAAACCGGTCCATCCTGACGGGGGAGAGGATGGTCCGCTCCCTGAGTAGTCTTTCCTTCTATCTGGCCGGAAGTGGGGAGAGTTGCCACCACTGCAGGATCATCGGTCATCAGTATGTATCCTCACGAGCCCTCAGCCATAGAATGTCACCACTAGAGGAGTTATCGATCCAATTCCACTTCCAGATGGTAATCCCCCAGGCGGTTGAAACGGTTATCAGGCTGCGGGGAGAAATTTTGACAGACAATGTCCTCCAGGTCGGCATCAAAACTCTCCAGATCCAAGTCGGTATAAAGCTGCTCCGGGGGAAACCAGGGGACCTTAAAGAAGTCATCCAGGTTGAGAGGGGGCGGTTCGGTTTTTTCGGCCAGTCTCAACCCGTCCAATTGGTAATGCATCAGATCTATCGCCAGACGGGAGCGCGGGTCCTTCAACTGCTGCACTGCTTGCATGCCCTGTCCCAGTCGCGGGATGTTTTCCGGTCGGCGCATGAAATTGGGCAGTGCGTGGTGCAATTCTTCCGGTCGGGCATTGGGGTGCAGATCCAAAAGATCGTAAGGCGTTTCTTCGTTATGCAGAGGGTCCTTTAGCATGGCCTCACCACCCAGGAATATTGCGGAGAATGTCTAACAATTTATTGTGGTTTTTCACCACCGTCTCATTGCTGGGGTCATACTCGTGAGCTTCTTTGAAAAAGGCGAGGGCCTCCCTAAGGAGACTGAGTTTACGCTCTCGGGAGTAAGCCCGTGGCATCTCATCGTCGATCTTTTTTACGCCTAAAGCGTTGAGGGCGCCGGCCACGTTTTCCAGGCAAATCCGGCTGTTGGCATTATATTCCAGGGCCTTTTTGTACAGGCGGATGGCCTCCTCTAGACGCCCGGCGGTGCGCTGTTTTACTCCTTCATTGTTGTAAGTCGTGCTCATCCCTTCCTTAGCCCGGAGGAAACCGGGCTTAACCGACAAAGCCGTTTCAAACTCCTGGCGGGCCTGGGATAACTGATCATGGGCCAGGGAGGCGAATCCTTTCTCGCAATAGAGGTCCGCCAGTTGGTCCTTGAGGCGGTCATTAGCAACAATCTCCAGCCCTTTCTGGAGCAGGCGGATGGCCTCATCCGTGCGTCCCTCTTTGTGAATGGCCCGGGCTTCCCGGATGCAGCCTTCCGCCACCCACCCGCCCATTTCTTCTTCCAACCGCAGCAACCGGCGATAGACCTTGGGCGCGTTCAGCCGCTTCATTTCCTGGATCAAGGTCTTGGCTTTTTGCCAGACCTGTAAGGCCGGGTTCAAGCCCTGGGTTTCCAGCCGCAGCCGTCCTTGTTCGGCCCAGGCCGCGGCCTCCAGGTAAAGCGCCTGGGGGTGGCGCTTCTGTTCGGGGCCCAGCCTTTCCAGTTCCCTTAAGACTTCCTCAGGAAGTCTCTCTTCCAGGAAAACCGCGGCCAATCCCCAGGGGCTCAGATAGTCCGACAGTTTTTCAGCCAATTCATCACCGTCAGTCTTATCCAGATGCAACTGCAATATCTGTTGCACTATCAGATCCAGGCCCATTTCCCGACCCATCAAGGGCCCGCCGAAAAACTCCAGGTACACGGTCCTCTCTGCGGTCAGACGATTTTGCCTGCACAGATCCTGCCATTCACAGGGGGGACAGTCGACCTTACCAGTTTCTCCGAAACAATGGTTCTGTCCCGCTGCCTTCTGGAGGCTGCGGACCAATTCCATCAGCATGACTCCCCCGGATAGGTGAATCTCCAAGCTCCTTTCGAGCTGGCTCAATTGAGGCAGTAGTTTATGCCAGGCGGAAGCCGCCTGCCTCTCCAGGCGCAGGAGCGATAGGTACTGGCGGTGACGCCGGGCATGAGTTCCCTGGTCTGCCTGCTGGTACTTGTCCAGATAGTAATAGAACCTCCGAGCCAGCAGGTCCTCCAGGATATTCTTGCGCAAATCTTCCAGATCCTGGGACGAGACTTCAACGCCATAAACCTCCTCCCGGCTCCGGCCCCATTCCTGCCAGAATTCTTCTGAAGCCGCCAGGGCCACCCAGAAGGCGATGGCTTTGCGCCAGAGGGCTTCCAGCTCTCGAGTTTCCCCCTGGCCTTCCTGGGGCAGTCTTGCTTCGGCATCCCTGCTCCCCCAATAGCACAGCAATGCCAAGCGATGGAGACCGGCATTGCCGCATTCCAAGAAATCTAGGCGCCACTTCTCTTCAGCTTCCGGCCGCCGGTTGATGCGCAAGTAGCAAAAAGGCAAGATTTCTTGGAAGGTGGCCAGCTCTTTTAGCGCTTCCGGATCATCGGCCATGAGTCCCAGGGCTTCATCCAGGACAGGGGATAGGTCATCGTACTCTTGACGGGAAAAATGGCCGTTGGCTTGGTGAAGGAGCAGCCGGAAAGCCAGCTGCCGCGATTCCTGGTGGCCTTTGGTGGCCAAGGGACGCAGTAAGTCCAGGGCTTCCTCCAGCCGTTGCTCCTGGGCCAGCTTGAGGGCCAGATAATAAGGGGAATCATGGAGGTCCCCCATCTGCGAGGCCATATCTCCCAATTCCTGGCTCCGGCCGCTGCTCAGAAGGCACAGGGCCAGCTGTTGAAACGAGCGCGATTGATGTCTCATGAGAGCTTTTTGCTCTTTCATTGTCTGCTCTCTTCGTGCCGCGGAGCGGCCTCTTGCTTCCACACTTCGCCCAGCAGGTCGGAGGCTTGATGATAATCACCCTCCCTGATCCTCTCATTAGCCAAAGCCAGGAGAGCATAATGAGAATAGACCTCTTCCCCTTCAACCTGAGCCGCAGCCTTTTTCCAATTGGCGGTGGCCTGTTCCGGATCACCCAGAAGCAAGGAAACTAATCCCAAGTGATAAAGAAAACGGTTACTTTCAGGGTATTTTCGAGCCAGGGCTTCCAGACCGGCCAACGCCGTCTCCCGGTCGCCCGCCGCCAGATTTACCAGGGCCAGGTAATAGGGGTATTTCCAGTGTTCTTCATTAAGTTGCTCTGCCTGCAGCAGCAGCTCTTTAGCTTCGGAAAAAGCTGACTCCTCTTCTCCCAGCCTCCCCAGGGCCACTCGCCAGCACAGTTCTGCCAATCCCTTTATAGCTTCTTGGTCATCCGGGCAGCGCTCCAAGTAGGAGCGCCACAACTCCAACCCCTCCAGGAAACGGCCTTCCTGGATACACTTAACCCCCGAGAGATACCATCCCTGGGCTATCAACTTGGATAAATCCCCATCCTCGGAATGGCGGGCCGCCAGCTTTGACCACATTTTTACCGCCAGAGACAGCTCTTTTTCATGCAGCAAGGCGAATCCCAGATAATAAAGCGATTGGTCTTGCTCAGTTGCCTTATCATCCATGCTGATAAAACGCTGCAGGCTTTGCCGATAATCGCCTTGCAAGCAGAGGATTATGGCCAGTCTTTCTTGGGCTAATGGGTTTTGGGGGTCCAGTTCGATAACCTTTTCATAATGCTCCCGGGCGCCATCCAAGTTCCCTTGGGCTTCCCGCACCAGGGCCTCTCCCAAGAGGGCAAGGGTGTGAGAGGGTTGAACTTCCAGGCAACGAATGAAAAAGGCGCTGGCCCCAGCCGCATCCCCGGCATGGTAGGCCGCCGCTCCCAGGGCATAGAGCACCTCGGCGTCTTCCGGCTGCAGCTCCAAAGCCTGGGCATAGACAGTTTGGGCGACATGGTAATTGCCCATCTTGAAGAGAATATGGCCTTTCTGGAGAAGAGCCGCAGCCCGGAGGTCGTTATCCGTCTCGGATACGCGCTTCAGAGCTTCCAGGGCCTCGGGATATTGGCCGAGATGCCCCAAGGCGCACCCTAAATAATAGGCGCAATCAGGTTGAGCCTGCAGGGATAAGGCCTCGTGGTACCACTCTACGGCTCCCGGAAAATCGCTGGTAAGGGAGTGGGCCCGGCCAGCCAGGAAGACGATGGGATAAGCTTCCGGTTGGCGGGCATAGACGCGAAAGTCCCGTGCCCGGCCCACCATAAGGTCGTATTTTCCCAGGCGATAGAGGGCCAGGAGCAGCATACCCAAGGTCTCGTAATGGGGACCGGTTAGGGCCAACAAGCTTTCTAATTGGAACTGGGCTTCCTCATAGCGGCGGGCTTTCATAAATAAGTACGCCAGGACGCGGCGGGCTTCCCGATATCCATAGTCAATTTGGATCGCCTTCAGGAGCGCTCCTTCCGCTGCCTGTTGTTGCCTGGCAGCGAGAAAGACCATTCCCAGGGCAAAATGGTAATCCGCCCGGACCGGTTCTTGAACCACAGCGCCCTGCAAGGCGTCAATGGTTTCCCGAATCGATCCCCTCAAAAAATTTGTCTGGCCCAGGTAATAATAAGTTTCTCCATCCGCTTTGCCTTCGGTGATGGCTCGGGTCAGCCAATGCGCTGCCTCTTCCAGGTGGGACTCTTGATCAGGAGTGAGCTGAGGCGGGTTTTCCCAGGATGGGGGAAAGTCCGCGACCACCGTGGCACCCAGATAGAAAGCGGTTTCGCCCCGGTGACTTTTCTCTTCGGCCGACTTAGACAGGTTAAGAAACTTGCGGAAAGCCTTCTGGGTCCCCTTGAGATGAGGGTTGTCTTTAAACCTGCAGGCTTGTCCTAACCAGTAATAAGGTGCGGCGCAATCGGGGGCCAGACCGGTAGCCTGGATTAAATGGGGCAAGGCCTCGTCATATTCTTTCTTGAAGATCGCGGCAATCCCCAGGCTCAGAAAGGCCCACATCCGATTAGGGTCGGCAGCCACTACTTTATTGGCGATCTTTACTACTCGAGCAATGTCCTCAGTTGGCGGAGGGGTCCTGAGATCTGCCTGAGGAAAAGTGCCCAATCTTTCCAGCAGGAGATAGACTTTCCGAGCCCGGTGAGGAACGGGCCGCAGGTCCAGATAGGCCAGATATACTTCGATGGCGGTCTTGCTGGTGTCCGGCACCGCTGCCAGGGTCTGGGCCAGCAGGATCAGGCCGTGGGCCGGAAACTGGGCGGGCGTCAAACCGGCTTCATGAGCGGCGACGTACTGTTGCGCCGCTTCCTCCATCTGCTCCGTCCCTTCAAACACCGCGGCCAGACCCATGTGGGCCTGCTGCAGCCAGCCAGTTTCTTGGGGGCTGAGACTTTCCTTCAGCTTGAGGCGTTTGATGGCACGGGCATAGAGCTTGTGGGCCCGAGTTAATTTCTCCTGCTCCAAGGCCGCAGCGGCTCTGGCGAGCAGGTTGGGAATCTTCCGCCTTTTGAGAAGAAAAATGACCAGAAAAGCCCCTACTGCCAGCAGCACTGTGAAAATCAGCAGGAACAGCATAATTTCCTGGGAAGACCAGGGGGTCTCCCCGAAAGGCGAAGCAAAAGCTGGCGCGGGGCTTAACGAAAAAACCAGCAGTAACAGGAAAGCTACTAATATGGAGACATTACCTTTCTTCATGGTATCGAGTCTTTGCGGTCAAGTGCGCCTGGCGCAGTCGTTTTGCTGCCAGACTTCCAGCAGCATCCTAACCTTGGAGGCAAATTCAGGGTCGGGAGCCAAATCCAGGGCTTGCTGCAATTCCTGAAGAGCTTCTTGATAGGAAGCCTGTTCAGTTCTGGCTAAATTAAACAGACAGATGGCCAGCATCCGGTGCAGGGGGGCGGACTGGGGAAACTTGTCCAATCCGAGACGCAGATATTCCACCGCCTTCTGATGCTGCAGGCACCGACAAAACGAATCTCCCGCCAGGAGGTAGGCCTTTTCCCGGTCCGGATAGTCCTTTAGCAGAGAAGTAGCGATCTTGATGGCCTCGTCTTTCCTGCCTCCTCCCAAGGACTCCCGGATGACCATTTCTTGGGATTCCATTTCCTGCTCCGCATCATCCAGACCCTGCCGGTACATCTGAATGGCTCGATGGAACTCGGCCGCTGAGCGGTAGCGCTCCTGAAAATCTCGGGCCATAGCCTTCATGACGATTTCATTCAGTTGCCCGTCCAACTCCGGGTTGAGTTGGGCCGGGGGCGCAGTCCGCCCATGGCAAATATTCTCGATGATTTCACAAAGGTTTTGGCCCATGAAGGGCACTCTGCCGGTAAGCATCTCATAAAGGGTAACCCCCAGAGAATAGATGTCTGAGTAGAGTGCCCCGCCCTGCCCCCGGAGCAACTCTTTGGGCATGTAGTAAATGGTGCCGGTGGTGGTAGAGGCCAACTGGGAGGGTTCCAGCAGGCGGGCAATTCCCAAGTCGGTGATCTTCACCAGACCATCGGCCGCAGAAAGAAGAATGTTATCCGGCTTGATATCCCGGTGAAAAATGTTGAAGCGATGAATGGTAACCAGACCCTGGCAGACCTGGGAGGCAATTCCCAGGGCTTCCGGGGTGGGCAGGGGATGCCCCTCACCGATATCGCCGATGTGCTCCCTCAGGCTTTGACCATCGACATATTCCATGACCATGACATACTGCTTGTCATAAATTTCGAATCCCAGGTAGCGGACGATATGTGAGTCTTGCACCTGTTTCAGGTTGGCCTGGAGGACCGCATTAGTGATCAGCTCATTAATCAGGACCTTTTCTTTTTCCCGGCTTAGGGGGATCTTGAGTGCCACCACGGGTCCCCACTGGGCTTTCAGGGAGGCATCAAGTACTTCGGCTTGATAAGTTTGGGCAAACCCGCCCGGGCGCCCCAGAAGTTTTAATAGCTTGAATTTCTCTTTCGCCATTGCCGCTGCATTCCCCGACGCCAGTCACTCTGAATGGCGTCGCCGTTGAAGGAACACCCTTTGACCTGCCCCCGGCAGGCATCCTTCCCATCAGGATGAAGTGGTGAACCGTAAGATAACTTTTAAGATGCTTCAATCTGAACGGGGAATGATTCTGTCATTCCTTGCAGCAATTTCGAGGCCAAAACTTGCCAGTCCTTCACAGGACCGGGATTGGTCCCATTCATCAGCCTTTTCGCAATGGGGAATTTCCTTCCTGTGTGTTGGTGAGATGGAAATATTCAAAAAATTAGAGCATCCCTGCATTTATGGGAGAGAAAGTTATGAATTCTCGATAGTTAAATAGTCGATGGTAAGTCTCCATTTTTTTGAGACTTCTCTTCTCTATCCAAGCCATACTCACCCAGCTTGTTATAAAGCGTCGCCGCCGAGATCCCCAGTATAGCCACGGCCTTAGTCTTGTTCCCCCGACACTCATGCAAGACCCGGAGGATGTGCTGCTTGGCCACTTCCCTCAAAGTCTTGTTAAAGGGACGGCCTTCGCCTTCCAGATCCATAACAAAGTCAGCCGGTTGGAGAATATTGCCTTCGCTGAGGATAATGGCCCTCTGGATGTGGCTACGCAACTGGCGCACATTGTTTCCCTGCCAGCTGCTGGCGCACAAAAGCTTCATGGCCTGGTAAGAGATTTCCTCCACCGGCTTTCCCAGTTGCTGCCGTTCTTCGTCAAATATGAAGGTCGCTAGCAAGGGGATGTCTTCCGGGCGTTCCCGTAAAGGCGGCAGATCTAATGGGAAGATGTTGAGACGGTAATACAGGTCATGGCGAAAACGGCCTTCCCGAACTTCCTTCCCCGGGTCCTTGTTGGTGGCGGCGATAATGCGCACATTAAGTGGTATGCAAGTATGGTCTATACCGGAGCCTTTATCCCGGCAGGAGCACTTGCGAGTGGCTCCTACCCGGGCCAAGTGCTTTTCTTCCAGCACCCGCAGCAGCTTGGCTTGCTGCGCTATGGGCATCTCGCCGATTTCATCCAGGAACAGAACGCCCCCTTGGGCCTGCTCAAAAAAACCTTGGCGCTCTGTCACCCCGGTGGCCGCCCCCCGACAGACACCGAAAAGTTCGCTTTCCGATAAGGACTCGGGGATGGAGGCGCAGTTGACGGCCACAAAGGGCTCCGAGTTTCTGGTGCTCTGATAATAGATTTCCCTTGCCACCACCTCCTTACCGGTACCACTTTCCCCAGTGATGAGCACCGGCACATCAGTGATGGCTACCTGCCTGATCTTTTTTAAGACCTGGCGCATGCCGGGGCTACATGCGAGTAAGCGGTGGCGGCGTCGAAGTTGAATCTTCAACCGCTCCTCCCGTTGGGCCACTTCGCTATGGAGTTGGGCGTTATTGATGGCAATGGCCGCCAGCTGCCCCAAGGAAACCAGAAATTGGAGGTCTTCCTGAGAAAAAGTGCCGGCCTTGGAGCGGTTATCAATATAAAGCACCCCCAAAATTTTCCCGGCAAAGACCAGAGGAACGCAAGCTACGGAGCGGATCAAGTAGCGAACCACGCTCTTAATATTGCGGAAACGAGGGTCATCCAGAGCATCGTGAATAAGAATGGCCTTGCCTTCCATTGCCGCCATACGCATTATGCTGTCGCTGACGGTGATCGGCTCTTCCGTATGCGTAGCCGGAGTACGCACCACCTTGAAGTGCAGGACGCCGCCGGGGTCGTCTTGCAAGGCCAAAAAGCCGCGCTCCACCGTCATAACCTGACAGACTTGATCCATAATACGCTGGAGCACCGCTTCGCATTCCAGCGTGGAATTGATGGTGGTGGCTACTTCGTAGAGCTGCTGCAGACGGGATTTAGCCTGCAAGGTTTTTCCTGAGGGAGAAAAGACAATGGGGGTGGGAGACGAGGCGACTTCTGGTTCTATGACATCTACAGACTGAATGCGGGATTGGGGCTTCTCCTGTTTGGTGTTAAAGACAACGGTGGTGCTGCCCAAGGAAATTTCGTCGTGGTCCTGCAAAGGAGCGAGGCGGATGGCCCGCCCATTGAGCCAGGTGCGATGACGGCTGCTTAGATCGCGGATCAAGTAGTTGCCATGCTCATCCTGGAATATGGCAGCGTGGTGTTTCGAGGCCTGCGGATCGGAAATGATCACATCATTGGAGTGGTGCTGGCCCAAAGTGATCAGATCTGCAGAAATCTTTTCCCATCTGCTGGCGCCGTTTGGCCCAACAATCTTGAGCCGGAAACTATACAAAAATATCTCCTTCAGGAGGGTGCATTATAGTTGATAAGCTCAAACAAATTCAAGACAAAAATAACAGTGATTTTAGTCATCGGGCAGTAAGTCCCACCCGTTCTTTTTGGGAAAACTGATGCTCTCATGGTCCTATCTTTTGGCCAATACGGTCGGTGGAGTTAGTATTTCTGGACTGCGCCAATTAGAAGGCACGGGGAATTAAGGAACATCATCACGGAGATCTGACCTGCCCCCCGCAATTATGCCAAGTTTTAAGTTAGGATGGGATTCAAGTCAAGCCGGATATCCTGTACGGCCTCCGGTGCGGGTGGCTTATAACCCAAAGCACTGTGGGGCCTTACCGTATTATACTCCTGCCGCCAGCGCTCTATCAGGATCTGGGCCTCCTTCAAAGCGTAGAAAATCTCCCGGTTGAGCAGCTCATCACGCAGCTTACCGTTGAAACTCTCGTTGTAACCATTCTCCCAGGGGCTGCCCGGTTCGATGTAGAGCGTTTTGACCCCTACTCGGGTTAACCACTTCTGAACCGCCTTAGCGGTAAACTCCGGCCCGTTATCTGACCGGATATAGTCTGGCGGGCGCCGTGACACAAACAGCTCTGTCAACCGATACCATACCGCATCAGCATCCAAACGCCGGGATACCTCGATGGCCAGGCATTCCCTGGTGTACTCATCAATGATGGTGAGCAGGCGGAATGCCTGGCCATCGTGCGTCCGCACCATCACCAAGTCATAGGACCAGACATGGTTCGGCCAACACGGCCGGAGACGAACACAAGACCCATCGGTTAACCACAACCGACCCCGCTTCGGCTGCTTCTGGGGCACCTTTAGCCCTTCCCGCCGCCAGATCCGCTCCACTCGCTTGTGGTTCACTACCCAACCGTCCTGGCGGAGCAAAGCGGTGATGCGGCGATAGCCATACCGTCCATACTGCGCGGCATAACCGATAATGGCAGCAGTCAGCCCCACTTAATCATCATCCTGCCCGGTGGCCTGGTAACGCTGGGCCGCACGCGCTTGCCCAATCACCCGGCAGACACGGCGTTCCGACAACGGCAGAGCCTTCCGAATATGCTCGACGCCCCAGCTCGAAGCGCGTACGCGCCGCAGAAAGCGTATAGCGCTTTTTTAGGTCCATTGTAGGGGCAAGGTTTAGGGGGCCCCCGGGGCTGGCCATGAGCCTTTCCTCTCCGACTTACCCCCCGATCGAAAATCGGTTTAAATTCTTTTGGCCTGGGTCCCATCCCGGGGGGTGCTCTCTTTTGACCTGTCAAGTTTGTCAGAAATGAAAAATTGAAAAAATGTCCGGGGCGATGATAATTAAGCAGGGGGGGACTTAACGGTCCCCGGGTTTCGGTTCTGGGGCCGGTTTATTATTCAGGCGTAGGGGCTCGGGGCCGGGGGCGTGGCAGGCAGGGGCCGGGCAAGCAAAGAAGGTTGGAAGGGGCAGGACCTGGAGGCCACGAGGCGGGACTTTGCCAGGGAGAGTCAGTCAAAATGCCTCTAAAAATGCATCACGCATTGGCTGAGGGGCGTTTCTCTCCTGGCCTGAGGTCTTTTCTCAAGTAGGGTCTGGGCGGTGTCATGGCTGCGCTCCGGGGCGGTCAGCAAAGGGGGTGTGGGGAAACACGGGTAGAGGTAGGGTGATCACCCCCAGGAATGGCTCTCACTACTTCTACCTGGCCTTTAGCGGGGCCGTGATCATCCCCCCACAGTAGACTCAGGTTGTGGTGGGGCAGGTAGCCGATAGGTAGCCGCCTTCAGTTCCTTCGACTAGACCCTTAACTTCCTAATTTGCTTCCTGATCTTTGCCGCGTAGCCAGGCCAGGAGATCGGCCTTCACTAATCGCCAAGACTTCCCCACCTTACGGGCCAGTATGATCAGGGACCGAGACCACCACGTCGGCTCCTGGACCCCGACCGAAGGCATGAGAGGTTCCATGCCGGGCGATTGAGCGCAGCCCCCCCGACGTTCCTTCCGGACATGAGGGGACGCGTCCTTCGATAATTACATATCCCTCTTCTGTGCTTGAAAATCAAATGAATATTGCCGGATGACGGGAGGGACACGAGAATCCGAAGGGCTGGGAAGAATAATTATTGACAATAATAGGCCATTGGTCTATAATATAGCCATGAATGGGAAAGATTTTGTTATATGGCGGAAAGGTCAGGGATTTACCCAAAAGAAGGTAGCCCAGGCGCTGGGCGTGGATGTGATGACGGTATCCAGGTGGGAGCGCGGGGTGCGGAGTATCCCGCCCCACATTCCCCTGGCCCTGGAGGCCCTGGAACATCGAATAACAAAGGAAGCCGGGCAAAAGGAGAAAGACCATGGCGATATTAGCTGAGTGCCCCGTATGCCACATGAAGCAGGCAGTCAAGAATAGAAATTGCGTCTGTGGTGAGGATCTGGTGAAGGCCAAGCGGTTGAAGAAGGTCCGCTACTGGGTCAATTACCGGCTCGCTAATGGCACGCAGCGCCGGGAGGCCGTGGGGTATCTCATTGAAGAAGCCCGGGCCGCTGAGGGCAAGCGCAAGGCCCAAAAGTACGAGAATCCGGGGATACTGGAGAAGGTGCCCGCGGAGAAAATGACCTTTACCGACCTCGCGGCATGGTATCTGGACCTGAACCCGGTCAAGAAATTGGCCTCATTCGAGCGGGTGAAAGGTGCCCTGGGGAACTTCAACAAGGTCTTTGGCGACCGGATTGTCAGCAGTCTTAACCCCCTGGACCTGGAAGACTACCAGGACAAGCGGGAAGCGGACGGTAGGGCGCCGGCCACCATCGACATGGAAATATCCCTGGTAAAGACCATGGCGACCAAGGCCTTTGATAATGACCTGGTGGACGGCCGCACGGTCAAGGCCTTCAGGACAGTAAAGCGGAAACTAAAAAAGGCGGCCAATGCCCGGCGCCGCACCTTGAGCATTGATGAATATCTGAAGCTGGTGGAAGTGGCCCCTCCTCACCTGAAAGCATTTTTAATCGTGGCCTTTAATACCGGTATGAGGATGGGGGAGCTCCGGGCCCTAAAATGGTCACATATCGACCGGGAGAAAGGGGTTATACGGTTGACAGCCAACTTGACCAAGGAAGCCCGGGCCAAGATTGTCCCCATGAACCATTATGTCAAACGGGTTCTGGCAGGGATAATCCGCACTCTACGCAATGACTTTGTGTTTACCTACCTGAATGAACCTATCAAGACCGCCGGGGGGCTGAAAAACTCCTTTATCACGGCCTGCAGCAAAGCGGGCATCCCCCACGGCCAGAATGTGCCCAATGGGATCACCTTCCACGACATCAGGCGAACGGTGAAAACCAATATGTTAAACGCCGGGGTTGACAAGGTGCACCGGGACATCATCTTAGGCCACAGCCTTCACGGCATGGACGTTCATTATATGTCCCCCTCTGAAGACGATCTGCACCGCGCCATGGCCCGTTATACCGAGTGGTTAGATAGTCAACCGAATTTGCATGGTGTTGACCATATCGTTGACCAATCCATAATAAAAGGGCAGCCAACTTGAGATAACCCCTTTAAATTACTGGCGCGCCTGGCAGGATTCGAACCTGCGACCCACGGATTAGAAGTCCGTTGCTCTGTCCCCTGAGCTACAGGCGCCGATGGGGATGAAAAACGTTTGTTACTCTGTCGGCAAGGACCTGGAACTTTTATCTAATCGGGAGATTAATTGGCGGATAAAGTCCAGGTTCTCCTTAACGCATTATATCTTCCCAGGATTTCAGGTCAACCGGGAGCAGTAATTCTGCCCTGCTTGACCCCAGGGCCTGAAATTCTGAGGAGGTAAGGCCTGCCAGAGGCGAGACCTTGCCGCCGCCGGCTCCTGGCCCCAATCCCTTCACCAGGGCTGTATTTGTGGGATTGCTCAAGGGGAAGAAACGGCGCTAAATGAAGGGCGGGAACCGGGAAAACCGCGGCCGATTTCCCGGCTTTACTCGAAAATTTTCGCCTTTTTGCTCAGGCGGAGGGCGATAATCGTCAAGTCCCGGAAAATCCGCAGGCGCCGCCGCTCTTCCTCG
>Ga0315282_10001820_pt1 | contig 39828 bp, 54 predicted proteins | sample YL17G07_20_MG_FD_203693 | JGI IMG/M metagenome (GOLD analysis project Ga0315282, IMG submission 203693) | Sediment microbial communities from Yellowstone Lake, YNP, Wyoming, USA - YL17G07_20 | ecosystem: Environmental > Aquatic > Freshwater > Lake > Sediment | place: USA: Wyoming | collected...
GTGTTGCAGAACGGGCATACAGGCGGTTTTGACTTCCTAACGTATATCGGGCTGAAGACGGTCTTCACCATTTCCGCCTCCTATAGAACCTGTTAGAGAAGTTTTCCTATCCTCAAGCACTAATTACAGCACTACAGATAAAAGAGTTCGCCTCGGCCTTCATAGCCAGATTTATGGCAATTCTCCCATAAACTTTAATAATAACTGGTCATAAATTTGTCCATATGGAGGAAAAAATTACCAATCACACTCTGAGGATACTGGGGCTCTACCGGTCGGACTACACGAGGCGGCTGCACCTCAGGGCGATGGCGAAGTTGCTGGGCACCGGTCACGGCACCTTGTTGCCTCACCTGAGGCGGCTCGAGGAGGACAAGATACTGATCGGCGTCAGGGCGGGTAAGAACAAGGAGTATTCGCTGAACCTCAACAACATACTCGCAAGGGACTACATCGCGCTGGCTGAGAAGTTCGAGGCGATAAGATGCCTCGCGGGGAATTTTACGATCAAGAAGCTGATGGAGGAGCTGTCGAGATTGGGGCTGGAGGGGGCGGTGGTTCTCTTCGGAAGCTACGCGAAGGACTACGCGACAGAGGCGAGCGACATAGACCTATTTTACCTGGGCAAATTACAGGAGGATAAGGTTGAGGCGATCAGGAAGTTCGGTAAGATATACGGCAAGGAGATTGACGTCAAGCAATCAACCGTGGAGCATTTTAAGGACGGCCTTATTGCGGGGGACGCGTTGGTAAAAGAGGTGATCGGGGGGCACATAGTACTGCAGAACTCCGATCCCTTCGTAAATGTGCTGTGGAGGCATTACCTTGGACGTTGAGACCGTGCGCTGGTGCCTGAGGCAGAAGAAGGGGATAAGGATCATCAAGCCCAACGAGAACCTCGCGAGGGCATACGTGCAGAAGGCGAGGAGCGCCCTCAACACTATGAACGCAACCCTAAAGATCCGGGAGGCAGACTGGGCGACAGCTACTGCGTATTATGCCAGGTACTTCGCGCTGTACGCCCTGCTGATGAGGATGGGCGTAAAGTCCGAGATACATGAATGCACGATCGCCGTGGCAGGTTTGCTTGCGGAGAGGGGCATTGTTGAGAAGGGCATGGTTGAGGAGGTTTCGCGCTCCAAGCAAAGCCGGATAGAGACGCAGTATTACGTCGCTGGGGAGCGTTCTCAAAGAGAAATTGAGAGGGATGCGGAGTCTGCAAGGAGGTTTGTTCTTGAGGCTGAAAAGGCCTTGGAGGACATGGTACTTGAGCAGATTGAAGGCGTTAGGGCATCGCTCACAGAACTTTTGAAGAGTCCGGAAAAAGGGAAAGAGACCGTTTGAGGGGAGCGCCGGGGGCAGGCGTAGGTTTGCCAAGAGGTTGAAATCGATCAGGCTCACCGGGATAAGGACCAGGCAGATGTGGGTGCCGCATCGGCTAAGGAAAGGTTCGGCGGGGGGCGCCCTCGACGCCTTGCGCAAGGCCCTTCAGCACCTCCTCTTTGAAGTTGAGGAAGAGCCAGAGGGGGCAGATCTCGATCCGCGTTCCGGCGGAGACCCTGCTGCCGAAGTCCTTGAAGGAGAGGATCAGTCCTGCCCTGACCCCCAGCTCCTTCAGCGCCTTTGCGAACGCCTTTATGTCCTGCTCGGAGGGCCTGTGCTTTATCTCCACCGGCACCGGGAGATCTCCGTGCATCAGGACGAAGTCGACCTCCCTACCGCCCCTCCTGTAGTAGTACCTCGCCAGCCCCTCGCTGCAGAACGCCGTCTCCATAAGGCTCCCCATTAAGACCTCGTCGATGCCCTCCCTGTAGGCAGCGGTTATTGCCGGCGTTGCCGGGTACACCTTGCGGTTCTTCCTCGAGGATGCGAGGGTGCTCCCCCTGTAGTTGGATACCAGGTTTATCAGTAGCGAGAACCTGAGGTAGTGTATGTAGTTCATCAGGGTCTTCTTGTCCCTCATCAGGTCCCTGGACAGGTTCTCGATGTTCAGGATCATGCCCGGGTTCTGGAAGAACAGCGCCGTGAGCTTCTCGAGCAGGTCCGTGTCCGCCCGCCCGAACTGCTTCGGTATGTCCCTGTAGACGACCCTCTCGATCACCGACTGCCTTATGTACTCGCGGATCTTGACCGGGTCCTCCTGGTCCGCAATCTCGGGGAAGCCTGCCTTCCTCAGGAAGTCCGCGAAGTGGACCAGCGCGCCTTCGTTGAAGAGGCGGGCGTCCTTGAACCCGATCCTCACCCCCTTTATCCCGAGGAATTCCCTGAACGTGAGGGGCAGCATCGTGAAATCGTAGACCCTGCCGGCGAGGCTCTCCCTGCCGCCCTTTGAGAGGGTGAGCGAGGCGGAGCCGGAGAGGAAGAACTTGAGGTTCGGGTGCAGATCGTAGTAGACCTTCATCTTGTTCTCCCAGTCCGCCGCCTTCTGAACCTCATCGAAGAAGATGTACGCCCTGTCGATGTCGGGGAACCTCCTCATCAGCACCTCCCGCTGGTAGGTTTCCAGGACATCCCCGATGTCGCGTGTCGCCTCATCGAAGGAGAAGTAGAGGATGCTGCGGGGCTCCACCTTGCGCTCCAGGAGGCCCTGGATCAGCTGGTACATGAAGCAGGTCTTTCCGACCCTCCTGAGCCCGGTGATCAGCAGCATCTGCCTGTCTTTGATAAACCGCTCCACCTCGCCGTAGAGGTACCTGCGGTAGGGGGGGACTTTTCTGCCGTTGACGCGGCCGGTCTCCCACCACTCGTTGAACTTTAGGAGGTCGGATGGCATCATAAACTTTCTTATTAGTGGATCTAATTCCACTAATATTTATATTTTTAGTAGAGTTAGCTCCACTAACAGATCATCGGTCGGCTGACTGGCAGTGCGTACCCGGCCTCGCCAAGGATACCTTGATGGACAGACCCTGATGCCTCGGAATAGCCTCAACTTCTAGTCCCCTGTTATTCAGCATCCTCCTCAAAAGCTATCCTCTTCCTACTCTTATGCGTAAAGAGTTGGGAGACGGGCCCAAGAAGGACTCGTCATGTCTTTTTGCTTATTTTGGCAGTGTAGTTACAAACTCCATCTGGGAAGACATCGTAGAGATCTCCGTCGCAGTTTGGGCACCCCGTTTCTATCTCCCCGTCCGGCGTGTATCTCCCCTTTTCCTCATCGAAGGTGTACGTCTTGTAGTCGGTCTCTTTTACTTTATAGAGAGGAGTGTTGCAGAACGGGCATACAGGCGGTTTTGACTTCCTAACGTATATCGGGCTGAAGACGGTCTTCACCATTTCCGCCTCCTATAGAACCTGTTAGAGAAGTTTTCCTATCCTCAAGCACTAATTACCATGCTTCAGATAAAAGAGTTCACGTCGGCTGTCGGCAGGATTGTGTTGGCTATAGTAAGAGGTCAATCGGGTTTGAAGTCGTCAAGGAGCGAGACATTCCAGCCCAAGCCCTTCATCCTCTCGGCGAACTTTCCGTCGCTCGTTATGAGCGGCGCCTCCTTTGCAACCGCCATGGACACGTATACCGCGTCGTAAATGCTGACATCGCAGTCGTACGAGATGCGGGAGGCAGATACCCACATGTCCTCCCCCGGCATCCTTGCTATGCGGAGACCCTTCAGCGCCCTTACGGCCCCGGCCACGTCGTCAGGAGAGAGCCTAAAGACCCGGTGGTATCGGAGCGCGTTGGCGACCTCGTAGTATATGAGCGAGGGGGCCAAGAGGTTGATGGAGCCTGCAGCGTGCAGGTCGCGCAGTCCGGTCGCCTTCTCGTGCAGCCGCTCGGGAAGGAACCACTTGACCGCAACGCTCGCGTCCACCACGGCTAGCGGCGCGTCTCCCGCCAATGCCGGATCACCTCGCTGGAGTCGTAATCGGTGGGTCCCTGAGCCTCCAACAGCCTCTCCTTGAGCCCGTCCATGGCGGACACCGCCTCCTTCATTTCCATCCTGCGCTCCTCCTCATCGATCCTCTTGGCGATCGCCCTCCTCACAACCTCGCTCCAGTTGACATTCCTGAGCTTCTTTATCTTCTTCCGGTACTCGGCGGGAACCCTGACGGTCATCATATCACCCAAAGTTTTACCCTCGTATTTACGATGTATATACACAGATAAAAGGTTACTGCTCCGAAAGGTATGTGGGGGATTTAAAGGAATACCCAAAAGCGCATAAACACGTGCGCAAATTAAAGGCAAGCGGGTAGTGACCATGATATACCTCAACCGAGATTCATACCTGGGCGCGCCAAGGAATCTCACTAATGTGGCGAAGCATCTTCTGGCTCATTGAGATAATCGTTAATAGCTCGTCATGTGAGAAGATCACCTGAGGGCGAACCCAGGGTTATCGCGCAGAGATCACAGGACAGGGGAAATGAAGGTGTTCGAGTTCGGCAGCCTCCGGTTCAGACCCATCGAGAAGGACGATCTAAAGCTCCTCCACGGGTGGGAGAACGACTTCGAGCTGATGATGTTCTCCCGGAGCAAGCCCATGAGCTTCACAAACATGGCCCAGCTGGAGAGGCAGTACGAGGAGTGGGTGAAGGACGAGAAGACGCTCCGGTTCATGGTCGAGCTCCTCCCCAAAAACGAGCCCATCGGCATCGCCAAGATCGAGAGGGAGGAGTGGGGTAACGTCAGGTCGGCAAATGTGGGAACCTACATCGGGAATAAGGGCCTCTGGGGCAAGGGCATCGGCAGGCAGATCTCGGTGGCCCTCCTCGAGATGTCCTTCGTCCAGCTGAACATGGAGCGGTGCGAGGCATTCAGCGTCGAGTACAACAAGCGCGCCCACAGGGTCCTCGAGTCATGCGGCTTCAAAAAGGCTGGCGTGATGCGGCAGTCCAACTTCGTCGGCGGCAGGAAGTGGGACAGCTACTGCTTCGACATCCTCCGGGAAGAGTACCTCGCCCTCCGCACGAAGCTCCTCAAGCAGGTGCTGGGGGACGGCCTTGAGGGGTATCTCAAGAGGATCGACCCGACAAAGTGCCGTAGCTGAGGGGCCCTTGTATAACAATAACGTTTATCTATTTGTTATACAAATTGTAAACGGTGAGTGCACCATGTCCTCAACGTTCGCAGTCCGCATCCCCCGGAAGCTCAGGGACCGGATGAAGAGGCTCGACGCAGAGTGGAGCGGCGAGGTCAGGAACTTCCTCGAGGAGAGGGTCAAAGCCTTTGAGCTTATGAAGAGCATTGATGAGATCCAATCGAGAGCCGGTAAGAGGCGCGTGAGAGTGGACTCCACATCCCTCATCAGGGAGGACAGAAAACGTTAGGCACGGTCTTGGACGCCAGCATCATCATAAAGCTGGTTGTGGAGGAACCCGGCTCAACTGAGGCCAGAACATACTTGAAGACCCTTCTGAAGGGGGGCTACGCCCTGTACACCGTGGATCTAGCTTTAGCCGAGTGCCTGAACGCCGTATGGAAGCACGCCCAGACACACAAGGATCTAGAGGTGGAGGACGCAAAGTCCGCCGTTCAGGACCTCGTCAGGATCTACGACTCGCTCCAAGTCGTCTCAGCCCGGGACCTCTCTGGAGATGCCGCCGATATATCATTGGATCAGAACGTGACCGTCTACGACTCCCTATACATTGCCGCCGCCAAGAAACTCAGGATCCCACTTTACACCGCTGACCAGAAACTGCACGACATATCGAAGGAGATCGTGACGTCTAAACTGCTGGGCGGTTCTAAATGGTCAACTACCAACCCCTAAAGGAGTTGGCTTGAGATGGTGGTATTAACGCGAGCTGACTAGTCGGCTTGGATGCTGGAAAGCAGGCATTCAAGTTAGCGGCGTGGAGGGCTACAAAAACGGCGGGATGCGAGACCTAGTCCCGCCCTCTTCGGCAGAACCACTAAATGCCATGGTTGGCCGAAAGGTCAGCCTAAGCCTTCCGTGCAGCGACGAAGGTCACTCAACTCGGACTGGAGAGCCCGTAATCGCAATCGGGAGAGTTCCAGTCATATCAGCAAGCGGAAAACCGCTTTGATCTCCCGGGAAACTTTTTTTCAAAGTTGTATGCAAAGTATTATACTCATGTTACCACAATTTGTGGACAGGGAGCGGGAGCTCGAATTCCTTGAGGGGAAGTATGCCGAGAAGCCCTCCCTCATAATCATCTATGGCAGAAGGCGGGTTGGCAAGACAGAACTCATCAAGCGCTTCCTCCACAACAAGAGGGGCGCCTCCCGGACCGTGAAGGGTTTATAACGGTTTTACAATACCCCTGCACTGTTCTGTCGTTTTCGGATAAAAGAGTTCACTCGGTATCATAACCGGACCAGCAGAATTCCCGATCGGTTGCCCCAATCTTTAAACGTCAGTCGTTGCCTCGAGCCTTATCCTCTCTATGCCGAGCCGTTCATACGCCGGCTCGGAGCTGATTATCTTTCCTCCGCAGTGGGCGGCGTGGAAGGCGTCAAAGACTCCAATTTCATGATCCTTTACATACCTCGCGGCTTTAAGGAGCGACGTATCCTCTATCGCGCAGAGCGCCATGACGCTTGCGGTTATCCCTACAGGATCCAGATCATATTTCTTTGCCAGGAGCATGAGCTCGATGAAGGTAGCCTCCGAGGTGGTCATCTGCCCCTTGTACTTCGCCGCCACCCTCCTGGCACCCTCCTTCAGCCAGCCCGACGGTTTCAACAACGCGATGAAAAAATCGGTATCCGCGTAGATCACCCTGCCAGCTCCTCCCGCGCCTTCTCCGTTATCTCCTTCCTGAACTCCCTGATCGGCTTGTCTGGCAGCGGGGAGCCGAGCCGCTCCAGCTCCTTCACGGGGTCCTTCGGTTTGGGGACTATGAGGACGCCCTCGTCGAGCTCCACCACGTATACCTCCCTGCCGAGCCTCTCCCTGAACTCCCTCCGGAGGTACAGGCGCCCCTTCGTGTCCACTTTTGATAACATTTTCCCACTAAATTGATAATTGTGGGTAAGTGATATAAGATTTTCCCCCAAAGTCAGGAACTGTATATAAACCCGACATCGATGCAGGCTGTTGAGGCGTCATTTTTGTAAATCTTGCCGGCGCCTGCCGCTATCTATCGCTGGATCTCTTCACCAGCTCCTTGGTCTCTCTCAGGGCGTTCTTGAGGAGGGCGAGGGTGCAGGACCGGCAGTCCAGCCGGAGGTTAAGCTTCTGGGCGAAGTCCAGGGACAGGGCCTCGTACTTCTCCCTCTCCGGAACACCCGTGTCAATGAAGAGGCAGCGGGAGTATCCTTGGAAGAGCTTCCTCATGAAGTACATGGGGTCGTAGCCCCGCGCCTTCAGGCGGTCCAGATCCAGCCGCAGCTCCTTCACGACGCCGTCCCAGCCGAGCTCCGCCCACCCGGGGGACAGGAACCAGGTCCCGGCGCAGACCCTCTTCTCCCTCTCGTACTCTGAAGGCGTGAGGAAGGCGCCGATGCAGTCGTCCGCCTGCAGCATTGCCGTGGGCACCTCCAGCTGCGATGTTATCCCGGTGAGGGACTGGCATATGCCGTAGCCGAGGAAGACGGCGTCCACCTTCCCCTTCAGGGCGTTGACCGTCTCCGAGACCTTGGACTTCAGCTTGGCGGAGTTGAGGTGGAGGGCGAACTCCAGGTATTCCCTGTGGGCGATGTCCGGGTCTCCCTCTGTCAGCTTCTCGATCTCCTTCCTGAAGATCTCGCAGGCGACTATGCCTATCCTCATCTTGACCGCCCTCCAGAAAACGGGTCGTACAGAGCCTAATGCGGCACGATAGTATGAAAATTTAACGGTGAGCCAGGCATGCAACGCCATTTACTGATACGCCAAACCAGTAAAATTTTTTTCGTAATTACCTGAGTAATGTTTAAAAGCAGTACCTATGTATGTACATATGGGTGAACGTCCTTGCGCACCGTCACCGTGAAGGTTGATGAAGAACTCAGGAGGAAGATGAAGAGGATCAAGACCAACTGGTCCGAGTACATCAGGGAGGCCATCGAGGAGAGGATCGAGCTGGAGGAGAGCAGGGCTGCAGCCGCGGAGCTACGCGAGGCCCTCAGGACAGGCAAGGGAAGGGTGCCCAAAGGGTTTATAGAGAGGGCAATAAGGGAGGGGAGGGAGAGCCGGTAAGGACCTTTGTGGTCGACGCCTCGGTGGCAACGAGGTTCCTGTTGAGAGAGGATCTGTCCGAGGAGGCGGACGGGGTGCTCGAGGATTTTATCAACGGAGATGTCAGGCTCATCGCACCAAAGCTTATCGCCTACGAGGTCGGCAACACGCTGTGGAAGGCGGTGGCGAGGGGGCTCATTGACCTGGAAGAGGGTCGGAACAGGTTCCGGCAGTTTCTAAGCCTCAGGATAGATTCCATGGAACTCGGCAGGGATGGGTACGTCAGGACGCTGAGCTGGAGTGCCGAGAACAACATGACCTTTTACGATGGTGCCTACGTGGAGGCGGCGGCGAGCTCCGGGGCTTTTTTGCTCACGGCTGACGAACTCCTGTACAGGACGGCCTCGAAGGCTGTGCGAGCGGTTCACCTGAAGGATTATCCCTCGTTCTCAAAGAAAGGCTGATTTACGGTACGCGTACCCGCCGATGGTCGTTGCGCCGTCGTAAACGGCTATCGATGCCATCAGACGTCATCTCAACATAGCTTTTCAGCGCTGTACTCTATTTCGTTGTCTTCGTCTAAATCTCTTCGCCTGCGGGCTTCATGCACTTCCTGAGGAAAAGTTTATCAATTTCCGACAGAATACATTTTATCAGGTAAAACTCAATGAGTCAGGTGATAAAGGCAAAAGTCGGAAAGAAAAACACGATTTATATACCGAAGCGTGTAGCAGAGGCGAGTGGGATTAAGGAGGGGACCAGCATCCTCATCAAGGCGGAGAAGGACAGGCTCGAGATCGAGGTCGTCAAGGACCCCATCAGCCTGGCCACGAAGGGGGAGAAGTTTGCGAGGATTACCTTCGACGAGGCGGAGAGGGTAAGCATGGAGGAGCAGACGGAGTATGAGGGTGCTCCTTGACACCACCTTCCTTCTCCCCACGCTCGGCATCGATACGGGCAGGGAGGCTCTGCAGGCGCTGACCAGGCTGGACGAGCGGAAGGCACAGATATACTACTCGCCCCTAAGTCTTCTGGAGGGCCTGTGGATCGTGGCAAGGCTCTCAAAGAGTGTGTCGGTGAAGCAGGAGGGGTTTGAGGAGGGCCTCAGGAGCATCGCCAGGAGCGGGAGGTATGAGCCAATTACGGAGCCTCCGGAGGCGTATGCCGAGGCGCTGAGGCTCCACCGGGCGGGCCACAGGGACATGATAGACAACCTGCTCTACGCCGACTCGGTACACTTCAACATCAAGTTCCTGACTCTTGACGAAGGTCTGCGCAACTTCGTAAAGAGTAGACGGCTGAAGGACACCTTGATCTCTCCTTCGGAACTTTAGGGTACGACTGGCCCAAGGCAACGAACACGTAGAACGTCCCTGTCTTCTTCCATGCGTTCAACAACGAGGACTTCGTCATCCAGTAGCATCCAGGTCTCGCGTTGGTTTAATTTGCATCGCCTTGAGGGGAAGGGTTTATATCCCATGCCCTCATAGTGGGAGTGGGTGGTGGGAGTGGGCGAAGATAACATCGAGATGGACGAGAAGGGCAGGGTCACCATCCCGGCCAGCATGAGGAGGATAATTGGAAGGAGGACCTTCACAGCGGAACTCTCGGGCAAGGACGCCATAATACTGAGGGCTGCCGAGGACAGGAGGGGGCTGGTCAGGAGGGTGGCAGCGATCAGGCTTTCCGGCGAGAAGGGACGGGCGGGCGTGGATGCGTCCACGGTCAAGGAAAGGTACGGTGGGGTGAAGGATTGAGGCTTCTGGACTCGGATGTACTGGCGTACGCGCTCTACGACGAGAGCCCCGCCCACCAGGACGCATGGAGTTTCTTGGAGAAGGGGCTTCTCGGCGAGCTGGAGGTATGGGTCACCCACACAACGATCCTCGAGGCGTACAACGTCCTGTTCTGGTTCTATCGGGTCAGACCGCCGGAGAAGGTCCTGGAGAAGCTGGGCGTCGCGGTCAGCGGTCTTAAGGTTGTCGCGCCTTCCATCGCCGGCATCGAGATATCCGTCAATGAGAACATCCCTCTGGGCGACGGCTTTCTCATAGCGTCGGCTCTGGAGAGCCGGCTTCCCGTTGTAGTCTCCAACGACCGGCACATAGCAGACAAGGCTCCGAGGTACGGCCTCATTGTGGAGAACCCGATACCCGAGAGGGTAAGGAAAGAGATGGGCGCGTGGAAAGGATAGACCTCGACCTCAATCGATATATTTTCCATCGCCTTTTTTGGGATTTCATGCCTTGTGTTCAACGACGAAAACTTCGTTCTTGGCAGTGCTTAAATCTATTTCTCCGCCACGACGAGTATCTCGAAGTCGTTCTTTGAGGGCTTCAGGTTCCGGCTGAAGGCTCCCAGTTTGCAGCCGAAGAACTCCACCTTCTTGAAGCCGATGCTCTTCAGAAGCCAGTTGACCTCGGCGCAGGTGTAGTAACGCTCCTCGCAGAAGAACTTCTTCGCGTTGCCGGTCTCGTCCTTCGTCTCCAGCGTGAACCTCGACCTGGAGGTGACGATGTCGAACTCGCCCGTTAGCCCGTGCGTCAGGGCGTAGGCTGCATGCAGGGTCGTGAGTATGAACTTGCCGCCGTCCTTCAAGGACCTGTAGATCCCCTCCAGGATCTGGTAGTTCATGGCGTCCGTCTCCATCAGCGAGAAGGCGCCCTCGCATATGGATATGACCGCATCGAACTCGTCCCTGAAGTTCAGCTTACGGGCGTCGCCCTCGATGAACTCCACGCCATCCAGTTTCTCCTCCTGCGCCAGGCTCCGCGCCCTCTCCAGCAGCGATCTCGAGAGATCCATGCCCACCACGGTGTAGCCCCTCCTCGCGAGCTCCAGAGAGTGCCTGCCGGTCCCGCAGCCGACGTCCAGTATCCTCTTGGACCTGTCGTGGTTCAGCTCATGCTCTATGAAGTCGACCTCGCCCTTCGTTCCCCTCGTGTAGGGCTCATTGTCATACTTCTCCCCCAGCTCGTTGTAGAACCCCTCGTACCACTTACCGGGCATCTGTTTTTCCCTCAAGACATGGAGGGGGATATTATATTTACATTTTGCCGTCGCGTACGTGAAATGTGGAGGGGGTCATGCCCCAGATTTGGTGATGGTTGTAAGAGCTTGCGCGGAGCTGCCTGATTCACGACCCAGCATCTCAATGGCATTGACCACCGCCTCTACCAGTTCCAAGTTTGTGATGACAGGTATTCCGAACTCGATGGATTTCCTTCTTATCAGGTATTCGTCCTCGTAGATCCGCCTTGTATCCTTACCGTTTGCCTGCGGGATGTTGATTACCATATCGATGTCCCTGTTCATCAGGTAGTCGAGTATGTTGGGCCTCCTGTCCTCGCTCACCTTGTACAGCACTTCGCACCTGAGCCCGCGGTTGGCCAGCATGTGCCCCGTATTCTCGGTCGCATAGATCTTGAAGCCGTTCTTCAGCAGCTTCTCCACTATCGGGACTATCTTCCACTTTTCCTTTCCGATGCTTACCAGTACGGCGCCTCCGGCTTTGGGCAGGCTCACGTTGGCGGCGACCAGGGAGTTGAGGAATGCCTCCTCAAAACTGTCGCCGAAGCAGGCCACCTCCCCGGTCGAGGCCATCTCCACCCCGCTTACGGGGTCTGCGCCGTCCAGACGCATGAATGAGAACTGGGGGGACTTCACGCCGAACCTCTTTGGAACCCCCTCGCCAGATTCTATCCTTCTTCCTACTATGGCGTCGGCGGCCAGTTCCATCAGGTTTATCCCCACGGTCTTTGAGACGAAGGGCATGCTCCTGCTGGCCCTCAGGTTGCATTCGATCACGTAGATGTTGCCGTTCTTCACGATGTACTGGATGTTGAAGGGCCCCCTGATCCTTAGCCCCCTTGCAATTTTCCTTGTGCACCCCCTCACCCTCTCTTTTACCTCTTCCTTCAGGGTGAGGATCGGGATCGACATCGTAGCGTCCCCGGAGTGCGTTCCCGCGTTCTCTATATGTTCAATGATGCTTCCAATGAAGACGTTCTCGCCGTCACATACGCCGTCTATCTCCACCTCCTTCGCGTTCGTCATGAACTTCGAGATGACCACAGGGTGGTCTTTTGAGACCTTGGACGCGAGTTTAAGGTAGGACTCGAGCTGTTTTTCGTCGAATGCGACGTTCATGGCAGCGCCTGATAGGACGTAGGAGGGCCTTATCAAGACGGGGTACCCGATCTCTTTTGCTGTTTTCTTCGCCTTCTCGATGTCCCCCAGCCTTCCCCATCTAGGCTGCTCCATCCCCAGCCTGTCCAGGATCTCGCTGAACTTCGACCTGTCTTCGGCCTTGTCGATATCCTCTGCGGATGCCCCGAGGACCGTCAGACCGTTTTCTTCAAGACTGCGCGCGAGGTTGTTGGGCGTCTGGCCGCCTACGGAGACGACTATGCCGAGGGGGTCCTCCTTCTCCGCTATGTCCAGTATCCTTTCCAAGGTCACCTCCTCAAAGTACAGCTTGTCCAGCGTGTCGTAGTCGGTGGAGACGGTCTCAGGGTTGCAGTTGACCATTATCACTTCATCCATATCTTTTTTGAGCGCCCGCCCCATGTTCACGCAACACCAGTCAAACTCGACGCTTGAGCCTATGCGGTAGCATCCAGAACCGAGAACGATGACCTTCTTTCTCTTCGGGAATTCAATGTCGTCTGCCTCGCCGTTGTAGGTCAGGTAGAGGTAGTTTGTTGTGGCAGACCACTCCGCCGCTAGAGTGTCGATCTGCTTCACCGCCGGAACGATGCCAAGTGACTTCCTCAACCTTCTGATCTCGATCTCCGTCTTCCCTGCCAGCTGGGCAATTTTTCTGTCGGAGAAGCCGAGCCTCTTCGCCTCCCTCAGGTCTTCCTCTGCCAAGTTGCTACCCTTTAGCGCCCCTTGAAGTTCCAGCAAGTTCTCAATTTTGTGCAGGAACCAGGGATCTATCTTGGTGAGGGCGTAGATCTCCTTCACTTCAACGCCAGACTGCAGGGCCTTGACGATGAAGAACAGCCTCTTGTCGGTCGGGTTCTCCAGCTCATGTTTAATTCTTCCGATGCCGGTCTCCAGATCGTCAGTATCCGTCAGTTCCCTGTTTATGTCGAGCATCCTGACCGCTTTTTGCAAGGCCTCCTCAAAGCCCCTGCCAATGGCCATCACCTCTCCAACAGACTTCATTTGGGTTCCGATTCTTCTCGAGACCCTCTTAAACTTCTGAAAGTCCCATCTCGGGATCTTCACCACGACGTAGTCCAGCGCGGGTTCGAAGCAGGCAGTGGTCATTCCGGTGACTTTGTTCATCAGTTCAGGTAGGGCGTATCCTATGGCAAGTTTGGCGGCTATGTATGCTATCGGGTAGCCCGTGGCTTTTGAGGCCAGAGCAGAACTCCTCGAGAGCCTCGAGTTGACCTCTATCACCCTGAACTCTTCGCTTTCTGGATCGACCGCAAACTGTATGTTGCACTCGCCGACTATGCGCAGGACCCTTATCGCCCTAAAGGAGGCGAGCCTTAGCGTGTGATACTCCCTGTTTGTCAGGGTCTGCGAGGGCGCAACAACGATGCCGTCCCCGGTGTGGATCCCCAGGGGATCCATTTTCTCTATGTTGCAGACGATTGTGCAGTTATCGTTGGCATCGCGCATCACTTCGTACTCGATCTCCTTCCATCCTCCGAGGTACTCCTCTATCAGAACTTGGTGGATCCTGCTGTATGCCAGACCACGGGAGACGATTTCTTTAAGGCACTTCGCGTCCTTGGCGACGCCAGAGCCCTGCCCGCCCAGGGTGTAGGCGATCCTGACCATGACTGGATATCCGATCTCTCCTGCCGCCGCCAAGGCCTCGTCAACGGAGTTCGCCTTTCTGCTCTTTGGAATCGGCAAGCCATTCTCGCTCATCAGCCTCCTAAACTTGTCCCTGTCGTCGCAAGCCTCTATCGAGAAGGTCGCGGTCCCCAGAATTTTGACGCCGTACTTGTCCAGGATGCCCCTCTCGTGCAGCTCCATGCCGGCGTTGAGCGCTGTTTGGCCGCCAAAGCCCAGAAGGATCCCGTCAGGTCTTTCCTTTTCTATTACCTTCTCAATAAAATCCGCATTTATGGGCACAAAGTAGACCTTGTCCACGAAGCTCTCGTCGCTTTGTATGGTTGCGATGTTTGAATTTACAAGAACTACCGCTATCCCTTCCTCCCTCAACGCCTTTATTGCCTGCGCGCCAGAGTAGTCAAACTCCCCAGCCTCTCCTATTTTGATGGCCCCGCTACCCAGAATAAGTACCTTCTTTATCCAGTTCAGTTTCGGCATTCTTTGACCTCCTTCACGAACTCGTCAAAAAGGAACTCGGTCTCATGCGGTCCAGGCGACGCCTCCGGGTGGAACTGCACCCCGTAGACGGGCCCCGTTTTGTGCCTGATCCCTTCCACAGTTTTGTCGTTCACGTTCAGAAACCAGACCTCAAGGGTGGTCCTCTTCAAGCTCTCCGGCTCAATGGCGTAACCGTGGTTCTGACTTGTTATGTAGCACCTGCCACTCTTCAGGTCGACACACGGTTGGTTCTGCCCGCGGTGCCCGAACTTCAGTTTGTAGGTGTCGGCCCCTGCGGCCAGGGCGAGGATCTGGTTTCCCAGGCATATGCCCATCATGGGCAGGCCGGTCTCCATAAGGGCCTTAACAGTCGCTATCGTCCTCTCGCACCTCTTTGGGTCTCCAGGACCGTTGGATACCAAGATGCCCGACGGGTCATACGCCAAAATATCATCAGCGCTGAGGTCGTAAGGAACCCTCGCCACCCCAACACCCTTTGCCAACAGGTCCCTCAGAATGCCGTACTTCACCCCGCAGTCAATCAGAACGACGGTGGGCTGGGCGCCGGTGTTGTACTCCAGAGGGCGCGCTACCGTCACTCGCCTAACCAGATCCTTCTCGTTCGGATCCTCTATCCTCCCCGCCTTTTCCTTCAGTTCCTCCAGATCGATCTCATCGCCTACCTTCAAAGTGCCGAGCATGGTCCCTTTCGTTCTCAACTTCTTTGTCAGTTCGCGGGTATCAATCCTCTCGATCCCGGGAATTTTTTCCTCTTTCAACCAGTCGTTCAGCACTTTATTGTTGGACCAGTGGCTCGGATTTCTCTGGAGTTCGGAGACCGCGTATCCGGCCACCTGAATCCTCTCAGACTCAAAGTGCAGGGGGACGCCGAAACTGTCCGTGAGGGAGGGAGGGGGCACGCCGTAGTTGCCAATCAGCGGGTAGGTCTGTAGGAGTATCTGCCCGCAGTAAGAGGGATCCGTTAACGATTCGGTGTACCCGACCATTCCAGTGTTAAAGATGACCTCTCCGGAGACTTCGGTCGAATTGCCGAACCCCCTGCCCTGAACCGTTGTGCCGTCTTCCAGTACTAAAAAAGCTTTAGACGTGACCCAACCCCAACGGTGGGGTTCATAAACTTATAAGCTTTTTTGTAGAAATTTATTAATTGAAGAACATGGACAATTAAAGTTTAAAAAAAGCGATGTAAAAAAAAGAGGGGCTATTTTAGTAAACGTTAGTTATCCATGCGCAGTGATAAGTAATCATTATTTCTTCGGGCGAACCATCTCAGGCGGATTGCAGCGCACACCTAAATGGGTCCTGAGTTCAGACGTCAAAATCCAGCCCGGGCTCTCCTTCCTTCTGATCCTTCAGGGTTCGCTCCAGTATCACCTTACGCTCCACGCCGGCGACGATCTTCCTGGTCCAGACCACCATGTCCGGGTTCACGCTCACGCTGTCTATGCCGCGCCTCACGAGGAACTCGGAGAGCTCGGGGTAGACGCTGGGTCCCTGCCCGCATATGCTGACCGTCGCGCCGTTCCTGTGCGCCACCTTTATCAGATGGGCGATGGACCTTAAGACCGCTGGGTCCCTCTCGTCGAAGTACCTCGGATCCTGTGCCGGCAGTATGGGCGAGTCCCTGTCCACTCCAAGCGTCAGTTGGGTCAGGTCGTTGCTGCCCACGCTGAAGCCGTCACAGAGCTTGGAGAACTCGTCCGCCATGAATATTATCGAGGGTATCTCTGCCATAAGCCAGACCTTGAAGTCCCGGCTCCGCTCGATCCCCTCCTCCTTCATTATAGCGAGGCACTTCTCCACCTCCCACGTGGTCCTGACAAACGGGAGCATCACGTAGACGTTCTTGAGACCCCACTCGTCCCTGACCCTCTTTATTGCCTTGCACTCCAACCGGAAACCGGGCGCGTACAAGGGGGATATGTACCTGCTGACACCCCTCCAGCCGATCATGGGGTTGCTCTCCTGGGGCTCGTACTTGTCGCCGCCCTTCAGCTGACGGTACTCATTTGTCTTGAAGTCACTGAACCTCACGACCAGCGGCCTCGGGTAGATCTCCCTTGCCACCCTCGAGATGCCGCTTGCCAGCCTGTCAATGAACCTCTCCTCCTCATGGTGCTCGATGAGGTAGAGCGGGTGCTCGCCGATGACGTCCGCTATTATGAACTCTATGCGCATCAGCCCGATACCGTCGAAGGGCAGGTCCTTGTACTTCTCGATCATCCCTGGCTCACCCAAGTTCATGTAGATCTTTGTCCCGGTGGGGACATAACTAACCGTGGAGATGGCAGCCACCTGGACTGCCTCCTTCTTCTCCTCGGCGCCCAGCAGGTCATCCTCGTATACTACGCCGTGGGTGGCGTCCACCGTTACCACCTGACCGGTCTTTATCACGGTGGTCGCGTTTCCTGCTCCCACCACGCAGGGTATGCCGAGCTCCCGGCTTACGATGGCAGCGTGGCACGTGATGCCGCCGCTGTTCGTGACGATGGCCCGCGCCTTCCTCATGGCTGGCCCCCAGTCTGGGGAGGTCATCTCAGTGACTAAAATCTCCCCACTTTGGAACTCACCAATGTTCTTAGCGTCAAGTATTACGTGCGCCTTGCCTGCCACCAGCCCTGGAGAGGCTGGCAGCCCTCTGAGCAGGCGCTTCTTTTCGCCGCTCATGGGAGCCGCCTCCTCCTTTTTAACAGCCTTCTGGTACCATACGGTCTCAGGTCTGGCTTGAACGGTATACAGGCGGTTGTCATCCTCATCCAGTGCCCACTCGATGTCCATGGGTTGGCCGTAGTGCTTCTCTATCTCGAGGGCATACTTGCCGAGCGCTATCGCCTGATCCTCGGTTATGCAGGGTGCCTCCCTCAGATCATCTGGTACGGGAACCTCTTTGAGAAAACCGCCTCCTCCCTCAGATGGTGCCCTTATGGTCATCTGCGTCTTATTGGAGATCGCCTCCTTTACTATCGTGAGGCTCTTCTTATCGATCACGAACTGATCCGGCTTGACCTTTCCTTGGACGATCGTCTCGCCGATACCCCACGTGCCCTCAATGACAACGACGTCCCGGTTGCCCGTTACAGGATCAAGGGTAAAGATAACGCCGGCCGCCTTGCTGTTGACCATCTTCTGCACGGCAACGCTCAGGTAGACCCTTGCGTCGTCGAAGCCCTTTGCCTTCCGGTAGGCGATGGCCCTCGGTGTAAACAACGAAGAGAAGCACTTGTTTACGTACTTCAGTAACATCTCTTTGCCCTCTATGAAGAGGTAGGTGTCCTGCTGGCCGGCAAAGCTCGCCCCAGGCAGGTCCTCCGCGGTCGCGCTGCTCCTCACCGCCACGGTCGGATTCTTTGATTTTAGGCGCTCGCCCAACTCCCTATAGGCAGCAACTATCTCTGCCTCTAGTTCCTTTGGTAGCGGTGACGCATCTATGATGGATCTTATCTTTGCCGATGCGCTCTCCAATGACGCACTGTCCGCGACGTCCATCTTCGACAAGATGCCTGCGATCTTGTCTTCAAGTTTGTTCTTCTGTATGTGGAGCCTGTACCCCTCGGCGGTCACGGCGAAGCCGGGTGGGACCGGCATGCCGAATGAGATCATTTCCCCAAGGTTCGCGTTCTTCCCACCGACAAGGGCAGTATCATCCTTGCGAAGAGAATCAAAAAGAATGACGTATTTGGTGGATTTTGCCATCTTCAACACCAAGCATTTTAGGATACCTTTTAACGATATAAAATGCTTTTGGTGACGCTCTTACAGATCTATCACGTGCTACTGTCTGCCGGCGTAACGTTCGGCGACCAGGGGCTGTTCGGCGCGCATGCACTTTCGCCTCAATTCCATGCGTGTTTTGCGGTGCAGTTTAGACAAATGATAAATATGACCCCGCGGATAACTTCAATTTGTTAAGGTGTTGATATGAAGCCGCTGGACGAACTTGACATGAAGATAATAGACCTGCTGAGGAAGGACGGGAGGTCCTCTTACAGGAGCATCGCGAGCAAGGTGGGGATCTCCAATGTGGCGGTCAGGGACAGGATAAACAAGCTCATCAGGGAGGGCTACATAAAGGGGTTCTTCACGCTCGTTGATTCCACGATGATCGGCAAGGGGGTCTCCGTGTTGTTCGATATCACGACAAACCCGAACGACCTGCAGGGAGTTGCCTCGGAGATCTACAAGAGCGAGCATGTCACAAGGATCTATGAGAAGGCGGGGAGCTCCCAGCTGATCGTGCACGCCCTCTTCAAGGATCTGGCGGAGATGCAGAGTTTCATTGAGGACAAGCTTTACAAGACGAGGGGCATAACGCACGTCTTCTCCTCGCTCATATTGAAGAGGCACAAGTACGACCCGTCGCTGAGTGTCTGATCTTGCATATTAAACGGAAGAGGGTCGGAGCACCGCGGCGCATTTCCGGCAGAGCCCGTGAAAGTGCATACATCGGTGGCAGAAGAGGCGCTGGCACCGCCTGCACCTTGCGGCGGGAACCCTGGTCCTGCACCTATCGCACATCTTGGGCGCCGTCTGGTTCACCGGCCACTGAGGCTCTTCATTATCTCCTCTGCAACCTTCCTGCCCGAGAGGAGCATGCCACCGAAGATGGGGCCCATCCGCGGTCCCTGACTGACGGCAGCGGCGGCCATGCCAGCGACCCAGAGGCCTGGGGCGACCTGGCCGGTGCACTCCACGGTCCTCCTCTCGGCGGTTACCGCGTCCATGGAGCGCTCCCCCGGCACCGATATTTTGAGATCGGGGTTCTTCCTGGAGGCTATGGCGACAACCTCGGCATCGTGCCCGGTGCAGTCCACGACCGCCCTGCTCTCCACGGCCAGCGGATCCACGTGCAGCCCGGATATGTTGACGGCGGACCACTGGAGGACGGCACCGCACACGCGGGACCTCTTTACCACGAGGTCGTCGACGGTGACGCCGAGGATTATCCTGGCGCCGGCGTCTATCGCCCCCGCAGCCAGCTTCGCCATCGACTCGGCGACGTCCACGACCCAGACCCCCTTTGAGTACGGGTCGAGCCTCACCCCCACCTCCTGGAGCACCTCTTGAGACGGGCTCTGGACGACTATCCTCGGCATGAGCATGCCGCCTCCTCCTATCCCTCCGCCGAAGCTGAGCCTGCGCTCGATGACGAAGGTCTTCAGCCCGCCCTTGGCGAGGTACCTGGCGGCGGTGAGCCCGGAAGGACCGGCCCCTGCTATGATGACATCGCTCTTTACGAGGTCTAGAAGGACCTTTGCCCCCCTCTCTATGATGGCGGAAGTAACGGTCTTCTCGTCGACCGGAGTGATCTCCTTCATGTTGAGGCACCGCCTCCATAATCGGATTTTCGGCTTATATAATTATACATAACCAGATTATACCCAGAATACCAGAAGGATTGTGCCGCGGTAAAAATTAGTGGAGGATCCTGAACTCATTGAAGTCGTTCTTTGGATCCTCCCATTTGAGATGCAGGTTGTCGACGGATGATCCAGGGGGTCCTATCCTAAGCTCCTCCACCAGCCGTAGCAGGTTGTGCTTTTCACCCTCGGCCACGACCTCGACGTTCCCGTTGCTCTTGTTCTGGACGTACCCGCCCAGCTTCAGCTTCTTTGCCAGGCGGAGTGTGAAGTAGCGAAAGCCGACGCCCTGGACCATCCCGTACACCGTTATTCTGATTCTCGCCAGCAAAGCGTGTCCCCTAACGTATAATTCTATAAAATCTGTAGTATAAAAAACTTTTAATTGTACAACTGTTTATTTGTCAGCGTCAAGTACTGCGATATGATTACTGGTACCCGGATCGCTTCACGACACAGGCTTAGACGGCGCGGCGCACTATGGGATGGCACCACTTTTCGTCGTCATGCCGCTCGCACCGCTACATTTAAGACGGGATTCCAGAGAGATCGGATAGGTGCTTCTGCAGCTATGGAGAGTTCCGGCAAGCTGATCGAGACTGGCGACGAGGTCCTTCTTTACCTCAATGAGAGGAAGAGCTGGATAGCGAAGGTTGAGGCAGGTAAGAAGTTCCATAGCCACAAGGGGATAGTCGATCTGGGGGAGTTGGTGGGAAAGCCATACGGGTCGGAGGTCAGGACCACGCTGGGTGCAACCCTCAAGGTTCTTCCCGCGGACTACTTGGACCACCTCGAGAGGATCGCCAGAAGGACGCAGGTCATCTACCCGAAGGATATGGCATACATCACCTTGATGGCGAACGTGAGGTCGGGTTCCAAGGTGGTCGAATGCGGGACCGGGAGCGGCGCGCTGACGAGTTATTTGGCAAGCCACGTAAGACCCGGTGGCAAGGTGATCACGTACGAGGTGAGGGAGGAGTTCCAGGAGAATGCTAGGAAGAACATCGAGAGGCTCGGCCTGCTGGAATCGGTCGAGTTCAAGCTGAAGGACATCACGGAGGGCATAGACGAGAGGGACGTGGACGCCGTCGTGCTCGATATGGCAACGCCCTGGCTCGTGGTCGGAATGGCCTACAGTGCGCTGAGGACCGGCGGGAGGATCGTGAGCTTCAGTCCGACCATCAACCAAGTAGAGAAGTCGGTGGACGAGATGCACAAAAGCGGGTTCGTAAGCGTAAAGACCGTAGAGCTAATAATGCGCACTTACAAAGTGAAGGTTAATGAGACGAGACCGGATATGGTGATGGTAGGTCATACGGGTTACATAGTCTCTGCGAGGAGATGCTAATATGGAGAAGGTTTTGAAGGCTCTGAAGAAGGTGGAGGAAGAGGCAGACGAGATAGAGAGGAGCAGCAAGGACAAGGCCTCCGAGCTCGTAAGGAAGGCCGAGGAGGATGCCAAGAGGTTGGAGTGCGAGTTGGAGGGAAAGGCGAAGGTGATAGGCGAGCGGCTGGTGGCTGAGAAGATGGATGCCGCTAGGAGGGAGTCCGATAGGATCAGGGCAGAAACGGAGAAGACTGCTGCCGAGATGGAGAAGAAGGCAAAGAAGAACCTTGAGAAGAGCGTAAACGAAGTTGTTGACGCCGTAGTCCGGCGCATGAGAATCCCGAGCTGATGAGGGAGGGATCGAGCTGATGAGGAAAGGCTTGAAGTTGATCAAACCGAAGTTGAAGTTGACCGAACTGAGTTCCGCGGTGGTGAAGGCCTCTGCAAGGAAGGGACAGCTCCTATCAGACCAGCAGCTTATTGATCTCGCGGCTTCGAGGGATTTGAATGACTTCCTCAACAGGGCGAAGGAGCGCTACCCGATCCTAGCCTCCAGTGTAACGCCCTCATTGAGGGAGGTGGAGGACCTATTGCTTAAAGCATTCATAGATGAGGTGGACGAGTTTATCAAGGTGTGCCCAGATGCTTCACAGATCCTCCTGCTGATAAAGCGGGAGGTCGAGGAGGGAGAGGCGGTGGATCTCCTGAAGCGGTACCTTGGGATTTTGGGTGCAGAGGGCAAGGAGGGGCAACCCAAGAAGGAGGGCGCGGAGAATGTGATCAAACAGCTCTCAACAAAGGGCTTTAATTTGGAAGTGAAAGAGGCCAGCCACATGTTCGAGAAGTATAAGGTCCCTGGGATGATTGACGCAGTATTTGCAAGGTGCAGGATACTCAAGATGCTCGATGCCGCAAAAGACCTCGGCGGTGGTTCGGCTAGGCAGCTCAAGGAGTACCTGAAGCTAAAGGTCGACGTTTTCAATGTCGTTACGGTGCTGAGAGGCATCAGGAACGGGATCGATAGGAAGGCGCTAGAGGAGATCCTGATTCTCCATGGTGGGAGCCTGAGTAAGGAGAACCTTAGAGATGCCCTCAAGCAGGCGGACGTGCAGAAGGCCCTGAATTACTTGAAGGGCGTAGGCCTTCCCAAGGTTGAGGGCGCGAGGGCGATGGAGAGGGCGTACGAGGGAAAGGTTTCCAATCTCCTGACGCGCACGTACTACAACGGATACGCAGGCATGGGGGCCATCGTAGGGTACCTGGAACTCAGGTTGAGGGAAGTGAGGGACCTCATAAGGATAGCAAATGCCGTTAGCAGGGGCATGGATCCGAGGAGGATCGCCCAGGATTTCATTTATTAAGGATCGGCACGCCTAGAGATAGCTTGAATGGAGCGAACCTCACTCCGCTGTCCTCGTAGAACCTGCTGAACCATTCATAGAAGTGGAGCCTCAGGTCTTGGGCCAGGACCAGAATCCCTTCAAGCCCAACCACAAAGATATTCCCCACGGCTATCAGCAGCCATGAGAATATGAAGCTGAACTGCCCGCCTGAGGCTAGCGCCCCAAGTGTGTAGAATACGTTGCACAGTTGGATGTGCGCCATGACCATGGCGAAGATTCGCAGGTATGAGACCGTGTTAGACACGAAGCGGATTAGGCTATCGAAGACTTCGAATCCCACCTCGCCAAGGACCGACATGCCCTCCCTCCTGCCGTGCTTTGCCATGGTGTAAACGGGCTTGCCTATCAGAATGAATATCATCGGCGCAAAGATGTAGAAGATGGGGCCGGCGAACCATACGTTGAGGTTGAGACCGTAGTGGAAGATCATGTACATGAGGATCAGATACAGGGTCAGCTTTGGCAGGTTGACGAAGAGGGCATCTTCCTTTTTCTTTTGGATTAGGTTGTTCCCCATGTTTATTATCATCCCCAGTGATATCTGGGCCACTCCGACATAGAGGGCGAATTTGAAGATCGACATTAGATCCTCTGCCGGAGAGAAGATCGTTTGGTACCCAATATGGCGACCGAAGGCCTCGCCGTACAGTAGCCCTCCCACTATCGCGCCAAACGCGCCGCACACGACCAATAACACGCCGATCTTTGACATCGATTTGGTGTACTTGTAGAGTATTAGTCCGAGCGCCGCGAGCATCATGCCGTGGCCGACATCGCCGAACATCAGCCCGAAGAAGAGGGGGAATGTTAAGGCCAGGATGGGGGTCGGATTTATTTCGTTGTAGGAAGGCATGCCGTAGAGGTTCGTTACGGACTCGAACAGTTTCATGAACCTGGGGTAGCGGTACGTCACCGGAACCTTCGGCGAGGACCTTTCTTCCTTGAGGAAGGAGATAATACGTCCGTTCAATTTGCCGGTCAGATCCCCCACCAAGGAGCTTGCAATTTTGGTCGGGATGTAACCCTCCAGAACAGCCCAATTTTTCTCCAAGGAGGACTTCTCTTTTATGGAGAGGACAGAGTAGGCGTCGGAGAGCGCTGAGTTAAGGTAAAGGAACCTCGGCCTCAGGCTCTGGATAGAGCGCTTCCTCTCAGCAATGACATTAGCCGACCTTATCAGCGACTCTTCGTAGGATCGCAAGAAGTCAGGAAGGGCAGCGTAATCTTGAGGCATCTCCTCTAGTGGTTCAAACAGGGCGTAGCCAATGCCCTCGGCTGCCCGGACGACATTCTCTCTGTCCTCTCGCAGGCAAAGAACCACAAATATGTAAGGCTCAGAGGCAATTTGGAAGTTTATGCTCATCTTGGGGAGGACGCCCTCCAGTTTTAAGGGAACTTTATTTTGGGTATAGAGGATTACGGCGCTCAGCTTTTTTAGCGAGGAGAGGTACCCGAGGGACACGCCACCCTGAGCAGAGGTGATGTACGTCTTCCACAGCTCAAAGACCGGTTTTACCTTTGCCTCTGCCTGGAGTTCCGCCTCCAGCTTTTTTAATTCCTGCTCGTAAGAGGAGATCTCTTCTTCTATGGCATTTATGAAGGAGGGCCAGTCCGCCGCCTCTATAATCGCCGCCTCTTGCCGTGAGGTTTGCTGGGGGGGGCTCGGCCCTATCAATGCATCAGCTTTATTGATGACTTCTTTCAGGCGGTTAAGGAGGCCCTGAACCCTATCGCTTAATTCTGAGCCGATATGTCCCTCGACTTCTTTGAGCGATAGGTGGAAGGCACCTTGATCGTTGAGGGCGTCCATTACGCGCTCCGAGTCAGACCTCAAAAAAATTAGGGTTGCCTTGGACATCCTCTCTGGACGTAGCATCCGGCAACACCAATGCTATATCGCGGGGATCCTCGTCCATAGAAGTACTGCGACCACTACTCCGTATATTGCGATTGCCTCGCAGAGCGTTACGACCAGGAAGGCCTTGAAGAAGCCCTCGGGCTTTTCCACAAGAGAGGAGATCGCGGCAACACCGCTCCTTGCCAGCGCGTAGCTTGCTGCAATCGACGTTAGGGTCACTGCTAGCATAGAGCTTAGAGCCAACATGGGCACGTCCAAGGCATTTTGGGCTGCGTCGGTAGCAGCAGACGGAGGTACTTGTATCGCAGCGGAGACTGCGGTAATGGTGATGGCTAGTATTATGATCGGCACCACCACGACCAATACGAGGAAGAGCCGCTTTCGTGCGACCGGTGAGAGATCACTTATCTTCATAGCACATCATCTATCCTCTTTGAGCACAACCTCTTTATAAATTTCGTTCTTTTTTAATTCGATCTTATCGTTTATCTCCTTTAAAGCAGAGCCCGCCTCTTGTTTCAGAGCCGATTTTTCAGCCTCGTAGGCCCTCCTCACTTCGTCTCTAAGGTTTTCACTCATGGTTGATCACCATCACTTTGACCTCCTCTCTAGGAGGTTCTTAACCTTCTTAACCCTCACGAACTCCTCCCTGTCCCTCTCCTCCAGCACGCTCGTTATCAGGGAGACGGTACTCGCATAGTGGGGTATGAGAAACTGCTCCAGCGCGTTGATCCTCTGCTGCGTCTTCTTCACCTCCTCCACTAGCCGCACGAGGGTGCTCTCCAGTTCAGCCACCTTGACCGTCAAAGGCAGAGCCTGTTGGAACTTCTCGGACGTCTCGTCTATAAGTATCGACGGTTTTGATATGTTATAACTCACGGGTCTCTTTACTGCCGAGATCTCGAAGGCAAGAGCCGTGACGCCCATGACCTTTCTCTTTGAGACCCGCAGTTCGTAGGTGAGGCGCGGAACCCCTCCTGCAGCCTCCATCTCCTTGGTGCCCACGGCAACGGTGGCCGCGTCGAGGAGGGAGTGGGCCTCCTTCAGCGTCCGATTCAGTTCAGAACGGACCTTCGTGGCCTCGCCGATCCTCCTGTTCACCTCTAGGAGCAGTATGTCCTTCTTCTCCTCCAATAGGTCATGCGCCCTTCTCAGGAAGGCGAGCGTCCTCCTGAACCGTATGAGGTTTATCTTGGAGGGGGCAACCGTTATCGACAAAGAACTCACGCTCGTTTATAGTAGGCCTTCACGAACCTGTCGGCGATCCTCGTAAGTTCGGACTCGGGCAACAGCGACAGCTCCGACCATGCCATATCCAGCGTGGTCTCAAGGCTCCTGTTCTCGTCGTACCTCTGGTTCAGGAACCGCTGCTCGAAGCTCTCCCCGAACCTGAGGTAGGCCCTGTCCTTGTCCGTCAGGCCCTCCTCACCGATTATCGTGCTCAGCGCCCTTAGGTCCTGCGCCCTGGCGTATGCGGAGTACAGCTGGCTGGCAACAGGTCCGTGGTCCTCCCTGGTCTTGCCCTTCCCTATGCCGTCCTTCATGAGTCTGGAGAGACTCGGCAGGATGTTTATGGGCGGGTAGATCCCTCTCCTGTGGAGGTCCCTGTCAACGACGAGCTGCCCCTCCGTGATATAGCCGGTTAGGTCGGGTATGGGGTGGGTGATGTCGTCGTTGGGCATCGTCAGGACGGGCATCTGCGTTATGCTGCCCTTCCTTCCCCTTATCCTGCCCGCCCTCTCGTATATGGAGGCGAGGTCGCTGTACAGGTAGCCTGGGTACCCCTTCCTGCTCGGGACCTCCTCCCTGGCGGCGCTGATCTCCCTGAGGGCCTCCGCGTAGTTTGTCATGTCCGTAAGGATTACGAGGACGTGCATGTCCTGCTCGAAGGCGAGGTACTCGGCAAGCGTGAGGGCGCTCCTGGGGGTGACCAGCCTCTCCACGGGCGGGTCGTCGGCAAGGTTCAGGAAGATGGCAGAGTTCTTGAGGGCACCGGACTCCTCAAAGCTCCTTCTGAAGAAGGCGGCCTCGTCGTGCTTTATCCCCATGGCAACGAAGATGACGGCAAAGCTCACCTCCTCTCCCACGATGGTGGCCTGACGCGCCACCTGCGTCGCAAGGAGGTTGTGGGGCAGCCCCGAGCCTGAGAATATGGGGAGCTTCTGCCCCCTGACAAGAGTATCCATGCCGTCTATGGCGGAGACGCCGGTCTGTATGAACTGGGTCGGGTAGTCCCTGGCGTACGGATTCATGGGCAAACCGTTGACGTCCCTGTAGTCCTCCGTGAACGGCGTCGGCCCACCGTCCGCCGGCTCTCCGAGTCCGTTGAAGACGCGCCCGAGCATCTCGGTGGAGAGCGGTATCATCAGCGGCTTGCCCTGGAACTTCACCGAGGTGCCAGTGGTGGAGAGACCTGTCGTGCCCTCGAAGACCTCGACGGCGGCGACGCCCCTGTTGATCTCGAGAACCCTTCCCCTTCTGACGCCCCCCTCCGCGCCCCTAACCTCAACGAGTTCGTAATACCCAACGTTTGTGACCCCTTCCACGAAGATAATGGGTCCGCTTATCTTCTGCACGCCGCGGTACTCCATGGATATTGTCATCAGGACTTCTCCTCCATAAGCTGGTCGATATCCGAAGACACCTTCTCCAAGAACAGGTCAATTTCATTCGCCTTATCGTTCGGGACGGACATCCTCAGCTTTGCCATGTCCGTTACGGACTGGAGCGAGGCTATCTTGGCCGCCGTAACGCCCTTCGAGACAGCCTTCGAGGCGAGGGTGTGGAACGAGAGCATGGCCGTTAGGAGCTTGAACTGCTTCTCGGGCGACGAGTAGGTGTCCACGGGATCGTACGCGTTCTGCTGTAGGAAGCCCTCCCTAAGCAGCCTCGCGGTCTCCATCAGAAGCTTCTCGGACTCCGGCAGCGCCTCGGGGCCAATCAGCCGGATGACCTCCTTCAGCTCGTCCTCCCTCTTCAGGATATCCAGTGCGCGCAGCCTCAGCTCCCTCCACCGGCCCTCGGTGTGCTCGTTCCACCACTTTTCTACATAGCCGGTGTACTCGGAGTAGCTGGTAAGCCAGTTTATGGCAGGGTAGTGGCGCATGCTGGCGAGTGTGCTGTCCAACGCCCAGAAGGCCCTCACGAAGCGTTTTGTATGCACAGTGACGGGCTCTGAGAAGTCCCCTCCACCTGGGGAAACTGTTCCGATCAACGAAACCGAACCGTAGCCGCCTCCGAGGGTCTTGACCCTTCCCGCCCTCTCGTAGAACTCGCCGATCCTTGATGCGAGATACGAGGGGTATCCCTCCTCGGCGGGCATCTCTTCCAATCTCCCTGAAATCTCCCTCAGGGCCTCGGCCCACCTGCTGGTGGAGTCGGCCATGACCGCGACGTTGTAGCCCATGTCCCTGAAGTACTCAGCGATGGTTACGCCGGTGTAGATGCTGGCCTCTCTTGCTGCGACGGGCATGTTGCTCGTGTTCGCTATGAGGACGGTCCTCTCCATCAGAGGCCTGCCGCTCTTGGGGTCCTTCCACTCAGGGAAGGTGAGGAGGACCTCGGTCATCTCGTTACCCCTCTCGCCGCACCCGATGTAGAGGATTATCTCCGAGTCGGACCAGGCCGCGAGCTGGTGCGAGGTGATGGTCTTCCCTGTGCCGAAGCCGCCGGGTATAGCCACAGCCCCTCCCTTGGCGACCGGAAAGAACATGTCGATGATCCTCTGACCAGTTATTAGCGGTTCGGAGGGCTCAAGACGCTCCACGTAGGGGCGGGGCTCCCGCACTGGCCACCTGTGGTACATCTTCAGGTCGTGTGTTGCGCCTTCGTGCGATACCCTTGCTATCACATCTTCTATGGTGTAGTCGCCCTCCTTCGCCACGAACTCCAGCACGCCAGCCCTGTTGGGAGGGACAAGTATCCTGTGCTCGAAGATGGGGGTCTCCTGGACCTTGCCTATTATCGCCCCGCCTGAAACGTTCTCCCCCTTCTTCTTGGTGGGCACAAAGTGCCACTTCTTCTCTTTGGAGAGGGCGGCAGTCTTCACCCCGCGCTTGACGTAGTCCCCAGTGATCTCCCTTATCACCGTCAGGGGGCGCTGGATGCCGTCGAATATGCCCATCAGGAGGCCTGGACCGAGCTCCACCGCCAGCGGCATACCGGATCCCTTGACCTTCTCGCCGGGCTTCAGGCCTACGGTGTCCTCGTAGACCTGTATCGTTGCTAGGTCGCCCTCGACCCTTACAACCTCGCCTATCAGTTCCTCCTCACCGACCATTGCAAGCTCGTGCATCTCTAGACCGGATGCGCCCTCGGCTTGGACGACCGGTCCGCTTATCTTTATTATCTTTCCCTGGATGGTCATACAATCACCTAAACAGTAGATCTGCTATCTTGCCCCGCAGAGTTAGCTTCTCCTGATTCAGCATGTTGTCGATGGTACGGTCCACGGACGTCTTTTTGTCCCTCGATATGATGATGAAACCCCCTATCCCCACCGGGTGCCCCTTAATCTCAACATCAGAACCCGCCGCGTGCCTGATGGTGTCCTCGCCCAACTTTTTGATATCGCTATCGTTCATGAGAAGCTCGCCCATAACCACAGACTTGGAAAGAGCATGCAGGCCATCCAGCATGAGTTGTTTGTATTCAGGCGTCTCTACAAACGCCTGCAGCCTCTTCTTTGCCTCCTCGAAGACCTTCCCAACGTACGACTCCTTCAGCTTCAGGAGGTGCATCCGCGCGTCTATCTCGGACTTTGAGATCTCCTTTCTGGGCTCTATCTCCGCCATTTCTCTGTATGAGGTCAGTATCTCCTCGCAGTGTTTTAATGCGAACTTTTCGGACTCCTCCAGAATCACGGAGGTCCTCTGCACCGCCTCGTTCATTGTCGACTCCGACTTTACTCGGGCCTCCTCAAAGACAGCATCCACCAGTTTCCTGAAACCATCAGCCTGGAGATCCTTGGGCGCGCCCGAGCTCATACCTTTACCCCCATGATCCTGCTTATCATTGACCTCAGTTCAATCTCGGCGGAGACGCGCCGGCCGGGCACCTCGACCAGTACCGGCATAACCCTCTTCAGTTTCAGATGCTCTATCCTGTCCTTTACCTGCGAGGAGTAGTCCCGGTCCACCAGCACTACCCCGACGTCTTCCATCTTAAATACCGTCTCGACCCCCTTGAGAAGCTCATCTGGAGAGGTGACGGGAATCGATTGAATCCCAGACATCCTGTAACCGTTTACGAGCATCGGATCACCAATAAAGAAGATCTTCATCTCGAACCCCTTATGCCTTTGTCCCTGAAGCTTGTTGAGATTCAATCAGTGCCTTCACTTTCTTTAGCTTTTCTGCAAGTCTATCGTAGGTGGCCACCGGCTCGACGATGAGACCCAGGTCCTGCAGCGCCTTTATGCCCTCGATGGAGTAGATGGGGGCCTCTATCTTGACCGGCTCGTCGAAGGGGTTCCCTACGACATAGTCGCGGTAGGGGAGGCGGGCTATGTGCTCTACCACCCACCCTCCAAGGTTGAAGGCGTGTCTGCCTCGGATTACTATCTTGGGCATTTTTTCATCTCCATATCTATATGCTCACCGCCAGTATCATTGCCAGAACACCAATCGCGGATAGACCCACTGTCACCGGGTAGATCTGCCTGAAGGTAAAGATGGGGGAGAAGGCCACGAATATGGCGAGGGCCACCGGCATTATCAGGCTGAGCACCATGTTCAGGATGAAGAGGAGCGGCATAAAGGGGTCGAAGGGTATCCCTAGGAAGAGGGTCACGAATATGCTGGAGAGGGCGAAGAGCAGGAAGTTCCTCATGATGTAGTAGACCGCCCTGAGGTTGGCCGCGTACTCCAGCACCCCTCCCTCGATGACGTCTATCTTGGCCTTGAGTATGCTGAAGGGCTTCTCGTTCAGGAGCATGACGTAGCCCACGAAGTACACCACGGTGGCGAGGAAACCCGGCACGGTGAATAGGACGGGGCTGTTTGGAAGGGGCAGCGAGAACCACGAGGCGGAGAAGTACGCTGGGTTCTGGTGGGCAACCACGCTGGAGAGCAGCCCGCTCTTGGCGGCGACGAACGGCACTATGAGGGCCAGATAGAGCGGTATTGAGCCTATCGCCATCATCTTGAGGGCCCTCTCCGCGGAGTGTTGCTCGACGAACTCCCTCCTTATGCCCTCGCCCTTGGCACCCTTTGCTAGGTCTGGGACCGGCATTGAAGTGGAGAGGATGGACTGGGACTGGGAGCCCGTCAGGACGTACAGGACCTCCTCGAGCTTCAGGAGTCCGGCGATTCCCAGGATGCTCCCCCAGCCCAGCACCGCCCACCAGTACGGGGTGCTGAAGAGGAGGAGGAGGACGACCACGCCCAGCCCCAGGTAGACGATCGACTTGTAGAAGGCCGGCATCTGGGCGATGGGCTCGGTCTTTGCCTTGTACCTGAACTTCAGCACGGCCCACCAGCCTGGCGTCAGGATTGGAGGGCCGATCCTCTGCTGGACCCTAGCCTGGATCTTCCTCTCGATCCCGGGCAGAACTAAGGAGTAGAGGGTCGCGATTACGGTGGCAATGACCGAGGAGACGATTATTCCTGCTATGAAAGAGAGGACGCCCATATCACCGCCTCCAACCATACCTTCTTACTATCTCCATATCGGTCATCACCCTGCTCCTTCCAGACTCCACCACCTCGGCCCTCGTGCAGCACGTCAGGCACGGGTCGCAGCTCGCTATGGTCAGTATGGCGTCGGTGACGTGATCGCCGACGCATGCCTTCTCCATGGCCGCGAGGTTTGTGGGGGTCGGTGTGCGTATCTTGTAGCTGCGCAACAGGCCCTGACCGTCAAGAGCGTAGGAGTGCATCAGCTCGCCCCTGTATGCCTCTATTAAGGCGGTGTAGAAGTCCATCTTGCCGGCGATCCATTGGCGGTTGACTACCGGTCCCTCGGGCAGGTTCTTTACCACCTGCCTGATTATCTTCAAGCTCTCCACAATTTCCAGTGCCCTCTGGACCACCCTAGCCTTGTTATCGCAGTCCTGAAGGACGATTATGTTGTAGTCAAAGGGCTTGTACTCCTTCATGTCCCTCCGGAGGTCGTAGTCCCAGCCAGACGCCCTACCGGTCGGGCCCGTGGCGTGGTACTTTATGGCATCCTCCTTGGGGAGGAGCCCTACTCCCGTGAGCCTTGACATGACAAGCGGGTCGGCCACTATCCTGTTGACGTACTCCGTGTACTTCTTCTCGAACTCGTCGACCCTCTCCAGTATGACCCTCTTCAGGCTCTTGGTCAGGTCGGCCCTGGGCCTTATGCCGCCTATGATGGGAACTGAGGGCATCACCCTGTTCCCGCCCACGTAGGCGAGAATGTCCATGAAGGTCTCCCTGAGCAGGAACGATCTCATGGCGAAGGTCTCGTGGCCCACCACCTCGAAGGCGTGCCCGAAGAATATCATGTGGCTGGTGATACGCTGGGCCTCGTGCGTGAGGACCCTGATGTAACTTGCCCTCTCCGGCACCTCTATCTTGAGGCCGCCCTCAACGACCCTTACCGAGTTCCAAGCATGAACGTTGGAGCAGATGCCGCAGACCTTCTCGGTAATAAGGAGAGCTCTCTCTACGGGGAGGCCTTCTAGTAGCTTCTCGATACCCCTGTAGGCCATGTTGATGTTGATCTCGCAGTCCTCGACGATCTCGTCGTTGACAAAGAGTCTTATCCTGTATGGCTCGATGAGGGCAGGGTGGACCGGCCCGAATGAGAGCTCCTTCTCCACAACTGCGTTTTCTGCATTCTCAGGCTTTGGTTGATCGCTCATGCTACGGCGCCTCCAGAATCTTCGGCAGTGCCTTAACGACCCCTGCGATTATTTCCTCGGGCCTCGGCGGGCAACCCGGAACCTTCACATCCACGGGTATGATGTTCTCCAGAGGGGCGAATATCTCCTCGTTCACACCGATGTCCCCCACCATGTTCTTGTAGACGTTCCCGTTTATTGGACAGGAACCTATGGCGACCACGGCCTTTGGATCGGGGATGAGCGAGTAGAACTTCTTCAGTGGCTCCAGCATCTGCCAGGCTATGGCCCCGGAGACCACCAGCACGTCGGCCTCCCTCGGGTTCCAGGTCCACAGAACCTTGTACTGCTCAACGTCGTACCTCGGCGACAGGAGGGCGTTGACCACCTCTATGTCGCACCCGTTGCATCCTCCGCTGTAGAAGAGCATGGCGTGGATGGCATTCCTTCTCGCTGTTGCTTTGAGGGTCACTTCTTCTCTCCTCCTTCTCCTTTGATCAGGGCCAAGCTCTCCACCGGTATGAGCTTGCTGAGCTGCTCTATCGTCTCGGGCGGCGCCTTCACAGGCTTCTTGAGGATCTCCTGTATCGTCATGTGGGGGACGCCCACGTCCCTTCCGTGTATCGGGGCGGCCTCCCCAAATACGGAGTAAATGGGACAGATGTCGTGGCAGTTGAGGCAGTAGACGCACTTCTCTGGATCTATCCTCGGGACTTGGGTCTTCATGTAGCCCTCCACTATCTCCACCGGCTTCTCCAAGGGCACCATGGTTATCGCCTTTGTAGGGCAGACGTTGTAGCAGCCAGAGCAGCCTATGCAGGTCTCGTCCAGCACGGTGTCCAGCGACGGCACGCTCAGCGTGGTGACCTTCCTCCGGATCTCCATGCTCGTCGCCCTGTCTGCCCTCCCGACTATCCTAACAAAGTTCCGGTAGGCACCCTCGAGCATTAGCCTCAGGAAAGTTATCATGGCATCACCACCACTTCTTCAGCTCTTCCTCCCACGCGCTTCCTGTCGTAGACCTTCACCACCCTTATGCATTCGGCGGGGCAGGTCGTGGCGCAGGCGCCGCACCCGACGCACTTAGACTCGTCCACGTAGGCTAGCCCGTCCTTCAGATATGGGGCATGATCCCCCTTGAGGGTGATCTTGCAAGCATCCACACAGAGGTTGCAGCCGATGCAGAGGTCACGGTTTATGGATATCGTCCACCTCTCCAGTTTTCTGGGGGGGAGAACGTACAGGATAGGTATGGCGTCCACCGGGCAGTGCGAGGCGCAGAGCTCGCAGAGGATGCACTTCGAGGTGTCAACCACCGGCTTCGTATGTATTATGGGGTTGAACTCTATGGCGCTCGTGGGGCACACCTTGGCGCATGTGCCGCACCTTATGCATGTGTCTGAGACCGTGCTCATAGCATGTTACCTCCCCAGCTCACTGTCTTTATGGAGAGTGCACCCACAGGACAGGACTTGATGCAGCGCCCGCACATGGTGCAGTAGCCCGCGGGATACCTGTCCTTGAGGTACATGGTCTGGGGCGGGCAGACCCTTACGCACTCGCCGCAGAGGGTGCACAGCTCGGGGTTGAGCCTGATCCTGTTCGTCTCAAACTTCAGGGCGCCGTTGGGGCACGCCATGGCGCAGAGGGAGCAGAGCGTGCAGTTTATTATGGACGCGTCGGCGTCCCCCTTCCTGATCTTGAGATTGCCATCATGCTGATAGATGGCGCCCACGGGGCACTTCTCATAGCACTCCATGCACATGACGCAGTTGACCTTTACGACCCTCTCCTTGTAGGACTCCGTCTTCCAGTAAGGCTTGCCAGCCTCCTCAGGCTTGATCTTGCCCTCGTAGGAGCCAATGGCCTTGACGGGGCAGACCTCGGCGCAGAGGTTGCAGTGGGTGCAGAGCCCTCTGGTCTCCACCGTGAACCTTATGGCCTCGGTGGGGCATACATTCCTGCACCTTCCGCAGAGTATGCACTTGGACATGTCCCTGTAGATCTTTCTCTTGCTGACCTGTGCCGCCTTTACCTCTGTTGCCTGAACCGTCATTTTGTTACCACCGCCTTGGCCTCAATTTTCTTCCCCTCCAAGATCTCCTTCAGACGCTCGGGCGTTGCTATCTCCAGCACCACGGAGTAGTCTATGGGGCGCTGGATGTGCCTGCCGAGATCGAAACGCGCGTTCTTGGGACACACCTTTACGCAGAGCCCACACCTCACGCATATACCCCTCACCCTGTCCTTGCCTATGCTTTGATCGGGTACTATCTTGGCAAAGCCGAACGGGCAATGTTTAACGCACAGCCCGCACAGTATGCACCTTGACCTGTCCACGTACCAGCCGCCGAAGCGGTTCTTTCGTATGGCAGTGGTGGGGCAGACCGATGCGCAGACCCCGCAGGTGGTGCAGCTGAAGGGTATACCCTCGGGGTGTTTTATGCAGTCCGTCGGGCAGACCTCCCAGCACTTGCCGCACTTGTTGCAGTCGGTCGTGGTGAGGTACATTACCTTCCACCTCTAAGGGCCTTGCCTATCAGAAGGCCTATCGTTGCTCCTATGAAGGGGGTTGCGAAGCTTAGACCGGGCAGGATGTACCCCCCGTAGACACTCCAGGTGAAGATCGGAGCCTCGAAGAGGAAGGCGCCAACTATGCTGAGACCGACCAGCAATGCCACGGTCCTCTTGCTCAGCGGACCTGACAGCTGGGTGCCGAAGAGTACGCCCAGTAGGAAGCCTATGATCAGCGGAGTTATCTCACCGAGCATTATTCGCCCTTACCTCCCTCGGTGCCTTGATCCGTTGGTGAGTCGGACCAGCCGTAGATGAAGGCGAAGAATATGAGACCTATCGCGCCGATCACGTTGAAGGTCTCGCCTATGTTTATGAGCGGAATTATTCCCGGGGTGGAGTTGAAGACGCCCTCCTGGAGAACAAGTGAGAGCCTGAAGGGATCGCCGAAGATGGTGTGGTAGATCGGGGCGACGAGATTCCACACGTCGGCCCCGACGTTGTACTGCCAGTAACCGGTGGTCAAGAATCCGGGGAGGCCGCATAGGGCGTACCCTGCCCAGCCGGCGCTTCCTATTCCAACCAAGAACCTCTTTCCAAAGTTGATCGGGTTCTTCTTGCCGTAGAAGATCGTGGTGAGTAGGTAGGCGGACGCCACGATGACGCCGCACTGGAAGCCGCCGCCTCCCGACGTGGATGCTCCCGTAACCACCAAGATGCCGTACGAGATGAGGAGGATGGCGGTAGGCAACCCGAAGTACTTCAGGATGACCGTGAGAGACTCGGTCTTGTACTCCAGAGGAGGAGACTGAACAGGGGGCTCACCCTGGCGGCATTTCATCCTCACCATGCCCCTCCCGATGACCAGAACTGAGACCACCGCCCCGACGTAGATCACGCCGGTCTCTATCAGGGTATCGAAACCACGCCAGTCGTAGACCCAAGTTGACAGGTTGTTCGGGGCGACCAGGAAAGCCAAGATGTTGTAGACTGTGCTGATTCCAGGGTTGACATTCCCGGATAATTTTACGAGGGAAGACATCATCCCCACAAATATTATGAGGAGGGCAACTGCGGCCAGTATTCCTCTTTTGCCCCTCAACTCACTTGGATCCATTTTTTATCTCCCCCAAAGCGTTACCACGATTATTATTGCGAAGTATATGACAACCCAGAAGAGCACCCTGTTCAGGTCGTTGCTACTCTCCCTCTCGACGTGGACTATCGTGGGGGCGAAGTACAGAAGGGCGGCGACCACGGCTATCAGAAGGACTATGCCGAGTGGCATGGAGAAGATCCTGAAGAGCGAGGCCAAGATCAGCGTGAAGACGGCGGTCTGGAGCTCTCCGGTCATATAGCCGGTCATCTGGTTACTGTACCCTTTACCGCCCACGAACTCCACAGTCCACCGCTTTATTTTATCGTAGAGACTGTCTACGGATACCATGGTATACTCACCGCCTGTGCGACTGGCGTCAGAAACCTGATTACGAGATCTGGATACACGCCGAGGATCAGCGTTACCACCACCAGGATGGCCAGACTCAGATAGAGCCCCCGAGGTATGGGGGTCTCTTTATCGCCCTCCTGCGCCTCTGAGGGCACAAGGCCTGAGGGCACCAAATGGGGTGCATCCGCAGGCTTCAGGAATAGGGTGTAGATCGCCCTGAAGAGGGCTATGAACGTGGTGACGCTCAAAATGAGTATAACGACCGCCACCTCGGGCAGGCCCACTTTGAGCGCAGACTGAATGAGGATTATCTCGCTCTGGAAGCCGTTGAAGGGAGGAATCCCTGAGGCTGCAAAGGTTCCGAGGACCACCGCCAGCGCCAGCCAGGGCGCCTTCTTGGCTATGCCCACCGCGTTCTTTGTTGAGGTGCCCTTACCGAAGTAATATACGGCCTCGCAGCCGAGCAGAAGCACGCTCATGTACAGCACGTCGTTAACGGCCTGGAAGAGCCCTCCCACGAGCCCGTCATACGTGCCCAAGGATATGCCAACGGCGACCAGACCGCTGTGGCTCACGATCAAGTACGCGAGGATCCACCTGAAGTCTGTCTGGAGCAGGGCCATCACCACGCCGAGCATCATCGTGAGCACGCTAATCGAGAGCATCATCTCCCTCGCGAACGGGAGGCTGCCGAAGAGACGGAGCATTACTAGACCTATGGCGACCAGCATGAGCTTGGACTGGGTCTGGAGCATCGCGGTGCCGTGCGGGAAGGCGGCACCGTAGACATCAGACTTCAGAGGATGTATCGGGACTAGGCCTCCAGCATAGATCCAAGAGAGTATGAAGAAGCCGAATGCCACGTATAGGATGCTTGACATCCCGCTGAGGTTCGTCATCTGGATGTATCTGATGGCGTCAGATATGTTCGAGTAGCCGGTGAGACCAAGTATAAGAGCCAAGGCAATCGCCAACCCTGCCCCGCTCAAGGCTGAGAAGAAGGTGTACTTGAGGGCGGCCTTCTGACCGACCCCCTCTCCGGAGGCTGCGACGACGCCAGCCACCACGAGGCTGCCGATCTCCACGCTTATCCAGAGGTGATAGAGGTCGTTCACCATTATGATTATGGCCGCTGACATGAAGAGAAGGAAGATCATCCCAATGTATGGTCCCTGGTTCTTGGTCAGGCCGTTGGTCGCAATACCAATCACGAGAACCAAGATCAGAGCCGCCACGAAGATGAGAACCTGCTGGAGCGGCCCGAAGTAAAACTCGAGGGCCATCCGCCACGCCGGAATGCTCGCGTCGAATGTGAAGGAGAGCGTGTTGGGATTGAGGGCAGGCTGTCCCGTAAACCACTGGAATCCGTAGGGGGAAAGGATCGTGATAACGACGAGCGACAGCGCGGAGATTAAAGAGATGTACTTTATCGCCCTGTTTCTGTTAAAGAGCAGGTTGACGATGATTGTGGCGAATATGGGAATCATCACCAGGAGCGCTATTGACCAGAGGTTGGATGTGGACTCGGTCATCGCCGCTCCCCCTTGAGGACCTTAGAGGACTTCAGGGTTCCGTACCGTCTGTAAAGCATGATTGCCAACGCTACAAGTATGGCAGTCGTGCTCACGCCTATGACGATGTTGGTCAGGACTATTCCAACGGGGAAGACCAGCACGGCCCTCGAGGCAAACTCGGACGCGGACATCCCCGGCAGGAGTATGGATACGATCCCGCCCTCCACGTATCCCACCGCTACGAGCAGCAGGTTGACACCGTCTGAGAGGAGGGTGAAGGCGATGATCTTCTTTATGAGGTTGTCGAGGAAGAGCAGCCCTGCTATGCCTATGATTACGAGCATGGCGGCCGCGAAGAAGGCCAGCAGCTGAATCGTTACCTGAATCATTCCTCTTCAGTCCTCCTCGTCTTGAAGATCCCCAGGATTATGATTCCAGGCAGGAGCACCGTGCCCACGATCGCCTGGGTGAGGCCGAGGTCCGGGGCGAGCAACGCCTGGAAGAAGAAGGCCAAGGCGATGCACTCAGCGCCGCTTATGAAGGCGGCCCTCAGTAGGTCCTTTTGGAGGAGCGCGGCCACGGCGCCTATGGTTATCCCGATCACCATCACGTAGGCTACGACCATAAAACTGGCGGAGAGTTCTATCATTTTCCAAGCCTCCTTTGGTAGTTGTAATAGTAGGCGTTAGCGAGGGCGTTGCCGCAGAACGGGATAAGCACGAAGAAGAAGAAGCCGACAGCCACCAGATCCAGTCGGTAGATTAAGAGGCCCGCGAAGATCATTACGAGTGAGGCTACTGCGTCAATAACGCCTGTGATGTGGTTCCTTACGTAGAAGATGTTGGGGCCGAATTCCTCCCCGAACCTAAATAAGCCGACCGCGGCGGAGATCATCGGGATCGTCCCGGCAAAGAGGATCCCCGCAGCCCCTATCTTCATGAGCGTGACTGCCGATACGCCCAAGTCGAGACCGGTGTAGCGCAGGACGACCACGAGCACAAGAAGTATAAAGATCAGGATCGGTACGAGTTTGCTTGGATCTATCACGAATGTGCCCTTCCTGATGTTCCATACAACAAATCCCATGACGACAATCGCGTATATTATAACAAATATCTCAGTGATCATTGTTCGCCCTCCATCCTAAAGAGTCTGGCGAAGACTATTGTTCCAACAGCGCCCAGTACCAAGAGCGCTATGGCGGTATCCCTCGCAAACTCGACATCGAATATTATCTGGATGAGATACAGGCTGACGCCTGCAACGGTTGTTAAGGCGCTTACGCCCATGAGCGAGGTCACGGCCTCGCCCTTGAGGGCCAGCCTTATGGCCCCTATTCCTGCCATTGAGCAGGCAACCATAAAGATGAATGCCCCCCAGAAGAAGGCGGTGTCCGCAAAAAGGGCGAGGTCGATCATTTTCCCAACCATCCTTCAACGTGTGGCTCCATGGGGATTATATCTCCCCTTCCCCTTGGGGCGATTGTTCCAACGTAGATCTTCTTTCCTTGAACATCAATATCTATAGAGACGGTACCTGGCGTGTAGGTTATACTGTTGGCAAGCATGGTCTGGGACAGAGGTTTTTCAAGCACCGTATCCACAACGTGGATGTAGGGGTCAATGTCCCCGTTCCAGCACCTCTTACTTACATCTATAACGGAGGCCAATATCTCCCTTACAAGCCTCAGCCAAAACCTTACTCCCCAAGTGAAGCCCATCACTCTTCACCTTACTACTTTTTTGAGGCTTTCAATGAATTGACGGCCGTAGTCCATATAGATGCCCTCGCCGCCCGGCTTCACGCTTACGGACACCCCTCTGTCCCTCCCGGTCCCTATGTAAACCTCTAGGTGTACCATCTTGCCTGAGAACTTCTTGTGGAGGTGCATGACCCCGTTGGAGGGGTCGTCGCGCGAGATCGAATAATTCTGATTGGCCGCAACCTCCTTGGCCTTTTCGTAGAGGGTTGCGCCGTTCGTGTAGAAGCGCGCGAAGAGTGTTGGCACCATAACCGCACGGTCCCCTTAATGCTCAACCTTACACCGCACCGTCTTTAATAACTTTTTTCTGTCGTTTTTAACCCTGTCTTTCCTAATGACATCACTTACACTCTGTCATAGTACACCTCAACTGGAGTTAAATACCCTATCCCGGCGTGAAGCCTCCTGTTGTTGTAGTAGTCCGTAAATGCATGCAGGTCGTTGAACTG
>Ga0315282_10001821_pt1 | contig 39821 bp, 30 predicted proteins | sample YL17G07_20_MG_FD_203693 | JGI IMG/M metagenome (GOLD analysis project Ga0315282, IMG submission 203693) | Sediment microbial communities from Yellowstone Lake, YNP, Wyoming, USA - YL17G07_20 | ecosystem: Environmental > Aquatic > Freshwater > Lake > Sediment | place: USA: Wyoming | collected...
CCACTTTCTGGCCGTGCTCGTCGGTGCCGGTCAGGAAAAAGACGTCATATCCCGCCAGCTTTTTGAACCGGGCCAGCGCATCGGCGATGATCGTCGTGTAGGCGTGCCCGATATGGGGCACGTCGTTGACGTAATAAATGGGCGTCGTTATATAGAATCTCGGTTTAGACTTCCTTGCCACTCGTCATTCCTCCTCGAATCAGGGCGATCGCTTCGGCGCGGGTGACGGGACTCGTCCGGAACGATCCGCGGACGGCCGAGGTCACGGTGATGGACTTCGGCTTTTTCGCTCCCCGCATGGACATGCACATGTGCTCGGCCTCGATCACGACCATGACGCCCAGCGGCCGGAGATGGCCGTCGATGAGGTCGGCGATCTGCTTGGTGAGGCGCTCCTGGACCTGGAGGCGGCGCGATAGGCTTTCGACGACCCGGGCGATTTTGCTCAAGCCGACGATGCGTCCTCCTTTGGGAATGTAGGCCACATGGGCGACTCCGGCGAAGGGAAGGAGATGATGCTCGCACATCGAATAGAGCGGGATGTTTTTGATGAGGACCATTTCATCGTGCTTTTCGCTGTGGATGACACGGAGGTGCTGTTCCGGGTTTTCGTTGATTCCGCCCAAGATTTCCGCGAACATGCGGGCCACTCTTTGGGGCGTGGCCTTGAGCCCGGCCCGGTTGGGGTCTTCGCCGGCTCCTTTAAGAATCAGGCGGACGCCTTGTTCAATCTTTTTGAGGTCCATCATTGACGTTTTTTTCGCAGCCATTTTCAGTCAGCCTTTTTAGAAAATTCAACGGCCGCCAGACGCAGGACGTCTTTAACGGGCAGGCGCTTTTTTTGAGCCACTTTCAAGCAATCCGAATATTCAGGCTGGATGTTGATCGTTTCGCCCTCCAGGCGCGAAATCTTGATCCCGACGGATTCCCCCAGCAGCCGGATGGTCTTGATGGTCCTGTCCAAAGCGCGACGTTCGACCGGAAAATACCGGAGGCCGATCGAGCTCGTCTCCCGGAATACGGCCGTGATCAGGCCATCCATTTTATCAAGCTCGGCCATCAGGGTCAATTTCGTCGCCAGCCTGTTCTTTTTCATGACAACGGGCGTGAAATAGACGTCGAGGGCGCCCAGCTTAAAAGCTCGGTCCATAAAGCTCGCTAAAACCTGCGGGGTGGAGTCGTCGATCGTCGCTTCGATAATGTAAACCTTTTTATCGGGATGAAAGAGCTTCTTCTCGCCGTAAAAAACGCGGAGGATATTGGGAAAGCCGTGGATGTCCCGGTTTCCTGCGCCGCAGCCGACTTTGTCGTAGGTCAGCTCGGGAAAAGGTATAAATTTTTTGACGAGGGTCTTTATGATCGCCGCCCCGGTCGGCGTCACAAGCTCTTGTTGGGCGTGGGCCGAATAGATGGGGATGCCTTTAAGAAGCTCGGCCACGGCCGGAGGAGGAACGGGAAGAACACCGTGGGATGTTTCCACCCAGCCTTCGCCGACGTTGAGCGGGGACGAGAAAAATTCTCCGATGCCGAGCTCGGCAGCGAGCCAGCAGCATCCCAGGACATCGACCAGAGCGTCGTCGGCTCCGGCTTCATGGAGATGAGTGTTTTCGAAACGGCAGCCGTGGACTTTGGCTTCGGCCGCGAAGAGATTTTTGAAGATTTCCAGAGCGCAAGCCTTGACGCCGGGAGCGAACGTCGTTTTTTTGATGAACGATCCGATGTCGTTCCAGGTCCGCGCGCGGGCCGTCGGTTTTTTAATGAGGATATCGACTTTAAGGGCGCGGAGACGCGACCGCTCAACCTCCTTGATCTCGATTCGAACGGGGAGCGCAAGCTCGGCCATTTTGGCTTTGAACCGAGAATGGGGAATACCCAGGTCGATGAGCGCTCCGAGGATCATATCCCCGCTCAATCCGGCCTTGGCCTCAAAATAGGCGTATTTCATGAAATTACAATATCATAATGCTCTAGGATTTTAAATAATTAGATTAAGTTCGGTGACTTGTTCCAAGTCATTCCCAGGCCTCGCTTTTTTTAGCCCAGACGAAATGAAAGAGAGCCTATTCTGATAATAATTTATCAATCTCCGGCAGAATCTCCCCGGCCTTGCCCTCGAGAGAAATGTCCGCATAGGATGTCAACGGCGTGGGATCGGGATTGATCTCGATGATCTTGGCGCCGACGTCGGCCGCATAAAGAGGAAGCGAGGCAGCCGGTTGGACGAGAGCCGAAGTTCCGATGACGAGCATCACTTGGCAGCTTGAGCTTAGGCCGCAAGCCCGCTCGAGGAGCGCCGGGTCGAGGGATTCTCCGAACCAGACGATATGCGGCCGCAGCAGAGCGCCGCAATTCGAGCAGCGCGGCGGAATATCCTTCAACGGCGAATCATAGTTTTCCGCCACGGTGTCTTCCTTAGAGCAACGTACCTTCCAGATGTTTCCATGAAGCTCGAGGATATTTTTTGAGCCCGCCTTGACGTGTAACCCGTCCACATTCTGGGTGATAAGAGCGAATTCGGGAAAGATTTTTTCCCATTTGGCCAGTGTCAGATGCCCCCTATTGGGAATGACTTGAGCGATCTTGCCTCTCCGCCAATCGTACCATTCCCAGACCAATTTGGGGTCGCGCTCAAAGGCTTCCGGAGTCGCCAGCTCCTCGGCCCGGAATTGTTTCCACAGCCCGTCCTTTCCGCGGAAGGTCGGCACTCCGGATTCAGCCGAGATTCCGGCGCCCGTGAGCACCGCGATTCGCTGGGCGTTCTTGAGGATAGCCGCCGCTTTCTCGATTTCTTCCGGATTCATGGCTTAACTCTTCTGAAGACATTAGCATAATGGCCTTAGATTTTAAATGATTTCTTGAAGGTTGACTTGCAGAAGGATAAATTATATATCAGTATTTTGCTTTGAGGAGGACGGATGGCTGTAAAAAAGCACCCGAAGAAATTACGGAAACAACAGTCGAAAGTGCCCCAAGCGGAAATCGGCATATTGGGTGGAACCGGTCTCTATGAAATCGAGGGAATCGAAAACCTTGAAGAGATAAAACTCAAAACCCCTTGGGGCGTCCCATCCGACGCTTATATCGTCGGGACGCTCGAAGGGAAACACGTCGCCTTCCTCAGCCGCCACGGCCGGGGACATCGGTTTCTCCCGATGGACATCAATTATCGGGCCAATATCTACGGCTTCAAGATGCTCGGCGTCGAACGCATCATTTCGGTCAATTCGTGCGGATCTCTTAAGGTAGAGATCCGGCCGCGGGACATCGTCTTTTCCGATCAGTTCTATGAACGGACACGTCGCGCCAACACGTTTTTCGGGAACGGCATCGCGGCCCACATCAGCTTCGCTCAGCCCGTCTGTCCCGAGCTTTCGAAATTTTTGTACGGAACGGCTGTCGGACTCGGGGTCAGGGCGCATCTTGGCGGGACGTATATATGCATCGAGGGGCCGGCGTTTTCGAGCAAGGCCGAGTCCAAGATTTACCGCTCCTGGGGCTGCGATGTCATCGGCATGACCAGCGCCACCGAGGCCAAGCTCTGCCGCGAAGCGGAGGTCTGCTATGCGACGATGAACCTAGCTACGGATTATGATGTCTGGCACGCCGAGGAAGAAAGTGTCTCGGTCGAGCTTATCCTCGAAAACCTACGGCTCAATATCCACAATGCCAAGGCCATTATCCAGAAAGCGGTGGCGACGATCCCGCCGCACAAGGAGGGCGCCTGCAATTGCCGTCATGCCCTGAAAAATACGATCGTCACGAATCCGAAGCTGATTCCGACAGCAACAAAAAGAAAATTGCGTCTTATAATTAAAAAATATATTAGGTGACAGTTCATGAGTCTTGTCATCGTCGGCTCTGTCGCTTTTGACACGATCGAGACGCCCTGGGAGCGGAAGGAGAAAATCGTCGGCGGGTCGTGCACCTACTGCTCTCTCGCCGCGAGTTTTTTCACCCGGCCGAAAATCGTAGCCGTCGTGGGCGAGGACTTCCCCACGGAAATCATCAATCTCTTCAAGAAAAGAAACATCGACCTCCAAGGGCTCAAGATAATCCCCGGCGGCAAAACGTTCCACTGGCAGGGCCGCTACGGCTTCGATCCCAATCAGCGGACGACGGTTCGGACCGAGCTCAACGTCTTCGAAAATTTCCGGCCCGAGATACCGGCGTCCTATAAAAAGGCCGACATTCTCTTTCTGGCCAACATCGACCCCGACTTGCAAGAAAGCGTTTTCGAGCAAGTGGAAAAACCCAGGCTAACGGCCATGGATACGATCGGCCTCTGGATCGAAAGCAAGCCCGAGGCGCTGCTGCGCGTGCTCAAGAAAGTCGACATCTTTTTTGCCAACGACGAGGAGATCCGGATGCTGACGGACGAGCGGAACATCATCAAGGCCGGAAACAAAATCCTGGGAAAAGGGCCGTCGCTCGTCATCGTCAAGAAAGGGGAGCACGGGGCGCTGGTCTTCGGCCGGGACCTCGTCTTCGGCATCATAGCTCATCCCTGCGAGGACGTCGTCGATCCCACGGGCGCCGGCGACAGCTTCGCCGGCGGCTTCTTAGGCTATCTCGACAAGGTGAAGAGCTTCCGCCGAGCGGAAATCCGACGGGCCGCCGTCTATGGAAGCGTCATGGCTTCGTTCACGATCGAAGATTTCGGCATCGACCGCTATAAGTCCTTAAAAGCGCGTGACATCCAGAGCCGCTTTCTGCATTTTAAGAAACTCGTGTCATTTTGAGAAATGTGGAGACACGTCGCTTGATTCGCGCCTGCCATAATGACGAAGCGCCGTTTCAATTCTTGACAATCGGTGATATGCCCCGCGGCTTGCAGGCTGTCCGACAATTGAATTCTAAATTTAAAAATGGGAAACTGAGGCCATAATTGATAACAATCTTTCGAATTGTCGGACAGCCTGCTTGCCGAGGGGAACCGATCGTCGGGGGTTCCAGGGGGGTATTCCTCTTTGGTCCGGGCGAGAGGAATGCCGGAATAATATCTATCAACGATATTTTCTAAACCAGCTCAGAACTCGGTTCATCACATCGAGCTGGTGAACATACTCCCGCACCCCGTGCCCTTCCCTCGGGTAAATAACCATTTCCACCCGTATGCCGTAATGCTTCAATGCGGAATAAAACTCGTAGGCTTGGGACGGGGGAACGCGCAAATCTCCATCACCCTGGATGATCAAAACCGGCGTCTTGACCCGCGAGGCATAGGTGATCGGGGAATTTTTAATATAGACTTCAGGATTGTCATAGGGAGGCTTGTTGAAGTAGCCGCTGAGAAACGATGGCTCGTCAGTCACTGCGAACTGGGTAACCAGGTCTGTCACTCCGGCGGAAACATAAGCCGCCTTGAACCTGTTTGTCTGGGTAACGATCCAGGAAGTGAGGTAGCCGCCGTAGCTCCCGCCCCCGACATAGAGCCTTTTTTCATCCGCCAAGCCCTTATCGATTAAGTAGTCCACTCCGCTCATCACATCGCTCATGGGCGACTTTCCCCAGTCTTCAACATTGGCCATCATCCATTTCATGCCCAAGCCGGAGCTTCCCCTGAAATTCGGCAGCAAGACCATGTATCCTTGAGAAGCGAAAAGTTGGGCCCAGTTGCTTATTTGGAGGCCGATTCCCCAGTTGTAGGCAGGCCCGCCGTGCAGCCAAACAACAAGAGGATAGCGCCTGCCGGATTCAAATTCAGCCGGTTTGACAACGATGCCGAAAACGCTGCAGCCGTCTTGGGGATTTTTCCACTCCACAGCTTCGACCCGGCCCAATTTAACATCATCAAGATATTCATTGAAAAAGGTCAGTTGTTTTTTGGGTTGGCTGTTTATCTGCGCCACCCAGACTTCTTTTGGACGGTCCTTTTTTTCGTTGAGAAAGGCCGCCCATTCTCCATCTGCGCTCACCGACCAGTGACTTCCCCAGTAGGGAATGATGGAGTGTTCCATTTCGAAGATGTCTTGGGTCTGGCCCTTCAAGTCAAGGGAGATGAGATAATTGAGCGGCCCGCGTGCGACAGCCGCCAGGAGCTTTTGCTGGCGCGGATGCCAGGTGATATCCCAAACATTGCCGGGATAGTCTCTAAGAAATTCAAGAGGCTCGCCGCCCTGCGTTGAAATAACTTTAACGATTCCCCTCTCCTTGAAATTTCCTATGGGGCCGATATAGGCGACCCATTTCCCGTCAGGGGAGAAACAGGGAGCGGCCAGAGCATTGATCTTCTGCGTCAGAATTCTTTCCTTCCCGGTTTCGAAATCGACCAGTCCGAGATGGCTTTGATATTCATTCCCCTCAGCGGTGGGAATTGGTGACGCTTGGACAGCGATAGTCTTGCTATCCCGAGACCAGTTGAAAAGAAAAACAGTCTGGTTTTGGCCGGTTAAAAGCCGTGTCTTTCCCGACGCGATTTCTAATATCCAGAGCCGACTATGGACATAATCTCTGTCGACAACCTGAGCGTCGTCACCTTTATCCCGGCGCACCCTCTCTTGTTCGCTCGGAGCGTCTTCTTTCAGGAAGGCGATCCTTTGGCCGTCCGGCGACCATTTCAGGTCCTTGATGTTTCCTTCTAGGTCTGTCTCTCTCTGTGTGTTTTCATGATCCGGGGAATAAAAATAGACCTGGCTGGACTTGTCTTGGCCGCGTCTGGAGATAAAAGCCAAGGTCTTTCCGTCCGGAGACCAGCGGGGAAAGGAATCCGGGCCCGGGTTTTCAGTGATCCGCTTGAGCGTTTTCCCGTCTATTGAAACGACCCATATCTCTGAGTTTGTCCGGCGCTTTTCTTCAAACTGACTGACGGTAAAAGCCACCCAATCGCCACGGGGGGATATTTGAGGCTCGGCGATGCTTTTTAGTTTTAGCAGGTCTTCTGGCTCAAAAAATCTTTTTGCCCGGCTCAAACCATCAGAATTCAAAATAAAAAGCCAGGCCAAGAATAGGGCCGAAATTTTTAAGCGGCGAATCATTTCATCCTCCTGAAAAATATCGCGAGCTGTGCTGATAATCTGTCCGTCGAAATCATATCATATGAAGTCAAGATATCTCCGGCCTTCCTGAAACGGGTTCAGATATTCCTTGATTCCGAGTCGGCCCTTGTGCTCGGCGAGATCGACGGATCCTCTCTTGTTTTCCGGAAAAACTACCTCCACTTTTGGCAGAAAAATTTCCTGCTCGTTGGATTCACGGACGACAGCAATCCGCTCATCATTCAGAACGACGATTGTTCCCACCGGCCAAACGCCCATGAATCTAAAGAATATGTCGATCAGCTCGGGAACGAAAAGCTTGCCTTTTTCCTTAGTCATTAATGTGTAAATCTGCAGAGGCGGATAGTCTTTTTTATACGTCCTCTTTTGAGTGAGGGCGTCATAGACGTCACAGATGGAGATCATCAGCGAGACGAGATGAGGTCTGCAGGGAAAGGACAGCTTCGGATATCCCCTGAGGTCGTAGCGGATATGATGCTCGAAAGCCGCTAGGGCCGGCAGAACCCCCAGCACTTCCTTGTATTTGAGAAGGATCCTCGCCCCAAGGATCGAATGATCCCGGACCATCGAATATTCTTCCGTGGTCAGCGCCTCTTTCTTGTTCAGGACTTTCCGGGACAGATAAACCTTTCCAATGTCGTGGAAAAGAGCGGCCTGACCCACGTCGAGCACGTCGCTCTTGGCGTAGCCCATTTTTGAGGCGAAATGCATGGCCAGGATGGAGACGTTCAGGAGATGGGCGAAGGTGAAAACGTCTTTTTCCTTGACGGCGACGAAGCTGAGGAATTTCTGGTTTTTGCCACTGAACCGGTCCAGAAGATCCAACAGGCCGAATCCCAGGTCCAGGGAGCTGATCGCCTTTTCCGCGAGCATGCTTTCGACGGACTGCGACACGGCGCCAACGGAAGCTTCATAGCGATCTTGATGATCCCGCAGGCCTTCTGCCTTTTTTACGCCCGGCGTTGTTGCCGCAGCCTTCACCAGGATCTTGCCTGCCTTGATGTTCTGCAGCCCGATCTGAGTCCAATATTCCTGGGGATCGTCGACTTCTTTAATCTTAGGGCTGGCCAAAGCCGCAACAAATCGTCCGAACTCCGCCGAACTGAACGGAGCCTTGAACGTCATCCGTTCGATTCCTCGGTCTTTAAGATAGAGAAGGAAGGAGTGAACTCTCTGGCTGAGGTCGAAAAGGATCTCGCCTTCCCAGGCTAATTCATTATCGACGATACCGATGACGACTTCGTTTTTCTCCCTGAAGATCGCATCCAGGTTTCGAGCGGCTTTTTCGATCATCTCTCTGGGCTGCGGATGGTCAGCCGAATAAATCTTGACGGCTTGGACGGCCGAAACGAAGTCGATAAGAAACGCCCTAATTTTTTCGAGCATCCCACTCCTCGAGGAGACGCCGGGCCGCCTCCCGCAATTTCTTGTTCCATGGAAATCGCCTTCGGGAGAGCAGAAGGACACGCTTCTGGGCTTGGATCAGGTTCGACTCTCGGAGAATTCCGAGGTTTTCCACAAGAAGCCGGTTATGAAGTCCGAAGGGCGAAGGAAATCCCAAGAGCGCATGGTGGGCCCTTGGCCTGAAGGGATCGAACTTGGCCAGGACGAAGAAAGCTTCCCGTTTGAGAGGAAAACGTCCCTTCTTGAGAAGCTGGAAGAGAAATTTTTCATCGCAGCGGGAAAGATACCGCATGGCCTGGAGTGCGCGGATTTTAATCTCGGGCCCGCCTCGCGAGAAAATGCTTTTTAGAATCTGAAGCGTCAATAAAGAATCGACTTTTTCCAGGTTCTCGATCAGAAGATTCAAGAAGGGCGAATCCGAAGCCATTTGTTCGAGGTTGATGTCGAAATACATTATGTCCCCGGCATGAAACTTGAAAAAAGCCCGCAAGAGAGAGGGCGTTATCTGGCGCGCCGTGAAGATGGCTTTAAGATAGACATTGACGTCGAGGCTTCCCTTTTCCAGAGCGCCGATGAAAGCATCGAGCATCGGACGCTCGGCGCCTTCGAGGATCGACCGCTCGACAAATTGGATCGCCATATTTTCCATCTGACGGGCGAGGGGTTCGCCGGACAACAATCGTTCCTTTTTTCCCAGAGTTTCCAGAAGATCCCTGAGGTAAAAAAAGTCCTTTTGTTCGGCTATCGTCGTCCATTCCTTATGAATCAACTCCAGGAGAGCGGAAGCGCTCTCGCTCTGGCTCTCTTTGTCCAAAAGGTTGAGCAAAAGGAAATGATAGTTCCGGAGAAGAAGCCGTGGATCGAAATGCCGTGTTTTTTCCTCTTCGCTGCTTTTGAGGAGAAGGCCGAGAGTTTTCCGATAATTCTCGGACATGAAGGTTGTTTCTGGGCCGGACAGCAATCTCCTAATTTTGTCGATCATCTTGGGACCGGAATCCGCGGTAATCTCTTTCTGGAAAAGCTCGGCTAAGTGCAGAGAAATTTTGTTTTCCCGGTCACCTTCGGTCAATTTGGAGAAAAGGTCGAAGCTTAGCGCATCAAACGCCAGGTTGTCGACGAACTCCCGATGAATGAGAGACGCGAATTCTTTCGCCGGAAGATCCGAGACCATGGATTTGACTTTTATCAGGTCGGCTTCGGAGGGGATGTTTTTATCGCGGATGACTGCCCGGACCAGATCGGTCGCGCAACGGCTGTACGCCTCCGGGTCATTTTTTTTGAGATAGGCGAAAAACTCAGAGAAGTTTTTCCTAACCCCTTCCGTTCGGACGATCTCTTGTAGTTTGAATCGAGTGACGACTTGATCGAAATGGGCTGCCAGCTCATCGATTTTTTTGTCATCCCCCTCGGTCAGCGCGTCCTGGAGAAGGTAGGTCCAGACATCCTTGAGCTCCTCTCCCTCGTCTTTCAGGAGTTGCGAATAGTCGAGCTCTTCGATATGGATGTGATCGACGCCTTTCTCCCCGAGCAGATGCTTGGGACCTCCCCGATGAGCGATTTCCTTGGCGGACAGAGCGAATTGAGCGACGAAGGTTAAAAGCTCTTGGACATCGATTCCCGGACGGATTTCCAGTGATTTAATCTTGCGCTGGTGAAAAACCGTGGCAATATCTCTATAAAGCGGATGGTTCTCCAACGATCGGTCCTCGACACGCAGGCCCTGCGGAGTAAACCCGATTTTGACGGGATTCATCCAGCGTAAGAGTTTATCGATTTTTTGCTTCAGATCTTCGGTCGCCTTAACGGCGGCCGCGTGCCGGGCGTGATAAATTATGACGCTTTTGAGGGTGGCTCGGAGAGCAGCCAAGAATTCCTTCAGTGCGCCCTCTTTATCCATGATCGCTTCGTATTTTTAGGGACCGCGAGGCTTTCTCCTCCAGCTCCCGGATTTTGATGAGGATCGGAAGCGGGGGTTCGTAGTGTCGGTCGTCTTTTTTAGCCAGAAATTTCTCCAGGGCGGTGTTGTACATGTTCAGGGCTTCGGCGTCGAGCCCTTCTGCTTCGAGCGCCTGGCCTTTGATCCAGTATCCCGCCGGCTCATCGGGAAACCGGCCGATCAATCCCTCGGCCGCAAGTTTGGCCTCCGCGTAGGATTTCAGCTTGAGCTGGATCTCGGCTTTTCTCAGGAGAATCCCTTTATCCGAATCCGGCGGGTCCGGGATGGGTATGGGACCGGATTGGATCGTGTCTTTCCCGGCCTTCATTTCGGCCTGGACAAGAATTCCCGGAAGGGGAAGAGCCGTCGATGGAATCCTGTAGACGGCCGTCAGAGTATCCCTGGGGCCGAGAGACACATCCTCGGACTCGGGAGCCTGGACTAGAGCGACGTCCTTCAACTTTTTTTGAGATTCCTTCGGCACGGACTCGTCCTCGCCGAGAATGCGGAAGTCGACGTTCTCCCAAGATTTCTTGGGGATGGAAACGCGGAGGGGTTCAACTTTGAGCTTTTCTCCCTCTTTTTTCACGACGTTGTCAAGCTCGGCCTGGCGGAGGTTCCGGCTGAAAAGGCTGAGGACGATGAGCGAGGTCTCTCCCGATCCTCCGTGCGAGATGGCCAGGCCAAGGTCGAGAGCGGCTCTCGGTTTCTCGGCTTGAAGGCCGGTTTTGGCCGATTCTCCGGCTTTCGTTTCCTTTTGTTCTCGAGATCGGCAGTTTTCCATGCCCAAGACGGCCAGACAGAGAGCCGTCGCTCCGATGATGATGATTCGTTTCGGCTTGGCCATGAGATCATCCTTTCAGCCGGACGTTTGTCTTGCACTCGCCGCGCGTGGCGTCCCCGGCTACGGGGTACGGATTGCCGCCCGGCCCGGTCCGCTCTCCGGGCGCATTGATTCCCGTGCCTGTTTTCGAGGAACAAAAGTCGATACGCGAGCGCGCCCCTTCGTCCGCGGGATAGGGATATTTTTTGCCGTCGGTCCCCAGATATTTTTTCGGCCGCGCATAGCGCATGACGCAGGAGACATCGCCCGACCAAAGCCCACCGCGTCTAGCCAGGCCGTCATGGTCGGTTTCGCCGTGATGCCAGAGGTTCACCGCGTGTCCCAATTCGTGGGCGATGATGGAGTCGAGATCTTCGTTGCACTGGTAAACGGCGGCCACGTCCACGATGACTTCCTGGATCCTGTTTGGAGTGCCCGGCCCTCCCTTAGCTTCGCCAAACGTGATCCGGCCGTCCGTGTCCGCCAGGTCTCCGTCCCGCAGATAGATGCCTTTCTGGCCGCTCTGGGACGTCAGGCGCGCCCAGCCGCGGTTGAAGTTGACGACGCGGCTGCTTTTATCGAACTCGCCTCTCTTGATGAGGTGGACCTGCAATTGGAGCTTGTCGAAGTAGCCGATCCCGTGATAGACCTCGTCGAGGATGAAAAGGTCTTTGAAAACAGGGCTGGTTTCCGTCCACTGCCCCATGACCAGGAAGCCCCTGTATTCTTCGTAATTGGTGAACCCGTCTCCCTTGGCCGAATCCCGGCCGATTCCCGCGGGCATGTCGTCATTGTCGGCGTCGCCGGGCTCCTGGGAAATGCTCCATTCTTCTTCCCAGTAATCGGCGATATGATCCTCGTCATCGTCCAGGGGAATGGTAATGCAGGGCTTCCCGTCCGAAGCCCTCGCTTCGTACCAATCGCCGTCGACATTGACTTCGGCCTTCAACCTTCCCCACGCCCCGTAATCCAGCGTCTCGACCGCTACCCGGGCCTCCTCGACCGTCTCCGTGCCCTCGATGATTAAGAAATCCGGCGACACCGGCTCCCCGAATCCCACCTGTCCCGAGGCGAACCGGAGGTCGTACGTCTTCTCGTCGCCGGCGTTCATCGCCCAGCCTTTTTCCTTGCTCACATCGAAGAGGGTGAAGCGGAATTTTCCTTTGTAGTTCCCGCCTGGCTCGATTCGGGCCGTGATCTGAATCGTATTTTTTTGGGGGCCGCCCTTCGGACGCCATTTCCGGGTCGCCTTCTCCAGGCTGGCTTGGACGTTCAGTTGACGGCTGATGTCCCAGGAGACGGCGTTGTGGAGGAAGCGGTTTCGGCCGAGGTTCATGCCATGAGACGATTTATTGTCGTAGTTTCCCTGCATCCGTCCTCCGGAGAGCGACCGCATCCCTGTGTCGTGACCCTCCATATCGACGCCCTGGACGTAGGGCTTGATGTCCTCCGCCACGACCGATCCCGTCCAGCGCCGGGAATTCAGCCCGAGCGCCAGCTCGCCGATGCAGTAGTGGAGCATGGCGATCTTCTGGAAATTTGTCGTGTATTCGCTGACGCGCCCGTTGCGGTCGGTTTGAATGGAACGAATCGCCGTGTCGAAGGCCGCAATCGCGGGCACGGCCGTGTTGATGGCATAGGCGCCGTGGGGCAGGACGTCCTTGAGCGGATCATCGTCGGACAGACGGAAGTAGACGACGGCGTCGTAAAACACGTTGCCCGTTCCCGAGCCCGCTCCGGAATAAATGTCCTCTCTCACCCAGCCGGGCCCGTTGTGGATGAAGGTCCCCGATTCCTTCCCGGACCATGTGGAGCCGGCGTCCTTGAAGCGGACGAACTGGCCGACGAGGTTTCCCTTGCGGTCGCGGACGTCGGTCCGGCCGGTCTCTTCCCATAGGATATTGACGGTCCAGGAGGTGTCGAAGACTCCCGTCAGGCATGGGGCTCCTTCGGCCCAGGTGCGGACACGGATCGTTCCCCGCCAGAGTCGACGGCTGTCGTCGCCGGAAGGGGCGGACGCCGAAAGCAGGATCCAGCCCGCGGCGAAAATGCCCAAGATCCCCAACAAGGCCAAAACCATGAATTTCTTGCGGAGGGCGAAGGAAATCATGAGTCGGCTCCTCTTGATGTACGCGTTTTTCTTTTGATTAACATAGGGGAGAGATAAAGTCAACCGCCGTCCCGCCGTCGTCCCGCCGTCCCATGCAACCAGCGATTGAGACCTGTAGAATTCTTATTTCAAATAGCCTAATATTCTATAATGAGATGCTTTGAACAAATTCTTTAAGTGGGTCAAACGATACGGTTACTCACCGTCCCGGATGACCTTGCCTTCCTTATCCCATTCGATCCTGCTTCCCGAGACCTCCGCGCCGCCGCGGTAGGTGACTTGGGATTTCCTCTCGCCGGTTGTGTAGTAAGTGGTCCAGACTCCCTCTTTCCGGCCCTTGCTGTAGTTGCCGACGGATTTCTCCTCATTCAGCCACTCAGTCCACGGTCCTTCTTCGTTGTCATCGACGTAGCCGCCGGACGACGCGGGCTTGCCGTCGGGACTGGTCATAATCCATTTGCCGGTCTTCTTGCCCTCGCGGTACTGGCCTTCCATGGTCTTTTGGCCGTTTTTATCCCAGTCGTTGGCCGGCCCGTCATAGACGTCGTTCTTGTAGGTGCGCATGGCCTCGGGGCTGCCGTTGTCATACCAGCGCATGGCTTTCCCATCGAGGCGGCCGTCGACGTATGTGGTCTCGCTGCTTTTTTGACCGTTCGAATGCCAGCTCACCCACTGGCGGACGCGTTTATCCTCGTCGTAGTTCCCTTCAAGAGCAAGCTGGCCGCTTTCATGCCACGCTTTATAGTAGCCGTGGTGAATTTCGTCGAGCTGCTCGTTTTCGTAATACTCGTACTCCTCCCTGGGTTTGTTCTTATCTTCGCCATAATAAGCCTTATGAACGAGGATCTTGCGGCCGGAAGCCGGCTTGATATTCGCGACGGCCGAGACCTTGGCCAGCTCTTTCTTCGTAACCGCGTCAAGCAGGCGCAGCCGGACCGTGATTTGGCCGTCCCGGCTGAAACTGTGCTTGATGACCGGCGTCGACGTCACTTGGGGCGAACTCTCGCCGAAGTTCCATTCAAAGAGCGGCTTCTCCGGCATCTCGGAGGGCACAGCTTTAAATTCATATTCCGTGCCCGTTGTGCCTTCGAGTCCGGCGGGGCTAATCTCCAGCGTCACGGCGCCCACGCGGACCTGCAGCCACTGGAAGCCGGCCCATAAATAGCGGTCTCGCCCCTGCGGTTTGGCCTTGACCGAGATGCCATAGATCGCTTTGCCTTCGCTGTTCAGATTGGAGGAGGCATCGATCCACGAAGGCTTGGCGTCCTTGGAGTTCATCGGAAGGCCGATTGCCGAGGCGCTGTCTTTCAGGAGCTCGACGATCTGCCATTGGTAATCCATAGAAGGATCGGCGCTCTCGACCATCATCGTGAACTTGGGAGAATTGATAGGCAGGGCCACGCCCTGGCCGTCGCGGGTTTGAGCCACCAAGTGTTTCGGGCCAAGCGCGTCGTTTTCGCCTTGCTCCTGAAGGTAGATTTCGTATTTGGGCAGAATCGCCGACGGGAATGTGCCGTTCTCCATGATGTCGCCCCACATGCGCTGGATCCAATTCCAATCGATGAACATGTCGTAGCCGACGTGAGTGACCAGCTCGAACTCGATGAAGTTTCCCTCTTTTTCCTCGGCGGCGCTGAGAGCCGAGCGGAATGGCGCAAACTTCTTATCGTTTGGGTCCCACCGGATTTCGCGGGTCGTCCGGACCGTGTTGGGATCATACACCAGAAGCTTGTCTTCGCCGGGCACCACGGCATAGGCGACGACGGCGTGGCCGGCACTGGTCAGGTTTTTATCATCCAAAAAAACCAATTGAGGTTTTCCCGTGGCGAGCATGGTGATCTTGAAATTCCGCCAGTTTTGCAGAGCATCGTAGTATTTGGCCTGATGCTTGGTAAAGGTTTCGTAGATCGGGCTTTTCCACTTGCCGCCTCGGTCCTGGCATTGCGAGACCAAGATATGTCCCCGGACGTCGTCATCGCCGAAGTCGGGCGTACGGAAGGGAAAACCCGTGTTATCGCCCAGAGTGATGAGACCCGCCTTCTCTTTGTTCGCCGGATGGCGATAGTAAAACCACATCGACGCTACGCTCATGCCGAAGCAGTCGCCGGGGACTGTGTTCCCCGCCAGAAAATTGCCGATGGTGCCCCAGTTGGTGAAGGACCAGCCGTGGACTTCCGGCAGAAAGCCGGTGTCGATTTTTTGTTTGTACTCGTCCAGCTCCTTCATGGACATTTTGACGGCCACGATATTGGAGAAGTGACGGGCCAAGAGCGTCACGGTGTTGACCTCTCGGCCCAGGCATGTCACGCTCGACAGCTCCCCGGTTTGCGGGTCGAAGTAGAATGGAGCGACGAACTCGTCTTCCCCTGCGGAGACCGGCAGCGTGACGACCATGGGTTTATCGGCATAGGCGCCGCCGTTGTCGATTTTGATCAGCGGCGTCGCAGGCGTGAATTTCCTGAATACGTCAATATCGGGCACAGGCTCGGAGCTTATTTTGAATTTTTGGGCGTTCGGATAGGCGTCGGCGGGGATTTCGACGCGCAGGCCTTTGAGCGGACTGCCTTCGGTCTTGACTTCAATGACGCCTCCCTCGGCGGCGACGGATCCCTCAAAATCCACGATCAAGGGCTGGGTCTTGGACGCCTGCGGAGCCCCTTCGCCGGACTGTCCTTCCGGCTTGAAGAGACGAGATATTCCCCCCGGCTTGACTGCGATGATAACCGCAATAATTAAGGCGGCCAGTGCCAACAGTCCGACAATCCATCCTGATGCCCGACCGGAGAATCGGATCACCGCCCTTTTTTGATCTCTCGAGTCCTTGTTAATCATGACACCCGTCCTTTCAGAAGATGCTTACCTGAAGAATAACACCTTGAAAAATGTCCAATGTCCACGGCTCAATAATTCGTCCCTCGCCCAATAATCCGCAGCCATCTTAAAAGACCATACCGCAAAGGAATTCCGGATGTCAATATTGCTAAATCTTTATTTTATCCCCGGCTCCTCGAGCACAAAGTCCGCCCCGCCGAACTTCTGCGTCACCCAGAGCACATATATGAAACTTACTATCTCAAAAGGAAAAATAGCTACATTTATAGTCCTCAAATCACTTTCGAATCTTGGCAAGGCGCATCCTTGACGCGCAGACAATCGACCTTGCCCTCAGGTTCGCTGAGAAAGCAGAGTCGTTCCAAACGTCTTTCGAGATACGGGATGACGATAATGGATCGATCCGCTCATCCTTCATTTTGAAAGAGCTTGAAATTGAGTGTGTAATTATGTATATATGTATATATGGACCGCAAGATTATGAAAAGAGTAAACATTATTCTCGAGGCCGACCTTTATGATAAAGCGAGGATTGTGGCTTTCGTAAAACGGAAAAGCCTGTCGGAGATCGTCCGCGGGGCGCTCAGGGAATGGCTGGCCAGCAACGTGGATGCCAAAACGGAGCTTCTTCTGGCCGAGAAAGATGAGCGGAAGCTCTTGAGGATCCTGGAATCCGATACGTTCGTCTCTTCGGAAAAGGCCAAAAAGTCCCTCGGTTTATGAACATCTTCTACAGCAAAAACAGCATCAAATACCTTTCAAAACTCGAGCAAAATATTCGAGCGAGCATCGTAGCCGCAATTGATATATTGCCCGATACGGGCGATATCAAGAAAATGCGCGGTCGATCCATCGAGAACTTGTATCGCTTGCGAGTCGGAAAATTCCGGATTCTCTTCCTTTGGACAAAGGACACGATCAAAATCCTCGATGTCGACACGCGCGGCGACATCTATAAATAATGATTTTGAATTCGGGGACGCGATCCCAAATCCAGAGATTTGGGTCATGTCCCCGAATTTCGGCCGAAAAATAGGAATGAAATGAAGTGAGGAATTCTACTTCTTCGGATAGGGCGGCTGGGGCGCGAACTTAAAGGGGTTCTTCTTGATCTTGTCCAGGATGACTTCGATCGCTTTCTCAAGCTGCGGGTCTTTTCCGGCCATGACCGAAGCCGGATCGTTGTCGACGAGGATATCCGGATCGGCGCCGTGGTTTTCGACGAGCCACTTGCCTTCGCCGCCCCAGAAGGCGTTGTTCGACTGCTCGACATAGCCGTTATCGATGGTCGTCTGGCGGTTCAAGATTCCGACCAGGCCGCCCCACGATACCGTCCCGACGACCGTTCCCAGCTTCCGCGCCTTGAAGTCCTCGACGAACGCCTCGCCGTCCGAGCCATTGTTCTCGTTGGAGATGACGACATACTGGCCGTTGCCGGCCGAGCCGGGATAGCGGAACGGCACCATATTCCTTAGGACATTGAAGGCCGTGAGCTGCCGCTCGAGCTTGTCGATCAGGAAATATTCGGTCCAGCCGCCGGAGTTGCGGCGGACGTCGATGATGACGCCCTCTTTATAGCGGAAGGCGCGCCAGAACTTGTCGAACTCGCCGATCCCGCCGCTGCCCATGGCGTTGATGTGCATATAGCCGACCTTGCCGTTGGTCGCTTTATCGATTTTCTTAATATTGCCCGAGAGCCAGCGGAAATAGCGCAGGCCGGTGTCGCTGCGGACGGGCTCGACGTCATAAGTTTTAGCGCCTTCGGCGGAAGGCTTGCTATTGACCGTGATTTTGATTTTTTTGCCGGACGTTGTCAGGAGCAGCTTGAAATAATCGTCGCCGGCCTTGACCTCTGTTCCGTTGATGGCGATCAGGTAATAGCCTTCTTTAATATCGATGTCCGGCCGGACGAGCGGGCCTTTGAGGTCGAGGTTGATCTCGGTCGGACCGTAAATTTTTTCAAACCTATAGAAACCGGTTTGTTGATCGACAGCGAGGTCTGCTCCGAGGAGTCCGGTGAAAACGGGCGAGGGGGGTGTGGTCATGGGACCCGAATCGCCGCCTCCGATATAGGTGTGCGAGACACAGAGCTCTCCGACCATCTGTGAGAGGAGCCAATTCAACTCGTCGCGCGAGGAAATTTGGGCAAGATAAGCGCGGTACTTTTCGCCCATCGCCTTCCAGTCGCGGCCGTGAAAATTGGCGTCATAAAAGAAATCGCGGTACCAGCGCCAGGCGTCGCTGAAAATCTGGTCCCATTCCTTGTGCGGTTCCACGACATACGTCAACCCCTGGAGATTGAGTTTTTCGCCGAGGGCCTTGGATTGGAAGGCCTTGTCGACACTCGTCGCCAAGATGTCCGATTCTTTGCGGATGATCAGGTGTTCGCCGTTTGTTGAAATGTCGTATTCCCGGATTTTATCGTTCAACACGGCTTCTTTCTTGTCGGCCAGGTCATAAATGTGGAGGTCCCACTTTGTGGCGCCGCGCGGCTGGAAGATTTCCTCGTATTCGTCCTCCGTGAACTGGTCCACGGAGCACCAGATCGCCTTGCCCTTGCCGGCTCTGAGATGGAAATAATTGCCGGCTTTCATCGGCAGGGAATAGGTACGCTTCTGAAGGCCTTCTGTGTCGATGCGCAAAGGCTCCGCTTCGGCTTTTTTATCGGATTTTTCCGGTTTCTCGCCGGGCGCCTCTTCGGCGAACGGCGGCTTTTCGCCGTCCCGGAGCTGGACGACCATGACCTGCTGCGGCGCGGCGATGACGTGGTTATCTTCATAAAAGTCCATATGGATGTCGAAATTCCGGCTGGAGAGATAATACAGATACTTGCCGTTGGCGTCGAAGCAGGGATTCAGGTTGTCGTAGAAGTCGTCCGAGACGGCGCATTTTTTCCCTTGCTCGATGTTATAGATGAAAATCTGGCTGTTGCGGTTATATTGGACGAAGCTGTAGCAGATCCAGCGGCTATCGGGCGACCAATTGTAGTCGCTGATCTCCCAGGTGAATTCGTCGTTTTTCATCTGGTTGGATTCATCGATTTTAATCAGTTTTTTCGCGGCGACATCCAGATAAAAGATGGCGTAATCTTTATTGCCGAACAGAATCTTTTTTCCGTCCGGCGACCAAAGCATATGATAGACGGTCCGGTCGAGGTTTGACGTGAGCTGGGTCCATTCTCCGCCCTCGACCTTTTGTATATAGAGCTGGTAGTCGCCACTCTTGTCCGAGAAAAAAGCAACCCATTTTCCGTCCGAAGAGATTGCCGGATATATTTCCCGGGTCCCGGCCGTGTTCGATAGATTGTTGGCCGGCTCTTTTCCCGTGGGAACGGTGAAAATGTCGCCCCGGGCTTCGAGGACGGCCAGTTTACCGTCGTTGGCAATCTTGATGGAATGGATGTACTCGCGGGGATTAATCGTCCTCGGCCGCAGAGCCCAGCGGTCGGACGGCACCGTGACCGAGATTTTTTTCGATTGATTTGTTTTGACGTCAAGGACATGGATATATCCGTTCTGGACGTAGACGATGCTCTGGCCGTCCATCGAAGGCATCATGACGTCGAAGTCGGCGTAATTTGTGATCTGTTTGATATCTTTCGTGCCGATTTTCTGAGCATAGATGTTGGAGGTTCCGTTCGCCCGGTCCGAGACGAAATACATCATGTCGCCGATCCACATCGGATAGCTGTTTTTGCCGACGTAGTCCGAGACCGGCGTGAATTTTTTGGCCTCGAAATCGTACATCCAGATGTCCTGGTACTGGCCGCCCTTGTAGCGCTTCCAGTAGTACTCTTCATTGCCGCGGCGGCAGTAGAGTATTTTCTTGCCGTCGGGCGAGAAGCTGGCCAGGACGCCGCGGTCGAGGGGAAAGCATTCCGGAGCCGAGCCGTTCCGGCTGACAAAATATAGATTGAAGTCCCGGCCGACCACGTTTTCAAACATCGAGCGGAATATGACCCTCTCGCCGTCCGGCGTCCAGCCGATGACTTGGGCAGCGCCGGGTTGATAGGAAAGCCGCTTAGGTTGACCGCCCTCGGCGGGAATGAGATAAACGGCCTGGCCGCCGTCATAGGTGGCCGTGAAAGCGATCGATTTTCCGTCGGGCGAGAATTTGGCGAAAGATTCCACCCCGGGGAACGTCGTGATCCGGGAGGCCGTCCCTCCCTGGGCGCTCGCGAGCCACAGGTCGCCCTCGTAGGTGAAGACGATTTTATCCTTATGAATGTTGGGGAAACGCATGAACCGGCCTTCCTCGGCGGCGAAGGAAAAGGCCGCGATGAGGAAAAGCAGGATGACGGCGCTTAAGATTTTTTTCATTTCATTCTCTCCTCGAGTGAAATTCAAGTTTAAATTCTTATCACAGATAAGCGAGTGGATCAAACAGGTCTTAAGATGAGCGAATAAGATAGAGCTCGCACTTATTTCTCGAATTCAAGCACCATGAACGTGCCCGGAACAATGTCCGGCCGGGGCCGAGGCTGTTCTTTTGTAGGGGCCGGAGCGGGCCCAAATTCCGCCGTCACCACAAAAACGTGGTGTGTTTTGGGATCGAGTTCCATCGTTCGGGCGCCGCGCGCCGTCGTCACCGTTTCGAGAACGCTGTATTTGTCGGTCGATTCTTGGCGGACCACCGTCAGCGTTCCCTCGCCGTTAGAGGCAAAGACCAGACCGGTCTCTGGATCATAGCGGACCGCGTCGGGGCCGCTGCCGATCGGCACCGTGGCGACGACTTTTCCGTTTTCAAAATCAGAGACGACCATCACTTTGTTGCAGACACTGAACAGGCACTTGTTTTTCAGGTCGATGGCCAGCCCGCTCGGGCCTTCCCCGGGCGCGATCGACCATCTCTTCTTAACCTCAAGTGTCTTGGCGTCGAAGGCGACGACTTCGCTTTTATCTTCGTTATTGACAAAAATCGTGCCCTTGCCGTCCGTGACCGCGAATTCCGGCTTTCCGCCGATGTCGATGGTCCCCACGAGCTTATTCGTGGCCGCGTCGATGGCTGTCGCGTTCGCGGTCCGGCCGTTGAAGGCGAAGACGCGGTCCGAAAAGGCGTCGTACATGATCGCATCGGGGTTTTGCCCAGAGGACGGGATTTCTTCCAAGACCTTGTTGGTTTTGAGATCAAAAACGGAGATGCTGTTGCCGCGTCCGTTGGAGATATATCCTCGTCCTTTTTCGGGAGCGAAGGCCACGCCATGAACCCCCTTTAAGTTGGCGATGGGTTCGCTTTTGACTCCGGTATCGACATTGACAATCTCGACGGCGTTGCCGTGCGTGACGTAAAGGAGGCGCGTCTGGACGTCCAAGGCCATATAGTCCCAACCACCCTCTCCGCCGATTACGATTTTTTTGAGAAGGTGATATCCCGCGGGCTGAGCCTGTTGGGCCGCCGCCAGGCCGAGTCCGGCTAAACCAAGAACCAGAAAACCTGTTAAAAGAATGCTCTTCTTTTTGCTCATAAAGGTATTCTACTCCTCTTATTTCAGCAGACACAAGTCAACGAATTCTAATTTACCCTAAGAAGTATTTTTGGCAGCTTTCCCGGGAAAATTGTCAAAAACACGATCGTGATGTTGAAATCCGTCCGGTATTTCAGCCTGGAAGGAGGGCGTTGATTATTTGACGAGATAGAACCACATCACGGGCAGCCAGAGTTGACTGCCGTAGGGGATTCTCTTGTGGTTGACCAGGATCTCGGTTGTCTCCCAGTCATGGACGATGTTGAAGAGCTCGAAGAGGTCTTCGACATCGTCCGGCGTGTAGATGGCGGAATGGCGGATCCATTCGCCGCTTCCTTCTTCTTTATAGCTGGGATTTCGTTTGGCAAGAGCGACCGCCTTTTTATAATCGGACGACATTTTATAACCGAAGACGATCGTGATCCGGAAGGTTTTGGCATGCGTCCGGGGATAGAGGATATCCTCGAGTTTTTCCTGCATCGCCTGGTCTTGCGCCATGAATTTAGTCTAACATTTTCCAGTATAAATTTCTATTTCCGTACGACAAACCGCAAGCCGGGACCGCGCGCCACGCCGTAATTGTCCACGAAGAGGACGGCCTCGGCGATACAGTTAGTCCGGGCGTATTGATACACCCGCCCCGTCGGCGTATCGGTCCATTGTCCGACGGCCGTGTTAAAGGCCTTGTAGGGAATCCAGCACTTCCATTGCGTCCTCAGCCCCTGCGCCGGCACTGCATACACGGCGGTGCCGCAGGCCGCGTAGCCGTTGATGTCGACATACTGCCGATCGAGGCTTGGGATCTGCCGCCCCTTGACGCCGCCGCCCGTATCGAAGTAGAAATGGATGACGACCCGGTCGATCCGGCCGAAATTCGGCGGAATTTCAAGCGTGCCCTCGAATCTCATGTAATAACCGAGTTCGGGCTTGTCCTGATAAGAAGTATTATGCTGGACGCTGGTGATGGTCAGCGAGGGCTGCCGGACCTGAATTTGTTGTTGCTGCTGTTGTTGTTCGGTAATGACCGGGGGCGCCCCGTTTTGGGCGTCTTTAACGACATAACCTTCATTGACGACGCGCAGGAAGTGTTCATATTCCACCCAGCAGAATCCTCCGTCGGCCCACTGCGATCCCCAGGAGTTCATGAAACGGAAGGCTCGGCGATTGTCGTCATAGCCGACGACGATCATGGCATGGCCGCCGATGGGCGTTCCGATCGAATTCCACGTCTGTCCGGCCGGATGGCGGACGAAAGCTTGGTCGACATTCGCTCCGATCAAAACCGGATACCCCGCGGCAAGATGGGCTTTCACTTCCCTCAAATCCCGGACATTGACCTGTCGCCAATAAGCGATACGGTACCGTCCGGCTTTTTGCTTGGCGGCGGCGCTGGGCTGGGAGGTGATATCCGAAGGCGTCCAGGGCATATCAGTCCATGTCGCCGCCCCCTGTTCTGTAAGAAGGTTGAAGGCGTTTTCGTAATATATGCCGATATTTTGGCCGTTGTTGAGCTGGTTCCAAACAAATGACGGACTGAAGATGCGATTCGGATCGAGCCGGCCGTTTCGGTAGAGGGGAAGCTTTTCCTCGAGCTTTTCCTGATAGCTTTTAAGCGCGTAGGCTACGGTCCAGGCCACGCAGGAGTTCTGATTTCCCTGATGGCCGGGCGGCGGCATATCTTTGGAAAGATCGACGATCGACGGAAGCCCGGTGCCTGAATAGGGCGTATAGGCGAGCGGAACGCCTCTCAACCGTTCGGGCGTCGCCAGTTTGAGTCCCAAGCCGATGTTCTCGTCCTCTGCGGACGGCACCGGCTGGAGCCCGATCAAAATGCCGAGAAGAACCAAACAAAAAGCCCATCTTTTATTATTCATCATGTTTTTCCCGATGACCCGAAATCCTTTTTTATTTTCCTTTAATGAGCTTATATCGCAGGAAAAATATCAAGTCAAGAACCAAGCCTTTCACTCGAATCGGCTGACGATGGCTGCGTTTTGAGGGTTGACGATATCTTTGGCCTCGGGACTGAAGAGATAATCGATCCTGTTTTTATAGAATTCGGCGATTTTGCCCCGGACCATTTTCAGGGTGGAGTTCAGCATCCGGTTCTGTTCGGTGAACGGTTCGCCCAGGACAGCCACGGCCGAAGGGAGCCAGCGCGCCGGGAACATCCCCGCGAATTTTCCGCCTTCCCGGTACTCGTTGATCTCCCGTTCGAGGAGCCTGAGCGCGGCCTCCTGTCCTTCCGGAGTGCGACAGGACAGGTTTTGCCCTTTCATCCGGTTCAGGACGGCCTCTTTGTTGGGGATAAGGAGAGCGACCGTGGAGGGCGACTGATTGTTGTAAAGCATAAACTGCTCGATATAGGGAGAATTATCCGTCACGGCCTCTTCGATGACTTCGGGGCTGTATTTTTCGCCGTCGTTGGCGATGAGCAAGCTTTTCATCCGGCCCAGGACATAAAGAAATCCGTCCTTGTCCAGGTATCCGATGTCGCCGGTGTAGAGCCAGCCGTCCCTGAGCGCTTCTCGCGTGGCTTTATCGTTTTTCCAGTATCCGACCATGACATTCTCGCCGCGGACGACAATTTCGCCCTTTTCGCCCGCGGGCAAAGCCGTTCCTTTTTCATCGCTGATTTTAACATCGAGATCGGGCGCGATGCGGCCCGACGAGCCCAACTTATGGGCGCGGGGAGAATTGGCCGAAATGACGGGGGCGGCCTCGGTCAAGCCGTACCCCTGGAACATGGGGATTCCGATGGCGTAGAAAAAGCGCTGAAGTTCGATGTCGAGAAGCGCTCCGCCGCCGACGAAAAACTCGAGACGGCCGCCAAAATTTTCGCGGATTTTTTTGAAGATCAGGGTGTCGTAAAACTTCAGGAGCGGACCTTTGAATTTTTTCAATTTCTTGCCGCGGTTCCAACCTTCGGCGTTATAAGCGTAGGCAAGCTTAAGCGCTTTTTGGAACAGGGCTTCGACTTTGGGCCCTTTTTCCCGGATTCCCTTTTCGATGTTCCTGCGGAAATTTTTGGCCAGGGCCGGAACGCTCAACAGGATGTGCGGCCGCGTCTCCTTGATATTCTTGGGGATGTTTTTGAGCGTTTCGAGCGCATTTTTTCCGGCTCGGACCGAGGCCATGCTCGCCCCCAATTTCATCAGGGTGTAAACGCCGCAGGTGTGGGCGAAGGCGTGGTCCCAGGGAAGAATAAGCAGGGAGCACCAATCCTCGCGGCCGGGAACCAGCGCCATGGATTGATCGACGTTGGCCGTGTAATTGCGGTGCGTGAGAATGATTCCCTTGGGATCGGCCGTGGTCCCGGACGTGTAGCAGATATTGGCGTAGTCATCTTCGCGGACGGACTGCCAGCGGGCCTCGAAGGCCGGCCGGCTGTCGGTTAAAAATTCCTGGCCCATCTTGAGAACCGTGGCGGCGGAAATTTCGTCGGGCTCATAGCACGTCAAGGGATCGAGGACGATCGTTTTTTCGAGCTCGGGCAAATCGTTTTTGATCTGCCGGATTTTGCCGACCTGGCTCTGCGATACGACGGCCATCCGGCAGCCGGAGTGGGCCAGCCGAAATTTCAGGTCCGTTAGCTCGTCGATCTTGATCGATATCGGCACATTCACGGCGCCCGTGAAAAGAATTCCGAGCTCGCTCATCACCCAGTCGTTCCGGCCTTCGGCGATGAGGGCGATCCGGTCGCCCTTGTTAACGCTCAGGCTGAGAAGCCCCGCGGCGAATTTATAGACGAGCGCCTGCATTTGACAATAGGTTGTTGCTTCGTAGGTCTCGGTCCTTTTTTCCCACATCAGGATATTGTTCGGAAAACGCTTGACGCTGTCTTCAAAAAGCTGAGGCAAAGTCCTTTGCGCGGTCATGGATGGGGATATTTTATTTTGTGCTCAACAGGTGTTTAGTCAGGAATTTCTCCATGGCCTCGTAAAAATCGAAACGATTTTCCTCGTTGCGGAAACCGTGTCCTTCATTGTCCTTCACCATGTACTCCACGGGAACGCCGCGCTTCTTAAGGGCTTCCACAATCTGATTCGACTCGTTGATGTTAACCCGGGGATCGTTGGCGCCCTGGGCCACAAAGAGCGGCACTTTGATTTTATCCACATGGAACACAGGTGAGGCGGACTCTAGGAGTTCTTTATCTTTCTCCGGATTGCCTACCATTTCGTACACCATTTCGAGTAAGGGCTTCCAATAGGGCGGTATCGTTTTCATGAAGGTGAACAGGTTGGAAACACCCACATAATCCACGGCGCAGGCGTACAGGTCCGGAGTGAAAGTCACACCGGCCAGGGTGGCGTATCCGCCGTAACTCCCCCCGTAGATGGCCACGCGCTTGGGATCGGCGATGCCTTGCTTGATTAGCCAAAGCACTCCGTCGGTGATGTCATCCTGCATCTTTTTGCCCCACTGTTTGAAGGAGGCTTCCCAGAACTTGCGGCCATAACCGGTCGATCCGCGGAAGTTCATCTGCAGGACCGCGAAGCCGCGGTTGGCCAGGAATTGTACTTCGGGGTTGAATCTCCAGCTATCTCGAGCCCATGGCCCCCCATGCGGGTTGACCACCACCGGCAAATTTTTCGGCGCTGCTCCGTCGGGCAGGGTCAAATAACCGTTGATGGTCAGGCCATCACGGGACGGATAAGTGATGGGCTTCATCTCGCACATCTCTTCTTCCTTAAGCCAGGGGCTAATATCGGCCAGCTTGGTGAGCTTGTCGCTAGCAGCCTCATACAGATAATAAGTCCCCAACGAACGGTCACTAAAGCGCCGGACAATGAAAATGTCTTCGTTTTTATTCGGGCTGGTAATGCTGATCTCGTCCTTGGGCAAATGTTTTCGGACCTTTTTGAAGAGTTCTTCAGTCTGGGGATCAAGGAACTTCCGCTCGGTCTTCCAGGTGATGTAGGTGATGACTGTCAATACCTTTCGTTTATGGGAATAATCCAAACCGCTGACATCAACGTCGGGGTTTTGATAAATTACCTCCAGCTCTTTGGCATTGGCGATGTCGTATTTGATGACGGCGCTTTTATCTCGACCGATATTGGAAGCGGCATAGATAAACTTATTATCGAAGGTGAAAAACAGGGGAGAGAGGGTCTCGCGGAAATTCGTGGTGATGACGGGTTTAAAGGGTGCGTCTTCAGAGTCCCGGTAGAGTAGGGTGGTATTGACCCCGTCGGAAGTTGTGGCCGCGCGGATTTTGCCATCGTGATCCGTGACCCACTCGACAATGTTGCCTGGGTTTTCGGCGGCCATTTTCATCTCACCGCTCTCGACGTTCAGCCGGTACGCATCAAAAACCTGCGGGTTGCGTTTGTTCAGCCCGATGAGCATTTCTTTCTCGTTGTCTTCCAGGCTATCGATGATTTGAGCCCGGACCTTTTCAAAAGGGGTCAAGTCCTTGAGGTTTTTCCCGTCGCGGTCCACCGCGACGACATGGAAGTTCTCATCGCCCTTGAAATCTTTCAAATAGACGATGCGGTTGTCGCTTTTCCAGAAAAAACCGGAAATATCGCGGGCCGTCTCACTCGTAACTCGGATCGCTTCAGTTGATCCGAGCTTCTGGACGAACACGTTTAGGCGGTTGCTATACGGCTGGACAAAAGCAATGAACTCCCCGCCGGGTGAGACCTGGAAGGCGGCTTTTTCCGGGTTGCGGAAAAATTCTCGCACCGGGATGATTTTAGCCGCCCATAAGACATTGGCGGCTAAGGCAATGATCAAGACGGAAACCAGGCAAAAGCGTTTCATGATACCTCCTTTGATGTGAAAATTTGCATATTTCTAATGTTGATCAATCAGAGCCTTAAGCTAGATTAAAATCAAATATAAATATATGAAAACGACCTCATTTTCTATGCGAAAAATCATATCTCCTGCCGGCTATCGTAGTCAAGGACGAAAAAACGCCGAAAAGGAAGGAGGCCTTTCTTTATTTGTATTCTGAAGCGACTTTCTGCATGAAGTCGACGACTTTCTTTTCCAGCTCGCCGCGGTGTTTGGGAGTCTGCTTGGCTCGAAAATCGTCATATTCTTTTATGGTCACGCCAAATTTATCGTAAAGGGCGTCAACTTCTTTTTGGGCCTGGTCCAAATTTTCTTTATATTTGTCCTGAATGAGCGCGGAGCGAGCCGTGATCTCGATGTAGAGATCATCATTCATTCTGCTGACCGGCGCGGCCGGCTTGGCTGCGGCTTCCGCCGCGGCCTGCTCGGCGGCCTGCTGTTCAGCTTCAAGTTGAGCCACTTCGTCGGACCGGGCCGCCGTCTCACCGGATTTTTTGCATCCTGGAGAGGCAAACAGTAAAAGACAAGCGAGGCACATTATAAAGCTAATTCCGATTATTTTTTTCACGATTTTTTGCTTCCCTCTTCTTTCGTTCTATCAATACCCGGCCCGCTCTTTTTTGTCAAGCCGAAATGAGAAATTGGAGGCATCTCCAAAAAAAAGTATGCTCGTGCCGAATTCTTTACTTCCGCGAATGTTTCCAGTATAAATTTATTGATTATTCCTGAACAAGGGAGGACTCATGAGAAATAATCCAAGCCGGAGAGATTTTTTGAAGGCCGGGGCGCTGGCGGGATTGGGCACGGTTTTAGGAAGGATGACCTTGGCATCTCCCGCAGCCGCGTTCGGCAAAGGCGGGGCTCGGACACAGTTTAAAGTCGCTCCCATCGATCCTGTTCGCGTCGGCTTTGTCGGCGTCGGCGGCATGGGATCAGCCCATGTCCAAAATTACTTGAACATTGAAGGCCTCCAGATCAAAGCTATCTGTGATATCGTCCCGGAGAAGGTCGAGCGCGCCCAGAAGTGGGTCGAGGCCGCGGGCCAGCCCAGGCCCAAGGGATATTCGAACGGCCCCTGGGATTTCAAGCGCCTGTGCGAAACCGAAGAGCTGGACCTGGTCATGACCGCTACGCCGTGGGAGTGGCACGTGCCCGTCTGCGTCGCGGCCATGGAGAACGGCAAGCATGCTGCGACCGAAGTGCCGGCGGCGATGACTCTCGACGATTGCTGGAAACTCGTCGAGACAGCGGAGAAGACGGGCAAGCACTGCCAGATGATGGAAAACTGCTGTTACGATCGGATCGAGCTCATGACCCTGAACCTCGTCCGCCAGGGCGTGCTCGGCGAGATTCTTCATGCCGAGGCCGGCTACCTCCATGACCTCCGCGAAGTCAAATTCTCGAGCGAGGGCGAAGGCCTGTGGCGGCGGGCTTGGTCGCAGAAGCTCAACGGCAACCTTTATCCGACCCATGGTCTCGGGCCGGTGGCCCAGTGCCTGAACATCAACCGCGGCGATGCTTTCGATTTTCTCGTCTCCATGAGTTCCCCGACGCGCGGACTGCACGACTATGCCGTGGAGAAATTCGGGTCCGATTCGCCGCAGGCCAAGGAACGCTACGTCCTGGGCGATGTCAACACCAGTCTGCTCAGGACCAAGCTCGGCAAAACGATCATTCTCATCCACGACACAAACCTGCCCCGGCCGTACACGCGGATTAATTTAGTGCAAGGTACCAAGGGCATTGCTCATAAATGGCCGGACAGGATTTATATCGAAGGCCGGGCGGCCAAGCCGCACCAATGGGACGATTTCGAGAAATTCGCTGATGACTTTGAACATCCGCTTTGGAAAGCGATTGCGTCGAGAGGAGAGGGCCGCGGCCACGGCGGCATGGATTATATCGAGGACTACAGGCTCATCAGGTCGCTCCGCAAGGGCGAGCTGCTCGATCAGGATGTCTACGACGCGGCGGCCTGGAGCGCGGTCGTCGGCCTGAGCTCAAAATCCGTGGCCAAACGAGGCAAGCCGATGGATTTTCCGGACTTCACCCGAGGTCAATGGAAGACCAACCCGCCGCTGGGCATCATTACAGCCTGATTTAAGACAAATCGGCCTCTTCTGCCGTCATTATTAAATTAGTGAGATTCTTATGTCCTCGAGTTCTATAAAAAATTGGCCCAAATTCGAGCGTCCTCGAGAGCTTTTGCTCGAAAAGGGACGGGATTCCGTATCGGATGCCGGCCTCGTGGCCATCCTGCTCAGATCAGGCATAAAAGGTAAGGACGCAGTGTCCTTAGGTCGTGATATTATTAATCATTTCGGAGGCTTGAGAGGATTGTTCGGCGCCAGCAAAGCCGATCTCGAAAAAATTAAGGGCCTGGGTTCCTCTTTGTTCATAATCATCCTTCCGGGAAAAAAGAGCCAAGTCAATTTGATATAGAGGTCACTAAAAAGCTGTCTGCTGCTTGTAAGGCAGTGGAAATTGAGCCCCTAGATCATATAATTATCACTCCAGAAGGTCTCTTCAGTTTCAAAAATAAATCAATTTTATAAACTTAATATTCATACATATATATGTTTATCTATAATATAATATCAGATAAACTATAATTTAAACTATATCTTGACATTTATTAATATTGACGCTATAGTATGGTTCATTGTTGTTTAGGGAGCTGATTATGGAAAAAGTCAATTTGGACATTCTACAATCCCACCTCTGGAAGTCGGCCGATATTTTAAGAGGCCACATCGATGCCGCGGACTATAAAAATTACATATTTGGCCTGCTTTTCTTGAAGCGAATTTCTGATGTCTTTGATGAAGAAGCAGAAAAAATTATGAAGGAAACAGGCGACAAGAACGCTGCCTACTCCGACCGCGATTATCACGCTTTTTTCGTTCCTGCCAAAGCCAGATGGAATCACCTGAAGTCTCTAACTCAAAATCTGGGCGAAGCCCTGAATAAAGCGAATGATGCCCTTGAAGAAGAAAATCCTGAGAGCTTGGAAGGCGTTCTTTCTTCCGTGGACTTCAACGACAAGGACCGCCTGCCGGATCATATCCTTTCGGAGCTTATCCTCCATTTTTCGAAAATCAGGCTCAGAAACGAGGATTTGGAAAAACCGGACATTTTAGGCGACGCATACGAATATCTCATCGCCCAGTTCGCTTCGAGCGCCGGCAAAAAGGGGGGCGAATTTTATACGCCGAAAGAAGTCGTTGAATTACTCGTAGATATTCTGGATCCGAACGAAGGCATGAGGATCTGCGATCCCGCCTGCGGTTCGGGCGGCATGCTGATTCAATCCGTTCATCATCTGCGCGAGAAAAAGCAAAATCCTAAGAACATTTCGCTCTATGGCCAGGAAATAAACGTCGGGACATGGGCCATATGCAAAATGAACTTGCTCCTTCACGGCCTCCAAAGCGCCCAGATAAAACGCTGCGATACTTTGAGAGATCCACAATTGCTCGATAAAGGCCGGCTCATGCCGTTCGATATAGTCATCGCCAACCCTCCGTTTTCGTTGAAAAATTGGGGATATGATCGGGCGCAGAACGATCCTTTTAAAAGATTTCACTTCGGTGTTCCGCCCAAAGGCTATGCGGATTATGCCTTTGTCCAGCATATGATTTCAATCATGAATCCGACAGGAAAGGCGGGTATTGTCCTGCCGCACGGCGCCCTATTTCGCGGAGGGGCCGAAGGAAAAATACGAAGAGGGATCGTTGAGGAAGACCTTCTCGATGCGGTTATCGGCCTGCCGTCGAAATTGTTCTACGGCACCAGCATCCCCGCCTGTTTGTTTATTTTAAATAAAAATAAGTCCAAGGTAAGACGGGGAAAGGTATTTTTCCTGAACGGCGCGAATGATTATCTCGAAGGGAAAAAGCAAAATAAATTAAGGAAAGAGGACATCAACAAAATATCTTCAGCTTTCAAAGAGTTTTCTCCTAAGCAAAAATATTGCCGGCCCGTTCCCCTCCACGAAATTCAAGAAAACGAATACAACCTGAATATTTCCCGGTACATCGACAGCTCGGAAGAAGAGGAGAAGATCGACATTCAACAGACCCTTGATGAGCTGAAAAAGCTTAAGGAAGAATACAGGGAAGTTGAAGAAAAGGTCTTCAATTATTTAAGGGAATTGAATTTCAAGGTTTAGCCATGTTCAGCGGAAAGGAAGAAACCGAAAAGATATTTTATGCCCTCGCGGAACAATTGAAGGTCATCGGCTCTTCTCCGATCGAAATGGTCGTTTGCGGAGGCGCGGCTCTTAATGTTTTGGGATTTGTCCGGCGCACGACAAAGGATGTCGATGTGATTGCTTTTGTCGAGAAATTGAAAAACGGTTCTTCCCGCTTAGTCAAGGCGAGCCCCCTAATTCCCGCTCTTGTCGAAGCCGCAAAAAGAGTCCAGAAGGATTTTAGCCTTCCTGAAAACTGGATCAATGCCGGTCCTGCCTCGGTCATGGATTTCGGATTGCCGCATGGATTGATGGACAGAGTCGAAACCCGATCCTATGGGAAAGCTCTTACAATTCACTTTTTAGGCCGGTATGACCAAATTCATTTTAAGCTTCAGGCCGCCGCGGACCAATCAGGTGGAAGACATCTTGATGATCTCATGGCCTTAAAACCCGGCGCTCAAGAAATTAAAGAAGCCGCCCGATGGAGCATGACCCACGATCCGTCGGAAGGATATAGGGCGCTTCTTAAAAATATTCTCAAAACTATAGGTTTTAGCGATGTCGCCGATAAGCTTTAGAGATTTTTATCTGGAAAACATCCTTGATTTTCTCTGGAGGGAGTGGTCTGCAGTGGGCGTCGCGGGGAGTTCCAGGACCGAAGATATTTGGACGATCGATCCCGAGGCGCTTATCATATTCTCTTTGCAAAAGGCGCGTTATGAGCCGCGGCTTTTTGATGAAATCCTCGATTGGCTTGCCGTCAATGGGAAATGGATTGATATCCAACGCCTCCGGGGAATTATGAAATTAAAAGATGAAAGCACGCGGCGATTGCTCGGTGCTGTCTCGGCTTTTTTATGCGATCAACAGGGCGTGTTTAGAAGAAAATGGCGCACCCTTTCTATTATTTATAATTCCATAGAGGAGTCGCCAAAGGAAGATACTCTTTTCATATCTAAATCGGATAGCGCGTGGATGAAACCGAAAGAAGCGCATCCGGTTTTTCAAGAATATGGATTTCTTAGAGAAAAAATATTACTCCGGAGAATGACAAAGCCCGTTCCGATAACATTGAAAAGCAATATTCGGTTTTTGTTGAGAAGTCTTTTTGGCATAGGTTCTCGCGCTGAATGTATGCTTTATTTATTGACTCATGAAGCCGGACATCCTTCGGAAATAGCAAAAGCCGTCGGCATTTCCGTAATGGCGATTAGAGATGCGCTTTTTGAGCTTGCTGGATCAGGCTTAATCTTGACGAGGCAAAAAGGGAAGAGGAGAATAGAATATTGGCTATCCCAAAAAAGATGGTGGGAATTTCTATCGGGATCCAATTTCAATGACATCAAAATGCCGGTCTGGTTGGATTGGATTTCTCTATTTTCCGCTTTGGATGCTGTCTGGAATGTCTTGAAAGAAGTAGAGATGACGGATTCAAGATATTTAAGAAGCTCGATACTCCGAGAAGCGATGGAAACGATTAGCGGCGATTTTTCAAAAAGCGGACTCGATCTGCCAGGGATTCCGAATCAGAATGTTCCGCCGGAAAGATATGAAGAAGAATTCCAAATCTTCATAACAACAGTCTTAGGGGCTCGCAGTGGACCAAATCAATAGCCTAAGAACGGAAGAAAAATTTAAAAAGACTGAAATCGGTTTAATCCCACTCGATTGGGATGTTGTTTCTGTTAAAGATATTTTAAAAGACGCTCCAAATGCCATGAGGATAGGCCCTTTTGGAAGTCAATTAAAAAAGGAATATTTTGTACAAATGGGTCATAAAGTTTATGGGCGAGAGAATGTTTTTAATAATGATTTTAAGATTGGAAATCGAAGGATTTCTCCGGATAGATATAAGCTGCTCCGAGCGTATGAGATTAAACCAGGAGATGTCGTTATTGCAATGATGGGGACGGTTGGAAAATGTGCTATTGTTCCAGATGATATAGAGCCTGGGATTATGGATTCTCATCTTTTACGTCTCCAAATCGATGAAAATCAATATTCGAAAGAACTGTTAGTTCAATTGATATCTGATTCAAATTTAATAAAAAAACAGATAAAAACATTATCTGTCGGCGGCATTTTGGAGGGTTTAAGTTCGAAAATAGTTAAACAATTACTTATTCCGAAACCTCCTTTTCATGAACAAAAAAAATTTGTTGAAATATTGACAATTCTAGATAACGTCATTGAAATAAAACAACTCGATATTGAAAGTACAAAAAAGTTAAAAAATTGTTTATTGCAAGAATTTATAGCTGGTAGAGTCCGGACCCATAGGAAAGAATAAAAAATGAAATTTTGTTATAAAGATGGAAGTAGCCATGGAAATGAACCAATATTTGTAATCGTTGGGGTTGTCGTCAAGCTTACTTTAAGTTGCTCTTTCCCTTGGGCACGCCGACGCGACTCGACGCTCCCGGAAACCGCGTCTTGGTATATTCGGCGGCGCTTTCCGGACTAAGTTTTACGCTTCCGGGCCCGCTCCGGACGTAAAAATCACCATCCGGACTCTCTTCGATTCCCTTCCATTTCAGAAATACGGATTCCGGGCTGCGCTGACAGCTAACGACGCAGGCGGTCTTGCCTTGGACGATCTGGGTTTTCGGATCGATGCATGTACTTGCCCGATCTCCCAGTCCGTTCCGGACGACTTGAGCGAGGTGCCGCATGAACTCGTCGTCATTTTCGAACTGGTCCTGCTCGATCCCCGTGACCGCGCCGTTATCCGCCACTCCGATCAGGAGATCCCCGCCAGCCGTGTTGAGGAACGCGGCGATGGTTTTGAGAGCGGCGTGGGTGATCGCCTTGTCGTCTTTCCGATTCTCGCGGACATTCCAGCGCAGGGTCGCTTTAAACTCCAGCGTCTTCGATTCGCCGCGCTTGATCAGCTCTTCGGCCTGGCGGTGAGCCCGCAAGTAATGATCGAACAGGAAGTCCCTGAGCGCGTCTCCGAAGGTCCGGTCGTCGGTGATCCGTTTATAGAGCTCGAAATTCGAGTCGACGATCTCCTGGATGACGTCCTCGACTTTATGGTCGAACGTCAGGCGGACGTTCTCGCGGGTGTTGACCCGAGCGCTGGCGTCGAGCGCCGCATCGTCGTCGAGCTTTTCCAGGATTTGTCCGAGCGTCACCCGGTGCTCCGGCCCGAGATTCAGCCCGAAGCGCTCGTTCAGTTCGGCGATGATCCAGGAGAGCGGCTCGAGCTGCTCAGGAGCCTCTCCATAATGGTCCTTCGTCGCAATAGGCTCGAGCTGACCGCTCTTCCGCTCAAGTGCGATCCGACCGCTTCCGGTCTGCTGGATGCGGTAGGATTCCATGTCGATATTCTGCTGAACCTCACGGGGCAGTTCGTCCGGGTCGGCGGGAATCAACCGCCTCAAATGGCGCGCGAATACATATAGTTTCTCCAGGTCCGCATCGGTAAAGGTCAGCACCTGGGCGAGAAAGGCATAGAGTCGCACATAATCAGTGATCTGGCCGCGGAAATCATGTTGTTCTTCTTGCGAGATCTCGGCGAATCTCGTCGTCACCGGAGCGAGAATTGCGTAAATTTTGTCCTGCGTGGCCTTCTTGTCGAAATAGACTTTTGCGAATTGATTGACGTCCGCCGCCGTGAAGACCGGGAAATCGAAGAGCCTGCTTTGAATCTCATAAAGAAGGTTCGGGTCGGTCGCTTCCGACAACAGCGTGGTCTCGTAATAGGGCTCGAACGCCGCCTGGATCTCATCGGCCTCGTTAGCGAAATCGAGGACCAGGGTCCCGTTCTTCTCCGGATAAATGCGGTTCAGCCGGGATAGAGTCTGCACGGCATTCACCCCGCCGAGCTTCTTATCCACATACATCGTGTGCAAAAGAGGTTGATCGAAACCCGTCTGAAACTTATTTGCGCAGATGAGGAAACGATACTCGGGCTTCGCAAATTCTTTAGCGGTCTGCCGCTCTCCGATCGTCCTTTCCTTGCCGAATGAATTCATCCCCGATTCGGTGTAAGCCTGGCCTCCATCCGTAACCGTTCCCGAGAAAGCGACCAGAGCCTTGAACGGCGACTTCTTTTCTTCGAGTAACCTATCTACGGCCAGCTTGTAGCGCACGGCATGCAGCCGCGATCGGGTCACGATCATCGCCTTTGCTTTTCCATCTATCTCGTTCTTGACTTGGGCGTCGAAGTGCTCGACCATGATTCGCACCTTTTCGCCGATGGCGTGCGGATGAAGCTCGACGAACGACTTGAGGAGGTATTCCGCTTTTGTCTTGTCGTAGCGGGGATCGTCCTCGATCTTCTTGAGGAGCCGCCAGTAAGCCTTGTAGGTCGTGTAATTTCTAAGGACATCGAGGATGAATCCTTCCTCGATCGCCTGGCGCATGGTGTAAAGATGGAACGGCTCGAACTTCCCGTCCGCGCGCTTCGTCCCGAATAGCTCCAGCGTCTTGGCCTTGGGCGTCGCCGTGAAAGCGAACATCGAGAGGTTCGGGAGCCGGCCGCGCTTCTCCATCTCGGCCAGGATCGTGTTTTCGAGCTCTTCCTCGGGTGTAGCCGCCTCGGCTTCCTCCCGCTCGGCCTCTTCGAGACTTCCGGCGGCCAAGGCCGACTTGAGGCTCTTCGAGCTCTCTCCCGACTGTGAGGAATGCGCTTCGTCCACGATGACGGCGAAGCGATGCCCCGGCAGCTCGCCGATATCTTTCACGATCACCGGGAATTTCTGCAAGGTTGTCACAATGATCGTCTTTCCCGACTCGAGCGCCTCTTTGAGCTGGCGCGAGGTCGTGTCGATATTTTCCACGACGCCCAGCGTCTGCTCGAACTGACGCATGGTCGTCTGGAGCTGGCGGTCGAGGATGCGCCGGTCGGTGACGACGACGATCGAATCGAAAACCCGCTTATCGGCGTCGTCGTGAAGCGTCGCCAGCCGGTGGGCGAGCCAGGCGATGGTAAAGCTCTTGCCGCTTCCCGCCGAATGTTGAATGAGATAGCGCTGGCCCGCGCGGTTCCGGCGGGCGTGGGCGACGAGGCGGCGGACGGCGTCGAGCTGCTGATAGCGAGGAAAGACGAGGGTCCGCTTTCCGGTCTTCCGGCCTCTCTCGTCCTCTTCCTCGACCTCATGGATGAACTGACGGACAAGGTCGAGGACGCTGTCGCGAACCCATATCTTCTCCCAGAGGTAGGCCGTGGCGTAACCTTTTTGCGTCGGTGGAACAGGCGGATTTCCCGCACCGCCGAACTTCCCCTGGTTGAAGGGCAAAAACTGCGTCTTCGCTCCGGCGAGTTGGGTTGTCACATAGACGAGATCCGGGTCTACGGCGAAATAGGCGAGACAGCGGCCGTACGCGAAGAGCGGCTCACGCGGATCGCGGGCCGTCTTGTATTGCCTGATGGCGTCCTCGACCGTCTGCCCCGTGAGCGGATTCTTGAGCTCGGCGGTGAAAATCGGAATGCCGTTCAGGAAGAGGACCATGTCGAGGCTCTGAGCGCTTTTTTCGCTGTAGCGAAGCTGGCGGACCACGGAGAAGAGGCTCGCCGCGTGCAGCCGCCGGAGCGCTTCGTTGAGCCCACTCGAAGGCCGGAAGTAAGCTAACTGGAATTTGCAGCCCGAGTCTTTGAGGCCGTTACGAAGGACGTCGAGCGTCCCGCGCCGCTCGATTTCCCGGGAGAGGCGCTTGAGGAATTGTTCCTTCACGGTGGCGCCGTAATGCTGTTTGAGCCTTTCCCATTCCTTGGGCTGTGTCGCGAGGATAAAGTCGATGACGTCGCGAGGGAGGAGGCAAAGCGACGAGTCATATTCTTCAGGCGGACGCTTGCGATAACCTCCCGGCGCGGACTCGCCGTAAGGCGCCGCTTCTTCGCGGACGCCACGAGTATCCCCGGCGCAGGCGTCCGGCCCATACCTGAGCAGCCCGCACTCGATCGTTTTCTCGAAGCTTCGTTCAGAGACTTCCATCGCTTCCCTCCTTTTTCCTCCACGGCCCTCCGGCGGGCCATACAAAATCAAAGGATTGCCTTTCATCGAGCGCGATAAGCGGAGGCATAATAAATTCACGGATCGAATCCACAGTCTCTTCAAGAGTCAGCGGTTCAGCGTTATCTCCAAGCCGCTTGATAAAAACTCCCCACTGTGCCCGTTTCATGGGATCTTCGGAAAATTCCATCGTCAAACCAATAGGAACAGAATTTGGAATCGGAATCTGCCGTTTATTAAAGATCGCCAGAATCGATGCCTGAAGAATAGTTCCTTGAAAAGTTAGATTTCGTGCAAGAACTCGGATGTCGAAATAATCTTTCATCCGGCTGTTCGCTCTGCCCAAAGCCACCATGGCATGGAATTTCTCTCCTATCGTGCTATATGGGGTAAAGGCGAGGAGTCGAGGAGGAGCAAAATCCAAAAGAGAGGGGAGCTCGATCCAAACCGGATCCGGCGTGACCGCGTCTTTCTGACCAACGTCCATTTGCAAAAAAATACGAGCATTTCCCAGGCTAGCTCTAAAAAGAAATCGAATTCCTTGAAAGTCCGTTCCTTTTTCGATGGGCTCAGTCCGGATGGTATCAGCATGAAAGGTCAGACCGTCATTGACGGAAACCGCCATGCTTTCCCGGATAATCGACAAGAGGTCAGGGACAGAAATATCCAGGGGGCTCGTCATATCGATGTCGATCGTCGGGCGGGCCGAAGGAATTCCCCAGACTCTCAGAAGAAGCGCTCCTTTCAAGTAGAGGGCGTTCCGGTGAGGGGTTTGCGACAGGCGATAGAGAAAGCGTTCCATGGCATAATATTGCAGCAATTCGTTGAAAGGACGCCGTATCTTTTTTGCCGCGTCCAAGAGCCGTTGATGGACGGAATGCGCCATGTTCACGGGATTGCGGACGCTCATTGAATCGACTCAAGATAAGGGAGCATCACACGATTCATCCGAAGAAGTCTGGCGTACTCCTGAATTTCCGAGATCGTACAGACGTGCCGCCGTTGACTGAGCCGCAGGGCTTCGACGGCGATATCGATTCCGATACGATGGCGAAACCTGAAACAGTCCACAACGGTTCGGGCCGGAGCATAGATCCGGATCGGAATCCCATCGAGGTCATGCGTTTCTATCCCCGTCTGATAAATGTCGCGGGAAAACATGAAGATTCTCAGCGGCGGAAAATCCAGACGCGGCATCTTCGTCCCTCTGGGAAGTGCGATATCGACCGTATGCGCGACTTGAGTCGTTATCCCATGAAAAGAAAGAGAAGAGATAAGGCAGATGACCGCCGCCGGCACACGCTTTGCCACCACGGCAAGGTCCGGATTCCCGAGGTCAGGCAGGTCGGCCAGGCGATGAAGCCCGCGACTCAGAGAAATGATGCGGCCTTCGCTTCGCAGCGAATAAAGCGTTCTCGGGTGTATGCCTTCAGCGATGGCTTGGGATGAACGCAGAATTCCGCCGTGTTTTTGGAATATTCTTTCCGCGTCTTCCTTCCCTGTCGGGTACTTCATGATGGATAATAATACCATCACTTATACATATATGTCAACCTTTTTATCCAACAACCTGGATTATTCCAAAGAAATTTTAATTAGCTCCAAGCTTATTAAAGGATAACGGCTTATCCTTTATTAACGATCCTGGATAAAAATGCCATCACTTGCGCCTAAATGTATACATTTTTATCCGGTTCGAACAGGAATGCCTTCCCGCTTATACTTGCGCGGCCACCCGGCTCCCGTCCAAGGCAGATTGACTTCTGACATTTAGACTTCGATCCCTTTCTTGAGCATATCCAGGTATTCATTATAGGCATACAGCCTATTTCTCTTCCGTCCGGTGACTTCTTTGACGATTCCGAGTTATTACCCTTTCAAATGGGAATACTATCCGCAATATTACTTGCATTTGGTAAATTTATCGGGTTCTGTATCACCGGGACACAGTTCATAGTAAGCATTCTTTCAGGAAAATCGGACTCATTTAATTCCTTGATGAGAAGCTTAAAAACCGCTTTTTTGCCTTCTATGCCGATGATTATATATTGTCTTTTATAAGAGGCAATAATAGAGCCATAATTGTCTTATATGGAAGACAAGTAGATCGATTCCTTTGCGTTAAATGAGAATACCGTTCCTGGCCAGCCTTCGGACAAGTTCCAGATAGATAGCCCCGCTTAATAAAGAGCCTTTAATAAGCAAATTTCTTATTAAAGGATAACGGCTTATCCTTTATTAACGATCCTGGATAAAAATGCCATCACTTGCGCCTAAATGTATACATTTTTATCCGG
>Ga0315282_10001824_pt1 | contig 39805 bp, 38 predicted proteins | sample YL17G07_20_MG_FD_203693 | JGI IMG/M metagenome (GOLD analysis project Ga0315282, IMG submission 203693) | Sediment microbial communities from Yellowstone Lake, YNP, Wyoming, USA - YL17G07_20 | ecosystem: Environmental > Aquatic > Freshwater > Lake > Sediment | place: USA: Wyoming | collected...
CCGGTCGTCGCGAAGCGCGTGGATGGCCTCGGTCATGTCGGCCAGGAAGGTCATGTCCTCGGCGTTATCGCCTCAAATCTTGCAGGCCGCCTTCACCGCGAAATACAAGCTCGAAGCAACATTATTCTTCTTCTGCGGATCGGCGGTGAGGAGGAACTATTGAGGCTTGCGTATGTAATGCAACAAAGGCGTCGCGTCTGGCCCCCTCACCTTGATCCTCTCCCCCGTCCTGGGGGAGAGGGGAGGGTGAGGGGGGCCGGCCGATGGCATGTGTTCCATTACCTTTGCAATGTTCAATAAGTAGTAGCGGCGGAACTTCGACATCGCGGCCTCCTTTTATTTGGCTCTACCAGTAAGGCTCCCGAGCCTCCGTGTCAAGGAAAGTGTACGGGGGCAAGTTGCAGTCTTGTTCGGCCCCATCCGTGAGTGTTCGCGCGGGGGTTGCGTCCCGGGTTATTCACTGGTGTTTTTTGCAACCTCGGCCCCGTTAAGTTTCCGTCATTTCTGGTCCGGCCAAGGACATTTCGCTTGACAAAATGGGCCTTAATCCATATCTTAACGCGGTTCGGGCGGCCATTTTCTAACCGTTTGTCCGTGAGGTCCGTGTCTGCATGAAGACGTACCAGCCAAAAACAGGCGAGATCAATCGCCGCTGGATCCTGGTGGATGCCCAGGGGCAGACCCTGGGCCGCCTGGCCACCCGCGTGGCCGTGATCCTGCGTGGAAAAGACAAGCCGGTCTTCGCTCCCCACGCGGACGTGGGGGACTTCGTCGTGGTCATCAACGCGGAGAAGGTGACGGTGACCGGCCGGAAGCTTCGGCAGAAAGAATACCATCACCATTCTCAGTATCCGGGGGGCATAAAAACGATCCGGCTGGGCAAGCTGCTGCGGGAAAAGCCGGAGCGCGTCCTCGAAAAGGCGGTGCGGGGGATGCTGCCCAAGACCAAACTGGGCGACGCGCTCTTCGGGAAGCTCAAGGTGTACGCCGGTCCCACCCACCCGCACGCCGCCCAGCGGCCGGCGCCAGCGGCCGCCCCGAAGTAACTCCAAGGAGACGAGGCAGGCATGGAAACGACATCGCGCGCCTACGGGACCGGACGCCGCAAGAGTTCCGTGGCGCGGGTCTGGCTGAAGCCGGGCGAGGGCAAGATCCAGGTGAACGAGCGCCCGGTGGACGAATTCTTCACCCACCCCACATTGAAGATGCTCCTGACGCAGCCCCTCAAGGTCGTGGGCCAGGAAGGGAAGTACGACGTCATGGCCAGCGTGAGCGGCGGCGGCTCCACGGGCCAGGCGGGGGCGATTCGCCTCGGGATCGCGCGGGCCCTGGTCCGGGTGGACGATACCATGCGGACCGCGCTGAAGAAGGCCGGCCTCCTCACCCGCGATCCCCGAGTGAAAGAGCGAAAGAAGTACGGCCAGAAGGGCGCGCGGGCCCGGTTCCAGTTCTCCAAGCGGTAACTGTCTCGCCATGACGAACAGGGAAGGGCCTCCGGGTTCTTCCCTTTTTTTGTGCTTGGGGTGGATGGGTCTGAAGGCGCGGGTTTCTTTGACCGGGGCGAGGAACAGCGGCAAGATCTTTGGCGGCAGGCGGGAGCGGATGGGATGACGGGCACGGGAAAGAGCGAGCGGGTGCGCCGCGTGGCCATTGCCGGGGCCAGCGGATATACGGGGGCGGAGCTGCTTCGGCTCCTCCTCCAGCATCCCCTGGCGAGGGTCGTGGCCCTCACCGCCGAGGCCCACGCGAACCAGCCCATCGCCAAGGTGTTTCCCAGCCTGGCGGGGTTCCTGGATCTCGCCTGCCTTCCCCTGGACACGGCCAAGCTGGCGGCCGAGGCGGACTTCGTTTTCCTGGCCCTGCCCCACAAGACCTCCATGGCCGTGGGCGCGGATCTGATCCAGCGGGGGACGCGGGTCCTGGATCTCTCGGCCGACTACCGGCTGAAAGACGCGGCGGCCTACCCGCAGTGGTACGGGATGGAGCATGTGGCCCCGCACCTGCTGAAGGAAGCGGCCTACGGCCTTCCCGAACTCCATCGCGCCGAGATCGCGGAGGCGCGGCTGGTGGCGGTTCCGGGCTGCTATCCCACCGGCGCGGTGCTGGGCCTGGCCCCCCTCATTGCCGAGGGGCTGGTGGATCCGGACTCCGTGATCATCGACGCCATCTCCGGCGTCTCGGGCGCCGGGCGGAGGGCCGATCTGCCGTATCACTACTCCGAGGTGAACGAGGGCCTCAAGGCCTACGGCGTGGCCACCCACCGGCACACCCCCGAGATCGAGCAGGAGCTGTCACGCCTGGCCGGGCGCGAAGTCACGGTCTCCTTCACGCCGCACCTGGCCCCCCTCACCCGCGGCATCCTGACCACCATCACGGCGTCGCTCCTGAGCCGCCGCGCGGCGGGGGACCTGGTGTCGCTGTTCCGGACGTTCTACCGCGACGCGCCCTTCGTGCGCGTCCTGGCCGAGGGGAAGCTCCCCGAGACGAAGCACGTCTTGCACTCGAATTTCTGCGACATCGGGCTCGTGTCGGATGGCCGGACGGGACGGGTCATCGTCGTGACGGCCATCGATAACCTGGTCAAGGGGGCCTCCGGGCAGGCGGTGCAATGCTTCAATCTGATGGCCGGCCTGGACGAGCGGGCCGGGTTGTGGATTCCCGGACTGTTTCCGTAGTAGAGCGTTCGTCGGGTCAAGCGTTCGGTGGTTCGGTAGTTCCCGAACCGTCGAACAACCGAACTGCCGAACGGCATTATGAGGAGGCACGGTGGGCGGGACTGACGCATACCTCTTCGGGATTCCCGGCGGGATCTCCCCAGTCAAAGGGGTCCGGTCGGCGGGGGTCGCCTGCGGCTTGAAGCGGGACGGCCAGCTGGACCTCGCCCTGGTGACGTCGGACGGGCCGGCGACGGTGGCGGCGACGTTCACGACGAATCGGGTCCAGGCCGCCCCGGTCCTGGTTTCGCGGCGGAACCTGCGCGGAGGGAAATTCGCGGCCATCGTCCTGAACAGCGGCAACGCCAACGCGTGCACGGGGCGGCAGGGCCTGGCCGATGCCGAGGCCACGGTGCGGGAGGTCGCGCGGGCCTTGAAGCGGCCGGCCGGGCAGGTCTTTGTGGCCTCGACGGGCGTGATCGGGCGCCGGCTGGACATGGATGCGATCCGGAGGGGGATCGCCGATGCCGCGGCCCGGCTGGACGCTTCCGCGGGGAGCGCGGCGGCGCAGGCCATCCTCACCACGGATACCATGCCCAAGGAGGCCGCCATTCGCTTTGCCCAGGGAAAGCGGCGGGTGAGCATCGGGGGGATGGCCAAGGGATCGGGCATGATCGCCCCGCGGATGGCGACCATGCTGGCCGTGATCGCCACCGACGCCAGCGTGGCGGCGGGACCGCTCCAGAAAGCGCTGCGGCTGGCGGTGAAGGCGAGCTTCAACTGCATCACAGTGGATGGGGACACCAGCACCAACGACATGGTTCTCTGCTTCGCCACCGGGGCCTCCGGCGCGCCCACGCTTCGCGGGGGCACGGCCGATTTCCGCACGTTCCAGGTGGGCCTGGAGATGGTGTGCCTCAGCCTGGCCAAGATGATCGTGCGGGACGCGGAGGGGGCCACCAAGCTGGTGGAGGTCCGGATCGCCGGCGCGCGGACGGCCAGGGAGGCGCGCCTGGCGGCCGAGGCGGTGGCGACCTCCCCCCTGGTCAAAACGACGCTTTTCGGGGAGGACATCAACTGGGGGCGGGTGATGGCGGCCCTGGGACGATCCGGGGCCGGCTTCGACCCCGGGCTGGTGGATCTGTGGGTGGACGAGCTGCCCGTGGTGCGCCGCGGCGAGGGCCTCGGGTCGAGGGCCGAGGCGGCTGCGAACCACCGGTTGCGGCAGCGGGAGTTCGCGCTGGTGGCGAACCTGCGGGCGGGGCGCGCCACGGCGCGCCTCTGGACCACCGACCTGTCCGAAGGCTACGTGCGCATCAACGCGGGATATCGGACCTGAGAACGAAGGACGTTCGACAGTACGGCAGTACGGCAGTTCGACGGTACGAGGGTTCGGGGACGGCCGAACCGCCGAGCGGTCGAACCGTCGAACGTGGTTTTCCGATGGGCCTTGATGCCCTCGGGTCCCTATGGTATAAGGCGAACGGGGTCCGCGATGGGCGCGGACCTCACTTCACACGCGCGCGGATTCCGCCGGGGGTGTCCCGCCGAGGGGCGGGATTCCGGGGGAAGTGGAGGCGCGCGGCGGAACAACCTCACGCAGGAGGAACGTGCCAATGGCGGTGACGATCAAGGAGTTGCTGGAGGCCGGTGTCCACTTCGGGCACCAGACCAAGCGCTGGAACCCGAAGATGAAGAAGTACCTGTTCGGGGAGCGGAACGGGATCTACATCATTGACCTGCAGAAGACCCTGAAGATGTTCCAGGAGGCGTCCGTCTTCCTACGCGACGCCGCCACCCGCGGCGAGTCGGTGCTGTTCGTGGGCACGAAGAAACAGGCGGCGGACACGATTCAGGAGGAGGCCGCCCGCGCCGGGATGTACTTCGTGAACCGCCGCTGGCTGGGCGGGACCCTGACGAACTTTCAAACCATCACCAAGAGCATCTCGCGCCTCAAGCAGCTGGAGGACATGCAGGCCACGGGGAAGTTCGAAGCCTTCTCCAAGAAGGAAGTCCTCCGGCTGGAGCGCGAGATGGAGAAGCTCAACAATGCCCTCATGGGCATCAAGGGCATGGAGCAGCTCCCGGGCGCCGTGTTCATCATCGATCCCAAGAAGGAGCGGATCGCCGTCCGCGAGGCGCGCCGGCTCGGCATTGCGGTGATCGCGGTGGTGGACACGAACTGCGATCCGGACGAGATCGACTTTCCCATCCCGGGCAACGACGACGCGATCCGCGCGATCCGGCTGCTTGTCTCGCGGCTGGCCGATGCGATCATCGAGGGGCGAGGGGCAAGCGCCAAGGCGGGCGTGGCCGAGATGGAGGCGGGGGCACCCGCTAGCGGGTCCCCGGCCGGCGCCCCAGCTCCTCCCGCCCCGGCGGCCGGACCTGAGGGGGTGGCTCCTTCCGGTTCCGGGGGTCCCGAATCCCAGGCCTCTCAGGCGTCGCCCGCCGCCGCACAGTAAGGCCAGCCAGAAGGAGTATGCATGGAGATTTCGGCAGGAATGGTCCGTGACCTGCGCGACAAGACAGGCGCGGGGATCATGGAGTGCAAGGCCGCCCTGGCAGAGGCGGGCGGCGACCTCGCCAAGGCCATCGAGGTCTTGCGGAAGCGCGGACTGAAGACCGCCGAGAAAAAGGCCGGCCGCACGGCGGCGGACGGTCTGGTGGCGGCGTGGATTTCACCCGGGCGCGACGCGGGGGCCTTGCTGGAAGTGAATTGCGAGACGGATTTCGTGGCCCGCACGGAGCGGTTCACCGATCTCGCCCGATCGCTGGTGACCCTGGTGGGGAAGGATGCCGCCGCAGTGGATATGGACGTCCTGCGGGCGCGCGCCGTGAACGGTAAGCCGGTGGCCGAGGCGGTCAAAGACGCCATAGCGTCTCTGGGGGAGAACATCCTGGTCCGGCGGGCGGCCCGCCTGGCGCTGCCCCGGGACGCCCAGGGATTGGTGACGAGCTACCTGCACGGCGGGGGGAAGATCGGCGTCCTGGTCGAAGTGCGGTGCAAATCGGACGGCGTGGCGAAGGGCGAGGGGCTGGCGCAGCTGGCCAAGGACTTGGCCCTGCAGGTCTGCTCGGCCGAGCCGGCCTATGTGACGCGCGACCAGGTCCCGGCCGCCGTCCTGGATAAGGAGCGGGAGATCCTGCGGGCGCAGCCCGACGTTCAGGGCAAGCCGGCCGCCATCCAGGATAAGATCATCCAGGGACGCCTGGAGAAGTTCTTCATGGAGCGGTGCCTGGCGGATCAGCTCTTCATCCGGGACCCGGAGGGGAAGCAGAAGATCCGCGACGTCCTGAAGGCGGCCGAGAAGACCCTGGGCGAGCCGGTCAGCGTGGCAGGTTTCGCCCGGTTCCGCCTGGGCGAGGGGATCGAGAAGCGGGCCGAGGACTAGCACGGCAACCAGGCCACCAGGCAATCAGGCAATCTGGAGTTTCTGATTGCCGGAGAGGGGAATGCCGGAGCTCAAGTACCGACGGATCCTCCTGAAGATCAGCGGCGAGGCGCTGGCGGGCGATCAGGAATTCGGGATCAGCGCGGACGTGGTTCGCTTCGTCGCCGGAGAGGTGCAGGAGGTCCAACGTCTCGGCGTCCAGATCGGCATGGTGATCGGCGGCGGCAACATCTTCCGAGGGGTGGTGGCCAGCGCCCAGGGAATGGATCGGTCCTCGGCCGACTACATGGGCATGCTGGCGACGGTGATGAACGGCCTGGCCCTGCAGGAGGCGCTGGAAAAGCTCGGGGTGGACACGCGGGTCCAGACCGCCATCGAGATGCGCGAGGTGGCCGAGCCGTTCATTCGCCGCCGGGCGGTGCGCCACATCGAGAAGGGCCGGGTGGTCATCTTCGTGGGCGGCACGGGCAACCCGTACTTCACGACGGACACGGCGGCGGCGCTGCGGGCCATGGAGATCAACGCCGACGTGGTCTTCAAGGCCACCAAGGTGGACGGGGTGTACACCGCCGATCCCAAGACGGATCCGACGGCGCAGAAGTTCGAGGAGCTCAGCTACATCGAGGTCCTCAGCCGGCGGCTGAAGGTCATGGATTCCACCGCCATCTCGCTCTGCATGGACAACCGATTTCCCATCGTGGTCTTCAACCTGCAGGAGAAAGGGCGACTGCGCCGGCTGGTGTTGGGAGAGCGCGTGGGCACCCTGGTCCGGGGAGGCTGACGGGTCATGCAGGAAGTCATTAAGAAGGCCGAGCAGGACATGAAGCGGGCCACCGAGGCCACGCTCAAGGACTTCAACAGTGTGCGGACGGGCCGGGCCTCGGTCGCATTGCTGGATGGCATCGTCGTGGACTATCACGGGACCCCGGCCCCCCTGAAGGCGGTGGCCAACCTGGCGACGCCGGAGCGGCGCCTGATCACCGTCCAACCCTGGGAGCCCTCGATGGTCCCGGCCGTCGAGAAGGCCATCCTGAAATCCGACCTGGGGATCACGCCCACCAACGATGGCAAAATAATCCGGCTGGCGGTCCCGGCCCTCACCGAGGAGCGCCGCAAGGAGCTGGTGAAGGTCGTCCGCAAGCTGGCGGAGGAAGGGCGGGTGGTCATCCGCAACATCCGCCGGGACGCCAACGAAGCCTTGAAGAAGCTGGAAAAGAACAAGCAGTTGTCCGAGGACGGCGTGCACAACGGCATGGACCAGACCCAGGAACTGACGAACCGCATGATCAAGGGCCTGGACGAGCTTCTGGAGAAGAAGGAAAAGGAAATCATGGAGTTTTGAGTCCGGGACCGAGAGGTCATGCACCGTCAACGGATTCTCAGCGCGCTGCTGCTTGTCCCCCCGTTTCTCCTCCTCGTCCGTTTTGGCTCAGCGTTTCACTTCGCGCTGCTGGTCGGCCTGGCCATCGGCATAGGCGCGTGGGAATTCTCGCGATTGTGCCCGGCCGGAACGGACCGCGGCGTGTCGCTTCTGACCGTGGCGGGCGCCCTGCTGTGGCATGCCGGCGTCACCTCGAGGTCGGGCGCGGCCGGCGCGGGGGCTCTTGTGGTGGGGGCGGCGCTTTTGCGGGTGACGCTGCTCAAGGCGGAGTTTCGGGTGGGTCTCCTGCAGGCGGCCTGGATCGTGCTGGGAACGGCGTACGTGGGGGGCCTTCTGAGCTTCGCCGGCGCGCTGCGGGCCCTGCCCGAGGGGCGAGAACTCATCTACTTCCTCGCCCTCACGACCTGGGCGGGGGACATCGCGGCCTTCTACGTCGGCAGCCGGTTCGGCCGGCAACCGCTGGCGCCCCGGATCAGCCCCAAGAAGACGGTGGAGGGCGCCCTGGGCGGGGTGGTTGCCACGATGGCCGTCGCCATCGCCGGGAGCCCCTGGATCTGGCCGCGGCTGCCCTGGGCCGTCGCGGCCGTGCTCGGCCTGCTCCTCGGCATCGTCGGGATCCTGGGGGACCTGTGCGAGTCGGCGGTGAAGCGGGGCGCCGGGGTCAAGGATAGCGGGGACCTCATCCCCGGGCATGGCGGGGTTCTGGACCGGCTGGACAGCCTGATGTTCGCGTGTCCCGTCCTGTACGCCCTGGTGCGAATCGGGTGGGTGTGATCGCGGAGCGGTTGCCGGTGGCCCTCGATCTCCCGCGCCCCCTGCGCTTCGGCCTGGCGGTGGGGAGCGGCCTCCTTTGCGCCATCGCCTTTCCGCCCTGGGACGTCGGGCCGATCGCCTTCGTCGGGCTGGTGCCACTCTTCCTGGCGCTGGAAGGAACTACGCCCAGCGCCGCGGCGTGGCTGGGATACGCGGCCGGCCTGAGCTTCTACCTGGCGACCATCTGGTGGGTCATCAACACGATGACCACCTACGGGCGGATGCCGCTCCTGCTGAGCCTGGTGGCGCTCCTGCTCCTGTGCGGGGTCCTGGCGGGCTACACGGCGGCCTTCGCGGGGCTCCTTGTTTTGGGCCGGCGCTGGTTGCGGTCGCCCCGGGGGATCGAGCCGCTTTCCGCCGCGGGCCTGTGGGTGGCTCTGGAGTTTCTGCGGACACATCTCTTCTCGGGATTTCCGTGGGCGCTCCTGGGGTACACTCAGTACCGCCAGCCGACGGTCCGGTTGCTGGCCGCGGCGACCGGCGTGTACGGGATCTCGGCCCTGCTCCTCCTGGTGAACGGGGCGGTGGCGGGCCTGCTCGCCTTGTGGCTGGAGGCTCGAGAGGAGTGGATCCGCTGGCGCGCGGCGCTTTTGCCGGTCGGGCTGGCGGCCCTGGCGCTCGTGGCCACGGTGGCGTACGCGCGTCTCCTCTGGCGCGACCCCACGGGAGGCGCCGCCATCCGCGTGGGGCTGCTGCAAGGGAACATCGACCAGTCGCTGAAATGGGACCGGAGCTATCAGACGGCGACCCTGGACATCTACGAGCGGCTCACGCGGCGCGTGGCCGCGGCGAAGCCCGGGCTGATCGTCTGGCCGGAGACGGCCATCCCCTTCTTCCTGCAGCGTGAGCCGGAACTGGCCGCCCGTGTCTATCGCCTGGCCGAGGAGACCGGCGTCCCGATGCTGGTCGGAAGCCCCGACGTGGGAGACGACGGCCGCCTGTACAACACCGCGTTCCTGCTGGGAAGGGATGGGCGGATTCAGGGGCGTTACGACAAGCGCCACCTCGTTCCCTTCGGGGAGTACGTGCCCCTTCACCAGGTCTTCTTTTTCCTGGACAAGCTGGTGGTGGGGATCGGAGACTTCGGGCGGGGACAGCGGGCCACGGTGTTCTCGCTGAACGGGACGCGATTCAGCGTGATGATCTGTTACGAGGCCATCTTCCCGGATGAAGTGCGGGAGTTCGTGCGCGACGGGGCGGAGTTCCTCGTGAACATCACCAACGACGCCTGGTTCGGGAGAAGCGGCGCGCCCTCTCAGCATCTCGCCATGGCGGCGATGCGTGCGGTCGAGAACGGAATGTACCTGGTCCGCGCGGCCAACACCGGGATCACGGCGGTGGTTGCGCCGACGGGGGAGATCCTGGCAGAGACCGGGATCTTCACAGAGGCCGCCCTGTTGGGGACCATCCACCCGCGACTGGGCGAGACCCCGTATTCCCGCTTTGGAGACGTCCTGGCCTGGGTCTGCCTGACATTCTTGGTTGCCTATGGCATGGCACTGGCCCGCGCCCGTTGGATGCTCGGGCGGTGAGTGAGCCGGACCGGGCGGCGGAGGAGCGAATCATGATCCCTGATCTGCAACGCAGCATCGACGAGCTGCAGCGAAAGCTGGATCAGCTCCGGGTGTATCTTTGACGTCCCCGGCAAGACGGCCCGACTGGCGGCGCTGGAGGCTGCGGCGGCCGCGCCCGAGTTCTGGGGAGATCCGGAGACGGCGCAGAGAGTCCTGAAGGAGCAGAGCGATCTTCGCCAGACGCTGGAGCAGCACGCCGGGCTGGTGAAAGAACTGGAGGACGTCCGGGTGCTCTTGGGGCTGGCCGTGGATCACGAGGACGTCGAGACGCTCCAGGAGGTCGCCGACGGCCTCCAGGCCCTGACCCGGCAGGTGCGCACCCTCGAACTACAGACGGTCCTCTCGGGCGAGTATGACAAGGGCAATGCCATCCTGAGCATCAACCCCGGCGCCGGAGGCACGGAGTCCCAGGACTGGGCGCAGATGCTCCTGCGCATGTACCTGCGCTGGGCCGAGAGCAGGGGCTTCAAGACCGAGATCATTGATCTCTTGGAGGCGGAGGAGGCGGGGATCAAGAACGGGACCGTGACCGTCTCCGGCCCCTACGCCTACGGGTACCTCCGGGCCGAGATCGGCGTCCACCGGCTGGTCCGGATCTCGCCCTTTGACGCCAGCAAGCGGCGGCACACCTCCTTCGCCTCGGTCTTCGTCTTCCCGGAGGTCTCGGACGACATTGACATCAAGATCGACGAGAAGGATCTGCGGATCGATACGTATCGATCGGGGGGGCACGGCGGCCAGCACATCAACGTGACCGACTCGGCCGTGCGCATCACCCACCTGCCCACCGGGATCGTGGCCTCGTGCCAGAACGAGCGCTCCCAGCACAAGAACAAAGCCATGGCCATGAAGGTGCTGCGGGCGCGCCTGTACGACTTCTACAAGCGGCAGCAGGACGAGGAGATGGCGAAGCTGGAGGGCGAGAAGGCGCCCATCGCCTGGGGCAGCCAGATCCGGTCCTACGTTCTGGCGCCATATCAGTTGGTCAAGGACCATCGAACGGGGGAGGAGACGGGCAACGTCACCGCCGTCCTGGACGGCGACCTGGACCGCTTCATCGAGGCGTACCTGTTCAAGCCGCCCGAGAAGACGACCTGAACTGAACCGCCAAGACGCCACGGGCGCCAGGGAGGACAACCATGTCGGACGAGGATCTGCGCGAGGAAGTGGAGCGGCTGCGCGCCGAGAATGAGGCGCTCAAGGCCAAGATTTCTCGGCCCACATCCATCCGGGTCAGCCAGAAAGGGGCCCTCTCGGTGTACGGCTTGGGGCGCTTCCCCGTGACGCTGTACAAGGAGCAGTGGCTCAAGCTCCTCGGCATGGCGGACGACATCCGGCGGTTCATCGCCGAGAACGAGGCCCGGCTGAAGGTCAGGGGGTAAGGCCTTCTCCGTCCCTGCGCTGAGTGGGCGTTCCTGATCAAGCGGGGCGGGGATGGTGCGCCCTGCCGGCCGAAAAAACCGCCAGCGCGGGGATGCCCGGAATGGAAAACCGGACAGCCTCAGCGCCGATCCTTGTGCGGGGTCGGCGCTTGTTTTTCGCGGCTCCACCCATCCAGCGGGCGAATGTCGCTGCCGGAGAGCGAAGGCCCCAACCGCTTGCATCCCGAAACCGCTTGTGATAGAAGATAAGCGTCTGATTCATACCCTCACCCCACCCGATTCGGACCAGCTCTTTCCCGACTTGCACGCCGCAGATCGACCCCATTCGGCGCGGCGGCCAACCGCGGCGTCGTCTGAAAGTTCTGACACCCAAAAAGCTTGAGGGTCAGCCTCGGGTTGACCTTCCTGTCCCCCGTTCCGGTTCTTCGATGGCGGGCCTCCAGCGACCCGAGGTCGGCGGACTCCGCCCCCAGCGCCGGGCTTCGACTGCCCGCCCTCACGGGAGATGCCGGTTCTTCCAGATGGTCCCTCCGGGCCCGGGAAGTGGGGCCCTCCCATTCTGCTTATCGCCCGCGAGGACAGACGCGAGGCGTGGGCAAGGACCGAGGAGAGGCGCAATGCCGAGGGGCAATCAGGGCACCCGGCAATGGCATCTGCTTCGCCGGCTGGAGAGCCCGCGAGGGGCCACGCTCCAGGAATTGGTGGCCGCCGTTCCGGAGGAATGTGCCCGGCATCCCCGGACCGTGCGGCGCGATCTGGAGGCGTTGGAGGGGGCCGGCTTTCCGCTTTTCAGCGAGCGAGTGGACGGGGAGGTCCGCTGGAAACTCATGGAGGGATTCCGCCACGTTCCCGCGCTTGGATTTTCCCCGACCGAGCTCATGGCGCTCACCCTCAGCCGAAGCCTCCTCAAGCCGTTGGAAGGAACGCAGATCCACGGCGCCCTCGATTCCGCGCTGGCCAAGGCCGCCTCGGCGCTCCCGCCGCCCGGGCTTGCTATGTCCGGCAACTGCAAGACCTCTTTGCCGTAGGGCTTGGTCCACGTAAGAGCTATCGGGAGCGCCGGCAGACCGTAGACCGCCTGACGGAGGCGATCGGCCGAGCCCGCACCGTTCGGATGCGGTATTACTCGGCCTCCCGCAACGTCACGACGCGACGCGAGGTGGATCCCTACCGTCTCTGGTACGCCGCCGGGGCTTTGTACCTCGTGGCGTATTGCCATCGGCGGCGGGAGGTGCGCCTCTTCGCCGTGGACCGCATCCGATCTCTGCTGCTGACCGATCACCCCTACCAGATGCCGCTGAACTTCGATCTGGAGGCCTACGTGCGGGATGCCCTGGTGGTCATGCGCGGGCGCGCCGCCCCGGTGGAGCTCCTCTTCAACAAGGCCACCGCCGCCTGGGTGAAGGACCGGCTGTGGCATCCCAGCCAGACGCTCTCGCGCCTCAAGGACGGGCGGATGCGGATGACCCTGATGGTGGCGCAGATGCGGGAACTGGTCGGCTGGGTCCTGAGCTTCGGGGGCGGCGTGCGCGTCATCAGCCCGCCGACGCTCCGCGCGGAGGTTCAGGCCGAGGCGCGGAGAGTCCTGGGGCGAGAGTGACCCCGGATGTCACGGGCAAGCGTTAGAATTGAAAAGGCGAGAAGGTGAATAGGGTTGCAGCGTCCCTCACACATCGTTTTGTGCGGGAGGCAGGGCCGATGCCGGGCGAAGACATCGCGCGGATTGACGACCTGATCCTGACCATCCGCGGCCAGCGGGTCATTCTCGCCGCCGATCTCGCGAGGATCTACGGCGTGGAGACTCGGGTCCTGAATCAGGCCGTCAAACGGAACTTGGAGAAGTTCCCGGGGGACTTTGTGTTCCAGTTATCTCTTGAGGAAGCGGAAACGGTCCAACGTTCAAGGTCACAAATTGTGATCTTGAAGCGAGGCTCGAATATCAAGTACCTGCCCCATGCCTTCACCGAACATGGCGCCATCATGGCGGCGACGGTACTGAAGAGTCCACGCGCCGTGCAGAGGAAATACGACGCCCAGTTCAAAGTGGTCTTCGGCGCCATCCGCCAGCTCATGGAATCGCCGCCTCCGAGGTCTCGCCGCAGGGCGATCGGTTTTCGGGTCGAAGAGCGGCGGCCGGCGTACGGGAAAGCCCGACGGGCGCGGCGAGGAGCCGTGGCGAGATGACGTCCGGCTCGGGGAGCGGGGTGCGATGGCGCATGGGGAATTGCATAAATTCATGGCCGTCCCTCATTACTATCGGATGCGGCGAGAGCGCGGTGCGGGGGATTGGGGGCGCCCCGCGGTGCAGCAGGTGCAGGGGCTGGGGGAAACATAGCCGTTGCCAAGTGATTGGTTGAGTGGGATGAGTGAAAACTACCTCGAGTATTGGGGTAAGGCGGATCCACAGTATCCTGCTGAGCCGAAGTGGCATCCATTGGTTTATCACTGTCTGGACGTTGCGGCGGTTGCAGGAGCGTGGTGGGATGAGAGTGCGGTCTTGCGGAAGAGGTTTGTTGCCGCATTCATGGTGAGCGAGTTTGAGGAGGTGAGACTTCGCGCTTGGGTACTGTTTTTCGTCGCTCTGCATGATCTGGGCAAGTTTGACGCACGGTTCCAGTTGGTGGCGCCGGAGGCGCTGCGTGAGGCATGGCCCGGACTTGACCCCAGCGACGTATCGAGGTCCCTCGCATTCGATCACGGCCGCTGGGGTTACACCTGGGGTGTTCATGAATGCGCCATGTGGACAGGTGCTGCAGACATATACGAGATCCTAGATGCTTGGAGGCCTTGGCTCGCAGCCGTTGCCGGCCATGCGCTCCCCGCACGCGCGGGGATGAGCCGGAGTAGGCGACCTCCATAGCGGTTGGTGATCCGCGTTCCCCGCACGCGCGGGAGCGTGGATTGAAACCAGGCGATCGACAGCCGCAAGGTGCTCAGCATGGCCATCTCCACGGCCTCAGAGCCGTGGTCCCATTGAAGCGTGATCTTTACCCGAATTCCTTTCCGAGCGTGGACTCCTTTGGATCCTGGTACCGCGCGGACCGCCGGACCTCCGTATGGCCGAACCGTGGAATGTTTCCTCAGCTTCGCGGTTAGCTTGACTCCCCCGACACGCGCCCATATAATCGCCCCACTTTGCGCCACGGCCCCTTGGATCGCCTGGAGGACGATTGGACGAGTCCAGCGCTTTCATTCGTGAGCGGCTGAAGAAGCTGGAAGACCTCAGCCGCGACGGCATCGATCCCTACCCCAGCACCTTTCCCGTCACCCATCTGGCAGGCGACCTGACGGGCCGCTACGGTTCGGCCGACGACGCCGCGCTCCGCGCGGCCGAAGCCGTGGCGCTGGCGGGGCGGGTCCTGTCCCTGCGCGGCCACGGCAAGGCCTCTTTTGCCCACATCAAGGATCAGACCGGCAGGATCCAGATCTACGTCCGCCAGGACACGGTGGGCGAATCGGCTTACGCGCTGTTTCGTCGCATTGACGTCGGCGACTTCCTGGGCGTCCGCGGACGCCTCTTTCGGACCAAGACGGGCGAGTTGACGATCCAGGTGGACACTCTCACCCTCCTGGCCAAGGCGTTGCGGCCGCTCCCGGACAAGTGGCACGGGCTGTCCGACGTGGAGGTGCGCTACCGGCAGCGCTACGTGGACCTGATCGCCAATCCGGCCGTGGCAGAGGTGTTCAGACGGCGGGCCTGGATCATCGCCGAGATCCGGCGCTTCTTCGACGAGCGCGGCTTCCTCGAGGTCGAGACGCCCATGATGCAGCCGATCCCCGGAGGGGCCGCGGCCCGGCCGTTCGTCACCCACCACAACGCCCTGGATCTCAGGCTGTACCTGCGCATTGCCCCCGAGCTGCATCTCAAGCGGTGCGTGGTGGGGGGGCTGGAGCGGGTGTACGAGATCAACCGGAACTTCCGGAACGAGGGCCTGTCCACCCAGCACAACCCCGAATTCACCATGCTGGAGTTCTACCAGGCCTATGCCGACTACCGGGACCTGATGGCCCTGACCGAAGAACTCTTGTCCCAGATTGTCCGGAAGGTGTGCGGCAGCGATACCGTCACGTATCAGGGGCGCGAGATCTCCTTCACACCACCCTGGCCGCGTCTCACGCTGGAAGAAGCCCTGGGGAAGATGGGACGCCTCACCCAGGACGAGGTCCGGAGCGAGCAGGGCCTTCGGAAGGCCGCCGACGCCAGCGGCATCGCGGTCAAGCCGGCCTGGGGCTGGGGGAAGCTCTTGGCCGAGCTCTTCGAGGCCCGGGTGGAGGGGCAGCTCGTCCAGCCGACCTTCATCACCGACTTTCCGGCCGAGCTCAGTCCGTTAGCCAAGGCGCGGACGGATGATCCCCGCTACGTCCAGCGCTTCGAGCTGTACGTGGCCGGGCTGGAGGTGGCCAACGCCTACACCGAGCTGAACGACCCCCGGGAGCAGCGGCGCCGTCTGGAGGCCCAGGCCAAGGCGCGGGCGGCCGGGGACGAAGAGGCCCACTACATGGATGACGACTTCGTGCGGGCGCTGGAATACGGTCTGCCGCCCACGGCCGGCGAGGGGATCGGCATCGATCGCCTGGTCATGCTCCTCACCGACTCCCCCTCCATCCGCGACGTGATCCTGTTCCCCCTGCTGCGGCCGGAACCCCCGGGGGACGAGGGCTAGGCCCTCGCAATTTCAAATGGTGAACCGACAACTGACAACCGGCCAGGTGGAAGGGCGAAGATGACCGGTTGTCGGTTGTCAGTTGTCCGTTTTCCATTGGCTCTGTTCCCGAGAGGCGGACTGGAACGGGACGCCTCTCGGGGGGTAGAGGTCTGATGGCCTGGTCCCTTCCCTACGAGGTGTTCATCAGCCTCCGCTATCTCAAGGCCAAGCGGCGGCAGCGCTCCCTCTCCGTCATCACCTTCATCTCCATCGCCGGCGTGGCCGTCGGCGTCATGGCCCTCATCGTGGTCATGGCGGTGATGAGCGGGTTCGAGTTCGATCTGCGCAACAAGATCCTGGGGACCAACGCCCACATCTGGGTCCTGCGCTACGGCGAACGGGGCATCGAAGAGCCGGACGCCGCCCTGGCGGCCGTGCGGCAGGTGCCGGGCGTCACTGCGGCGTCGCCCTTCACGTACAACGAGGTGTTGCTGACGGCCGCGGGGCGGACCGCCGGCACCGTCCTGCGAGGCATTGACCTGGCCTCGGCGGTGGAGGCCACCGACTTCCGCAAGACCCTCAAGAGCGCCAGCACGGAGTTGACCGAGGCCATGGCCAGCCCGCACCCCGTGTTTCCCCCGGATGGGATCGTCCTGGGCACGTACCTGGCCAGCAGTTTGGGGGTGAGCGTGGGCAGCCCGGTGGACGTGCTCCTGCCATTGGGCGGGGACCTCTCCCCCCTGGGGGTGATGCCCCGCATGCGCCGATTCACGGTGGTGGGGATCTTCCAGGTCGGGTTCGCCGAGTTCGACTCGAAGCTGGCCATGACCGCGGTTCCCACGGCCCAGCAGCTCTTCCGCATGGGGTCGGCCGTCAGCGGCATCGAGGTCCGGGTCGCGGACATCTACCAGGCGGCCCAGATCGCCGAAGCCATCCGCGCCCGCCTGAAGTTCCCGTACTTCACCCGGACGTGGATGGAGCTGAACCGGAACTTCTTCTCGGCGCTCCGGGTGGAGCGGATCGTGATGTTCGTCATCCTGACGATGATCGTCCTGGTGGCGGCCTTCGGCATCATCAGCACGCTGATCATGCTGGTCATGCAGAAGCGGAAGGAGATCGCCGTCCTGAAATCCATGGGCGCCACCGGGGGCAGCCTCATGGCCGTGTTCATCGTGCAGGGGATGATCATCGGGGCCGCGGGAACGATCCTGGGCCTCTTGGCGGGCCTCGCCATCGCCAAGAACCTGGATCCCATCGTGGGGGCCATCGAGTGGCTCTTCGGGTTCAAGGCCTTCCCCCAGGATGTCTACCTGCTGGACAAGCTGCCGTCCCGCGTCCTTTTGCCGGACGTCGTGGCGATAACGATCACGGCTTTCATCATCAGCTTCCTGGCGACGATCATCCCGTCCCGCCAGGCGGCCCGGGTGGATCCGGTGGTGGCGATACGGTACGAATGAACCGAATGCGGATTTCGGATTGCGGAATGCGGAATGAAGGGCGGGGGAGGGGTGCGGACGGGTACTGTCAATCCACAATCCGCAATCCGCGCTCCGAAATGTTGCCATGAGCGTCGAGATCCAGGTCCAGGACGTCTGGAAGAGCTTCCCCCGCGACGGGGATCGCGTGGATGTGCTGAAGGGGGTCAGCCTCCGCGTCGTGCCCGGGGAGCTGGTGGCGGTGGCGGGGCCCTCCGGGGTCGGGAAGAGCACCTTGCTGCACCTGCTGGGCGCCCTGGAGCGACCGACCGGCGGCCAGATCCGGTACGGCGAGACGGTGCTGTCGGACCTCGGCGACGCGGCCCTGGCGGAATTTCGGAACCGGCAGGTGGGGTTCGTTTTCCAGTTCCACCACCTCCTGCCCGAGTTCACCGCCCTGGAGAACGTGATGCTGCCTCTCCTGATCCGGCGCCTGCCGGCGGGGGAGGTCAGGAGTCGCGCGCAGGCCATCCTGGGGCAGGTGGGACTGGCCGACCGGCTGCGCCACCGCCCGGGAGAGCTTTCGGGGGGCGAGCAACAGCGGGTGGCCGTGGCGCGCGCCCTCGTGGGCGAGCCGGCCGTCCTGCTGGCGGACGAGCCGACGGGGAACCTGGACAGCAAGACCGGAGAGGAGGTCTTCGAGCTGCTGCGCCAGATCAACCGCGAGCGGCGTCTCACCTGTGTCGTGGTTACCCACAACGAGGTGCTGGCCGGCCGGGCGGACCGCATTCTGCGAATGCTGGACGGTCGGATGGTGACCTAGGGCCCAGAATTTGCCTCTTCCCGTCGCCCGTTTTGTCGGATATAATGCAGGCACGGTCGCTTCGGGCGGTCCAGTCGGCGATCGGGAGTGAGGAACGAAGCATGCAGAGCAAGGGAGTGAGGAGGCTGCGAGGAGCTGCCCATGTTTGAACGATTCACCGAGCGCGCCCGGAAGGTCATCATCCTGGCCCGTGAGGAGGCCATTCGCCTCGGCCATAACTTCGTCGGGACGGAGCATTTGCTGCTGGGCCTGATCCGCGAGGGCGACGGCCTGGCCGTGGCCATCCTGAAGAAGCTGAACGTCAACGTCTCCGCCCTCAAGGCCGAGATCGAGAAGATCGTCGCCGTCGGCACTGAGTTCTCCCCGGCCGGGGAGATCCCCTTCACGCCCCAGGCCAAGAAGGTGCTGGAGTACGCCATCTCGGAGGCCCGATCCCTCGGCCACAACTACATCGGCACGGAACACCTCTTGCTCGGGTTGATCCGGGAGGGGGAGGGGATCGCATCGCTGGTCCTCCGGGACTTCGGCGTGAGCGTGGCGGCCGCCAAGGCGCAGGCGCAGGAGCTCTTAGGGGAGCAGGCGTCCAAGCAGACCTCCACCACCCGGACGCCCGCCCTGGACGAGTTCGGCGTGGACCTCACGTCCCTGGCCCGGCAGGACAAGTTGGACCCCGTCATCGGCCGCGAGGCGGAGATCGAGCGAGTGATCCAGGTGCTCTCCCGCCGCAAGAAGAACAACCCGGTCCTGATCGGCGAGGCGGGCGTGGGGAAGACGGCCATCGTGGAAGGGCTGGCCCTCCAGATCGTGGCCAGCAGCGTGCCCGAGATCCTGCTGCGCAAGCGCGTGGTGCAGTTGGACCTGGCCGGCATGGTGGCGGGCACCAAGTACCGGGGCCAGTTCGAGGAGCGGCTCAAGGCCGTGGTGAAGGAGATCCAGCAGGCCGGGAACATCGTCATGTTCATCGACGAGCTGCACACCCTGGTGGGGGCGGGCGCCGCCGAGGGGGCCATCGACGCCAGCAACATGCTGAAGCCGGCGCTGGCGCGCGGGGAGCTGCAGTGCATCGGCGCCACCACCATGGACGAGTACCGGAAGTACGTCGAGAAGGATCGCGCGCTGGAGCGGCGGTTCCAGGCCATCCACGTCGGGCCGCCCAGCGTGGACGAGACGATCCGCATCCTCCGGGAGATCAAGGACCGCTACGAGACCCACCACCAGGCCATCATCACCGACGAGGCGGTGGTGGCGGCGGCGCGCCTCAGCCAGCGGTACATCGCGGACAGGTTCCTGCCCGACAAGGCCATCGACGTGATCGACGAGGCCGGGGCCCGCGCCCGGCTCAAGGGGATGGTGCTGCCGTCCGAGCTGCGCGAGATGGAGAACGAGGTCGAGCGCCTCCGGGCCCAGAAGGAGGACGCCATTCGCACCCAGGCCTTCGAGGTGGCCGCCCGCCTGCGCGACACCGAGCGGAAGCTGCGGGGCGAGCTGGAAGAGCGCAAGGCCAACTGGAAGGACCAGCGGTCCAAGGCCAAGACAACGGTGAGCGAGGAGGACATCGCCTACATCGTGGCCAAGTGGACCGGCATCCCCCTCCAGCAACTGGAGGAGGCGGAGTCGGCCAAGCTCCTGCGGATCGAGGCCGAACTGTCCAAGCGCGTGGTCGGCCAGGAAGAGGCCATCAAGGCCGTGGCCCGCGCCATCCGGCGGTCGCGGGCGGGCGTGAAGAACCCCAACCGTCCGGTGGGCTCCTTCATCTTCCTGGGCCCCACGGGCGTGGGCAAGACGGAGCTGGCCAAGGCGCTGGCGGAGTTCCTGTTCGGGACCGAGGACGCCCTGGTCCGGGTGGACATGTCGGAGTACATGGAGCGCTTCTCCACCTCCCGGCTCATCGGCGCGCCGCCCGGCTACATCGGTTATGACGATTCCGGCCAGCTCACCGAGAAGGTGCGCCGGCGCCCCTTCTCCCTGGTGCTGCTGGACGAGATCGAGAAGGCGCACCCGGAGGTCTTCAACCTGCTCCTCCAGATCCTGGAGGACGGCCGCCTGACCGACAACTACGGGCGGGTGGTGGACTTCCGGAACACCATCCTCATCATGACCTCCAATCTCGGCACCCGCCAGTTCACCCTGCACACCAGCATGGGGTTCGCCAAGGGCGGGGACGAGGCCCACTCGTACGAGAAGATGAAGGAAACGGTCACCAACGAACTGAAGCGCGCCTTCAATCCGGAGATGCTGAACCGGATCGACGAGGTGATCATCTTCCACCCGCTGACCAAGGACCACATGCGACGGATCGTGGACCTGATGCTCAGCCGGTTGGAGCAGCAGATGAAGGAAAAGCAGATGAGCCTTCAGATCGAGATGGAGGCGAAGGAGTTCCTCATCGACCAGGGGTTCGATCCCAACTACGGCGCCCGCCCGTTACGCCGGGCCATCCAGCGATACATCGAAGACGCCCTGGCCGAGGAGGTCCTCAAGGGGCGTTTCAGCGAGGGCGGGACCATCCGGATCCGGAAGGGCGACGGCGCGACGCTCCAGTTCGAAGCCGCCGAGCCGGTCGAGACACCCTCGTAACTTACCCTGCACGAATGCCTCCCCCCCTGCGGTGCGCGGGGAGGCTTTTTCTGCTTGGCTTTTGCGAAGGATAGTGATAAGGTCCGCCGGCGTTGTTCGGCGAGCGGCCGGGTGCAGGCTTCCGGCCCAGGTTCCTCGTCTCCCATAGCGAGAGCCCGTGACGTCGCTGCTCCGCGTTCGGCTGGCTGTCCTCCTTTCGATCTGCCTCCTTCCCCTCGCCCTGCCGGGGGGCGCCGGGGCGCAGGACCAGCCTCTTATCACCCAGATCGACATCATCGGGGCCCGCAAGGTCGAAGAGGCCACCGTCCGCTTCAAGCTCAAGAGCCGGGCGGGGGACCCGTACTCGCCCGAGGTGGTGCGCGAAGACATCAAGGCGCTCTACAGCCTGGGCTACTTCGAGGACATCGTGGTCCAGGCGAGCATCTTCGAGGGGGGCCTCAGGCTGACCTTCGTCCTCCGCGAGAAGCCCAGCATCCAGAGCCTCCGGATCGTGGGGAACCGGAAGCTGACGGCGGACAAGATCAAGGCCAAGATCGATCTGGTGGAGGGCGGGATCATCCCGCCGGGGGCCCTGGCCAAGAACGGCGAGAAGATCCGCCTGTTCTACGAGGAGGAGGGCTATTACCAGGCCCGGGTGGAAGGGCGGGAGGACCGGATCTCCCCGCAGGAAGTCAACGTGACCTTCGACATCGTGGAAGGGGACAAGTTCGATGTCGGCGAGATCCGGATCGTCGGCAACAAGTACCTGAAGGAGAAGGACATCAAGGGCAAGCTCCAGACCTCGGAGCTGTACTTGTTCTTCTTCGGCGGGACCCTGAAGCGGGAGGAGTTGCGGCGCGACCTGGATCGCATCCGGGCCTACTATCTGGACAACGGGTTCCTGGACATCGCGGTGGAGGACCCGGAGATCCAGGTGGATGCCGCCCGGAAGAAACTGCGGATAGTCATCCGCGTGCAAGAGGGCCCGCAGTACCGGATCGGGGAGCTCAGCATCAAGGGGAACCGGTTGCTGACGGAATCCGAGATCCGGGGAATGATCAAGAGCCGGGCCGGGGGCATCTTCAGCCGGGAGACGATGCAGGGCGACGTGGTGGCCATCACCGACCGGTATGCGGAGCGCGGCTACCTCTTCGCCGACGTGGCGCCCGTTACCGACATCCAGCGGACCGAGACCAGGGTGAACATCTCCCTGGACATCACGGAGGGGCGCCAGGCGTACATCAACCGGATCGACATCACGGGGAACGTCCGGACACGGGACAAGGTGATCCGCCGGGAGATCCGGCTGGTGGAAGGGGATGTCTTCAACAGCGCCCTGCTGCAGGAAAGCCGTCGCAACCTGCAAAACATCGGTTTCTTCGAGGACGTGAAGCTGGATACGAAACGGGCCGCGGCCGCGGATAAGGTGGACCTGACGGTGGACGTGAAGGAGAAGGCCACCGGGGCCTTCACCATCGGCGGCGGCTTCAGCTCCGTCGACGGCGCCATCGCCGTGGCCAGCATCTCGCAGAATAACATCTTCGGTCTGGGGAAGCGGGTCTCCTTGGCTGGGCAGATCGGCCAGCATGCCAATCGCGGGGATTTAGTGTACACGGATCCACACTTCATGGACACGAATTTCCTGGTGGAGCCCCGGCTCTTCGCGATCAACACGAGGTACCAGGAGAACGTGTCCTATAACCAGAGCAACCAGGGCGGAAGCCTGACGGTCGGGCACCACCTGGTGGAAGCGGTCTTTGGCTCGGCGAACTACACCTATGAGCGGGTCCGGATCAAGGATGTGACGGATGACGCCCCAGACCTCGTGAAGCAACAGGCGGCGGAGTCGGGCGGTGTGTCGAAGACCAGTTCGCTTACCTTCACCCTGACCCGGGACATGCGGGACTCTTTCACCGAGCCGACAAAGGGCCTCTATCTCCAGGCCGCGCTCCAGTATGCCGGGGGCGTTCTGGACGCCGACAACAATTTCACTAAGTACAGCCTGGAGGCCTCCCAGTACTGGCCGCTCTGGTGGAAATTCGTCGGCCACATCCGGGGGAACATCTCCTATGCCGAACCCTTCGGCGACACTCACACGCTGCCCGTTCAGGAGCGATTCCTCCTGGGGGGCATCAACACCATTCGAGGCTTCCGGAATTTCACGGTTGGTCCCAAGGATCCCGTGACCGACAATCCCGTGGGGGGCAACAAGGCCTTCTTCATGAACCACGAGATCCTGTTCCCTGTGTATGAGCCCCTGAAGATGCGCGGGCTGGTGTTCTTCGACCTGGGGAACGCGTTCCGAGAAGGAGAACCTTTCAAATGGTCAGTCAAGCGCTCGGTGGGGATCGGCGTCCGGTTCACCTCGCCCCTGGGCGCAATCCGGCTGGAGCTGGGCTACAACCTGGCCCGCAAGCATGGGGAAAGACAGGAGATGCTCCATTTCACCGCTGGCACGGCCTTCTAGCAGACCGACGCTGGACCGAGAATAGAGACGCGGTCCCGCTGGCTGACCGGGATGGGTATTGTGATGTCCGGCGCGGCCGGATGATGTTCTCGCTGCGCGTACGGTTTTCGGCCTCTTGCCGGGAAGCGTCAGTGGGGTCGGGACCCGAGAGGAAAGGGGAGGCAAGAAACGTGAACGTCCGGTTCCGGAGATGCACGGGAGTCAGCATCGCCGCGCTGGCCTGGCTGGTCCTCCTCGGCTGGGGGACGCCAGGGTGGGCGGCCCAGGCGGCAGTCCGCATCGGCGTCGTGGACATGCAGGAAGTCCTGATGAAGTCGCAGAAGGGTCAGGCGGTCAAACAGAAGTTGGACCAAGAGCGCGCCGCCCGTCAAAAGGACTTGGACGCCAAGCAGCAAGAGGTCATGAAGCTTCAGGCCGAATTCGAGAAGCAAGCCCCCCTCCTCAGCGAGCAGGCCAAGCGGGAAAAGGGCGAGGCGATCCAACGCAAGACGCGGGACGCGGTCCGCGTGGCCGAGGACGCCAACCGTGATTTCGAGAAGCGGGTCCGGGAGGCGGAGGTAGAAATTGGACGGGAGATCGCCGGGGTGATCCAGGAGTACGGAAAGGACCAGGGTTACAGCATTATCTTGGAGCGAGGGATGGTGGTGTTCGGCGCGCCGGCCGTGGACATCACCGCCGAGGTCATCAAGCGCTACGATTCCAAGCAGAAATGAGCCGAGAGCCGAGAGGGAACAGACGAGGAGCCGGGGCCTCCCGCGCATTCTCGGACGTACGGGATTCGCGGGCCGGATAGGGGAAGCGGGGCGCAGTGCGACTGGGAGAGTTGGCGGAGCGGCTGGGATGCCGGCTGGAAGGGGATGGCGGGCTCGAGATCAGGGCCGTGCGCGGCTTGGAAGATGCCGGCCCGCGGGATCTCAGCCTTGTCGCCCACGAGCGGTATCTGTCTTGCCTGCAGACCTCGGCGGCGGGTGCCGTGATCCTGCCCGAAAGCTGGCCGGCGGTGGACCGCCCCGCCTTGCGCACGCCTAACCCGATCCTGGTCTTCGCCCGCGCCCTCAGGCTCCTGCACCCCTTCCCCGCCCCGGCTCCCGGCATCCATCCCACGGCGGTGGTCGCCCCCGATGCTCGCGTGGCCCCGGACGCCAGCGTGGGCCCGCTTACCGTCGTGGGTCCGGGGGTTGAGGTGGGGGCGGGGACGATGCTGGACGCGCACGTGACCGTCGGTGCCGGCGTCCGGATCGGGAAGGACTGCCGGATCTTCCCCCAGGTGGTCCTGCGGGACGGGGTGTGGCTGGGGGAGCGGGTCATCGTGCACAGCGGCGCGGTGCTGGGTGCCGACGGATTCGGCTTCGCGCGGGACGGCCAGTGCTACGTGAAGATCCCCCAGATCGGACGGGTGGTGATCGAGGACGACGTGGAGATTGGCGCCAACGTCGCCATCGACCGGGCCACCCTGGGCGAAACCCGCATTGGGCGCGGCACGAAGATCGACAATCTGGTCCACATCGCCCACAATGTCCGTGTCGGACCGGACACACTGATCTTGGGCCAAGTGGGGATCGCGGGGAGTTCGCACATCGGATCCCGGGTCACGCTGGCCGGACAGGTCGGGGTGGTGGACCATGTCGAGATCGGCGACGACGTGATCGTGGGGTCGCAGGCGGGGGTGTCCAAGGATATCCCTGCCGGCTCGGTGGTGCTGGGATCGCCGGCCGTCCCACACGGCGAGTTCAAACGGCGGATGGCGGTGGTGGCGCGGCTGCCCGAAATGCGCAAGCTCGTGCGCGCCCTGGAGGAGCGCCTGGCATCGCTGGAAGCGCGTTTGGGGAAGTGAGAGGGCGGACGAAGGGAGTGGAGCATGTTGGGTCCGAAGGAGATCCAGGAAATTCTCCCACACCGCTACCCGTTTCTCCTGGTGGATCGCATCCTGGAGATGGAACTGGGGAAGCGCGTGGTCGGGATCAAGAGCGTCACGATCAATGAACCGTTCTTCCCGGGCCACTTCCCCGGCTACCCCATCATGCCGGGCGTCCTCATCGTGGAGGCCATGGCCCAGGTCGGCGGGGTCCTCCTGATGCGCAGCCTGAACGCACGGGCCGAGAAGAAGGTCATGTACTTCACGGGCATCGACCGGGCCCGGTTTCGGCGTCCGGTGGTCCCCGGGGACCAGCTCCGGTTCGAGGTCGAGATCATACAGCTCCGCCGCCAGGTGTGCCGGATGCAATGCGCCGCCTACGTGGACGGGAAGCTGGTGGCGGAGGCGGAGCTGAGCTCGGTGGTGGTGGATCGCGATCCCCAGGGGCCGGCGGACGCCCCGTTGACGGTCTAGGAGCGGCACATGGTCAGCGTCCATCCCACGGCGCTGGTGGAGCGGGGCGCCGAGTTGGCCGACGGGGTGAGCATCGGCGCCTACGCGATCGTCGGACCCGAGGCGCGCGTGGGCGCAGGCACCAGCATCGGCAGCCACACCATCCTGGAGGGCCGGACGGAGATCGGGGCGGAGTGCCGCATCGGCTCCCACGTGATCATCGGCGCCGCCCCGCAGGACGTGAAGTACCACGGAGAGCCGACCCGCGTCGTCATCGGCGACCGGACGCTGGTGCGCGAGTTCGCCACCATCCACCGGGCCAGCAGCGGCGGCTCCGGCGTGACCCGCGTCGGCCCGGAGAACTTCCTGATGGCCTACGTCCACGTGGCCCACGACTGCCAGCTGGCGGAGGGGGTGATCATGGCCAACCAGGCCTCCCTGGCGGGCCACGTGGAGATCGGCCGATCCGTGTTTATCGGGGGCATGACCGGCGTCCACCAGTTCGTGCGGATCGGCGAGTTCGCGTTCCTGGGCGCGTGCTCCGCCCTGCTCCAGGATCTCCCCCCCTACGTCAAGGCCCAGGGAAACCGGGCCAAGCCCTTCGGCCTCAACGTGGTGGGCCTGCGCCGTCACGGGTTCTCGGCCGAGGCCATCCACGCCCTGGGACAGGCCTACCGCATCCTCTACACCTCCGGCCTCAACACGTCCCAAGCGCTGGCCCAGCTGGACCGGGAGCTCAGCGGAATCCCCGACGTGCAGCGGTTCATCGACTTCGTCAAACGGTCCCAGCGCGGGATCAGCAAGTAGTCGGCCATGGAGGCGCTGGGAATCCTGGCAGGCGGCGGCCAGTTGCCCCTCGTGGCGGCGGCGGAGGCGCGCCGGCAGGGCCTGCGCGTCGTGGCGGTGGCCCTGCGGGAAGAGGCCGACCCGTCACTGGCCGAGCGGGTGGATGCCATCCATTGGGTCCATGTGGGGCAGCTCGGGGCCGTGGTCCGCGCCTTCCGCGAGGAGCGGGTGACGCACGTGCTCCTGTTGGGAAAGGTCGAGATCACGCGCCTGTTCTCCGGGGCCCGTCCCGACTTGATGGGGGCCAAGCTCCTGCTCAAGGCGCGCGACCTCCGAGGGGATACCCTGCTGGAGGCGATCGTGGACGCGTTGGCGGCCGAGGGAATCCGGGTTGTGGAGACGCCCCCGTTCCTGGGCCCGCTCCTGCTGCGGGCCGGCCGGCTCACGCGGCGCGCTCCCACGGCGCGGGAACAGGGCGACATCGACCTGGGGCGCCGGATCGCGCGTGAGATCGCGGCGCTCCGGATCGGCCAAACGGTGGTTGTGAAGCACGGGACAGTCCTGGCGGTGGAATCCGTCGAGGGGACCGACGAGGCCATCCGGCGCGGGGGTGCGCTCGGGCGCGGGGGCGTGGTGGTGGTCAAGGTGAGCCGGATCGATCAGGACCTGCGCTTTGATCTCCCCACCATCGGCCCGGGGACGCTCTCCGCCCTGCGCGATGCCAGCGCCACGGCGCTGGCCCTGGACGCGGGACGCACCCTGCTCCTGGATCGGGACCGATTCGTGGCCGGGGCGGACGAGCTGGACCTGGCTGTCGTAGCGGACTAGCGCGTGGTCTCGGGAATGCGGAACACCCAGAGGGCACCCGAATGCGGAATGCGGAATGCGGAGTGCGAAATGTGGGACGCTGAATCCGCAATCGGTCGTCTCTGATTCCGCATTCCCCATTGGCCATTCCGCATTTTGGGTGCAGCCGTATGAGCGCCACCGATTCGACGGTCAAGGTAGCGGTGGTCGGCGTGGGCCACCTGGGGCAGCATCATGCGCGGATCTACACCGAGCTGCCGGGGGTGGAACTGGTGGCGGTGGCGGACGTCGCCGAAGCGCGCCGGCGCGAGGTGGGAGGACGGCTGCGGGTGCCGGCCGTGGCGGACTACCGGGAGTTGCTGCGACAGGTGGACGCGGTCAGCGTGGCGGTTCCCACGCTGCTGCACCACCAGATCGCCCGGGACTTCCTGCTGGCCGGATCCGACGTCCTGGTGGAGAAGCCGATCACCAGGACGCTCCAGGAGGCGGACGACCTGATCGCCGTGGCCGCGGCCGGGACGCGCGTCCTTCAGGTCGGCCACAGCGAGCGGTACAACGGGGGGGTTCAGGCCCTGGCGGCGCGCGTCCAGGATCCCGGGTTCATCGAGGTGCACCGCATGGGGCCCTTTCCGGGGCGCGGCGCCGATGTGGACGTGGTGCTGGACCTCATGATCCACGACATCGACATCATCCTCACCCTGGTCAAATCGCCGGTCACGGCGGTCAGCGCCGTCGGGGTGCCCGTGGTCTCCGGCCAGGTGGACATCGCCAACGCTCGACTCGAGTTCGCGTCGGGCTGCGTGGCCAATATCACGGCCAGCCGGGTGACCGGCGAGCGGTTGCGCAGGATCCGGGTGTTCCAGCGGGACACGTACTTCGTCCTGGACTACGCCAACCAGGAGCTGCATCTGTTCCGGCCGACGTCCCCCGCGGGCCCGGGCAAGCCGCGCCTCGGCCGGGTGGATATCCCGGTGGCGCGGGTGGAGCCGCTGCGACAGGAGCTCCTGGACTTCGTGAGCAGTGTGCGGAGCCGCCGCCCGCCCCTGGTCCCGGGCGAGGCCGGACGCGACGCGGTGGCCGTGGCAGCCCAGATCATCGAGCGCCTCTGAATTGCCGGCTGGAGCAGGGGAGCAGGGGAGCGGTGGAGCGTGGGGATGGCGGGGCAGCCTCCGAATTCATCGACCCACCAATCCACTGATTCACCGGGTTGCGGGTCGCGAGAGGGGGCGCGGATCCTGATCGTGGCCGGGGAGGCCTCCGGCGACCTGCACGGCGCACGGTTGGTCGAGGCGCTCCGGCGCCTCGCGCCCCGGCTGGCCGTGGAAGGCATGGGCGGAGCGCAAATGCAGAAGGCGGGCGTGACCCTCCTGGCGGACGCCGGAGACACGGCCGTCGTGGGGCTGACCGAGCTGTGGGAGAAACGGCGGGCCCTGCGGGACGCCTTGCAGCGTCTGCGGGGGCGCCTCCGGGCCGTTCGCCCGGACCTCTTGATCTGCATCGATTTCCCGGATTTCAACCTCCTCTTGGCGCGCGCGGCCCATCGCCTCCGCATTCCGGTCTGCTACTTCATCAGCCCCCAGGTGTGGGCGTGGCGACGCGGAAGGATCCGCACGATCCGCCGGGTGGTGAGGAAGATGCTGGTGCTGTTCCCGTTCGAGGAGATCCTCTACCGGAAGGCCGGCGTGGACGTCGCCTTCGTGGGGCACCCCCTTTTGGACGCGCTGGCGGGCGTGCCGCCGCGGGAGGCTTGCCGCGCCGCCCTGGGCATCCCGGAGGACTCGCGGGTCCTGGGGCTGCTTCCCGGCAGCCGGCCGGCGGAGGTCCGCCGCCACCTGCCGATGCTCCTCGGGGCCGCCTCGCGCCTCGCGGCTGATCGCCCCGACCTCCGGCTGGTCCTGGGGCTTGCGCCGACGCTGGATCATCAGGCGGTGGAGGCGGCCGTGGCGGCGTCCGGCCTCCAGGTGACGGCGCCCCCCGGCCGGAGCTACGAGGTGATGCGGGCGGCCGACCTGCTGCTGGCGGTTTCGGGGACCGTGACGCTGGAGGCGGCCATCCTCGGCACGCCCATGATCATCACGTACCGGGTGGCAACGCTTTCGTGGCTCCTGGCGCGCCTCCTGGTCCGGGTCCGGTTCATCGGGCTTCCGAATCTGGTGGCGAACGAGCCGATCGTGCCCGAGCTGATCCAGTTCGACGCCACGCCGGCGCGCCTGGCGGCCGTGGCGGAACAGATCCTCGGCTCGCCCGAGCGCCAGGTGCGCATGCGGGCGGCGCTGGGCGATGTCCGGGCGCGGCTGGGAATGCCCGGTGCCGCCGAGCGTGCGGCCAAAGAAGTCCTGGCGCTCCTCCCGGCGTCGTGGGCATGAGCGCGCCACGATGAGCGCCCGCTGGCGTTCTCCCCGGGAGTGGAAGCTCAGCCTGGCCGTGGCGCCCTGGATCGCCAGCGTGCTGATGCGGATCGGAATGCGCACGTTTCGCCGCGAGGACATCGGCCGGCGGCATCCCGAGTCGTGCTGGGCCAAGGGCGAACGAATCATCGTGACCTTCTGGCACGGGCGGCTGCTCATGATGCCATTCGGGTACCCCGGGCAAACGGCCACGATCCTCATCAGCCAGCACCGGGACGGGGAATACATCGCGCGGATCGCACAGTGGCTGGGATATACGGTGGTGCGGGGGTCGGCCACACGCGGCGGCGCCCGCGCCTTCAAGCAACTCCTTCAGTGCCTGAAGGAGGGCGGCAACCTGGCCATCACTCCCGACGGGCCGAAGGGGCCGCGGCAGCAGGTGAAATCCGGCGTCATTGAGTTGTCCCGTCTTTCGGGGATGCCCATCCTTCCGGTCGCCTTCGGGGCGTCCCCCCGGACTATTTTGAAGAGCTGGGACCAGTTCCTGGTCCCGCACCCCTTCGCGCGCGCCGTGTACGTCTGGGGCGAGCCCATCTATGTGCCGGGGGATGCCGACAAGGAGGCAGTCGAAAAGCTCCAGTCGGTCCTGGCGGAGCGGTTGGACGCGCTGACCGCGGAGGCGGACACGCGCGCGGCAAGCGGCTGAGAGGCGTTCGAGGATTCGATGGTTCGCGAACCAGCGAACCAACCAACTGTCGAATGCATTTGGGCGCATGATGTACTGGCTATACAGTCTGGGGCTGGGCGCGTTTTTCATCGGGGGCCTCCCCGTCTTCGCGGCGCAGGCGATCCTGCGAGGGAAATATCGCCGGGGCCTCTCCCAGCGCCTGGGACGTGTGCCCGCGTGGCCGGGACCGGTGCCGCCCGTTTGGCTGCACGCGGTCTCGGTGGGTGAGGTGATGGCGGCCACGCCGTTGGCCCGGGGCCTCAGGGCGCGCTGGCCGGATCTGCCCCTGCTCGTGTCCACGGTGACGGACACGGGGCGGGCCGTCGCGGAGCAGCGCCTGCCGGCCGAGCAGTTCGTCTTTTTTCCCCTCGATTTCGGTTGGGCGGTCCGGGCGGCGCTGAACAGGCTCTCGCCGCGGGCCGTGTTGCTCACCGAGACGGAGATCTGGCCGAATTTCATCCGCGCCTGCGGGACACGGGGCATCCCCGTGGTGGTGATCAACGGGCGGATCTCCCCGCGCTCCTTCCCCCGGTATCGTCGCGTCCGGGGGATCTTCCGCCAGGTGCTCCAGGGGATCCGCCTCTTCTGCATGCAGACGCCCGAAGACGCGCGACGCATCCTGGCTCTGGGGGCGCCGGCGGAGCGGGTGCACGTCGTGGGCAACCTGAAATTCGACCTGGCCGCGGTTTCTCCCGCCGGAGGCGGGGAGGATGAGCCGGCGATCCGCGAGATGCTCGGCCTCGGCCCGGCGCAGGCCGTCCTCGTCGCGGGCAGCACCCACCGGGGGGAGGAACAGCCGGTGCTGGAGGCCTTCGCGGAGGCGCGGCGCGCCGTTCCGGACCTCATCCTGCTTCTGGCCCCGCGCCACCCGGAGCGTCTTGAGGAGGTCGAGGGACTCCTCGCGCGCGGGGGTCTTCCCTGGATCCGCCGCAGCCGCTTGCCGGCGGAGCGGCCCACCGCCGTGATCCTGGTGGACACGATGGGTGAGCTGGCCCGGCTGTATGCGGCGGGAACAGTCGTCTTCGTGGGCGGAAGCCTGGTCCCCATCGGGGGGCACAACATTCTGGAGCCGGCGAGCCATGCGAAGCCCGTCCTGTTCGGTCCGCACATGGGCAACTTCGCCGAGATGGGGAGGTTTTTCCTGGAGCAGGGGGCCGGGATCCAGGTACGGGACGCGGCGCATCTTCGTGCGGAGGTCCTGCGGCTCCTCACGGATCCGGTGGCGGCCGACCGCATGGGGGAAGCCGGCCGCGCCATCGTGGACACCCATCGGGGCGCGGGTCGCCGGACGGTGAATCTCCTCGAGGCGGTGCTGTGAGCCTGGTCGCCGCCATCCAGAGCTACTCGCTCCGCGCGATGCGGTCCGGGACGCCGACGCTTCTCCAGCGCGGCTGGCGCTTGGTGCTGGCGGCGGCCGGGTTCGGCTATGGCGCGGGCATCCGGGCCCGCGCCTGGTCCTTCACGTCGGGACTGCGGAGGATCCGCCGGTTGCCCTGCCCGGTCATTTGCGTCGGCAACCTGACCGTGGGGGGGAGTGGCAAGACGCCCTGCACGATCGCCCTGGTGGAGTGGCTTCGCGCCAGGGGCCGGGCCGTAGGGGTTCTCCTTCGCGGGTACGGCCGCCGCGATTCGGGCGTGGCGGTCGCAGCTGACCAGCACGGCATCCAGGGCCGCTGGGAGGCAGTGGGGGACGAGGCCGTCCTGCTTGCGCGCCGCCTGCCGGGAGTTCCCGTGATCGTCGGCGGGAACCGGTACCAGGCGGGTTGTGAGGCCCTCCGGCGGTTCCCGCTGGACATCCTGGTGCTGGATGATGGATTTCAGCACCGGCAGCTCCATCGCGATCTGGATCTGGTCATGCTGGACGCGACCGACCCGTTCGGTGGCGGCCGCCTCTTGCCGAGGGGGCGCCTGCGGGAACCGGCGGCGGCGCTCCGGCGCGCCCACGCGGTCATCCTGAGCCGGACGAACCAGGCCCCGGAGCTTGCCGGATTGCGACGGCGCCTGGAGAACCTCGCTCCCGGGGCCCCGCAGATCCTCACGCGCCATCGTCCCTCCGGCCTCACCGATCTTGCCGGTGGAGGGGAGCGACCGCTCGGGCTCCTGCGGGGCCGGCGGGTGCTGGCGGTGAGCGGCATCGCGAATCCGCCGGCGTTTCACCGTACGCTCACGGATCTCGGGGCGGTGTTGGCCGGGATGCTGGCGTTCCCGGACCACTATCCGTACGGCCCGGATGACATCCTGCGTGCGGAGGCGGCGGCGCGGCAGGAAGCCGCAGACATGATCGTCACGACGGAGAAAGACGCGGTGCGGATGCGGGCGCCGAGCTCGGGCCGGCCGATCCTGGTGCTCCGGGTGGACCTGGAGATCGTCGAGGGGGCCGATGCGCTGGAGCGGCTCCTGATGCCATTGCTGGGAGGGGCCCGTGGCTGAGCGCGGCCGGTGGAGCCCCGTCGCGATCCTCGAATGGGCGCTGGTCGTGTGGCTGGCCAGGCTCTTCGCCTGGCTTCCCGAATCGGCGGCCTACGGCCTGGGAGAGCGCGCCGGACGCCTGGCGTTCCGGCTGGATCGCCGGCACCGAAGCATCACGGTGGAAAATCTCGCCCGGGCGTTTCCGGAGGAGTACTCGCCTACCGAGATCGTGCGGCTGGCCTGCGCCGTATTCGAGAGCCTGGGACGGACGGCTGTCGACGTCGCGCGCTCGGACCGGCTCCTGCTCGGACGGAACGCCGACGCCGTCCGGTTCGAGCGGTTAGATCGATTAGTGGAAGCACGTCGCCGGGGGAAAGGTGTCCTGGTGATCACGGCCCATCTCGGGCCCTGGGAGCTTTTGCCCCTCATCGCCGCCCTTCGCTACGCGCCGATCCACGTCGTGGCGAGGCCACTGGACAACCCCCGGCTGGACGATCTGCTCACGCGGATGCGGGAGCGGGGCGGAAACCGGGTGATCCGGAAGCGCGACGCGATCCAAGCCATCCTCCAGGTCCTTCGGCGAGGCGAAACGGTGGGGATCTTGATCGACCAGCACATCAGCGAGAAGGAGGGTGCGGTGGTTCCCTTCTTCGGCCGAGCCGCCTCGACGGCTTTCGCGCCGGCGCTCATCGCCATGCGGTCGGGTGCGGCCGTCCTGCCCGTGGCGATCGTCCGCGAGGGGCGCGGGCGGTTCCGGGTCCTCATCGCGGACGAGGTGCCCGTCCGGAAGAGCGGGGATCTCAAGGCGGACCTGGTCGAGAACACGGCGCGATTCACCTCCGCCATCGAGGCGTTCATCCGGATGCATCCTGACCAGTGGTTCTGGGTGCACCGACGGTGGAAAACGCATCTGCCCATCGATCCGAGACTCGAGGGCGGGCCGAATCGCCGGAGCGTCGGATCCGCCATAGGCGGGAACGACCGAGCGGTTCTGAGGGGGTGAATGATCCACATCGATTCTCTGCAGATCCGACGTATCCTGGTGCGGGAGGTGAACTGGGTCGGGGATGCGGTCCTCACGCTCCCGGCCCTGGAGGCCCTGGATGCCCGATTCCCCCAGGCCGAGATCACGCTGCTGGCGAGGCCCTGGGTCGGCGGGCTCTTTGCGGGTCACCCGGCCGTGGATCGGACCATCGGGTACCGGACCGAGGATCTTCATCGGGGGCTTCGCGGGCGCTGGCGCCTGGCCAGGGAGTTGAAGGAAGGGCGGTTCGATCTGGCGGTGCTCTTTCCGAACTCGCTGGATGCGGCGCTCACCCCCTGGCTGGCGGGAATTCCGCGCCGGGTCGGCTATCCCACGGATGGCCGAGGCTGGTTGCTCACGCATCCGGTCTCGGACCGATCAGGAGCGGCAGGGCGACACCAGGTCGAGCGCTACTTGGCCATCGTCCGAGTGCTGGGGGGAGATGGGACGCTCTCCCTTCGCCTGCCGGTGACCGAAGAGGCCCGGCGGAGAAGCGATGCCCTTCTGCGTGAGCAGGGGATCGCCCCGACCGGCCCTCTCGTGGCGATGAACCCTGGTTCGGTCTATGGGAGCGCCAAGCGCTGGCCGGCCGATCGCTTTGCAGCGGTGGCGGATGGCCTGGTGGAGTCGCGCGGGGCCACGATCCTTCTCATCGGATCCGGGGGGGAGCGCCCGCTCCTGGACCAGGTGGCCGCCCACATGCGCTGGCCGGCCGTGAATCTCGGCGGACGCACCGACCTTTTGGCGCTGGTGGGCGTTCTGGAGCGCGCGCGCCTGCTGGTCAGCAACGACACCGGCGCGATGCACGTCGCCGCCGCGGTGGGGACGCCGGTTCTGGCCGTTTTCGGCCCCACGGACCCCATGGCGACCGGGCCCCTGGGTCGATGGGCGCGCGTCGTGCGCGTGCCGGTGCCGTGCAGTCCGTGTCTCCTGCGCGAGTGTCCCATTGACCACCGCTGCATCACGGGCGTGGCCGTCGAAGAGGTGCTGCGCGAGGCTCAGGTACTCCTTGACACCGCCGACGCCTCACGCCTCACGCCTCACGGTTCACGTGGCGTGCCGGCCGCCTTCCTCGATCGCGACGGCACGATCATCGAGGATCCCGGATACCTCCGCGACCCCGAGGGAATCCAATTCATCCCGGGGGCGATTGATGCCCTCCGGGCCCTTCAGCGGGCGGGCTACCGCCTCGTCCTGGTGACGAATCAAGCCGGGGTGGCACGAGGGCTGCTCACCGAGGACGATGTCCGCCGGGTCAACGAGCGCCTGACAGCCCTGCTGGCCGAGGCCGGGGTTCACCTGGACCGAATCTATTATTGCCCGCACCATCCCGAGTACGGGCCGCCGGAGTACCGGCGAGAATGCGACTGCCGAAAGCCGAGGCCCGGGATGGTTCATCGGGCCGTTCGCGACCTCGGCCTGGACCCTTCGCGGTCCGTGGCCATCGGCGATCACGTGACCGACGCCGGCCTGGCCCAGGCGTTCCCGGGAATGGTGGGGATCCTGCTGCGCACCGGCCATGGGGCCGAACAATGGCGGAAGATCCGGGAGGGAGCGCTGGAGCTGCCGGAGCACGTCGCGGATGATCTCCGGGCGGCCGTGGCGTGGTTCCTGGCCCGGGCGGGGGAAGAGGATGCCATCGGCTCCCATCCGGCTTGACGGGGCCCGCAGGATCCTGCTGGTCAAGCCGAGCGCCCTGGGCGATGTGGTGCATGCCCTTCCCGTGGCGGCCACGCTGCATCGGCGATACCCGAATATCCCCCTGGACTGGCTCGTCGAAGAGGAGGCCGAGGACATCGTCCGGGGACACCCCGCTCTGAGCGGGGTCGTGGTCTCGGGAAGAAAACGATGGCTCCGACAGCTTCGACATCCGGCCGAGATCCCCGCGACGCTCCGCGAGATGCGGCGGTTCGCCGCCGGGTTGCGCCGCCGGCGCTACGATGCCGTCCTGGATCTCCAGGGGCTCTTCAAGAGCGCGCTGTACGTCCTGGCGAGCGGGGCCGCGGTCCGGGTCGGTTTTGCGGAGGGGCGCGAGGGCGCCCCGTGGGTCCTCACGCACCGCGTCGTGGCGCCGCCACAGCCGGTGCATGCTGTGGACCGATACCTCCAGCTGGCGGCAGCGGTGGATGCCTGCGAACCGGTCCGAGAGTTTCATGTCTATCTGTCGCCGGACGATCTCGCGGTCGCCAGGTTCCATCTCGCCGCCTGCCGGGTACCCCCTGGGTGTCCCCGCGTGGTGCTCCACCCGTCGGCGCGCTGGCGCACCAAGCTCTGGGAGGTTCCGCGCTGGCGGGAACTCGCCACGGCGCTTCTGGCGGATGGGATCGGGGTCATCCTCACCGGAAGCCGCGAGGACGAAGAGATGGCGGAAAGTATTGTTGCCGGCATGAATCCACCGCCCCTTTCCCTGGTTGGGCGTCTCACGCTGAAACAGCTCGTGGCGGTCCTCCGCGAGGTGGACCTCATGATCACCGTGGACTCCGGGCCCATGCACATCGCGACTGCCGTAAGGACGCCCGTCGTGGCCTTATTCGGGCCCACCGATCCTTTGCGGACGGGCCCCCTGGGGCCGGGGAGGATCCTCAGGCGGGAGCTTCCGTGCAGTCCGTGCTTACAGCGGAGCTGTCGGATTGATGACGCCTATCGCTGCATGCGCGATCTCGGCGTGGCGGAGGTCCTTGGCGCTGTTCACGAGTACCTCAGGGCACCGACCGGACCGGATCGGAAGGATCCGCAGATTACGCAGAGTACGCCGATGTCACCCCCACCTGATCCCTCCCCCGCTCCCCTTCCGATCCCTCCCCCGCCAGCGGGGGGAGGGGCAGGGTGGGGGAGGCCAGGAGGGGGGCTGTGAAACCTGCGTGTGGTTCGCTGCCGGGTGTTCTCAAGTTCTGCGGGAGGTGCTTGGTTTGGTGAATCTGCGGTCGTTGCTTCTTCCAGTCATTCTCCTCGCCTTTGCGGGCCAGGTCTCGGCCGGGCAATCGCCGGACGTCGCCCACCTCTACCGCGGGGGCGAGCGGCTGGCGTACGATGTCACCTGGTTGGGGATCAAGGCCGGGGAGGCCACGCTCGAGGCGCAGGGCGTGGTGAACCTGGATGGACACCAGGCGTATCACCTGGTGACGACGGCGCAGTCCACGCCCCTGATCTCGAAGATCTACCGGGTGGATGATCGGACCGAATCCTTCCTGCAGACGGACCCGATGCGGGCGCTCCGCTTCGACAAGAATCTCCGGGAGGGACGCTATCGGCACAGCAGCCGGACGGTGTTCGACCATGAGAAAGGCATCGCCACCTTCCGCTATCTGGATTTCGGCCCGGTGCCAAAAGGCATCACGCGGCTGGACGAGGCCGAGCGGTACGGGAAGTACGTGAGCCAGGAGTTTCCACTCACCCCCGGCGCCCTGGACGAGCTGTCGGTCCTGTATTACGTCCGGACCCTGCCGCTCGTGGCCAACGCCACGGTGACGGCCAGGGTGTTCGCCAGCCGGAAGAACTGGGAGCTGGAGGTCAAGGTGCTGGGACGCGAAACCCTCGAGACGGTGCTGGGCCAGCGGGAGACCTTGAAGGTGGAACCCCTCCTCAAGTTCGAGGGAATCTTCCAGCGGAAGGGTCGAATGATCGTCTGGCTCACGGACGATCCGGAGCGGATCCCGGTGCAGATGAAGAGCGAGATCATCATCGGCAGCTTCGTCACGACCCTCACCCGCCGGGAGGTCGGCCTGGCCCAGGCGCGTCTCGACTCGCACGGAGGATCGCCCCGATGACGATCGAGTGCACCTCATTGGTGACCGGCGCCGCCGGATTCATCGGGTCCCATCTGTGCGAGCGACTGCTTCGGGAAGGGCACCGCGTGATCGGGGTGGATGCCTTCACCGCCTATTACCCGCGGGCGGTCAAAGAGGCGAACCTCGCCGGGCTGCGGAGCCACCCCGAGTTCCGGTTCGTCGAGATGGCCCTGGCCCGGGCGGACCTCGCGCCGGTCGTGGCGGAGGTTGACGCCATCTTCCACCAGGCGGGGCAGCCGGGCGTCCGCGCCAGCTGGGGCAAGGAGTTCGACCTGTACCTGGACCACAACATTCGGGCGACGCAGCAGCTTTTGGAGACGGTCAAGGGCTCCGCACGCCTCCGGCGGCTGGTGTTCGCCTCCTCGTCCTCGGTGTACGGGCAGACGAAGGACCTCCCCCTCCGGGAGGAGTCCCTGCCGCGACCGTACTCCCCGTACGGCGTGACCAAGCTGGCAGCCGAGCACCTGTGCGGCCTGTACCATGCCAATTACGGCGTCCCCACGGTGGCGTTGCGTTATTTCACGGTCTATGGGCCAAGGCAGCGGCCCGATATGGGGTTCCACAAGTTCATCCAGGCGGCGCTCGAGGATCGCCCCATCCTGGTGTACGGGGACGGGGAACAGACTCGCGACTTCACCTATGTCGCCGACGCCGTGGAGGCGAACTGGCTGGCCCTGGGCCCGGGCGCGGTGGGGCAAGTCTTCAACATCGGCGGCGGCTCGCGGAGCAGCGTGAACCAGGTCCTGGCCGTCCTGGAGGAGATCCTGGGCAAGCCCATCCGTCGCGAGCGGCGCCCGCCCCAGCCGGGCGATGTCCGGCACACCTGGGCTGATACGAGCCGGGCGCGGGACAGGCTGGGGTTCATTCCCCGCGTGTCCTTGCGCGAGGGCCTGGCGCGCCAGGTGGAGTGGCTGCGAAGACTCTCAGGCAACGCGAAATCCTGACGCGACCGACAAAAAAGCCTTGACGATGCCCCTCTAATCCTGGTAACGATGCCGTGTAACGCGACTGGCAGCGCCGGATGGAGTGGGAGAAGGAACGGCGTAGTGGGACAACGGCCCCGCCCACCCAGAGGGTGCCCGGCGGGGCGCGCGGCCGAGGGGGCCCGAAGGAGTCGGCGATGAGAGAACATGGTTCCTGGGGAAGATGGATGGTGATGGTGTTCGTCGGGTTGATCTTGACGGTGGGGACGGCCTGGTCTGCGGACACGATCGTCTTGGGCACTGCCATGTCCCAGACGGGGAAGTACGCGCGGGAAGGAAAATTCTACGTGGATGCCTACCAGATGACCGTGGACGCGGTTAACAAGGCGGGCGGCGTCAAGGTCGGGGGCAAAGCCTACAAACTTGAGCTGAAGATGTACGACGACCAGAGCGATCCCAACCTGTGTGTCCGCCTGTACACCCGGCTCGTGACATCCGACAAGGTGAATTTCCTACTGGGGCCGTACTCCAGCGGGATCACCATCCCGGCCAGCTCGGTCTCCGAGAAATACGAAATCCCCATGATCCAGGGGGGCGGGGCTTCGGGGCAGATCTTCAGCCGGGGGTACAAGTACATCTTCGGGACGCTCCCCAAGGCGGAGTTCTATTTCCTGTCGGCCGTCGCGGCGGCGGCCAGCCTGAATCCCCCGGTCAAGACGGCGGCCCTGGTGTATTCCAACGAGGCCTTTGACCGGAGCGTGGCCGAGGGGTCGCGGCAGTTGCTCAAGGACTATAAGATCGAGAAGGTCTATGACGAGGAGTACCAGCCGGCCACCCAGGACTTCACCTCTATCCTGGCCGTGATCAAGAGCAAAAACCCGGACCTGATCCTGCTGGCCGGACATGTGGAGAACTCCCTGAACTTCATCCGCCAGGCCCAGGCGCAAGACGTCAGCCCCAAGATGTGGGTGTTCACCGTGGGGCCGCCCACCGCCGACTTCCGGAAGACGCTGGGAAAGCCGGCGGACTACGCCTACGGCGTCACGCCGTGGTTGGAGGACATGGAAGTGGGCGGCGAGATCTTCAAGTCGGCCCGGGAATTCGGCAAGCAGTTCAAAGAGCGGTTCGGCTACGAGGCGGACTACCACGTGGCCTCCGGCGCGGCCGATGTCTTGGCCTACAAGTTCGCCATCGAGAAGGCAAACTCGCTGGATCCGAAGAAGGTGCGGGATGCCCTTGCCGGCCTGGACGTGGAGACGCTCTACGGCCGGGTGAAGTTCGAGCAGACGGGCCAGATCGCCATGGGGCAGGTGCTCATCCAGATCCAGGATGGCAAGCTGGTGCCGGTGTATGCCGCTGGGAAGTTCATTAGTAAGGCCCTTTACCCCATGCCGAAGTGGGGAGAGCGGAAGTAGGAGTCGCGAGCCGAGGGGCAGAAGGCAGAGGGCAGAAGGCAGAGGGCAGAGGGCAGAGGGCAGAGGGCAGAGGGCAGAAGGCAGCCCCCCACCCCGACCCTCCCCCGGGTACCCTCTGGGTGCGGGGGAGGGAGCGGGAGGGGGCGTGGGTCAACATGCTTATC
>Ga0315282_10001825_pt1 | contig 39791 bp, 32 predicted proteins | sample YL17G07_20_MG_FD_203693 | JGI IMG/M metagenome (GOLD analysis project Ga0315282, IMG submission 203693) | Sediment microbial communities from Yellowstone Lake, YNP, Wyoming, USA - YL17G07_20 | ecosystem: Environmental > Aquatic > Freshwater > Lake > Sediment | place: USA: Wyoming | collected...
TAAAATCTTCAGATGGTAAAACCATAATGGTTTTTCCTTTAAAATCTTCAGATGGTAAAACCATAATGGTTTTTCCTTTAAAATCTTCAGATGGTAAAACCATAAGCGAACCGGAGGTCGAAAAGCCGAATAGTCTGACCGAGTACGTGGTGAGCTGGACAGCAGAACCTTAGCAGATATATGGCTCCAAATGGCATACCACGGCCGCGGTTTCCTTGCTCCTGTTGGCTATCTTCTGGCATTCCTGGCTGGTGCTGGGTGCCTTGATTGACATCCCCATCCTGGCGCTCCCACTGGCGGCAGGCAGGTTGTAAAGCAGGTATGAATGCTGAGTGACATGGAAGCCAGACTCATCTTAATCAATACTGGAAATCTCAATCGCCAAAGCCTGGCGGTGCAGGTGGTTATCGTTACCGTGGCTGGCAAGAGGCTGCTTTAAAATTAGGGAAAATGCTGGAATAAACCACACCTAAAGGGCTACAGCCACAGCAAAAACCACTAGATCAGCATCCAGGCTAGCTTTTCGACCAGCCCAGGGCGGCTTCGAACGAGCGCAGCCCGGTATTCAGGTTGTTGCCCCGTACCAGCCAGGTCGCCGGGCTGGCAGCATCCGGCCCGGCGGCGATTGAAATCCGCTCACCAGGTTTAATCTCGTTGACATAATTGACCTGCAGCCATTCCAGCTTCCGGCTGCGGAAATCAGCCAGGCTAAAGCAGTCGCTGATCCATTCAACGTAACGGGTGCTGGTAACATGACCCAGCAGGTCAATCGTGCTGTAACCAGCCTCGACGGTCGCCCGTTCGGGCAGCCCATCGGGTGGGTTGATCTTTTCCAACGGTTCATCCAGCCCAACCAGATCATAGATATACGGGAAGCTCATATCGAGCGACTCGGGCAGCAGCAAACGCCTGGTTTTCAGGTTGATCGTCAGCCAGGCATAAGATGCTGTCGCCAGGGGCCGGCCATCTGGCCGGCGCAGTTGGAAATCACGCATGAAAAATATCTTCTGTTGGATGCCCTTCAGCCAGGTCTGGATGATCACCGGGTCGTCGATGGTGGGAAAATCAAAGAAACGGATCTTCAGACGCGACAGCACCCAGGCAATATCTCGATCCAGCATGCCGAAAAAGCCGAAGCCATGATAACCGGCGTGGTTGCCAGCCGCTTCGAGCATCGCCTGTAAAACATAGGCCGGCTTCCATTTTTGCTGGAAGTCAGTCTCGGAGGCTTTGACGCGAATTTCTTCGATCCAAATTGGTTTGGTTTCCATGTCCACCTTTTTGCCAGAGATATTTTGGTGCAATTATAAGGCCAAATAAAATGCAAGAGCCGCTTTTTTGAATATGTGCAGCAAAGCTGCACATATTCAAAAAGCGAACTCTCCCAAATCCATGGTTCCCTCGAAAGCCCGCTCGCCGTAGCGCTGGCGAATTTCCTGCTCGTACTGCTTCTGTTTTTCTTCGCTGAAGCCTCCGAAGTATTCTTTTTGTTTCATATCTTGTTTTCCTTTCATATGCTGTGTGGTTTTATTGATGGTGTGGATGAGGCGTTCCAGCCGGGCAGCCCGGCGCTGCAGGGCAACCTTGTGCGCTTCAAGGGCGCGCAGCACGTCAAAATCCGGACGGGAGAGGATCGAACGGATTTCCTCCAGGTTGAAATCGAGCTCCTTGAAGAACAGGATCTGCTGCAGTTGGGACACGGCTTCATCGCTGTAATAACGGTAGCCGTTATCCCCATAAGAGGCCGGCTTGAGCAGCCCGATCTCATCGTAATAGTGCAAGGTGCGGATGCTGACGCCTGCCAGGTCTGAAAGCTGTTTGACAGTATATACCATATTCTTTGCCTCGTAAGATATGATAAACCATGACGTAACGTTAATGTCAAGGGGGAAATATTTGAGAATTTGTTCTTAAAAATTTCAGACTTCCAATTTCAACCCGAACGTGTTGATTGAAAATTATCTGCTGGCATAATGCCAGCGGAATTTTATTTGACCCAGGTAGGGGCGAAGCATCCGGAGAATAACTCCCGCTATCTGGCAGAGTTATTCTCCGGATGCTTCGCCCCTACCTCACCCTAACCTTTTTCCTTTATGCTCAAAGAAGAAACCAGGTTTCGCAGCCAGAAACCTGGTTTCAAACACAGCCCGCTTTATTCCTCAAACTCCAGGTTGACCGGAAAATCAGGAACCATTTCCTCCAGCAGGTCGGTTGTAGGAACATCCGGGCCGACCACATCCAGGTGAACATCCGCCATCCAGACCTGCCCATTCAGCGACAAAAGAAAGCCAAAAGCGATGTCTTCAGCATCCTCGGCCACATCCAGCACAATCGCATGATGTGCCCACTCGTTTGTGCCGGTGATCTGGCTGTTGCGCATATTGTCAAATGCAAGCATTTTATCGCCGGCTCCACCTACCCGCATAAATAAAGCAGCACAGTTTTCTACATCCGCCGAGCACACTGCGGCCGAGAAACGCAGGCGTTTGCCGTGATAGGCATCGGCCTTGAAAGTCTGGCACAGCGCTGCGAATTCGGAAGGATCTGGGCCGGCCTTGATGGTGACACAGGGGCGATTTTCAAAGGTGACGGTTGGATCCAGTCCCATCTCATACTTGTATGGGGCGTCGCCCGAAGCGGACCAACCTTTGGGGATACGAAAAGAATATTTCATTGGAGCCTCCTGTACATCGGATAATCCTGATCGTGCCGAGGTGCATCCGGCCAGCCGTAACAATTGTGTGATCTCTTCGTCGGCGAGGCCAAGCGTGGCTCCCAGGCGATGCAAATCTCTGGGCAGGGCAGCATACCAGCGTGGCTGCGTTCCTTTCAGCCAGTTGAAGAGCGTCTGATGGGGAATACCTGCCTGGCTGGCAACCCGACGCAGCGGTAAGCCCGCCTGCTTGATGTATGAGCCCAATTGTCCGGCAAATTTCGCCATCACCACGCCTCGCCGTAAAAGAATACACTCATAGTATAGGAAAAAAACGTCCTGCATGGAAGCCAAAAAGGCCAAGTGGGACACGATTGAGACAAATCAGAATAATAATCGGCAGGATTTTGAGGATGGAGCCGTTCTGCAAGCTGTGACGCCAGCACCAGGTGTGAGTAGGTGTTCAATCAGTCCATTATATCTTTTTTGCCAATGGTCAGCGCACCACAGCTATGGTAACCCCGTCCGGTGTAAGTTCCCAATCCAATGAGAGATTCTGATCGGTTGGATTATCGATGCGCAGATCATCCCGCCCCCACCAGATATTGACGGTTTCGCTGAGCTGAAAGCCCGGAATTGGCCATAGATGCGGTTTGGCCTCCGTCGGCAGGCCTGCCTGGATGGCCGCGCCCCGGAAGACAGTAGCCAATGCGCAGTGCCCGCCGGCCAGCACTCCGCTGGCCATTTTATATCCCACGCCGCCCCGGAAGGTCTGGTTAAAACTCCAGGTGGAGCCGGCCGGCAGTTGGAACGAACCAGACTGGCTGACCCCGCGTAATGCTGGCCAATCCACGCCGATATCGGCTGAATACAACCCGGCCGCGGCCGAGGAATCGCGCACCAGCGACCAGCGAGCGTTATCAGCCTCATCGGTCACCAGCCTGTTCAGGTCCAGAAAAGCGCTTCCCAGGGTGGTCGTGGGGTTATCCGATGTCTTGCTCGCTTTATTTTTAACAGATGACTGTTTCACCTGGCTTTTCTTATTCGTGGTTGAAGCGCTCACCACAGGCAGCTTTACGTCCCGGCCAGAAAAAAGCACGCCGGCCAGCAGGACGCTCACCATGAAAGCGGCCACCAGTGCAAATTCGGGGGGTAACATAGAGTGAGGTCTGGTTGTCATTTCTCATTCAAAGATTTTTCTGATTTGCACAAAATAGAACCTTTGTGCTATTTTTGGATTATAGCACAATCTCTTTGACAGTCAAGGCATGGTGCTGAGATTCGGACATAAGTTCGGACATCATGCAAAATATGTCATACCCTCACCCTCTGAACTGGGAGGGTAGGGTGAGGGTTCGCTTGGATTGTCTGATCTCATGTCTGAAGTCAATAGCCGGGCGGACACATAGGTCCGCCCCTACATAAAATGCAACCCAACCCGTAGGGGCGCACCTGCGTGTCGGTCCAGATGTGGAAATGGGACAGGATTTTCTTAAAGTCGACCCTATCAGCCCCAAGAAGAAGGCAAATGTTTGATGAAAAGACTTTAACACCAATATCATCTGCCTGTAATGTTGGCCTGCTATATTGTTATAAATATTTCCAGCCCGGTATTGTCTTTCTACAGACAAAAGCAGCCGCGATAAGTTAAGCTGATTCTTCCTCGCATGATGCAAGGATTATTTTTAGAGCGATAAACAGACTATGTTTATCAATGTCATTGGAAATCTAACCCTTGAAAGCTCAGCCTGGTAGCCTACCTGGCGGTCACGTTCCACAGCTTCTTTGCCGGCACCGACTCTCCCCTGGTTTCGGTCATCGGGCTGTATGCCGGCACTTTCATGACAATCATCTTCCTTTTAGCTTATTGGGGCATCGCAGCATTGCTAAAGAAATTCAATAAAAGGACCTATCAAAAAATTTAGGTTCTATCCGAAAATTTTAGAGGGTTCGTTTTTTTGAGTGCCTTCGTCAGCTTTGCTGCCGAAGGCACTCAAAAAAGCGACTACTCCGGTTGATCAGGCGCCAGCCACACGTGGCTTACGCAAGAAACTGATGACATCCTCGCGGGTTAGCATCCCTTGAATTTGCCCATCTTGCATGACAGGCAGTTGGTTAACTCCATCCCGGTCCATTTCTTCGATCGCCTGCCAGATTTCTGTATCGAGGCCGACCTGTTTAAACTGTGGAATGGGGATCATCACCTCATTTACAGTCGTGGTTGGCCATTTCTCCCTGGGTACATTTTGCAAGTGGTGCAGCGTTAACAGCCCGATCATTTGTTCATCCTTTTTGATGATGAAAAAGCGCCGGCCGCTGCCTAAAATGTGTTCGTCGACCAGGTATTGTAAAGTGGTATCGGCATATACAATGGTATAAGCGAGGCTCATGGCTTCAGAGACTTTATGACCAGACAGGACGCCTTTGAGCCTTTCTCTGCGCACCTGACTGCCAGAGGCGTTCAGGATAAACCAGCCAATAAAGGCGATCCATAACCCATTCATCAGGCTGCCGCTCAATACCTGGTATGCGCCGAGGAAAATAAAAAGGTATGCAAAAAAGCTGCCGATACTGGCGGAAATGAGGACGGCCCGGTGTTTGTTATGGGTAACTCCCCAAATGATGGACATCAAGACTGTGCCCCCATCCAGGGGATAGCCAGGGATCATATTGAATAAGCCGAGCAGCAGGTTGATATAGGCCAAATATTTGATGGGCGCAAGCACCAGGTCAACACCAGTGACAAGCATGGCTAAAAGAGCAAAAATCCCTGCCAACGCAAAGCTTACGATTGGCCCAGAAAGCGTGATCCAAAAATTTGAAAGTGGGCTGGTTGGCTCAGAAGTTATTTCGGACGCTCCGCCAAAAATGTAAAGGGTAATGCTGCGCACAGGTATCTTATAACGCAATGCGACCAGCGAGTGCCCCAGCTCATGCAGCAGCACACTCCCAAAGAATACAAGGGCAGTAATTATCCCGTCGATCCAATAGGCTGCGATAGACCAATGCTTGAATTCATTTGGGAAATAACCGGTAGCCAGGGTCCAGGCAACCAGGGCAAATATCAGGAACCAGGAAAAATCAATCCTGAGCGGAATGCCAAAAATACGCCCCAGGGAAATGGTCTGTCTGTTCATATGGTTACATTATAACCCGTCATGTCAATTCCGTTCGTATCGCGGATGCAAGGGCTTCGGCTACGACCCGATCTTCCTTCTGGCCAGGCTGGGCACCACCGAGAAGAACCAGCTCTCGCACCGCGCCCGGGCGGTGAAGGCGGCCCTGCCGGGGCTGGTGAGGATGGTGGGGTAGGATACGGGAGAGGTAGAATTCCTAATCAAAAATTAATCTCTTCTAAACCAAAAATTAATCAAATTCTCATATTCTGAAATTGATTCGGATTATCCTTAACAACAGATCATTCGTTATTGTCTTTCAGGAGGGTCCTATGAAAAAGTTCGCCATCGCTCTTTTCACAGCTATTTTAATCGCCGGGCAGTTTTTCACCCCGGTCGCCGCAGCAGCTCCAACAGCCTGGCAGGCATCCGGATCTTGTGGTGATACCTACGTGGTTCGTCATGGCGATTACCTATTCAGGATAGCCCGCATCTGTGGTACTACCCTCAGTGATATCCTGGCGCTCAACCCGCAGATTTACAATCCAAACTGGATCTATGCCGGCATGGTACTGCGCCTGGCGGGCAGCCCGCAGCAGTCGAACAAGCCGCCCAGACCGCAACCAGGGAACGGTAATAATGCTAACAACTCGCAGTGGCGGGGTCCCGGTGGTTATTACTACGGTCAGGGTTGGAACCAGCCCACTCGATATGCACGGGTCAGCCTGTCTACCACACGGGCTGGAGGCGGAGATAAGGTGACTGTGTATGTCAGTGGATTTCCTGCGAACGCAGACATCGACTTTCGCATTGGTCAGAATGGTAAGTCCTACAGCGCCGCGTATGATGGAAAAACCAGATCGGATGGCACCGCCAGCAAGACGATCACCATTCCCTCCAAGGCGAATGAAGGAGAATATTGGGTCGTCCGGGTCCTCACCACCGAACTGAAATACGTGGTTGATGTTTACTCACCATCGATCTATATCACCGACTGACCCCATTATTGGCAAAATTATCCTTTAATTTTTCTCGGTTCCGCCAGCGCTTCGGCGACTTCCCGCCCCTTCGCTTCAATCAGGTCTAGCAGTTCTTCCGGGGTGCGGGTGTCCTCGTCGTTTTTCGCATTCTGGTTTATTAATCGTAATTCAAAGACCTTGCGAAGAAATTACTCAATTCGTCAGCGAGTTGTATTTGCTATATATTCCCTCCAAAATATTTATATTAAGATTTAAGTAAAGAGGTTTGTATAAATATACCCTTTTCCTCGTTATCCTTTCTCAGAATATGGGCCCAGGAACCGCTCTCCATTGAAATGGATCAGATGGCTTGGAGCCTCTGAAACCCATACCTCTGTTTCCCAGGCAATTTCAGAGAGGAACTTGTGCATGGCTTTACGCGATTCAAATGCTGTGACAAACACTAAGCCGTAATCACCTTTACCAAATATATCTTTCAGTTCGTTATGCCTATTGAGATTGATTGGGCCATGACTGGTCACTGCCTCAACAAGAACAAGCCATTTTTTCTCCGGAAGAACGATTACCAAATCAGGCATTTTGCCATGTTTATCGATCTTTATGCCTAATTGTGCAAAGTATTGAAACTCTATTTCATTTAATTTTTCACCGGCGTCGCCGATATAAATTAACTTACCCCCTGGTGTGAATCGTGGGCAAAATTCCTCAATAATATTCTTAATGAGTTCATTTTGCCCACCGCTGGATAACAATATGTTCTCACCGCCAGGAAGGGTGACGGGGATCATTGGCATGGACCTTTCCCTTACCTGTAGATTACCCAGAGATGCAGCATTATGTGAGTACTCTCTAAGATTTCCCTCCCATTCTGTCGTACCAAAAGTTTTTAGTAGTTCTAATATTTTGGACTCGATGACATATCTTGTTTTGGGGCTATTTATCGGTCGAGATGGATCATCGGGATTGGCTATTACCAGGCCAATTTGCATGAATTGGTGAACTGTCTGACGTCTCACAGTCTCACGTGTATTTGGCGCATAATTTATTCCGTAATAATTTCTGAAGTAATCCATCATCTCGGTGATGCCGATCAAATTTTCCGAAGCTTCTCTCCACGGGGTAGTAGCTCGAATATTGACCAGGGCTAACAGAGTCAGAGCAGATCGATCATTTTGTTGCTCTCGTGGCAGATTCAACATCTGAAGGATGCTGAGGGCTTCTTTTATTCTTCTTTTCGCCTGAATGGGATCCTGTATATCGGTTTCTTTACTTTTGTCGTTCAAAAGCAACTCCTCTGTTACGATGTTGTCAATTTCATTCTGGTCGGGAAATTCATTCATTACCCGCTTACCAAGTTTTATAATTTGTGGTTCTGTAGGGTATTTCAGATTTCGAAGATCGGTAGCATTTACTTGAGTATGACCACTAAATTGGCGAAAATACTGGTCAACCAAAGTTGAGTTCAGATAAAGAGCCAAACCCTTTGCTAAATCTACCGATAGCCCACCATATCTTCGATGAAAGTAGTTGATATGGTTTTCGACGCCAATCCTTTTTGCAGATATTTTTGATGGATCGTAGACAGCCGCATAGACGCGGCGCTTTTCTTCCTTTGAAGAGAATCTCTTAACCAGAACATAATGTTGCGCAGGAATAACCAAATTGTCGACTTTTCTTGAGGATGCCAGAAAAGAAGGCTTTCTAATATTTGCCCGAGGCCAGATCACAAAACCATTGTACAGATTCGCGGGATAAATCAAAGGAATAATTTCTTTATCTGCTTCTTCTTTGAGCAAATCCCTTGCCCGGAAATCAACTACTCGTCCGGTAGAAACAGTAATTCCTAACTCTTTCAATGACGTTGTCAATCCATTGACTTGGGTGCTTATTTGCTGTCCAAGCTCATCAGGAATTATCCTAATGAATAGGTCAGGATCATTAGGTTGTACTAGCTGGTCAAGCTCGACTTCTCGTGTAACTAAATCGTTATCTCCAGGATCATTGCTCGAAGTTATAGTTATTTTTTGATGAGGTTCATGTGTCTTAGTGGCATGAATTATTATATTTTCCTGAAGAACTTCTCCCTCTTTGAAAGCTTTATCTCGTGATCCGAAAATATGGATCCTTTTTATGGTCATCGTGTGTAACAAGTCGTAGCGGAAAGGTCGAAAATAAGTACCATTGCAAAAACTTCTTGGAACTATCGCGACCATCTCACTTCCTGGAACAAGAAGTTTCATGGTTAACCATAGGAAGGCAGTATACATGTTTGTGGTTTCAATTCCTACCGTACTTAATAGGCGTCTGGTTTTAGAATTGCTATTAATTTTCTTATATGGAGGATTCAATATGGCGTAGTTATAGTCTGGTTGGGTGATAGAAAAAAGCGAATTTTTGCCATTGATTATTTCAACACTCGCTGTAATGAAATCTTCCTCTCTTATTTGGTATTGGAAGTCAATATGAAATTGATTGCATAACTGTTGGCAAGCATTTAGCGTTACTTTTAGACCCTTGACAAGATTAGGATCTAGCTCATAGGCCGTTAATATTATCTTCTTCGGTCGAGGTGAAGCAAGAACAGCATTTTCTATTAAAGCTGCCGATAAAGTCCCGACGCCTGCTCCGGGATCGACCACATTTATTGATGAAGGATAACGAGTAAACATTCCAGCCATCATTTTTGCAATAGATGGCATAGTGAAGAATTGTCCCATCTCAGATTGACGTTCTTTGTCAATTGATTTTTGAGCGTCAGTCCGAATAGTATCGAGCTGGTTAAGAAACACGGCGGGATTCAGGAATTTTTGTTGTTCGCTGAAAATTGTATTTTGTGTTGTCATATCGTTTTTGGATAAGAATCCTATATCTACCTCAATTATACATACCCGTAAGGGTTAATGTAGCATGATTAATGAAAACCTTATAAACTAAAAAAATCCACCCTTCCGACTATTCATTATCTCTAAACCTGCGTTCGGTTTGTAATTTCCAATTAGCCGGCCTTTCCTGTTCACAGGCGTATGCTCCAGCCCAAACAAGGTTCAGGTCTTCATCTGTCTACCTTGACATGGCCTCGTAGTAACTCTCCCCCACATTAACTTTCCACCACCTGCACCCCCTCCAACCCCCTGAAATGCACGTCCTGAATCCTAAGGCCAGTAGGCCCGTTCAACCAGGATCAATCCAGCGCTGACCGCGACGGTGATCAGGAGTAATAGCAGGTCAGCCGCTTTGAAATGAACATCCTTCAAATAGGTGCGGGTGGGTTGGCTGCCAAAACCACGACATTCCAGGGATGTGGCAGTCGTTTCTGCCTTGCGCAGGCCATTGACCAGCACGGTGAAAATATAGCGCTGCCAGAGCTTGATGCGGTGACCCAATCCGGAATTGGCTGCCCGGCCGCGGATCGAGTGCGCGGAACGCACGGCATCCACCTCGCGCTGGATGAGCGGCAAAAAACGCAGGGCCAGGAAGACTGCGAAGGCCAGGCGGTACGGCAGCCCGGCTTTGGCCAGCGAGACCATCAAGTCACGCGTGTCGGTCGTCCAGATCAGAATGAAGCTGGCAAGCACAACCACCGAAAGGCGGAAGAAGAAGATTGGTCCCTGTAAAAGGCCTGTATCGGTGACCACCAGCGGTCCCAGGTTGAAAACGGGCCTGCCCGGGTCTGCGAAGAAATGGAACACCATCAGCAACAGCCCGAGCAGGAAAATCGTCTGGATGGAGCCAAGTATCTGGCGCAAGGGGATGCGCCCGGCAATCATGGCCAGCGCCAGAAGAACCACGAACATGACTGCCCCAGGCAGGGGGGTTCGATAAATAAAAAGCCCGACCGCCACAGTGAAAACCCAGGCTAGCTTTACCAGCGGATAGAGCCGGTTGAGCAGAGAGCTGCGCTCGACAAACGCCAGGGAATGTTCGCTAGTTGACATCGGAACTTTTCCACCGAGAAAAATCGAGCATGTTGAAGAAATCCATTGGAGTACGCACTGCACTGACCACGCGGCCGCCGCTCGCCTCATAGGCTGCCAGCAGTTCCTGCAGCAGGGTAGGGCGTAGATTGGCGGAACGTAAAACATCGGCCGACCCAAATAAGGCGGAAGGATCGCCGGTATAGATGATCTGTCCATCCGCCATCACCAAAACGCGTTGAGCATATTCCTGCACCAGGCGCATGTCATGCGTAATCATCACCACGCTGACGCCCTGCGCCCTGATTTCCTCCATAATTGCCATCAGTGTACGGGTCATTTCTTTATCCTGCCCGTAAGTTGGCTCATCTACCAGCAAGACCTGCGGGTGGCAGACCAGCATAGTCGCTACACCCAGCCGGCGCTTCATCCCGGCTGAAAGTGCAAAGGGGTGAGTGCTGGCAAAAGGTGTAAGCTGCAGGCGTTCTAACCATTCATCAACCAGGGCGCGCACCTGTACCTCATCATCAATCCCACGCGCCAGCAGCGAATAGGCAATCTCATCATAAGCTGTATCGGTGAGGAATTGGTGCTCGGGGTTTTGGAAAACCAACGAAATGCGCTCAGCAAGCTGCTCCACTTTCCAGCTGCGGGCTGGTTTTCCAAAAAGGTCCAGCGCCCCGGTTTGCATTTTAAGCAGGCCAGTCAGCAACCTGGCCAGGGTGCTCTTGCCTGCGCCATTCCGGCCGACGATTGCCAGCATTTCACCGGCATAAATTTCGAATGATATCCCCTTAAGGGCAGTGTAACCATTGGGATAGGTATAACTCAGCTCGCGGCCAGAAACCAGCGCCTGTCTTTCTTCAGGCTGAGAGGTGTGATCGCCGGCAGGATTTTCCAGTTCAGCAGGCAGCAGTCGCTGTGAGCCCAAAAAGGAAAGGGTTTCATCCACACTGATCGGCAGGCGCGCCGATTGTAAACCCAGGCGTTCTACCACAGACAGGCCGATTTCGACGGTCTCTGGCAGCCAGATGCCCATCTGGTCAAGCTCACTGCCGTGTAAATCCAGCACAGCCTGCACCGGGCCGGCTGCCAGCAGGCGGCCCTCCTTCAGCACCAGCAGCTGGTCGGCGCTGGCGAGTAAGAAATCGTCCAGCTCGCGGGTCACTAAAAGGACAGTGATCCCCTGGGCGCGCAGCTTGAGTACCAGCTCGTAAACCTGGCGAGTAGCCTGCGGATCGAGGTTGGCAGTCGGTTCATCGAGCACAACCATGCGCGGGTTCATTGCCAGAATCGTCGCCAGCCCAAGTTTCTGGATTTGCCCGCCCGAGAGATTCCAGACCAGGTTGCTGCGCTGCGGCATAAGCTGAATTTCTTCCAACAGACGTTCAACCCGCTGGCGGATCTCGCCGACTTCCAGACACAGGTTTTCAGGCCCAAAGGCAATTTCATCTTCCACGTACAAGGTGGCAAACATCGTCTCGGGGTCCTGCAGCATATGCCCGGCACGCTCGGCCAGGTGCCTGACGGCTGTCTCGCGTGTATCCAGTCCATCCACCACCACCCGCCCTTCCATCTTCCCACCCAATAAATGGGGAATCTCACCATTAAATAAGGAACACAGGGTAGATTTGCCACTTCCGCCGGGTCCAACCAGCACGTTGATCGTACATGGCCGGATGTCAAGGGTGACCTCTTTCAGGGTAGGGGTATCCTGGTTCCAGTGGGTATAGGATACGTTTTCGACCTGGACGAACATTTCTTCGGGCATCGGGTGGATTATAACAGACAGGGATTAGGAAAAAACGCGCTAAAAATTATGAAACCGTCGAAAACGACGGTTTCATAATTACATCAAATCCAGGTATGCCAATTTAGCGCGCTGAGCGGATCAGTCCAGTGCGGGCAAGCGCCTTGGCCAGGTAATACCCCAACAGACCGCTGAGGATTGCGCCAGAAATCAAGTTGATCGGCGCTGCCAGCCAAACATTAGCAGCCGTCGCCGGGTCCCAGCCATAGAGCACGGCGGTCCAAACTGTGCCAAACTGAGAGGCAGCCGCCCCCGCGCATATCGCCGCTATCAGGCCGAACTTGTTATAGTTGCAAATCGCCATAACGGCCTCAATCCCCAAACCCTGTAAAAGTCCCCAGCCAAGTGTGCCTACCCCGGCGGCATTGCCCAGTAAAATCTCAACGGCAGCTTCAATCAGGCCGACCAGCAAAGCGGTCCCAGGCTTGCGCACCAGCCACATCGCCAGGATATAAGCCCACATGAAAGCTCCCTGCAGCAGTGCGCCCCCCAGGGGTCCAAGCGAGGTGTTGAGCAGGTACCAGACGTTACCGACGCCGGTATTGACTACACCGGTGATGGCTGCGATAACCGCAATAATGACGATGTCACGCGTAGTATAGCGGAAATTCCATCCGCCCATTGAGGTTTTTTGCATGTTAGTCTTCTCCAATCGTATTCTATTCCGATTTACCGAACGCGCGGGCGACGTAACCCAACAGCAGTACCACCACAATGTTAGCTAGAATATATAACAACATATGCGATCCCTCCTTGGCAGAATATAGTGAAAGACTTTATCTATATAACACCGGAATCATCCGGTCGATACCCCAAGTTTACCGATTTCGGACTTTACTTCCTCATAAATTGCCTCCCAGTCGGGCAATGGGCGCAGGCTGCCCAGGTCATATACCTGGTCGAAGCGTTTGCCGGGGTTGCCGCCAGGACGGGAGAACACATCTTCATAACGTTCGAGCAGGCGCAATACCAGGCCATTTGCATCGGCTGGTGCAATACCCTGGCAGGTAACGGCATGGCCTACCTCTCCCATCCAGCGCGCCTCCAAACCTGAGCCATTGGGTAACGCTCCATCGGCTGAGCCCACCCCCTCTAAGTGCCCGCCGCAAGCGGTAATGGTAATGGCATTGGCGGCGACTTCATATAAGAGCTCCCGCGTACCAGCGCCTGATTTGGGATAAATATCGGAAACGATGATGCAGGGGGCGTTGCGGGCATAGGCCTGTTCAACCATTGCCTGCACCCACATGACCTCACGTGTGCTGGTGGCGACGTACCTGATGTGAATCGGATGGAGCAGGTGGTAATCAGCCCAACAGACATAATTGGCCAACATGAACGAGGCGATTTGCACAACCGCCGAACCTGCTGGTCCGCCGCCCAGCCCACCCACCATGACCGTAGCCAGCGAAGCGTTGCGCATGCCATACTCAATCGAGTTAGCCGCGCGCGTCAGGTTACCCTGGTCGATGATTAATTCATTGAACATGGCTACCAGGTGCGCATCACACGGGCGCAGATAATCAGGGTGTGCCGCAGCCAGGTCGCCCAGCTCAGAGACGGCGCTCTGGGCCGCCAGCAGACCCATGCCGGGCCGCCCGACACGCCGCAGCCCTTCACGTAGCAAGCGAAGCTCACGCCGCACCGCGTACACTTCGTAAGCAGTACCTGTCCGCACCGGTCGACCATCCACCTCGGTCATTGAGCCACAGGTAGCCAGGTCTACGACCGGCTCCTGCATCCAGCTCATCACCATTGCCTGGAAAAAAGCTTCAGGGCAAGGCACGCCGGGGTTGCCTGCCCAGACCAGCGGCGCATGCGAATCGGCAATTTTGCGCGGGGTCAGGGTACGCGCATCCCTCCCCTCACCCATCACCAATGACTGCGGCATACTGCTCAGCCCGGCTTCAATTTCGGCAGGTGTGAAGGAGATAACCCGCCCGGTATTAGGGCAATATGCCCCACTTTGGACAGCCAGCTCGAGTCCCGCCGCGAACAGGCGGTCAGCCAATGCCGGATCGTCTGGAACAACAATATTCCGGTCGTAAGACAGATTATACTTCTTGACCAGCTCACGCACCGGAAGAACGACGTAGTCCAGGTCCCAGGAATCTTTAGCAACTTCCTGCCCTTGATAGGCGCGGTCAAGCACGTCGAGGAAAGAAAGGGGTACCATGTGCGGTCCGGGGGAGAGTGGTCTAGTCATTCGATTATATCATGCATTGAATTTTCTTCCAACCAAATCCAATCAAATTGGATTTTCATGGATATAATCTACCTCATTATGCATCAAGAGCAGAATGCGACAAATTACGGTTCATTGGTATTTACCGTGGAAGATCCTGGATTTGGGGGTTTGAGCGTGCGTACGCACGCTCAAACCCCCAAATCCAGGAGTTCACCACGAGGCTTCCCAAAGAACCCAAATTACAGGTGGTATATCCTGTGCCTGGCTGCACTGACTTGCACCCTGGCTGTGGCGGCGCCGACCATGTGCATGCCGGTGCTGTTCAAAGAAATTTCCGGAGAATTAAACCTGAACCTGGTGCAGGTCGGGCTGGTTTGGGGAATTGGATCCTTGCCAGGTATATTTACCGCCCTGGCAGGCGGCGCAGTAGGCGACCGGTTTGGCCCAAAACGCATCCTCATCCTGGCCTGTTTGTTGACCGGCCTGGTCGGGGCCTTGCGCGGGCTGGCGAACAGTTTTGTGTCCTTATCGGCGGCGGTTTTCCTGCTTGGTTTTTTATCCCCGTTCATCTCGATGAACGTCTTTAAAACCTGCGGCATCTGGTTCCCGCCGCGGCAGTTGGTTTTGGCCAGCGGAGTTGTATCCATGGGCATGGCGTTGGGTTTTTTGATCGGTTCGATGATCAGCGCCACCCTGCTGTCTCCCTGGCTGGGCGGCTGGCGCAATGTGATGTACTTTTACGGTATTATCGCCATGGCGCTCAGCCTCCCCTGGTCTTTTACGCGGCTCGCGCCGGCTTCAGCCGGGCTGCCAGCCGGAGGAACCGGCACGAAATCGATGCGCCAGACCATATCGCATGTAGCCCATATCCGCAACATATGGCTGCTGGGTCTGGCTATCCTGGGAATAAGCGGTTGTATCCAGGGTACGCTGGGCTACCTTCCCCTGTATTTACGCGGGCAAGGTTGGAGTGAGGTCGCCGCCGATGGAGCCCTGGCGGCCTTTCACACCATCAGCATGCTGTGTGTCATTCCCATCGCCTTATGGTCGGATAAATTCGGTTCTCGTAAAAAAATGCTGATAGCCGCCGCCCTCATGATCACCATAGGAGTCAGCCTGCTGTCCGTAGCGGGAGGCATGCTCGTATGGGTAGCAGTCTGCATGGCCGGAATGGTGCGGGATGGTTTCATGGCGATCTTTATTACCACCACCATCGAGACCAGGGGAATTGGACCTGCCTATGCGGGCACGGCCACCGGCTTTGTGATGATCTTTTCGGGGTTGGGTTCACTGATCGCGCCCCCCCTGGGCAATAGTCTGGCAGCCGTCGCTCCCGGCTTACCCTTTGTTTTCTGGGCAGGTTTGACCCTGGTGGGCATTGCAGGTCTTTACGCAATCCGGACCAGGGATGTCCAACCGGTACATGTCCCAAGCGAAGGAAATAGGGACCTTACATAAAATTATTAGAGCCGCTTTTTTGAGTACCTTCGGCAGCAATGCTGCCGAAGGTACTCAAAAAAGCGAACTATCCCTAATTTTCGGAAAGATACCCCAGGTAGACACCGGCACGCTGGCCATCTTCAACGATCTGAAAATTCCACTGGCAGTAGCCGTTTCACTGGTCTTTTTCGGCGAACAGGCCAGCCTGCTGCACCTTTTGCTGGGCGGGGTAATCGTTATGGCAGCCCTGTTGTTGAACGAGGTAGGTCTGCGCCGCCTTGAAAGTCGCGCAAGCGCAGTATAAAGATTGCTGGTTCAGGTCTGGTTGATAAAATGTAAAAGTTTCCTTTAGATATCCCCACAAAATTAAACGAAATTTATATCTCACCTAAGCCATATCTAAACCTGGGTAGTTTATCCTTTAAAAGACACAACAAAATATACCCCACAGCTATAGTTTTTTTATCCTGCGCTACCTGATCTCTCAATAAAAGGAAAATTATTATGATAAAAAAGATGCTTCACATTCTCATGGTATCCACCCTGATTATCGTTCTGTCAGCCTGTTCTTCTTTGCAGCTTTCTGCGACGAAAACAACTGCCAGTCAAATCCTGCAAAATATTGCTGGAAAAGTTACCAGCCAATCGGTTAAGAACAAACTGGCGGTTGGGATGCTCAAACTGGAAGGGACGGATCTTGCTATTACAGCCGCACAAGCTAAAGACCTTTTGCCCCTCTGGCAAGCAGTCAAGAGCTTGAACGCGGAAAAAACAACTGCCACTGAAGAGATGGCCGCCCTCTACACTCAAATTCAAGAAACGATGACGCCTGACCAGATCCAATACATCAATAAGCTGGACCTGACCTCAGATGAGCTCGACACCTTGATGCAGAAATACGAATTACAGACCGGACAAACCACACAGAGCCAGACGACCACTACCAATAACAGCAATTCCAGTGGCGATGGACCTCAGGGTGGTGTTCCAGGACTTGATGCGCCGCCAGATGCCGGCCTGGGTGGGTTGACTAGCGGAGGTCCTTCCAGTTCGCAAGCGACCACGCAGACGCCAGTTCCTGCGCAGTCCAGCAGCGTCAGCCTGGCGAACAGCAACCTGGTATTTGCAGACGCGGTTGTCACACTGCTCAAACAACGCGCCGGCTCCTAAATATCAACATTATTCCTACCCCACTATCTGCCCTCTCCTGAACGAAGAGGGCAGATCGTTTAACACTGGCTGATTTTCACGGCTGGCGGCAGCCTCCTGCCCGGGGCAGCCCCCGCCATTTGGCAGATGTAATTGTCTCCGGTCCGCTTTAAAATGAAGAAAAGTAACTGCTCAACCTGGGCGAGAGATTCCGCAAAAAAGGTGTGCGTGTGGGGCGTACGCCCTACACGCACACCTTTTTTGCGGACTTTTCGACATAGAAAAAAGCAGGCGGAGATAAAAAATGGCAACGATTATTGAAACCATCCAAACCTTGATCGAAGATGAGCAAGTAGCCGAGATCATGGTTGATGGCCCTGCCCGGGTCTATGTGGAGCGAAGTGGAAAACTTGAAGACGTCGCGGCCACCTTTGCCGGCGAAAAGGAGATCATCGATTGGGTCAATGGACTGCTTAAGGCCAGTGGGTTAGCGCCAGTCAGCCCGGGGCAGCCCTGGGTCGAAGGCAGGCTGCGCGATGGCAATTTCCTGGTGGTGGTTAACCCGCCGGTGGCAGTCGGCGGGCCGAACGTCATCCTGCACAAGTACATGCGCCCGCTGCTCACCTTCGACCAGCTCCTAAAATTCGAGGCACTCAGCGCGCCCATGCTTGATTTCTTGAAAGCGGTAATGAGCGCTCGTTTGAATATCCTCGTTGCCGGAGGCACAGCCAGCGGGAAAACCACGTTAGCGCGTTTACTGGTCGACCTGGTTCTTGAAGATGAGCGCCTGGTTGTCACAGGCCAGGAATTTATGCTGCAGATCATGCGCCTGAAGCACAGGCACGTGGTCTGTTTGGAATCAGTGGCAGAAACAGCTGGTCCGGGTGGCTCACCCAGCCTGGGCGAACTGCTGCATCTGGCCGGGCATTTACGACCTGATCGCATTATCGCCGGAGAACTTACCGGACCGGAAGTTAAAGAAGCCATCCACCTGATGAACACCGGGCACGATGGCATACTGGTTACACTGCACGCCAGCAGCCCGCGCGCTGCGCTGGCTCGCCTGGAAATGCTGATGACTCCGGCAGAACCAGGCCTGCCGCTGCCCGCCATCCGCTCCCAGATCGCCGAGGCACTCGACCTGGTGATATACCAGTCGCGTTTAGAGGATGGCAGCCGTAAAATAATTTCAATTGCCCAGGTACAGGGCCTCAAGGGCGATAATATCGTACTTCAAGAGCTTTTTACCTGGGAGAAAACCGGTATTGCAGAAGATGGCCGCGTCCTCGGCCGGTTCAAAACAACCGGCGTAACCCCATCCTTCGATACAGGCAGGTCTGCCGGGTTGGTCTTCCCGGAAGGGGTGTTCACAGCTTCGTAACCAGGCCATGCTGGATAGCGAGGACTGCCGCCTCGGTGCGGGAGGCGACCCCCAGTTTACCCAGCACATTACCCAGGTGGTACTGGACGGTGCGGTCAGAGATACCCAGTCCGGCAGCGATTTGCTTGTTAGTCAACCCGGCCGCCACTCTCGCTAATACTTCCGTTTCACGCGCAGTCAGCGGTTCAATCAGGCCGGTTTCCTGGCTAGAATTCTTCCCAACCTGGAACGGTTCCTGGCGCGCGGTCAAAGGCAAATAGGCGCGCACCTGAGAGCCAACTCCCGCCATAGAATTGATCTCCAGCCGGCCGCCCTGTTCACCGGCACGCGCAGCCATCTCCGCCAACCCCCACTTGCCTTCTCCAGTCCAACGATCCACAGGTTCCGGTGGCTGAAAACCGCGCCCATCGTCTGCCACAGTCAAGCGTAACATGCTCCCCTCAAGCCGCAGGCTGACCTCCACCTGTCCGGCGCCAGCATGCTGCCCAGCGTTGTAGAGGGCCTCTTGAATGATGCGGTAAACCACCAGCGCCAGGCGCGCAGAAGGTACCCGTTTTTTAGGGTATTGGTCAACGGGAATCTCCAGGAGCTGTTCGGATAAAAGAGACGAAAAATCGAGAGTGAGCTTGTACCCGTAACGGCTTTCCATGCGCGCGGCCAGGTTTTCCAGCGCAGGGTGCAAGCCCAGATCATCAAGATCGATGGGATCGAGGTCGGCTGCGAGTTCATTAAACTCTGCCAACACCCGCCCAACCATCCCTGCCAGGATTTGGACTGCCTGGTAAGATGACATTCCCCCTGGAGACAGTGAAGCCTGATAGACATTCGCCTGTTCCTGCAGCAGCTTGAGCGACTGGCCCAGCCTCTTTTCTAACAGGCTGGCCATCCGGCGCCGCTCTTCCTCGCGCAGGCTTACTGGTGAAATCGAAACAATTTCCTTCATAACCCTCGAAATAGTTTCGTAAATTATAAGTTCTTTAGGAATTTCCGGTGAGCCTAATTATAACAATCCTCATCTCCGCTCACCAGCGGAAGCCGCCGTTTGGGCGTATCCCAATTCCAAGGGGAAAGTGGCGAATTGAGGATAACGTGGGTGCTTCGCACCCACGTTATCCTCAATTCGCAAGTTCCTCTCCCAGAAATTGAAACGCATCCCCGTCGTTCTTGCTATAATAACCGAACATATTTGACCGGCGCTTTCTTTTACCCCGCTCCTGCGCCGGCTGAAAAGGAATGAACCATGCCGCTGCCGGTTCATCATTTTGAAGGAAGTATCACAGTAAAAAGAGGCGAAGAATACATTCAGGATTATCTTGATTTTCCCTTCGAAATCCCTGCCAGAACGGGTGCATTGCGCCTCCGCCTGCAATATGCCCCGCTTAAAGTTGGTGAAATTTCCAACCTGATCACGCTGGGGCTGTTCGACCCGCATGGCTTCCGCGGCAACGCCCACCGTCACCCGTCAGACCAGCAGGTTATCCTGTCACCCGAGACAGCCACCGCCGGTTTTATCCCGGGCGCGATCGAGACTGGCGATTGGCTGGCACAGTCAGCCATTCAGGCAGTAATGGTCGATGCTAAATCCTGCACTTATTCGCTGGATATAGAGCTGCTGCCAGCTGTTGAAATGTCTCCGGCGGCTCAACCCCACCTGTATGCCCCCTATATTGCGGGGGTTGCGCTCCGGGAGCAACCTGTCCGTTCGCATCCGGGCTGGTTAAAAGGGGAGCTGCACAGCCACACAATTCACTCGGATGGTACCTTGACCTCACAGGAATTGGTTGCCCAGGCCCTTCAGAACCGGTTCGATTTCCTGGCGGTGACCGACCACAATACCAACAGCACCCTGGGGGAAATCGAAAGCACTGCGCTCAATACCCTAAAAAACGGGTACTTTGGGCTGCTCATCATCCCGGGGATAGAGCTGACGATCTTCCACGGGCATGCCCTGGCAATCGGCGTGGAGCGTTGGGTAGATTGGCGAACTGGTTATCGCGGCTGGAAAATTGAGGATGCGGCTCGCCTCACACGTGCAATGGGAGGCATATTTGTTATCGCTCACCCCAACGACGCCGGCACCCCCATCTGCACTGGCTGCAAATGGGAATACACCGATATCGACTTGAATCTGGTCGATGCCATTGAAATCTGGAATGGCAGGTGGTCAGGGTCCGTTTATAAGAACCCCAAGGGCCTGCAGGCATGGCAGACCATGCAGGAAGGACCCCATCGCATCCCCGCCACCTGTGGGGCTGATTACCACCAGACCGGAGAATGGGGAAAAGGCATACCCCTTCCCCCACCCCTGCGGGTGCACCCCGGGTGCGCCCGAAGGGGCGGAAGAGGGGTCACACCCTCACCTCTTCAGGTGCACCAAGGGGGTGTGGTGCGCCCGAAGGGTCGGGGGTGAGGGCTGTACGCCAGGAGGCATTCTGAATGTTAAATTCGGGATTGACCATGTCTTTTTCCCCGTCCGTAATAAAATCCCAAACCCATTATTAGCCCTGTTATAATTAAAACATCCTTCGTGGAGGAATGGCTTATGTCCGGTGCGACCGTATTAATCGAAACATCCCATCTCGTCAAACGCTACGGCGAAAAAATGGCTGTTGATGACGTCAGCTTCCAGGTATATGGCGGCGAAATTTTTGGCTTCCTTGGGCCCAACGGCGCCGGGAAAACCACCACGATTAAAATGATCGCCGGCCTGCTGCACCCCAGCGGAGGCATTGTAAAGGTAGGCGGTTACGACGTGGTTCAGCAGCCGGTATTGGCTAAAGCCGCCTGCGGTTATGTACCCGACGAGCCCAACCTGTATGCCAAGCTGACCGGGCGGGAACTGCTGCGGTTTGTTGGCAACCTTTATGGCCTGGATAAGGCCCAGATGGCACGCCGCTCGGAGGAGCTGCTGCGTTTGTTTGACCTGGTAGATGCAGCCGATGACACGACCGATTCGTACAGCCACGGCATGAAGCAGAAAACTTCACTGGCGGCAGCCCTAGTTCACGACCCAAAAGTATTGGTTTTAGATGAGCCAACCGTTGGGCTGGACCCAAAATCAGCCCGCCTGATCAAAGACATCCTGCGCCAGATGGCTGAACGCGGCGCGGCGGTGATGCTTTCCACCCACATCCTCGAAATCGCCCAGAACATGTGCGACCGCATTGGCATAATCGACAAGGGCAAGCTGGTTGCCGCCGGAACCATGGATGAGCTGCGCCAGCTCGGCCAGGGTGAAAGCAGCCTGGAGGATATTTTCCTCGGCCTGACCGGCGGGGCTGAATACGCCGAAATTGCCGAGGTATTGAAATGAATTACGGCCCACCCTTTTTTCACGAGCCGGGGCTGTGGTTGAGTGTCTGGAAGCTGCTGCGCCTGCGCCTGGTGATCATGATGAATGGGTTTCGCCGCGCTAAAATTGGCGTGAAGATCGGCTACACTGCGGCTGCCCTTGGCTTTTTGGCCATCCTCGGGTTCATTTTATTCATCAGCATCTCATTGTTGTTGTTATTACGATCGCCGCAGCTGCCGACCGAATTTGGCGACATTACGTCTTTGTTGGAGAGCGCCCCCACCATCCTGGTGAGTATTTCTGCGATCGGTATCTTAATGACAAGTTTCAGCGTGCTGCTCCAGGCGTTATACCTTTCAGGGGATATGGACTTCCTGATGAGCGCTCCAATCCCGATCCGGGCGGTGTTCATTTCCAAGTTAATCCAGGCTGTGCTGCCCAATTTTTGCCTCATGGGCTTATTCACCCTGCCAATTTTATACGGGCTGGGGATTTCAGGCGGCTACAATTTCTTGTATTACCCTTTCGTCATTATTGTGCTGGTAATGATCTCTTTAGCGGCGGCGGCACTGGCCAGCTTGCTGGTGATGGTTGCAGCGCGCTTCTTCCCTGCCCGCCGCCTGGCAGAATTGCTCGGTTTTATTGTCGGCACAGGTTTTTTTATCTTTTCACAAACCTCACGTTTCGTAAATTTCGAGGGCAGTAACCAGCAGATGGCTGGCCTGCTGAAAATGACCACCCGTTTCAATCAGCCCTGGTCACCGCTGGCCTGGGCCGGGCGAGGACTGATCTACCTGGGTAATAACAATTGGCTGCCTGCGGCTGGGCTGCTGGTCTTGTCGCTGGTCCTGGCCGGTGGGGTCTTCTATGCCGCTCTTACCACCAGCGAGCGGCTGTATTACACCGGTTGGTCCAGTTTACAAAATAATCGCCGTAAACAAAAGATAAAAACCACTCGCCCGGCTGAAAAAACCGTGCTCCGCCAGGCGCAAAACCCGCTGGCTGGTTTCATCCCGGCGCCTATCCGGGCTATCATGGTCAAAGACCTGCTGGTTTACCGCCGCGATCTGCGTAACATATCACGGCTGCTTACGCCGCTCATCCTGGGGGTGGTGTATGCCATTGGCCTGATCCAATCCGGCGGCCAGGGCTTTGGCGGCAGAGGCGAGGCCCCATCCTGGTTTATGCAAGCGATTGACGCCGTGCTCATCTATGCGGATGTGGCTCTGGCGCTCTTCCTGGGTTGGATGCTGGTGGCCAACCTGGCCGGTTCAGGTTTTTCACAGGAGGGTAAAAACTTCTGGATATTGAAAGCCGCCCCGATCGGCGCCCGCCAACTTCTTACCGCCAAATTCCTGGTCAGCTATCTTCCAACCGTGCTGGTCTGTTCAATCTATGTGCTGATCCTCCAAATCCTTAAAGGCGGCACACTGGTCTCGGCCGTCATCAGTTTGCTGGCTGTGGCTTTTGCATTAGCTGGCGTGACGGGTATTTACCTGGCATTCGGTACAGTCGGCGCAAAATTTGATTGGGAAAATCCAGCCCAGATGAACCGGGCGGTCGGTTGCCTGGGATCGATTGCTGGCATGCTCTTTATGCCGGTCTGTTTCACTTTGTTCATAGCTCCGCCACTGCTGGCCGGTTTGTTAGGATTCCCTACTATCGCCGGGCAGCTGGTTGGATTGCTGCTCGGGGGTGCGGCCTGTACTGCGGCTGTTGTTATTCCATTGGGGATCGTAGAAAAGCGCGTGGCGATGTTGAACGAAGCTTGAAATTCATTTCAGGTAGATGACCAGAGGGCTAAAAAGACCGTAAATATCGAAAGGGATGCTTAAACCTATGACCAGCCTGATCTGCACGAAATGTGGCGACGTTTATTCTGTTCGCGAAGCCTGCTGGAAATGCGACTGCGGCGGCTTGCTGGATATTGACTTCACCGCCACTTTTGACCGGCGGACCATCGCATCCCGGTCGCTTTCACTGTGGCGCTACCGGGAAGCCCTGCCGCTTGAGGATGACCGGAACATCATCTCGTTTGGGGAGGGTTTCACCCCGCTGTCCCCCTTCAAGTTTGGTGGACGGGAGGTTCTGGTCAAGCAGGACCAGCTTTTCCCATCCGGCTCTTATAAAGATCGCGGCGCGGCGCTGCTCATCAGCAAGGCAAAGGAACTGGGGGTAAAAGCAGTGGTTGAAGATTCTTCGGGCAATGCGGGCTGTGCGGTTGCCGCCTACTGCGCCCGGGCTGGAATTGCCTGCCAGATTTTTGTCCCGGCTTCGACCTCGCCCGCTAAGACCGCCCAAATCAAAATGTACGGGGCGCAGCTGGTGCTTGTCCCCGGCTCGCGTGAGGACACCGCCCGCGCCGTGCTGGCGGCTGCCGCCAAACACTACTATGCCAGCCATTCGTGGAACCCGTTTTTCTTCCACGGCACCAAGACCTGGGCCTACGAAGTCTGGGAACAACTTGGCTGGACCGCGCCGGATACGGTCATCCTACCGGTTGGCAACGGCACGCTGTTGTTGGGCGCCGCCATCGGCTTTAACGACCTGCTGGCTGCCGGTGAAATCCAGCGCATGCCGAAAATCATTGCTGTGCAGTCGGAAAATTCCGCCCCGCTGGCCAAGGCTTTTTGGGAGAAGCTGGATTACGTCCCCGCGATTGAGAAAAAGGACACCCTGGCCGAAGGCATCGCCATCGCCGAGCCGGTGCGAGGCATGCAGATCATCCGGGCGGTAGGTGCAACCGGCGGGGATTTTATGACCGTCAGCGACGCTGAAATCGAAACTTCACTGGTTGAAATTAGCCGGCAGGGGGCATACATCGAGCCCACCTCTGCCGCCACCACCGCCGCGGCTGCCCGCTACCTGCAGCACAAGCAAGACAGTGAAGTGGTCGTGACCGTTTTCACCGGTCATGGTTTGAAAAGCACCGAAAAAATGATGAAAATCCTGGATCACCACCGGCATTAAAAGTTAAAACGGAGGGCGGTATGCATGGATAACTACCGACAGCGAGCACAGTTGTTACAGCAAGGGAAAGGGATTCTCGACATACCCCCGTTGGTTCCCTGATGGGCACCTTTTAGCAAACCCAAATTGCCTAAACTTGATACTCAACTTCCCTTTTGATAATCGCGCCATCGATCGGACAGTAGGTCGTGCAGGTGCCGCAAGACTGGCATTTCGTTTCGTCGATCACGTAGGTTGTGTCCGTTTCAGAGACCGCGCCATTTTCACAAAACATTTCGCAACAGCCGCACTCGATGCATTTGTCGGTAATCATGTAAGTCATCAATTTTCTCCTTTTCTATTCTCTGGATGATCAAATAGACCCTTTTACCACGGGGTTGGATTCAATAAATACTGGTGGATGGAGCTGGCTGCTTTGCGACCTGCCCCCATCGCCAGGATCACGGTTGCCGCGCCGGTAGCAATGTCGCCGCCGGCCCAAACCCGTTCCTTGGAGGTTTTATTGGAATCAGAATTTACCACCACATTTCCTCCTTTACCGATCGCCAGGCCGGGGGTAGTTGCCGGGATCAGCGGGTTTGGACTGTTGCCAATGGCATGGATCACACAATCAAACGGCAGGTAGTATTCGGAACCCGGCACAGGCACCGGGCTGCGCCTGCCGGAAGCATCCATCTCGCCCAATTCCATGCGCAGGCATTCAAGGCCTTGCACGTGGAAATGCTCATCTGCAATGGCACGCACGGGCAGGGTCAGGAATTTGAAGTTGACGCCCTCTTCTTCGGCATTCTCGACCTCTTCAAGACGAGCCGGCAGTTCGGCGCGTGAGCGGCGGTACACAATGGTGGCTTCGGCTCCTAACCGCAAGGCCGTGCGGGCGCAGTCCATCGCCACATTCCCACCCCCGAGCACCGCCACTCTCTGGTGAGTTTTAACCGGAGTAATCGTCTGCGGATATAAGTACGCCTTCATCAGGTTGACGCGCGTCAGGTATTCGTTGGCAGAATAAACCCCGTTTAAGTTATTGCCTGGCATCTCCATAAACCAGGGCAGGCCTGCGCCGGTGCCAACGAAGACGGCGTCATATTCCTCCAGCAGACTGTCGATCGTGCGGAGCTTGCCCACTACAAAATCTACCCGCATTTCAACTCCCAATCGGCGCAAGTAGTTGATCTCTCCATCCACAATCTTTTTAGGCAGCCGGAACTCGGGAATTCCATAGGACAGCACCCCACCCATCTTGTGCAGCGCTTCGAAGATCACTACAGCGTGCCCATATTTCACCAGGTCTGCCGCCGCAGTCAGGCCGGCTGGTCCACCGCCCACAATGGCTACCTTTTTCCCGGTTGAGGCCGGCAGCCGCGGCAGAGCTGCTTGAGACCCTTGAAGTGCTGAAGGTGGTTGGGCGGCTTCCCAATCTCCCAGAAAACGTTCCAAACGACCGATGGCGATCTGCCCACCGCGCTTTACCAGGGAGCAGTTTTTCTCACACTGTTCTTCCTGCGGGCAGACCCTGCCGCACACTGCAGGTAAGGCGTTTTTTTCTTTCAGGAGCCGAGCGCCGTTAGCAAAGTCACCCCGCGCAATGGCGAGGATAAACTCGGGGATGTTCACATCCACCGGGCAGTTCGAGACGCAGAAAGGTTTTTTGCACTGCAAACAGCGCCGGGCTTCTTCCACCGCCAGTTCGGGGGTGTACCCGAGGGCGACTTCGGAGAAGTTGTGGCGGCGGATTTCAGGTTCCTGCTTGGGCATATCCCTGCGCCGCAAATCGATTTTTTTCGGGGCAGTTTCAGGCATAATGGTTTTTCATCTGGCAGCTTTCAAAATAAAACCATAAGCGTTCCTGGCTAAAATTTGAAACCGTACCATTTGCATCTTACTGGGCCTCACTGGATCTGAATGGCTGGGATTCTTCATTCAGATAAGCCTTGCGCCGTTGGGCCAGTTCTTCCCAATTCACTTCGTGTCCATCAAAATGCGGCCCATCAACACAGGCAAATTTAGTGGATGAACCGACCGTCACCCGGCATAAGCCGCACATCCCGGTGCCATCGATCATTAAGGTGTTCAGGCTGACCATCGTTTTAATGTTCAGGGGCTGGCTTTCCTGCGTGCCGCGCATCATCAGATAGTTACAACCATTGATGATGATGCGATTGACCGGAGAGGGCAGGCCGGCGATTATTTTGCCCAGGTTGCCGATGTGCCCGCGCAGCCCCTGCGAGCCGTCCCGCGTGATCACCACCAGCCGGTCCGCGACGGTCTTTAGCCTCTCCTGCCAGTATAGCAGATAAGAGCTGCGCGCTTCAATCACTACGGTAACCTTATTGCCCTTTTCTTTGAGCGCCCGGGCGATTGGATAGATGCTGGCGATTCCATAACATCCCCCCACGCACAGCACGTTACCAAAGCTGTCGATTTCCATGGCGTTCCCAAGCGGGCCGACCACGGATGGTAAAGCCGCTCCGGCGGTAAGGTCAGCCAGCTTTTGAGTGGTTTTGCCGACGTTCAGGTACACCAGGCTGATCATACCCTTCTCCCGGTCCCAATCGGAGACCGTCAGGGGAATGCGCTCGCCATCCTCTTCTACTCGCAGGATGATAAACTGCCCGGGGTTGACCGCCCGCGCAATTTCGCCCGCCAAAAGGGTCGCCTGGTGCAGGTTGGGAACGAGCATCTTGTTTTCCAGAATTTTAAACATGTTCCTGCCCGGATTTGTCTGGATACAGCGGAGGTAACCCTCTGAACTGCGAGGGTAACCCTCTGAACTGCGAGGGTAACCCTCTGAACTGCGAGGGTAACTGCCTGAGACCGGCTACCCATTGGGCCAGGGGAAAGCCCATGTAGGTGTGCAGATGGGTCTGTCTAGTCAATAAGGAACGGCCATCAGCCTCGCCGGCGCCCGCTGGTTTTTTATTTTGCTGCGCTGACCATGTTGGCACCCGGTCATATCTTAAAAGCGATGACCCTCGAAGTACTGAGGGCGACAAATCAACAAAACTGCCAACCTGGAAACCTTCGATAAAACCTGCGATTTCGGCCCGGATGTCCGCCACGCAGGCATAGTCAAAACCCTGCGCTCCCATTTTTTGAGCGATCCGGCATAGGATTTCCCAGGTGGGCAGAGCCTCTCCAGGCGGTGGAACGCTGCGGTGGATCTCCTGCAAGCGGCCGGCGTGATTGATAAAAGTACCCTCCTCTTCGCTAAACGCCGCCGCCGGCAGCACCAGGTCAGCCTGGCGGCCGGGGGATGGCGGGTAAATATTCTGATAAATTACAAAAGGATGGCCCGGGAAAGAGACTGGCACGTTCTCGCCTACCAGGTAAAGCACTTCCAGTTCCTGGCTGCCGTAAGTGGATGCGCTCGGGGAAATACCCAGCAGCAAAGAGCCGGACAGGTTACCCTGGTCAGGCAGAACAATAACGCGGGCGCCAAGCCGATTGATCAGACGGTCAACCGCCTCCAGCAGCCGCGCCTGGCCGGCGTGATCCAGGAAAGACGGACCCACAATAACCGTTATGTTGGATGATTCCTGGAGCAACCGGGCAGCCTGTTCTATCCGGTCCACTGGCCTTTCGCTGCTCCTGCCCGAGTTAACAAGCGGTGGTTTGCCTGCCCGTTCGAGAAGCTCGTAGATCAGGTCCGGCTCTTTTCCAGGCAGGGGCTGCAGCCATTCATCGGCATAATACCTCAGGTTGTGTTCCTGGGAGTGGGCGACAATGATTCTTGCGCCCCTGTCTTTTGCCTGGTGTAATTTAACCTCCACGACCGATTGGAAATATTGTTCGTCCAATCCAAGGCACAGGATGACCTGCGCTTCTGCCAGGACTGATAGGGGTTGAGACTGCGCCAGCAGCTTAATAAATGCATCCATATCGTCTGCGTGACCATCCTGGTCGATGGTATGGATGCGGCGGGACTGCATCACCTGGCGGGTAAATTTCTGGGCAATGTAGATATCCTCATTGGTGCAGCTGGAAGAGACAATCATCTCGAACTGTGCAGGAGGGCAGGTGGTCAATTTCTCGGCTGCCAGCCGGATGGCTTCATCCCATACAATACCCAGGCGGCTTTGACCGGCAGCCCTTTGAGGTTGTTTCAAGCGGGTGGGGTGATTGACCAGCTCGGTAATCCCAAAGCGCCCTTTGACACACAGGCTGTCGGAGCCGGATGAATGGTCCGGTAAACTTCCGATCACAGTATTGTTCTTACTGAGGAGACGCATCTGGCAGCCAAGGCTGCATAATGGGCAGGTCGTCGTGGTTTCCTGGTCGGGCTTTCCCTCCCATTTGCGGGTTTTCTCAGCCAGCGCGCCGGTGGGACAAATCTCGACACAGGCGCCACAAAAGCTGCAGCCAGCTTCCAGGTGGGTACGATTGAAGGCTACCCCAACCAGCGTTTGTGTGCCGCGCTCTGTAAAGGCCAGGGCATTATTGAAATGCAGCCCAGCACAGGTGCGGATGCATCTGCCACACAGCACACACAGGTTGTAATCTCGGTCGAAAAACGGATCGTTCTTTTCAACCGGCAGCATGCGGTAGCGGACCGGATAATCCACCTGGTCCAGCCCGGATTTTTCCACCAGGTCTTGTAGTTCACATTGATTGTCTTTGTGGCAGGAACGGCAGCCGGTAGTCACACCCGCTTTACGCAAAGTGACCATACATTCGTCGCAGTGACCTTTTTCCGGGCAGAACAGGCAGCTTGAAGGATGTTCAGCCAGCAGCATTTTTAACAGTTCATCCCTTAACAACTGCACTTTAGGGCTGCCAGTCAGGATGACCATGCCTTCTTCGACCGGGGTCGTGCAGGCAGTGGGGGTATTCTGCTGACCCTGGATTTCCACGATGCACAAGCGGCAGCTCCCATACGCCGGCAAGCCAGGATAATCACACAGGGTTGGGATGTAGATGGCATGCTGGCGGGCAGCCTGCAAAATGGTGATCCCTTTTTCCACCTTCAATGGCCGTTCATTAATGGTGATCTGCACGTTCATAAGGACGCCCCGTCCAAAATTCCAGGGAGTGAAAAAGAGGGGAGCGGGAAACCAGTAATGGCATTGCGGGCGCATACCCCCACACAGGAGCGGCATTTCGAGCATTTGCTGACATCCAGGGTATGCACCTCTTTCCATATCCCCTGGATAGCGCCCGTGTTACAAACCTCCAGACACAATCCACAGCCGCTGCATCTTTCCGCCAGGATATGGTATTCAAACAGGTCTTTGCATTCTGCCGGCCGGCAAAATTTTTCAGAGATGTGAGCTTCGTATTCCGAACGAAAATAACGCAGGCTGCTGGTGACCGGATTGGAGGCCGCCTGCCCCAGGCCACACAGCGCAGTTTTGTTCATCGTATCGGCGGCTCTAAGCAGGATCTCCAGGTCTTCCGGCTCTCCGCTGCCGGATACGATTTTATCCAGCGTGTCCATCAGAATGCGGGTGCCGACCCGGCAGGGTGTGCAGTTGCCGCAAGATTCACGCTGAGCAAAACCAATGAAGTAACGCGCCATGCCAACCATGCAGGTGTCTTCATCCATAACGATCAGCCCGCCCGAACCCATGATGGAGCCATTGGCGCGCATGGATTCATAATTTATGGGGACGTCCAACTGGTCTGCCGATAAACACCCGCCTAAGGGGCCCCCGGTTTGAACTGCTTTAAAAGGCTTCTTTGTGCCTCCGCCGATTTCATAAATAATTTTCCGGAGAGTCATGCCCAGGGGCACTTCGATCAGGCCGGTATGGCGGACTTTGCCCACCAGCGAGAACGTCTTAGTGCCCGTATTCTCCGGTGTGCCAAACTGCTGGAACCATTCCCCACCATTGCGCATGATATGGGGAATCGTGCCGAAAGTTTCAGTGTTATTGATCAACGTAGGACGCCCGTATAAACCATTATCGGCAGGATAGGGAGGCCGCGGCCTGGGCATACCCCGTTGACCTTCCAAAGAAGCAATCAAAGCGGTTTCTTCACCGCACACAAACGCTCCCGCCCCTTCCTGGATGGCAATGTCAAAATCAAAGACTGAGCCCTGGATATTCTCACCCAACAGCCCATAGGCATACATTTGTTGGATAGCCTTTTTCAGGCGGATGACCGCCAATGGATACTCGGCGCGCACATAGATGAAGCCCCGCCGGGCGCCGATGGCGTAACCCCCTATCAACATCCCCTCCAGCACAGCGTGAGGATCGCTTTCGATCAGAGCGCGGTTCATAAACGCACCGGGGTCGCCTTCGTCCGCATTACAAATGATGAACTTACTATCACCCTTCAGATAGCGAGGGTCTCCACTGGCAGCCCGGCAAATTTCCCATTTCTTATAGGTGAGAAATCCGGCACCGCCCCGACCACGCAGCCGGGAGTCTTTCAGCTCAGCAATCACCTGCTCGGGCGTCATAGAGAGGACCTTCATAAAGCCAAGATACCCATCCTTCGCCAGGTAATGGTCGATCTCTTCCGGGTCGATCAGACCGCAGTTCCTCAATATGACCCGCACCTGGGGTTTAAGCATCGGCAGGTCAAAAAAGCGTGGGATGCCGGCCTGGATCGTAAAAGCGTCATCGCCAAAATGCCCCCTGGCCATTTTGGGCAGGAGGTCGCCCTCGACCAGGGTAGATGCCAGGATCTTCCTGGCTTTTTCGGGGGTCACATTGGCATAACTGACACGCGGGCGTCCAGGCAGGGCGACATCCATGAGCGGCTCGAGGTAACACGGTCCAATACAACCGACCTGGACGATCCTGGCCTGAATGTGGCGTTCCTCCAGAAACGCCTGGATGGTCTGCAAAATATCCAACGCCCCGGCAGCCCTGCCGCAGGTAGCCGCGCCAAGATAGATGACTGGAATGTCACCGTTGACCAGGGCTTCCCACCTGGAAAAGGCTGCATCGCGAAGGTCTTTAAAACTATTCATGTTCTTTCAGCACATCTCGCAGTTTATCCGGCGTCATTTTTGAATAAATCTTGCCGTTAATTTCAACCACCGCAGCCAGGGCACAGCATCCCAGGCAGGCAACCTCGTGCAAATCGAAGCGCCGGTCCGGGGTGGTCTCGCCCGGGGCTAAACCGAGGGTTTTCTGAATTTCTTGAGAAAGATATTCCCCACCCTGCACATGACAGGCGGTGCCCAGGCAGACCCGGATGGTATTATCCCCCGGTTTCTTGAAATGGAACTGCGAATAGAAAGAGGCAACCCCATAGATATGGCTCTCTGAAACCTTCAGAAAATGTGCAATCTGGCGCACATTCTCTTCGGTGATATAGCCATAGGTTTTTTGGAAAGATTGGAGCAGGGGGATCAGTTCTTCTGGCTTCCCGGAAAAACCCTCAAAAGGTAGAGATTGTTCAACGTTATTCTGGAATAAGACTTCACCCATAAAGATTCCCCTAGTTATAAAATTCACAATCGCCCATCTCTATTGTAACGTAAATTTTAACCAGGGGATATAAGATCTCCAAAATGGGTCACATCCATTTTGGAGATATTCATTCGGGAAGACTTCAGCCTTTTCGAAGTTGTAAGCTATGCGGAGGGCAGCCAGCCAAAAACGTTAAAATCAATGCGATCTTCGGCGTCAAAAACCACGCCTTCTTCTTCTAAAAGCAGGCGCTGCATGGCACTGCCGTAACCAAAACCGTGGGGACTGATCTTGCCTTTGTAGTTGATCACGCGCTGCCAGGGGACGTCGGAGCCTTCTGGCAGGGCGGCCATGGCATAGCCGACCATGCGCGCCGTACAGCCGCCAGTGATGTGGGCGATCTGCCCGTAGGTGGCGACCTTGCCGGGCGGAACCTGGCCCACAACCGCGTAGATTTGTTGATAAAGGGGCGGGCGTTCGGGAGGGATCTCGCTCATCAATTATTTACAACCCAGGACGATCTCAACCGGCAGGCCCCACAGTGACATCTGCCTGGCAGCGACGATCCGAAAACCGGCGTCTTCGAGCGACTGCCGGGCAAAAATCGGGCGGCAGTCCACCAGGGCAGGGAACCTGGCATGACTCCACTCGTATAATCCTACCATTTTCCGGGAAGGACCGGCTTTTGAAAGTGAGATCACGCACAGGCGTCCTCCAGGGCGAAGCACACGCCGGCATTCCTGTAAAACCAGGGGAATTTCTAGGGTATCGAAAAGTTCCAGGGTGAAGCTGGTGAAGAGCGCGTCGCAGGTCTCTTTAGCGAAAGGCAGGCAGGCGGCATCGCCGCAGCTTAACCCCACCTGGTCCGCCAGGGTAGTAGTTTGCGCCAGGCGGGCGCCGGCGATTGCCAGCATACCCGGCGAGAGGTCAAGCCCGAGCACGCAGCCGTGCTCACTGACAGCCAGTGCCAGGATGGACAGGGCCTGCCCGGCGCCTGGGCCAATTTCCAGCACGGTCTCGCCGGGTTGGACTGCCAGCAACTGCAAGCCGGCCAGGCGTGGTTTTTGTTCCCAATTGCCGGCCAAGACGTCGTACCAGCGGCTGAGCCGGTCATACGCCGCCCTGGCTTCTGACCGGGTACGGCTGACCCGGCTGATGCTATGGTTTTCGGCTGGAGTTTTCACATAGTTCCTAAAGAAATTAGCGAAAACGCAAGACAAAAAGGGCATCAGCGGTAACAAATTCATTCAAGCTGCCCTTGCGGGTGCTGTCCCAGGTTACCAGTGAGCGCCCACTGATTTTACGCTGTGTCAGGTGGTAGAATTTGGCGTCAGCCGCGAAGCCGCCGCCCGTCAAGCGCCGGGATGCGAGCAGGTCCAGGGCGAGCTGGCAACGCCGGTCATCGATGAAACCTGCTTCAGCCATAACCTTCAGACCGAACAAGATATCATAATGCCAGTAACAGGGATAATGCAGCCGGGTAAATTCTGGCGAGATGGTGGTGTTATCCTGCTGGCGCTGATAGAGGTTACGTTTTAGAAAAACCTCAGCGGCGCGTTCGACCACGGTGTGCACCTGCTGGCTGCCCGTGGCGCGCCCGTAGAGGTTCAATCCCCGGATGGGGATGAGGGTCTCCATGAAGGAAGAATGGCTGGCTGATGGATTTTTATCACAGTTCCAGCCGCCATCTGGCCACTGCCAGCGTAGCAGACAATCAGCCAGCTCGGCAGTATGGTCATCCGCCAGTCCCAGGGTGAACATGGAATAGATTGCATTGCCTTCTTGCGACCCGCAGCGCCGTACTCTCCCATTGAGCGTCTTAATACTCTTCAGGTGAGCCTCCGAAAGCAGCCAATCCTGCACCTGCTGGCGCAGCGGCATCAGGCTTTCGTCTCCAGCCGGGTAGCCAATATCCGCCAGGCAGGCCAACACCCAGTGCGCCCCAAGCCACTTGCTGTAGGGATGGTAAGGCAGCTTTCCACCGGAATCACGCTCGGAAAGCAGGGCCTGCACGCGCGGCGAAGTTTTAATCTCCTGTTGGAGCTGGCGCACCTCGGGCGAAGCAGCATCTTTCCCGAGGACATTTACCTGGGCTTTAAAGCGGACTGAAGGCTCGCTGGAATTCAGAAGTTGGTCAAGGATTGGTTCCATCGTTGACATGTTCCTCCTAAGGTTTGCTGGTCGGGCTGTTAGTAGCAGTCGGGGTATCGGTTACTCCCAGGACTTCGGGGGTTAGCGTGGCGGTAAGGGTCGGATGGGGGGTAGCCGTGGGCCAGGGAGTGAGGGTCGGCCCGTTATCAACTGGCAGCAAAGGTTGGGGTTTTGTCTGGGAAGGAATGGGGGATACAGCGGCGGTGGCGACCTGCGTGACGAGCGTGGCGCTGGGCTTGAAAAGCAACTGCGGCTGCAGCAGTGAAGGTGTGTGGGCAGCCACAGTACGGCCGGTATACCAGAACCAACCGGCCGCCAGAAGCCCCACCAGCAATCCGAGCGCAGCCAGCCCGAAACACCCGATTGCCAGCCAGCGCCAGGGGAAGCCGACGGGCGGCGCTGCCTTTGCCCTCTGCCCTCTGAACTGCGAGGGCTTTACTGCGTGGGTTGCAATTGGCGGAACCCGGATGGTAATCAAAGTAATATTATCGTTCCCGCCGCGGGCATTTGCCAGGTCGATCAACTCCTGCGCCGCTTTGAGCTGGTTGGCCGGCTGTTGGAAGACAGCCAGCATCTCATTGTCTTCCACCAGGTCAGACAGTCCATCACTACACAACAGCAGGATATCGCCGGGCTGGAGGTTAGTGCCCTGGTTGGCTTCGGCGCTGGCATCATCCTCCTCTACAGAAAGCCGCAGGCGGAAATCAACCGGTGGAGGGTTCTCTGATCCCAGGTAGCGGCGGATAACATGGGCGTTGGGGTGGCTGTGCACCTGTTCGGGTTCGATCAGCCCGTGCTCCAACGCCTCCTGGATCCAGGTGTGGTCGGTTGAAAGCTGTTGGATTGTTCCCCCGCGCAGCAGGTAGATGCGCGTGTCGCCCACTGTGCCGGTATACAGCCGGCGGTCGATGATCCAGGCGCAGGCAAAGGTCGCTCCCATCCCCAATTGTTCGATGTCCACCTGGGCCATGGCGTGAATTTCCTGGCTGGCCTGGGTGGCGGCCCCCTGGAGAACGTGGGTTGGCCGGCTGCCATCGCTTTGAGCAACAATCTGGCTGATGCGGTTGACCGCTATTTCGGCTGCAACTTCCCCGGCCCGGTGACCGCCGATCCCATCGCACAGCATCGCCAGCAAAACCGGGCTGTGGCTGCTATCGTCCAGCCGGAAGGCCGAAACGGCAAAGCGGTCTTCATTATTCTTACCCTGCATCCCCGGGTGAGTCAACGCGACTACCGGCAGGTGAGCTTGCGAGACGCGTTTCATTTTTCGTCTTGGTAGGGTGTGACGACTGGCTGGCGGAGGCGGTTGGGGTTTCTGAGTTCAAAGCGGAAGGCTACCCGCCCGAGTTGGATCAGGTCGCCATGTTCCAGGATGACGCCTTCTTTGGAAACCGGGGCGTAGTTGACCCAGGTGCCCGCCACTGACCCGGCATCTGCCAGGCGGAAATCCCCTGCGGTGGTATGGTAAAGACGGGCATGCAGCCCATCAACGGATGGGTTTTCGAGCACCTGGATCGATTGTTTTGGGTCACTCCCCAGGGTGATTTCTGGCCGGTTGAGCGGGATGGCGTTTTTCGGGAGAGGGTGGCCGTTTTCTGACAGGCGTACCAGGCGGGCCAGTGCCGGCTGGTTCACCATTGCCTGCGGCCAGGTCGGGCTAGAGCTTCCGGCACTCCGGTGAGGTGCCTCCTGCCGGATTGGAACGGGTTGGGTAACCGGGTCCTTGGCGGGTTTGCGGCTGGCAGGTTTTCCGCGGGTTGATGCAGGAGGTTGAGGGATTTTTCTCTTGCGACCCACAAAGATCAATACGCCCCCAACCGCCAGGGCAGCTGCCAGGATGGCAGCCCCGGCTGCCAGACGCTGCCAGGGGATCTTAATAGAAAAGAGACCAATGGCAGGCTGATCTACTACCAATTCAACCGGTGTTTCGATACTGGCGCGGCTCAAACCCAGGCTGTCGAGGGCTTCGACTTTTAGCAGGTGCCTGCCGCTTTCAGTGTAAGAAGCCAACGGCCAGTTAAACCGGTCAAAAGGCGGCGCACTGTTTTCAGTCACGATTGCACCATCGACATAAAGCCTGGTTTTTACCAGCGGGCGCTTGTGCCCATCGGGGAATTCAATCAAGATTTGGATGGGTGTCTGAAGCGGGGTTAATCCAGCCTGATCCTTTCCGTTTTCTTTGCTGATTGTCCGCTTTACCTGTTGGGGCGGCGCCAGGAAGATGGGGTTGGGCGGCTGAATATCTAATGTGATGATCTGCTCAGGGCTGGCGGCGTCGAATTGGTCTCGCCGGATGTGCACTGTCAGGTGATGGGCGCCACCCTGGTTGAGACCTGAGAGATAGCTCAACTGGTAAACGTTCTGCAAGGGCTTCAGATAGGATTCGATCTTGGGGAGTTCTTCAGTCCCTGAGAATACAAATAAATCGCCACCGGTGGCAGTCGTCATTTTTTGCAGCGACTCGGTTAATGCCGGCGTGGCCGAATTGAGGGGAGCGACCAACCAGACAAACATGCGAGCTCCCTGTTGGGAGGCGCGATCGGCCAGGTTGGGCAGAGCTTTCAAGTCGGTGGTGGTGGGCAGCGGCGTGACATAAAGGATGGCCCGGCGCATGTGCGGTCGAGGATTGGGCGTGGTTGCCTGGTCGAGAGCCTGTGTCAGGCTGGTCAGGGCGGGTTGGATACCCACCAGGGTCGGATTATAGTCCTTGATCGCCTTTACCCATTCCTTGGGATCGACCGAGTTAGAGGGCGCCAGGCTGGTGTTAGTCGCCAGGCTGAAAAGGTTGGGGGTACCTGATGGTTGTGCTTCGGCCCAGACCTGTAAAACCTGCTTAATTTTCTGGAAGACGGAGATCGGACCAACCATCACCCCCATGTAAGCCGAGGGGTTGATGGCAATTGTGAACTGGATACCCGGCTGAATCATCTCCAGGCTGGTTGGCTGGCGAGCGTTGCCGTCTTCCACCACCTGGATCTGGTCTGGTACCAGGTCATCGATGAATTCGCCTGCTTCGTAGGCTTCCAGGTAAAAGCTGATATCAGGGAACTGGTTGGTATCCGGCTGGCTGATCACCACCCGCCCGCCTTCTTCTGCAAAAACAGGTATAGCACGGGTGAGCAGCATAGCCAATAGAACGACCCCGGTACCCAGCCGGGAAACAATGGTTTTTCCTTTGTAAGATTTTAGATGAAAAACCATAATCGATCGATGCATGCATCCTTTTTTACCCAGGATGCCCAGCATTTTATCCGTTTGATCAGCCGTCAAATTTGTTTTATATTCTTTCTTTCTAAACTAATCAGCCACCTTATATTGTAATCCAAAGCGGGGCATTTAAACTCGACGAGATTTTGGTTCTTTGGGAATTTCCGGATTTGGGAATGTGAGCGTGCGTACGCACGCTCACATTCCCAAATCCGGAGCCTTCCACGGTAACCTTAATGGCTCAGGGGCAGCCAGACACAGAAGGTGGATCCTTTACCCTCCTGTGAGGTCACTTCGATCGTCCCGTCATGGTTATTGACGATCCAATAAGCGATCGATAGGCCCAGGCCAAATCCGCTGGTGCTGCCCTGGCGTTTTCGGGATTTCTCATTGCGGTAAAACCGCTCGAAGATGTGTGGTAAATCTTGCGGTGAGATGCCTGTGCCGGTATCGCTGACGATCAACTGGGCGCGTTCACCTACCTTGCGCAGTGCCAGGTTGACCGTTCCACCAGCCGGTGTATATTGGAGAGCATTCCCCACCAGGTTTACCAGCACCTGCTTCAAACGGTCGCGGTCGCCGGTCACCAGCACCTGGTCGATATCTACCAGGCGCAGGTTGATCCGCTCACCGGCTAACATGCGCATCTGTTGGAATACCTCCAGCAGCACCGTATCCAGTTCGACCGGACGCTTGTCGAGCGGCAGCTTGCCAGCCTCTGCCTGGTTGATCAACAGCAAGTCGCCTACCAGGCGAGTCAGGCGGTCGACTTCGGCCTCGATCCCGTTCATCGATTCCTCGTCCATCTCGCCAATCTTGCGCATCAAGCCTACATTGCCTTTAATCACGGTCAGGGGGGTGCGCAGCTCATGGCTGACATCGGCCAGGAAACGCCGCTGGGCATTAAAGAGCTGTTCCAGTCGCTCTAAAGTCTGGTTGAAAGCCTGGATAAGCTGCCCCACCTCATCGGAACGCGTGCTGGTCACCGGGATGCGCCGTGAAAGATCATCGGCTTTGGTGATCTGGGTCGCCACCTGGGTGACGGTGGCTAGAGGCGCTAGAGCCTGCCTGGTGATCAGCCAGGCTGCCAGTCCTGATAACCCCATCACCAGGATCGTAAGCAAAATCAACACCGAGGCCAGGGTCCGCTGGGTGATATCCACCATTTTTAGATCCATAGCGGCCTGTAAAACTCCAATCGGACCCTTTTCAGTCCTTAGAGGAACACTCAGCACGCGCCTGTGAGTATTCTGGCTCAAAATGGAATGGAATACCGGCTGCCCGGTCAGTTGGCCGATCGGGTCAAGCGGAGTTTGCAGGCCCGGCGGGTGGGCAAGCTGGAGGGCATCATCCTTTCCCCAAATCTGGAAAAGCAAATTATCAGTGGGTTGGATGATAGCAATTGAGCGCGGGTCGACCTGCCCGGCTATGTTTACTCTCAATTGAGCGATCAGGTGGTCAGTAGCCTGGCTCAGTGAGTTATCGATCTGGTCCAGTAAGATCAGGCTGACCAGGCCATAAACCAGCGCTCCAAAGATGAGGAGCACCCCCCCCAGGAGGGTGGTATAGAGCAGGGTCAGCCTCAGGCGCAAAGACATCAGGGCGTCTCGCGCATCACATAACCCACACCACGCACCGTGTGGATCAGGCGAGCTTCCCCATCACTTTCCAACTTCTGCCGCAGGTAACGGATGTAAACATCGAGGACGTTGCTTTCACCGCCGAAATCATACCCCCAGACGCGGTCAAATATCATCTCGCGGGTGAGCACCTGGCGCGGGTGGCGCATGAAAAGCTCAAGCAGGTCATATTCTTTGGCGGTCAAGGAGATCACCCGTCCTTTGCGAATGGCCTGGCGGGTGGATGTATCCAGCGTCAGGTCTGTAAAAGAAAGCACAGGCACCCGGTCGGGCTGAGTACGGCGCAGCAAGGCGCGCACACGCGCCAACAGTTCTTCCAGTTCAAAGGGCTTGACCATATAGTCATCCGCGCCAGCATCCAGCCCCTGGACACGGTCGTGCAGGGCATCACGGGCGGTCAGCATCAGGATGAGCACATTCCCGCCGGCGCGCAGGCGCTGGCAGACCTCGACGCCATCCATGCCAGGCAACATCAGGTCCAGCACCACCAGGTCTGGGCGGCGGTCGTGGGCGATATTCAGGCCAGATTCACC
>Ga0315282_10001826_pt1 | contig 39786 bp, 43 predicted proteins | sample YL17G07_20_MG_FD_203693 | JGI IMG/M metagenome (GOLD analysis project Ga0315282, IMG submission 203693) | Sediment microbial communities from Yellowstone Lake, YNP, Wyoming, USA - YL17G07_20 | ecosystem: Environmental > Aquatic > Freshwater > Lake > Sediment | place: USA: Wyoming | collected...
GCAAACCGGAGGAAACAATAAAAACGCTCTCGGTCCGCAATAACCGGGGGGAACTTGTTCCGCTGAGGGATGTTGTAAGAATTGAGCGCCAGAAGGTTCCGCAGATCATCAACCGGGTAAACCGGCAAAGGAGCGTGACCATATTCGCGAATCTTGCTCCTGGAAAATCGCAGAATGTAGCCCTTTCCACCGCGGAGTCGGTCGCGCGGAAAATCCTGCCGGCCGGATACCGGGTCGAATTCGGGGGGACATCCGCTGATTTCAAGCAGGCTTTCGCGGGATTTGCGCTGGCAATCCTGCTGGGTATACTTGCCGTTTACATGGTGCTTGCGTCCCAATTCAACAGTTATCGCGACCCGTTCATCATCCTTGCGGCGGTGCCGTTCAGTATTTCCGGCGCGCTTTTGGCCCTGTTGGCGACAGGACACTCGATAAACCTCTATAGCGTCATTGGACTTATACTCCTGCTGGGCTTGACCATGAAAAATTCCATTCTTTTGGTGGAATACACCAATCAGCTGAGGAAAGCCGGGAATCGTGGAGATGCCGCCAAGGCATTGCTTGAGGCTTGTCCAATCAGGCTAAGGCCCATCCTGATGACATCGGTGGCGATTATTGCCGGCGCCGTTCCTGCGGCGCTTTCCCTGGGGCCGGGGGCCGAAACCCGCATCCCCATGTCCGTCGTGGTTATCGGGGGAATGGCTGTCTCAACCATGCTGACGCTATTCCTGGTCCCTTGCCTGTACATGGTAATCGCTGACAGGGTGCATAAATCATGACGCCAACCCGTTCCATGCGGAGGGAGAAGATAATGCGAAGGATATTTACGGCCTTTCTGGCCCTTGTTTTCCCGGCTTTGAGTGTTTCTGCGGATGTATTACGGAACGTGTCCCTGGATGAATGTTTTTCATCGGCCATGAAACAGAGCGAAACCATGGCGGACCAGGGCGAACTTGTGTTGCAGGCTGAGGAGCAGGCACGACAGGCATGGGCCGGAATGATGCCGGCCGTCACGTCGTATGGATCCCACTTCAGGCAGGAACAGCCTTCCGGGGCATCGGCTTCATCTTCGGAGCAGAACCAGGCCAGAATATCCGGGTCCCTCTCGTTATTCCGTGGTTTCAGGGATTTTGCGGCAATCAGGCAGGCTGGGGCTTCCATTCAATACCGGGTGGAGGCACGGCGCTGGGCCGGCCTGCAATTGTATGCCGACGTGGCCCAGGCATATTTCGCGGTGTTATCCTTGCGGGGCGACCTCGTTCATTTGGACAAGCAGATGGATGTTTACTCCAGGCGGATAGAGGATTTGCGCGTTCGAGTGCGCGTCGGACGGTCACGTCAGGCCGAGGTGTATACCACCCAGACGGCTTTGGCCTTGCTCAAGGTCCAACGCACCCAGGTAATCGGACAGCTTCAAGCCGGCCGCGAAGTCCTTGCATTTTTGACGGGTTTGGATGCCGCGGCCGAGCCCGTTGAACCGGAAGAGATCCCGGCTGAAATAGGATCCCTGGATACATGGATTAAGCGCGTAGATGCGCGGCCTGACCTGGCGGCGGCGAGATACCGGATTGAGGCGGCTCGGAACGGAACATTGGCGGCAAGGGCCGGCCACTGGCCCAGCGTGGATATAAGCGGCAATTACTATCTGGAGCGTCCAGGACAGACGCCTTGGCCGCGCTGGGACGCACAGATGGCCCTGACGCTGCCAATCTTTGCCGGGTTTGCCACGGCATCCAAGGTGTCCACGGCGGAGTCCCAGGCTCGCGAGGCAGCCCTGGATTTAAGCCGCCTAACCCGTTCGGCAGTCCGGGAAATCCGTATCCTGCGGCAGAATCTCGATGCGGATATCAGCCAGTTGGAGGAATTAAGGGAGGCCGTTGATCTCTCTGAAAAGAATTATCACGAGGTGCAGTCGGATTACAACCTGAATCTGGTTGACAATCTGGATGTCTTGCAGGCCCTGGTTACATACCAGGATGCGGTTCGATCACGGGACAAGATGCGCTATCTGGCCCATTTGGACCATCATCGCCTGCTGGCTTCATCGGCGCAGATTTCGGACGTTTTGAAATATTAAAACGAAGGGAGGCTAAAAAGTCTGCGCTTGCCATGTTGGTGAAAAGGTCGAACAAGATTATCGGGCATGAAACCGAGTTGGATATGGTCCTTTGAAAACGTTCAGGTTGTGGGTTATCCCAGGGGGGAATAGGTTGTGAAGAACGGGCCTCCTGGGGGGTGAGTCCACAATCAAGCGGGCAAAGTTAACAGGGTGCTGAAAAAGCACCGGAAGGGGCGAAGGGGTTGGGCTTCGACTTAACTGGAAAAGTAAAATAAAAAGGAGAAAATAACCATGAAAACGATAATGATGGCGATCGGTATTCTGGTGCCAAGTCTCTGTACCGGTGCGCTTTACGCCAATGAAAACCCGGGTTTTGACCGGGATTTAAGTTCCCTCAGGAAAAACCTGATTCAGACATGCGGAAAGCTTCAGTCGGCGGACGCGGAAACAAGCAGGGATTCCATACTTAAAGGCATCGATGAAACAATGGCAGCATGGAATAGCATGGCGCTGAAATACAGCAATGACATTCCGGAACAATATGCCGGAGATAAGGGCTGGAGAGGTTATTTTGCCGAAGCCGCTGACAACTTCTCGCTCATGAAGGCCAGGGCTGAGGAGGGAAAGTATGGAAGGGCCGTCCAGTTTTGCGGAATGAACTGCGCCTTGTTTGTAAAGATACATCAAGTAAACGGCACGGTTACGATAGCCGATAAAATGTTCACCCTGCGCATGAACGCCAAACTTTTTGTCAGCATGGCGCTGGCGTCAAACACAAAAGGCCTGGTAAAAATGATGAAGCATACTGACGAAGTTCTTGAGGACATCCATAACATGCCGGCCCCCGCTGACGCGGATAAGACGGCCTATGCGGCTGACATCGCCAAGCTTGACGAGATATATGCATCATTGAAAACAGTCGCTGCAAAAGGCAGTGATACAGAGATAAACGAAGGCATGGCGGCGTTCATGAAGGAATTCGGGAAGATTTACGTTAAATTCATTTAAAAGAGGAAGAGAGAAAATGAAAACCGTAAAAGAAGATGCGGAAAGGATCGGGGCCATCTTGGGACTTGAGACTGATCCAGTGGCGGTTTTCCTTCTTCCGGATGCTTCCGCGAACGCCGCATTTGAGGGGTTCACCCGCGTGGCGGGGCACCGCTATTGCCAGCTCCTTATGCGGGCGCGGAACGGGGAGTCGCTTTTGCTCGAGCCGGAGGGGCTGGCATGTCCGGCCGCCGCCGCGGCATTCGGCTTCAAGCCCCTGCCGGATGGGCTGGTCACGGGCAAGGGGCTGGTCGGTTTTGGCATCGTGGCGGAGCCGTTGACGGGAAAGGCCTTGTTTGAGGCGATGCCGGGTCTTCCGGCGGGGAGCGTGAAGGCGATCGCGGCCTGTCCGCTCCGCACCGCTCCCGGAAAGCCGGATGTCGTGGTTGTGGAAGGCAGGCCGGAGTCCCTGATGTGGCTTGTGCTCGGCGATTTGAACATGGCTCATGGGCGGAGAAGGCGCGGTGATACGGCCGTTTTGCAGGCCACTTGCGTGGACGCGACCATCATCCCCCACGTCGAACAGCGCCTGAATTTCTCGCTTGGTTGTTATGGCTGTCGCGAGGCCACGGACCTGGGGCCGGACGAGACGGTTTTGGGGTTTCCGGGCGCCATGTTGGAGGGGTTGGTGGCCGAACTTGAGCGGTTAAAGGAGAAGGCTTTGCCCCGTTCGCGGGCCAAGGCTGCATTGCATGGACTAAACAAGACAGGAGGAAAACATGAATAACAAAGCGCCGGAGTCCACGACTCACGAAAATGTGCTGTTTCCATGCGGAGGTGGATTTGCCAATACGGGGCTGGCAGTCTATCAGGCGTGCTTCGAGGTCGTCCGCGAAACAGGATTGCGGAAAGTCTCGATGGGTTGTATCGGTTCTCTGCCCCTGAAAAACGAGAGCGTGCTGAAAAAGTCCAGGGCAGCCAGACGCATTATTACGGTGGATGGATGCGCGAACCAGTGCAGCAGGAAGCTGGCCGAGGCCGCCGGGCTCCCGGTTACAAAGTCCCTTGAACTGGTGCGCGACTGCGGGGCGAGGAAAGTCCCGCTGAGCCAGGATCTTGGTGGGGAGCCGAAGGTTGTGGACGAATACATTCTTCGGTCCGATGTTGAGGCAATGAAAAAGCTTCTCCGCGCCGCCATTGAAGAAAAGTGAGGCGGCCCAATGTCCGGCTGCTTGGATATGCAGGATCGACATGAAATGGATTGCGGCATTGCTGTTTGCACTGGTTTTCCCCAAGGGGGATCTGGCCTATGCCATGGGCAGTTCTCCGGGCTCTGAGGGAAGCCTGCTTCTTCCATCATTCAAGGGAACAAGGTTGGTAGTCTACTATTTTCATGGAACTTACCGTTGTCCGGCTTGCAAGTCCGTTGAACGGCAGTCAAAAGAAGCCGTCGAGGGTGATTTTGCGGAGGAAATCAAGGAAGGGGAGGTCGTTTACCTTTCCGTCAATACGGAAGAACCAGAAAATAGACATTTCGTAAATGATTACAAGCTCTATTTCAAGTCGCTGGTCCTTTCCCTTCAGAAGGACGGCAAGGAGGTTAAATGGAAGAACCTTGCTGAGGTTTGGACCCATGTGCGTTCTCCGGATAAATATCGCGAGTATGTAAGGACGGAGATGACCGAGATGCTGAAAGAGGTCAAGCGAGGGAAACGCTAGCGGCTTTTGACTCGGCGCTGGTTCTTATCGGGATTTACACCCTGATCAAATACACAGTCGGGTTTTAGTGATGGAGGAAGGGGATTGCTATAGGGTAGGGGGTATGGTATATTCATTGCATGCATCACGGCAACAATCGGCGAAAAGAGGTTCTCGCGCACATAAGCCGGATACAGGGCCAGATTGCGGCCTTGAAGAGGATCATTGAAGGCGGAGAGGAATGCGTGAAGGTGGCAACACTGGCGACTTCCATTGCAAAATCATTCGAATCCCTAAGATTTCGTGTTCTTGAGGGTTTTCTTATACACCAGTTTCATGGGGGAAACGGTCCATCCACGGGGAAACTTAAACAACTTCAAGGCCTCTTAAGGCTCTACAAGAAATGAATTCCCCGTGCGTCAGGTCTTGGACTGGCTGACATGACACTTTACGATGATCGGGTACGTCAAAACATTGTGACACCAAAAGCCGCAATATGGCGCTAATCGACGCCCGGGATATCCGGAAGGACTATACAACCGGCGAGACAACGGTCCCGGCCCTTCGTGGTCTGAGTTTCCAGATAGAAAGCGGGGGATTTGTCTCTTTCGTGGGGCCCTCCGGCAGCGGGAAAACCACGTTGCTGAATATCATGGGATGCCTTGACCAGCCGACCGGGGGAGAAATCAGAATCGCGGGTGTTGATATTTCCACGCTAAATCGTGTTCAGCGGGCGCAGTTTCGCGGACTGAATATCGGCTTTATCTTCCAGGATTTCAACCTTGTCCCCGTTCTCACGGTTTACGAGAATGTCGAATATCCATTGGTGATGGTCCAGCATTTCCCTCCAGCCGAAAGGCGCGAGCGTGTGATGTCCCTCCTGCGGGAGGTTGAAATGCTTGACCAGAAGGACAAGTATCCCGCCCAGTTGTCCGGGGGACAGAAACAGCGGGTCGCAATCGCCAGGGCGCTGGTGACCAAACCGCAACTCGTACTCGCCGATGAGCCGACCGCCAACCTTGATCACAAGACAGCTTACATTGTCATCGGCCTGATGAAGAGGATGCGTGACGAAATGAACACCGCTTTCGTGTTCTCGACTCATGACCAGAAGATCGTGGGTGAGGCCGAAATCATTTACCGGATCGAGGACGGGCGGATGACAGGAACCGGGGCAGGACAGGGGGCGCGCCAATGATTGCCGTCCTGTTGATGGCGGCCCGTAATCTCCGGAGATATACCCGGAGGACCCTGTTGATCGTATCGCTAATAGCCATCGGGGTGACCTTTGTCCAGGTCTATATCGCCTCCTCGAGTTCCTATAAGGGGCTCATCATCTCCCAGATTACCGATTCCATGCTTGGATATGCGCAAATCCACCGGAAAGGCTACCTGACCTCGATCGAGAATGTGCCCCTGAATCTTAACCTCGGGGCACGGGATATTACGCGGATACGAGCCATTTTGGACGGCATTCCAGGATTGGAGGCTTACTCAATGCGTATCCGGTTCGGCGCGATGCTGAGCAATTATGCTGAGACGACCACTATCCGTGTTTATGCAGTCAAACCAGAGGATGAATTCAGGACCGTTCCCCTGTTGGCAGGCCGGATATCAACGGGGGAAAAGGCCCTTAAGCCGGGGATGATGATTGTGCCGGAACTTCTTGCCAAGGGCATGAAGTTGAAAGTCGGTGACCCCATTGTGCTGGTGGCGACGAACAGGGACGGTTCGGTCAATGGCAAGCAGTTCACCGTTTCGGGGATTGTCGAGACAGCTCCGGGGCCAGGAGGGCGCGATGGCTATATCCACATTAATGACGCTGTCGAAGTGCTCCGCATGAATGGGCGTGAATTCAGCGAAATCGCCCTGCGTCTCAGCGATTTCAATGCCCTCCCGCGGTATTTTAAGGACCTTTCATCTGCGCTTGCGAAGGAGGCTGACAAGGCCGGACGCCCCAAATATGAAGTACACCGGTGGGAAAGTCTTACTCCATTCTCAGCGATCGTGAAAATGGTGGACTTGATGACGATATTCGTGAAGATGATGCTTATCTCGATAGTCCTGATAAGCGTTATGAATGCCATGATTATGTCCGTTTACGAAAGGACCCGCGAAACGGGAACACTTGCGGCAATCGGTACCATGCCCAATACCATACTGACGATTTTCATGTCTGAGGGGCTCCTTCTTGGAATTGCAGGGGTGGTAATGGGAAACACCATAAGTTTTGCATTCATTCAGGCGATTCGATTGATGAAATTCAGTTTCGCGTTCGGAATGAAGGAAGGTTTTATCCTGGCCCCCTCGATGAGTTTCGTGGACGTTCTTTATGTCTCCGTGATTGTGATAATCGTATCCATTCTGGGAAGCATGCAACCAGCATGGCGGGCTTCAAGGCTGGAACCCATAAAGGCACTGAGGAGCGTATAGGCTCATGAAAAAGATTACCGTCGGCCTTCTGTTCGTGGTGTTAAATATGCCGGTCCATGGTTGGAGTGATACACCCTACATTGATGGAAACCAAATACTCCAAGATGTTGACCGGAATCTTGAGCCTCCTTCCTATGAAATGTACCGGAAACTGATAAACATCGAGCCGGACGGGAAAAAGAAAGAGTTCATGCTCTACATGGTTCGCAAGGGGAACGATAAAGTCGGGGGGCTTTTCCTCTCGCCGGCGAGCGACAAGGGACGGACGCTTCTGCGCCTGGGTGACAACATGTGGCTTTACATTCCAAATGTTGGGAAGCCCATCCGGATAACCAGCCTCCAGTCGGCGACTGGTGGGGTTTTTAACAATGCGGATATTCTCAGAATCGATTTCGGTGCTGAATACAATGTCGAGAAAATGGAGGACAAGGGCGAAATCTGGCTGCTGTATGCCAAGGCGAAGACAAGGACCGTGGCATATGACAGGCTGAAGATATGGGTGGACAAGAAGACCGTCATGCCGACGAAGATAGAATGTCTTACAGAGAAGGGTCTTCTTATAAAGACCCTGTATTTCAAGGAGACCAAGGATTTCGGCGACGGGCTCGTGAGACCATCGGTAATTGAAACAGACAGCCCGCTGTATCGTGGCTACAAGTCCGTGCTGATATACGTGAAAATACAGAAGCGTGATTTGGCGGATGAGATATTTACGCTTCCCTTTATGTCCAAACTGGAAACTTTGCGGAAGTGAGATGGATATACCAGGCATCAACCGAAGCTTGTATCGACTGACAATATGTCTGGCAGTTCTTATCCAATTCGTGGCTTCGTCAGCTTCAAGTGGGGAATACTCTTCCGATATTTCGGAAACCGAGAAGAAGCCGTACAGCTTCGGCGGATATGCGGAGTTCCGCCCCGTTTACATCACCCTGGATAGAAACGCCGCCTTTTACAAGCTCAAGTTTTACGATCAGGGGAATCCTGCCGGAACTAACGAGTGGAATTTCAAGCTTCAGCCGGAGGCCAGCTACGAATGCGGAATCGCCCAGCTTTATGGCAGGGGCAATTTCGACTTCAACCGGAGCTACACTGGATGGGCAGGCGATTACAGCCTTTACGAGGGCTACTTGTCAATAAAACCATCTAGTTCCCTGGATGTAGTCGTTGGCCAGAAGACGCTCAAATGGGGCAAAGGATATGCATGGAATCCAGTGGCGTTCATAGACCGCCCCAAGGATCCGGAAGACCCGGAAATACCCCGCGAAGGTTATGAGGTTGTAACGGCTGATTACACCGCCAGTTTCGATGGCCCCCTCCGGACGATAGGGTTCTCGCCGGTCCTTATCCCCGTTACGGCCGATATAAACGGGGATCTCGGATCCGGGAAACGTTTGAACGCCACCGGGAAGCTGTATTGCCTGTTATATGACACCGATCTGGATGTCATGTTCCTCGCAAGGGATAACGGCCCCGCTGATTTTGGAATGGACTTTTCCCGAAACCTGCGTCCGGAACTGGAGATTCATGGAGAAGCAGCCATGGAGACGAATTATACGAAGACAACAATCGACCGAAAAGGCAATAGTTTCGAATCAACTGGACCCGTTTCGAGCTTCCTGCTGGGCATGAGATATCAGGCCAGGACCGATGCAATCCTGATAGCGGAGTATTACCACAATGGGAAAGGATACCGGGCTTCCGAGATGGAGGACTTCTTCATGTTTGCTGACCTGGCCTATTCCACATACCTTGTGAATGGCAACAACGCCCTACTTCAAAGGGCCTCTCGGGCGAGCGCTGGTTCCTATGGAACCGTAAATCCGATGTTGGATTACCTCTATTTGCGTGCCAGCCAGCCTGAACCGTTCAACATCCTATATCTGACTCCGTCGCTGACTTGCATGGCGAATCTTGGCGATGGAAGTTTCTCGGTTGCTCCAGAGGTTCTTTACACACGCATCACCAATCTGGAGCTTCGACTAAAGGCGATGGCCCTTTCGGGTGCACCGGGGAGCGAGTTTGGGGAGAAAGCGGGCGATGTCCGTTACGAACTGCGAGCGCGTTATTACTTTTAGGATTATCGGAATATTCTAGCCGCCATATAAAGGTCTTTTACGGATAGTTTTCCCTATGGTCGTGGAATGTTTATTCCGCCTTTGTCTCTATCGACACCGATTGGGGTAGTGCCAGTCCCGCCGAGACCTGCATGGTCTTGAATATTCCCGACGGGACGGAGCATCCGGCACAGCAGCCCTTCAAGTTGGCACGCACTGCCTTCATGAGTTCCCCGTCATGTCCAACCTGGATTTCCGAATAGGCGTCCAGGATTGGCAGGGAATCCGCCAGTTTCCGTATCTTTTCACAGTCCGTTTCAATGCGGATCGATACATTTTGCTCATCCTCCGAGCTGGCAAATATCCGCGAAGTGAATCCGCATACGCCTGCTTTTACCGTGCTGTTGACCATGTAGTTAGCCTAGCACACCGGTGGCGCGGAGCGACTATTGACACGCTGTTCAGGGGGGTGATACATTTCGTCATATGGCGAAATGTGAGAACATGGAAATCAGCCGTCTGGCCCGGATTGGCCGGGCGCTGGGGGATGAGGGAAGGATAAGGGCCCTGCTGGCCCTCACCGGGAAGGAGATGTGCGCATGCCATATTACGGCCCTATTAAAATTAGCGCCTTCTACCGTATCCAAGCATATGTCCATATTGCGCAAGGCGGGTCTGGTTATTTCACGGAAGTCGGGCCGATGGATGCATTACCGGGCGACCGGTTTGGGCGCTTCAAACGAGGTTCGGGACGCTTTGAGGATGGTCTGTAAGTGTGCGACCAATGGAATACGGGCCAAGGGGGGGGAATGAGGAATTCCATTGAAGCAAAGCCAAAACAGCTTCATTTTTTTGAACGATATTTGACCGTATGGGTTTTCGCCTGCATGGTGGCGGGCGTGGCGTTGGGCAAGTTGTGGCCTGGGCTGGTGGGAGGATTGCGCGGGATGGAGTTCGGACAGGGAAGCCAGATTAATGTCCCCATCGCTATCCTTATTTGGCTGATGATTTATCCCATGATGCTCAAGATTGATTTCGCCAGCATTCTGGGGGTGCGCAAGAAGCCAAAAGGCTTGATGGTAACGCTTTTCGTGAACTGGCTGGTCAAACCATTTTCCATGGCCCTGCTGGGCTGGGTTTTCTTTAAGCATCTGTTCCTTCCCCTTATCGGTCCGGAGATGGCGGACCAGTATCTGGCGGGCACCATAATCCTCGCCGCTGCGCCTTGCACGGCTATGGTGTTCGTCTGGTCATACCTTACCGATGGCGACCCGGCCTACACGCTGGTTCAGGTGTCAGTGAACGACCTCATCATGCTGGTTGCTTTTGCCCCCATCGTCACCTTCCTCATCAGCGGGGCGTCTAACCTCACCGTCCCATTCATGGTCCTGCTATACAGTGTCATTGCGTTCATCGTGATTCCGCTGGTCCTGGGAAGCCTGAGCCGGGTTGCCCTCATTAGGATGAAGGGATTCAAGTGGTTTGAGGGGAAGTTTCTCCCCTTCTTCCATCCGGTGACGATAATCGCGCTCCTGGCGACCCTCGTCCTGATATTCGCCTTTCAGGCCGACAATATTACGGGCAAGTGGTTCCATGTAGTCCTGATAGCAATTCCGCTCCTAATCCAGGTTTATTTCAACTCCTCCCTTACATATGGACTGATGAAATACCTCAAGGTGCCTTATTCCGTCGCGGCGCCGGGCGCCCTGATTGGAGCGAGTAATTTCTTTGAATTGGCGGTGGCCACGGCCATTGCCCTATACGGGCCGGGCTCAGGTGCGGCACTGGCGACGGTGGTCGGTGTTTTGGTGGAGGTTCCGGTCATGCTGTCTGTATGCAATTTCTGCAACCGGACCAGGCATTGGTTTCCCAAAGGAGGATCCTCATGAAGAAGATTTTCGACCTGTTATTCAATGGGCTGGGCATGGCGGGACTGATATGCGCCTTGGCGGTAGTGGCACCATCCTGCGTGGAAGCCAATACGGCAGCGGACCTGCAAAAGGCGAAGGGGAAAGGACAGGTTGTCTTCGTCCTGGTTACCGAACCCGGTGCCAGCGGGATTAATGAGGCCGAGAAGGTAATCCGTAATGCCATAAAAGCCACGCAAAAGTCCATTATGCTCTGGCTTGACCGGACCAAACCGGAAAACGCCGAGTTGGTGTCCCGCTACCGGCTTTCAGGCCCGCAAATTCCGCTCGTATTGGTTTTCGCTCCTAATGGAGTGATTGCAGGGGGTGGTCTCGCGCAGGGCATGACCACCGAGAGATTGCTCGGCATGGTGCCTACCAAGCGGGAGGCCGAACTTATCGGTATTCTTCAGTCCGGAAAGGGTGTCATGATTCTGGCTTCCCGGAAGGGAATGGCGGGGGAGGATGAGGCGGTCAAGGCGTGTGAAAAGGCCCGAGAGATGTCTGTTGGCGGTCTCGCCGTGGTTCGGGTGGATATGGACGATATGGCTGAACAGAGCCTGCTTCGGAAATTAAAGATTGACGGGGGAGCCGACCAGCCGATTACCGTGGTCATCAACAGCAGCGGCCAGATTGGCGGCTCGTTCTCCGGGCCCGCCAATCCCAAGGACTTGATTATTGCATCTGCGAAAAAAGCCGGGGGATGTTGTCCCGGTGGAGCAAAGGCTGGAGCTGCATGCAAGCCAAAATAATGGGCTATAGATTACGGCAAGTAAGGAGATTATTGGCATGACAAATGCGACTTCAACTGAGGCTCGAAATCAGGTGATTCGTTTCTTTCTTCACGAAGCGCCCCGTTTTCTGTTCTTTACCGGCAAAGGCGGTGTTGGGAAGACCTCGATGTCGTGTGCGATTTCCGTGGCCCTGGCAGATGGCGGGGGGAAGACCTTGTTGGTGAGCACGGATCCAGCTTCCAATCTGGACCAGGTTTTATGCGTTAAGCTGGGGTCACGGCCAACGCAAATCGACGGAATCACGAACCTGTGGGCACTGAATATTGATCCGCGCCAGTCAGCAAAGGAATACCGGGAGAAGGTGGTCGGTCCATATCGCGGCGTGCTTCCCGCAGCCGCCGTAGCTGAAATCGAGGAACAACTATCCGGCGCCTGCACGGTTGAAATTGCCGCATTCAACGAGTTTTCCCGCCTCATGACCGACGAGGAGGCCCTTTCCGGATTCGACCACATAGTCTTTGATACGGCCCCCACGGGACACACGATCCGCCTGCTTCAGCTCCCGGCTGCCTGGAAAGGCTACCTGGAAACCAGCAGTGGCAAGGCATCCTGCCTTGGCCCGATGTCGGGTTTGCAGGGCCAGCAGAAGCAGTTTGCGGACACGCTCAAGGCGATGACCGATGAACACCAGACCCGCATGTTCCTGGTCGTCAGGCCCGATGTGCGATCCATTGCGGAGGCTCATCGGACCAGTTTGGAGTTGGCGGGGCTCGGAGTCCTGAATCAGCACCTGGCTGTTAACGGCGTATTGGGGGAGGTGAACGGGGATGACGGAATAGCCCTGGCCATGCACCGTCGGCAGGAGACCGCGCTGGCAGGCATCCCGGCGGAGCTGAAGAATATGGCTCGCGTTGAAATACCCCTCTCGTCAACCGCCCCAATCGGCATTCAGGCCCTTCGCAGCCTGTTGTCATCAAGTGCGGATGTTTCTCTGGTTAAACCTGTTGTTGGCAGGGAAGAAATTGCCGGTGGAGTCTTGAGCTTTGCGGAGCTGATAGATTCCCTCCCCCGGAAATCCGGGGTTGTTATGACAATGGGGAAGGGCGGCGTCGGGAAGACGACAATGGCAAGTGCAATTGCGGTTGAGTTGGCCAATCGCGGCGCCAAGGTTCACCTGACCACCAGTGACCCCGCCGCTCACCTGGATCATACGCTGGCCGACAGGCACAAAAACCTGAAGGTATGCCGGATCGACCCTGCCGTTGAAATCGAGCACTACCGCAATGAGGTGATGCAGCAGGCCGGCAAGGCGCTGGATAATGAAGGAAAGAAATTGTTGGCGGAGGATCTTCGTTCTCCCTGTACCGAGGAAATCGCGGTTTTCCGGGCCTTTGCCCATATTGTGGGCGAAGCCAGGGATTCGGTCGTGATAATGGATACCGCCCCGACGGGACACACAATCCTCCTTCTCGATGCCACGGAGGCATACCATCGGGAAGTGTCCCGTAACAGGTCGTCAGTTCCTGAAGAGGTAAAATCCCTTCTGCCGCGTTTGCGCGATCCCCAGTTCACCAGAATAATGATTGTGGCTTTGCCGGAGGCTACCCCGGTTCAGGAGGCGGTTGATTTGCAGAAGGACCTGGAGCGGGCGGGAATTGCGCCATACGCGTGGATAGTAAACCAAAGCCTGGTTCCATTGAAGGTTCATCACCCAGTCCTTAAGGCAAGGCGCGCGAGCGAATACAAGTACATACGCCAGGTCCAGGCAATCGCCCCAAAGATGGTCATTGTGCCATGGCAGGATGCAAGTGAACAGATTTAGGCCGACAGGAAGGAGGGAACAAAATGCCGATTTATGTCTATGAAGTGATATCGCGAAAGCCCGGGGAAAAGCCGGAATACTTCGAGGTTGAGCAGGGCATGCTTGATAGGCCGCTCACCAAGCATCCGGAATCCGGGGAGCCGATTCGGAGGGTCATTCTGGGGGGTATTGGTGTGCTGAGTTCCACGGGTGGAAAGAAGAAGGCGGATAATTCGGGGTCATGCTGTGGTGGATTGGGATGTTGCGGTTGACGGCGAAGGATTACATGTTATGGCCATAAAAGGAGCTTATTAAGTGGACGAACGAACGAAGGAACTGGTTGCAATAGGAGCGTCGGTTGGCTCGCATTGCCAGCCATGCCTTGCCTACCACATTGACAAGGCAAGGGATAGCGGCGTTGCCAATGGTGATATTCAGGAAGCTGTCAACATCGGTTTTATGATCGGTAAGGGTGGTGAGAACGCCATGCGCAAATACGCGATGGGAATAATAAGCGAGGACAACAAGGGGCAGGCCGGGCCATGCTGTTCCGGCGGTGACTCCAATTGTTGCGGCGGGAATTAAGGAGGAAATGCAGATGAGTAAGCAAAAGATGCAGGTTTTCGATCCGGCGATGTGCTGTTCAAGCGGCGTATGCGGACCGAATGTGGATCCGAAGCTTGTCAGATTTTCGAATGACCTTGAATGGCTTCAGAAGCAGGGAGTGGAAGTCGAACGATTCGGTTTGTCCTCCAATCCAGGCGCTTTTGCCCGGAATGATGCGGTAAAGAAGGCATTGGAACAGGGTGGGACTGATTGCCTTCCCCTCATCATCGTGAATGACGTAATCGTTCACCGGAAGTCCTACCCGGACCGGGACACGCTGGCGCAATACTGCGGCATTGCCGGGAACGCCCCGCAATCGGACGGATATGCAAAAGAGCCTGGCATAGAACCGGTGGTTTCAACGCCCGCGTGCGGTCCCGGATGCGATTGCAACGCCCCCCCCCAAAGTAACCGGGCAAAAACGCTTGTCAGTGTAGTCGTTTTGGCCGCCATCGTCGGAATTCTTTCCTACAAGATGTTCTTTACAAAGCAGGCGGATGCCACAAGTGGTATCGCCAGCTTCGAAATGGCGGCCTCCTTTGGCTCGGCATCCGGCCAGAATCTCGATTCTTTTGGTGATTTGAACAGGTTTGCCATAGATCAGGACGCCGTATTCGTGTTCGTTCCCAACAAGAGGGGTGAGGATATTAGCGACAGGTCGAAAACTGCGGTCCTTTCAGCGCAAAAAACCCTGGGTTCAAAAGGTACGAAGGTGGGTTTGTTCACGCTAAAAACGTCGTCGCCTGATTATGCCGGGATATCCTCACAGGTCAAAGTGCCAGCGGTCTTGGTTGTAGTTAAGGGTAAAGGCATGTCTGTTATTTCCGGAGAGGCATCCGAGTCGGGCATATTGCAGGCATTTGTAGCTTCATCACGGGCCAGTGGTTGCGGGGGAGCCGCAAGTTGTGCGCCGGGCGCACCGGGCTGCAAATAGAATGTTGGAATACCTGACCGAAAGATTAAAGCAGGTTGCATCAGAGCCGGTGGGACTGGTTTTTGCCCTGGTTCTGGGCGTGGTAAGTGCGGCCACCTGCGCCTGCTGTACGCTCCCGGCATTGGGACTGCTGGTTGGATATTCCGGGACGCAGGCTTCGGGGAAGCGCCGGGAGGCCGTTAAATCCGTGCTGTATTTCACCCTGGGAATGATTCTTTCCATGATGATAATCGGGGGAATCGCCGGGGTTGTCGGGCAGGTTGCCCAGGCGAGCCTGGGCAAATACTGGAAGGTCTTCGCCGGAGTTGTTGCGGTATTTCTTGGCCTGGCCACTCTGAGACTTCTGCCATTCAACCTGTCTTTTGGAAAGGCTGAGTGGTTAATGGGGAAAGTAGGGTCATTAGGTTCGGCATTGGCTGGCCTCGTTCTTGGCGGAATCGTTGCCGCCTGTTCCCTTCCCTGCAATCCGGGTATTTTCATCGTCATGGGGGCGGCCATACTGCAGGGTGCGGTAATCTGGGCCAGCCTGTTGCTGGGGATGTTCGCGGTGGGTTTTGCCATTCCCTTGGCAGTCGTAATGCTTGGTGTTTCGCTGGGCCGGGTCAGCCTCGCCGCCAAGGGGGCTGATACTGCCATCCGTTGGATAGCTGGCTTGGTCCTGATTATTGCCGGTTTTTACTTCCTGATCACACTTTGAAATTACACTTAGCCACCCGTATGAGTGCCAGCTTATACGGGTGAAAGGAGAAATGGTAAATGATGATTCGTAGGACAACGATTGTTTGTCTAGCCGGAATAACGCTTTTGACAGCATCCTGCTTGCCATTTGGATTAAAGTCAACATCACCGGATCCAAAACTGGTGGTCGACAGGGATCAGCATGATTTCGGTTCCATACCTCCGACAGAAACCGTACAAACGATTTTCAGGGTCACGAACAAAGGAAAGAAGACCCTGGAGATCAGCCGGATTCAGTCTTCGTGCGGGTGCACTGCTGCGATGATGGATTCCCAGTCCCTTAAGTCGGGAGAGACCGGCAGTCTTAAAGTTACCTACGATCCGAGGGGCAAGAACGGGAAACAGGCCCGTACACTATGGCTTTTCACCAACGACCCGCTCAATCCCCAGAAACAACTTAACATTAATGCCGATGTAACCGCTCCGTCAGTGCAACAGGAAGTGGCTCCTTCGGCAACCAGTTCCGTCCCTTCGTCCGGGCGAAATTGAGCAGGAATATGCCTGCCTTCAGCCAGGCTGAATGAAGCACGTGGCAGGCAATGTTGACACGGTAATATTCGCTTGCATTCACAACGCAGGCCGTTCGCAGATGGCTTCCGCGTTCTTTAACGCGCTGGCAAATCCGGGGAAAGCCCGCTCTATTTCGGCGGGGACCGAACCGGCGGAACTGGTCCATCCTGAGGTGGTCGAGGCCATGAAGGAGGCTGGCTTTGATATATCCAGCCAAATACCCCGGAAACTTACCCTGGAGTTGGCGCAGGGTGCCCGACTCCTGGTTACGATGGGGTGCGGAGACAAGTGCCCTTATGTACCCCGACTAAGGAAAATTGACTGGGCTTTGCCAGATCCAAAGGGGCAACCATTGTCTCGGGTCCGTGAAATACGAGATGACATCCGCGGTGAGGTGGCCGCGCTTATTGATTTGGAAGGCTGGGGGAAATAATCCGGGACGGATCCGAATGGGGTTTGTGGGTTTTTAAAATATTAACAGGAGGAAAACATATGAGTGCGGATAACGAGAATAAGAGTGGCGGTTGTGATTGCGGGTCCGGTGGCTGCTGTGGCGGGGGAAAACCTGTCGGGCGGTCACAGGTAGTTCGTTTCATCTCTCTGGCCGTCATCGTGGTGGCTGCGACATTCCTGATTATCCGGGGCATGACCAGGAACGCGAATTGCTCTCCCGGTGCTTGTGGTGTGGCCGCTGGCAAGGGTTGTTGCCCGGCCAGCAAGTGAGCTCCAACTTTGGAGGAAATAATCTGGCATCCGGGTGGATAACCACTCCGGTTGGCCCGGTTCCTGTTGTAGCTACCAGGCTGAACTGGCGCGATATCCTCGGAACGATATTTGTCCGGTGCGCCATGGGCAGAATGCAATATGCAGTCGAGCCCGGCCTTTACGCGGTCGGTGCCCCCTGCGCTGATTCTCCTGTCATGGTTTCCGCGAACTATAAACTGTCATTTGACCATTTGCGGAGCAGTCTCGCCGGAATAGATGCCTGGATACTCGTGCTCGCTACTAGGGGAATAAATGTCTGGTGCGCCGCCGGAAAGGGGACATTTGGAACCGGGGAATTGGTTAAACGGGTGGAAACGACACGGATCTCGTCGGTTGTATCCAGGCGCCAGCTAATCCTTCCGCAGTTGGGTGCGCCAGGCGTCAGTGCTCATGAGGTAACGCGGCAAACCCGGTTTAAGGTTGTCTACGGCCCAGTGCGGGCCGCGGATATAAGGGCGTTTCTGGGTACCGGAATGAAAGCGACCCTGGAAATGCGCCGTGTGCGATTCAACCTGGCCGACCGCGCCGTATTAATCCCGGTCGAAATGGTTATTGGATTTACACCGATTATTGCAGTCGCTGCAGCAATGGTTTTACTGGGCGGGCTCTCTTTACATGGATATTCGCTTGACCGTGCAACGGATTGGGCGCCACTTGAGGCGGCTTTAGCCATGGGGGCCTTTCTTGTGCCTGTTATTCTTGTTCCACTTCTTCTTCCATGGCTTCCTGGCAGGGCATTTGCTGTCAAAGGCGCCTGGCTTGGAGTCCTTTTGGCCGCGATATTGTATGCGACTGCATTTAACGGACAGATTCACCTTGCGGGCCATCTTGAACTATATGGGTGGATGGTTGGAATCATTGTCCTGTCGAGTTTTCTCGGCATGAACTTTACTGGTGCTTCAACCTACACTTCTCTCTCCGGCGTATACAAAGAAATGAAAATGGCTGTACCGTTGCAGAAGGCTTTGACCGTGGTTGCTGGCATACTTTGGCTTGCTGGCCGGCTTACGAATATTTAGGAGGGAATGCAATGTCTATGCGCTATTTAAAGGATGTGGTGACGCTGGCGCTGGATGTCGATAAGTGCAACGGTTGCGGGATATGCATATCCGTGTGCCCTCATGCCGTGTTTGTTGTTGAAGCGGGGAAGGCGCGTTTGGCTGATCGGGATGCCTGCATGGAATGCGGCGCTTGTGCCGGCAACTGTCCTCGTTCTGCCATCACCGTTCGCGCAGGAGTTGGTTGCGCCGCCGGAATAATGGCAGGTCACCGGGGTGGCAAAGGGGCCACCTGTGACTGTTCCGAAGACTCCGCCTGCTGTTGATATACAAGCAAAAGAAGAGGGGTCACCCATAGACGCGCGGGTCAACCCCCGTCTGCCTGATTTCATGTTTCCCCCTTTTTGACCGTCTCTTCCCTGTCAGCGCCCGAGTTTCACTCAGTCACCCATTCGTCCCTCAACCGGGGACATAGTACCGATAGGAGTGCCGGTGCGCTCAATCAGAGCTGAGGAGCCCTTTCGGGCTCAGACACCTTCGGAGCGTCACCGGCCTCGAGCAAAGTCTTCATTGAATATCACGCCTTTCTTCAAACACCAGAAAATCGAATGAAGCATCTCCCTTGCCAAAGCGACCCGGGCCACCTTTGCCCCCTTGCGCAGTGCCATCCGGTGGTAGAAGTTCCCGAGGCGTCCGCTGGCCCTGGCATAGTGCATGGTCGACTCAATCAGTATCCACCTGAGCCACTTTGAGCCCTGTTTCGTTATATGGCCGTGCCGCATCGTGTTCCCGGACTGGTAGGTGGAGGGGCATAGGCCGGCATAACTGACCAGCTGTTCCGGTCCGGGGAACCGCCCTATGTCCCCAATCTCGGAAAGGATGAGCATGACGGAATAGGGGCCAAGCCCCCTCATCGGGAGCAGGAACTGCGCCCGCGGATCCTTCCTGGCCATCTCGTCAATCTTTGCGCTCACCGTCTCCACCTCTTCCTGAAGGGATTCGAACACCCGGATGTCGCGGTTCATCAGAAACCGGTACGGTTCCCGAAGCTCGACTCCACGTAGAAAGGCCATACCCTTCTTCCCGAACATCGTCGACAGGTCCGGCTCCTGCACGCCCGTCTTCGCCATGTATGTGTGTATCCGGTTCTTCACCTTTGTCTGCATGGAAACCAGGAACGCCCGGTGGCGCAGCACCTCCCGGAGGTCCCGGACCTCCCGTGGCGGTATCCACGATTGCGGCACCAGATCGGCCCTTCCCAGATGCGCCAGCGTGGCCGCATCAATCTTGTCCGTCTTAATCCGCGCGTGCGCAATGGCTTTCGTCTCCAGTGGGTGGGCCATCTGCAGCTCTTCCACATGGTTCTCGAGGATTTCGTATGCGGCCTGCCAGTTCCCAGTCGCCTCAAAAACCACCCGTATCGGTCTTGGCAGATCCTTCACGGCCGCCGCCATGTCTCCGGGGGTGTTGGGCACTTTCCCCTCTCGCAATATCCTTCCGGTGGATTGCTCCATGGCCGTAACGTAGGAGCTGCTCTTTGCCAAATCCCATCCGATAACTGTCTGGGGTACCATATTCGTGTGCCTCCCATGAGCCCTTTGAGGCTCGTTGTTTGTTCTCTGCTCCATAATAGGAGCGCCGGGAGGCACACTGTTCTCTTTCATTTTCTTCGGCGCGTCGATGGTATCAGGGCTTGACACCAGCTTTAAACTATCGGTTTATAGGGATGGTCGCGGATTTATCAGTCCGGTTTTATCTCCATCGATACAGATTGGGGCAGTGCCAGTCCGGCGGCCACCTGCATTGACTTGAAGATGCCCGAAGGGACGGCGCATCCGGCGCAACAGCCTGTCAGGCTGGCACGGACCGCCTTCAGCAGTTCCCCGTCATGTCCGGTCTGGATTTCTGAATAAGCGTCCAGAACCGGCAGGGAATCAGCCAGTTTGCGTATCTTGTCGCAGTCCGTTTCAACGCGGATGGTGACATGCTGTTCGTCTTCCGAGTCGGCGGATATCCGGGTGGTGAATCCGCAGACACCCGCCTTCACCGTAGTATTGACCATGTAAATAGGTTAACACGGTGGAACCCCGCTTGTTCCGCCCGTCCAGGAATGGTATATTTCGTCATATGACGAAATATGACTCCGCTGGAATCGGCCGTCTGGCCCGGCTGGGCAGGGCGCTGGGCGACGAGGGAAGGATCCGGGCGCTCCTCGCCCTTTCCGGCAGGGAGATGTGCGCGTGCCATATTACGGCCCTGCTTAGGCTCGCTCCCTCGACGGTTTCCAAGCACATGGACATACTTCGCCGGGCGGGGCTGGTCACTTCAAGGAAATCCGGCCGCTGGATGCATTACCGGGCCACCGGGAATGGCGCTTCCGGTCAGGTTCGCGAAGTGCTGAAACTGGTATGTCGGTGCGCGGCTGGCGGGAAAAAGGAGGCATAAATGGCGGATTGTTGCGGGAAGAAAGACGATACCGAGGCGAGGACGCTGGTACGGGACGCGTATGGCCGGATAGCCCGCGAGGGTTCGTGCGGGTGCGGGGGGGAATCGTGTTGCGGAACGGACACGGATACCACGGTAACCGGGAAACTGGGTTATTCGGAGAATGAACTGGATGAACTCCCGGAAGGTGCCGACCTGGGCTTGGGTTGCGGTAATCCCGGCGCCTTGGCTTCCCTCAAGCCGGGGGAGACAGTCCTCGACATGGGAAGCGGGGCGGGCATCGACGCCTTCCTGGCGGCGAAGCGGGTCGGTCCCGCCGGGCGCGTCATCGGGGTGGACATGACGCCCGCCATGCTTGACCGTGCCCGGAACAACCTCAAGGGGTTCCGGGAGAGGAACGGCCTCGACAATGTGGAGTTCCGGCTTGGCGAGATTGAAAGCCTCCCGGTCGCGGACAACTCCGTCGACGTGGTCATATCGAACTGCGTCATCAACCTGTCTTCCGACAAGCCCCGCGTCTGGCGGGAGGTATTCCGGGTCCTCAAGTCCGGGGGGCGCGTTTCCATTTCCGACCTCGCCCTGCTGGCCCCGCTTCCCGGCCGGATACAGGAGTCCGTCACGGCGCTGGTGGCTTGCATTGGGGGCGCGGTTACCGTTGACGAAACCAGGGATATGGCAACGGCGGCGGGGCTGGTGGATATAACCCTGGCGAAAAAGTCCTACCCGATGGAGGCCGTTGGGGAAATCAGCGACCCGCTCTATCGGGAATTAACGCAAGCGCTTCCCCGGGGGAAAACCTTCGGGGATTATGTGGTCAGTCTTTCACTGACAGCCCGCAAACCAGGACCCGGATGAAGCATATTTGGGTTTGTCGCAATATAGGCGGTAGTCAAGTCTGGGCTTCTGAATCTCGCCCGGGCAGCGTGGGCATGATTCCCCGTCTTTCCGCGGGCATTTCGCCCGGACCTCCCTCTCCCGTCAAACGGGAGAGGGAGCGCCTTACCGGAAAGGGTGAGGGAATTGGCGAAGACCGGATTCTCAATTTCCGCTCCAGTACCCTCACCCTTCCCTCTCCCCTTCGGGGAGAGGGTGGGATTACCACGCATTGGCGCTGCCGCTCATTACGTGACAAGCCCCAAATTCAAGGAGGCTGAATCGCATGGTGAAAACAAGCGGCGGACCGAAACGGCTCCACTTTTTCGAGCGTTACCTGACGTTCTGGGTTTTTTCCTGCATGGTGGCGGGCGTGGCGCTGGGGAAATTATGGCCGGGCTTCGTGGGGACCCTGCGCCAGTGGGAGTTCGGGCAGGGGAGCCAGATAAACGCGCCGATTGCCGTCCTCATCTGGCTGATGATTTATCCCATGATGCTCAGGATAGATTTCGCGAGCATCCTGGGGGTGCGAAAGAAGCCGAAGGGCCTGATGGTTACGCTGTTCGTGAATTGGCTGGTCAAGCCGTTCTCGATGGCGTTGCTCGGATGGGTGTTCTTCAAGCACTTGTTCCTTCCACTCATCGGCCCCGAAATGGCCGATCAGTACCTCGCGGGAACCATCATTTTGGCTGCGGCGCCCTGTACCGCCATGGTTTTCGTCTGGTCCTACCTTACCGACGGGGACCCGGCCTATACGCTGGTGCAGGTGTCCGTCAACGACCTCATTATGCTGGTCGCCTTCGCCCCCATTGTGACCTTCCTCGTCAGCGGAGCGAGCAACCTGGCTGTCCCGTTCATGGTCCTCCTTTACAGCGTCATCGCGTTCATCGTGATACCCCTGGTGTTGGGGAGCCTGAGCCGGACGGTATTGATGAAGGCGAAGGGGCGCAAGTGGTTCGAGGGAAGGTTCCTGTCCGTCTTCCAACCGGTGACGATAATCGCCCTTTTGGCCACCCTCGTCCTGATTTTCGCCTTCCAATCCGACAACATAACCGGCAAGTGGTTCCACGTGTTCCTAATAGCCATCCCGCTGCTTATCCAGGTTTATTTCAATTCGTCGCTGGCCTACGGGCTGATGAAACTGCTCAGGGTTCCGCACTCGGTGGCGGCGCCGGGAGCGCTCATCGGCGCAAGCAACTTCTTTGAGCTGGCGGTGGCGACCGCCATCACCCTATATGGTCCCGGGTCGGGCGCGGCGCTGGCCACGGTGGTCGGCGTCTTGGTGGAAGTGCCCGTGATGCTTTCCGTATGCGCCTTTTGCAACCGGACAAGAAAGTGGTTCCCCAAGGAGGACAATCGTGGATAAATTGAGGTCATTGTTACCCGGATTGAACGGGATTCTGGGGCCTTTTTGCATGATGATGCTGGCAATTCCGTCCGTATCCGTGGCATCAACGGAGGGGATGCTTGAGAAGGCGAAAGCCAGCGGGAAAGTCGCTTTCGTTCTGGTCACCGAACCGGGCGCCAGCGGGGTAAAGGAGGCGGAAAGCGTAATTCGTGACGCCGTAAAGAAATCGGGAAAGGCCGTAATGGTTCGGTTGGACCGGAGCACGCCGGAAAACGCCGCGCTGGTGTCGCGTTACCGGCTTTCCGGTCCGCAAATTCCCATTGTGTTGGTGTTTGCCGCTAACGGAGTAATTGCAGGCGGAGCCCTCACGGAGGGGATGACCACCGAGGGCCTGATGGGGATGGTGCCGACCGGGAGGGAAGCTGAGCTCATCGCGGCGCTCCAGTCTGGCCGCGGCGTCCTCGTCCTGGCGTCCCGGAATGGCCTGGCGGGCGAGGATGCGGCGGTGAAGTCGTGCGAGAAGGCCCGCGAGATGGCCAACGGAAAACTTGCCATCGTCCGGGTGGACATGGCGGACGAGTCCGAGCAGCCCCTTCTACGGAAACTGCGGATTGGCGCCGATTCCGAAAAACCGGTCACGGTGGTCATCAGCAGTCGCGGACAGATGACGGGCGCTTTTGCGGGAGCGGCTGACCCGGCGGCGCTGGTGCAGGCATGCAATAAGGTGGCGGGGGGTTGTTGTCCCGGCGGGAAGAAGAGCGGGGCGGCCTGTCCGGCTCCCGCAAAGTAACGGGAGATTTACCTAAAGTGAAATTCGGGATATTCGCGATCGCGTGGAAGGAGCTGCGGGAAAGGGGATTCAGCCTCATTTCGGGACTGCTCGCCGTCACCCTGGGCACGGCGGTCATAGTCGGTATCTCGACTGTAACGGACAATTCCAAAAGGGCCGTGAGCTTCAAGCTCGACATGCTGGGGGCGAACATCCTGGTCCTGCCTGCGGAAGCCTCAATGGACGATTATTATTCTGCAGACATCGACGCACCCACCTTTCCGGAGGCGTTTGTTGAGCGGATAGTCACGTCCATGCTTCCGGGGGTGGACAACCTGTCCCCCAAGTTAAGCCGCCGGATCCAGGTGGACCGTTTCCCGGCAATAATGACGGGCATCATCCCGGCCCGGGAGATAGCGGCCAAGCCTTTTTGGCAGACCTACAACCTCGAAAACTCCCGCTTCATGGCTTCATGCGCGCCCAAGCCGTCACCCGCGGACAAGAGAACCGCAGCCGGTTGCGCCCCCAACAAGTCCGAGACGACCAGGACGGTTGAGGAGATTTCACCCGACGAGGCATGGCTGGGCAGTCTGGTGGCCCGCAAAATACATAAGAAGGAGGGGGATTCCATTACCGTGAACGGACGTCAGTTGAAGGTGACCCGGGTGCTTCCGGAAACCGGGACGGTGGATGACGGCAGGATATTCGCGCACCTGCATACGGTCCAGCGTATTTTGGGCGCGGGAAAGGTCATAAATGTCATCGAGATAATGGGATGCTGCAACGCCATCTCGGAGGGCCTGCTGGGGAAATTGCGCAATGTTCTTCCCGACACCAAGATTGTCACCATAAACCACATCGTGAGCACCCAGGTGGAGACAAACCGCCTGCTTTCCAGGATAACGGTGATCCTCCTCATCCTCGTCATTGCCGTGGGCGCCATCTCGATAGGCAATTACATGTGGGCGAATGTCGAGGAGCGTCGCAGGGAGATAGGGGTATTCATCACGGTGGGATTCCGTCCCCGCCAGATATATGCGGTATTTCTTTCCAAGGCTGTCGTCATGGGGTTTACCGGGGGCGTTTGCGGATTCCTGCTCGGCTCGGCCGGGGCCGCGGTTTTGGGGCCGATGCTGGCCGGCCTTGGCGCCCCGCCCCGGCCGCTCTACCTGCTTTGGTCCGTCCTGCTGGCCGTTGGCATATCGGTCGCCGGTACCGTTTATCCCACCCACCGCGCCACCCGGATAGATCCGGCGGAAACGATGCAGGAGGTCTGACAGTGATATCAGCGGAACGGGTTTCGAAGTCCTACCGGAACGCCCACCGGACGGTCCAGGCCCTGAAGGAAGTCTCGTTCACGATTACTGCGGGAAGTTTCACCGTGGTAACAGGCGCATCAGGGTCCGGCAAGAGTAGTCTGCTATTCATCCTGGGTGGCTTGATAAAGCCGACCGCGGGAACGGTCCGCTTCAAGGGGGCAGACATATATGGGGCAGCCAGCCCGGCCCTCGAGGATTATCGGAACAAGTCGGTGGGTTTCGTGCTCCAGAAATTCAACCTGGTTCCCTATCTCACGGCAAGGGAGAACGTGATGGTTCCAATGATTCCGCACGGGGGAGAGGCCCGGAACATGGAATCGCGCGCCGACTCCCTCCTGGAAAAGGTGGGATTGGGAGACCGGAAGGATTTCCTGCCCCGCGAACTATCGGTGGGGCAACAGCAGCGGGTGGCCATCGCCCGGGCGCTGGCGAACGACCCTGAACTTATTCTGGCGGATGAGCCAACCGGCAACCTGGATCCGGGGCTGTCCGGTGAAATCCTGGGCCTGTTCAGCGCGCTGAACAGGGAGGATGGCCGGACCATCGTCATGGTCACCCACAATCCTGCCTCCGCCCGGTATGGTACGCGGTCATTCATCCTTGAAAACGGCGAGTGCAGGGTCAAATCGTGACGGGAGGCCAAGCATGCCGGCTACGTTGATTTTCGCCTGCGTGCACAACGCGGGGCGGTCGCAGATGGCTTCGGCGTTCTTCAACGAAATGGCGGACCCCGCGAAAGCGGTTTCCATTTCCGCCGGCACCGAGCCGGCGGAGCGGGTACACCCCGAAGTGGTGGACGCGATGCGGGAGGCCGGAATCGACATATCCGGTTGTATTCCAGGGCTGCTTGACCCCCTGATGTGCCGGGACGCCGTGCTCCTTGTCACCATGGGATGCGGGGACAAATGCCCGTATGTGCCGGGCCTGAGAACAATAGACTGGCCGTTGCCGGATCCACAGGGACAACCGTTGGAGCGTATCCGGGAGATACGGGACGACATCCGCGCCCGGGTGGGCGAACTTGTCCGGCGGGAGGGCTGGGAGCGCCAGGCTTCTTAGATTCTCGCCAGTGCTATCGCCAGTGTGACGGTCAGCGCGGAGAGCAGGGTGGTCACCACGACGGCGGAGGAGGCGAGGACGGCGCCCCGGCGGAACTCGATGGCGATGAGCGCGGTGTTCACCGCGGCGGGAAAGGCGGCCCCCACGACCAGCACGGCGGCCATCATCCCACTGAATCCAAGCGCCTGGGCGAGCGGCAACGCAACCAGTGGCGAGACAACCAGCCTGAGGAAGACCGCCAGCGACAGCTCGCGGCGCGGCGAGGGGACCGGCGAGGCGGCCAGTTGGGCCCCCAGCGTAAGCAGGGCGACGGGGACAAGCCCCTGCCCCAGCAGGGCGAGTGCGCTGTCCAGCGGCGCGGGAAGCGCCGTGTCCGCCGTGCGCAATATGAGCGCGAGCGCGATGGCGTAGAGGAACGGCATCCTGGCGGTGGAGGCCAGGGCCCGGCGGGCCTGCGCGGGCCCGCCGCCCGCCACGAAAAGGCCCAGCGAAAAGAAGATAAGGTCCTGCGCCGCCATTACCACGGCCTGGATGGCCACGCCCGCCGCGCCGAAGGCGAGCTCCGCGGCCGGTATGCCGTAGTTGCCGGTGTTCGCGAACATCGCGGCCATGTGGACGGCGGACCGGTCGCCCTTCCTGACCCGGGCCACGGCGCAGGACGCCGCCGAGACCAGCCACATCAGGAGGGCAAGCGCCAGCAGGAAGACGGTTATCCGGCCGGCGTCCGCGAGGGTGAGGGAGGAGTGCAGGAACTTGGTGAATATCAGCGCCGGGCCAAGCGCGTAAAGGTTCAGCTTGTTCATGGTGTTGGCGTCCAACTTGAAGGCCCGGCCCAGGCCGAATCCCAGCCCGATGAGCAGGAAGATGGGGAGCAGGACGGTCCAGGCGACCTCGGCGAACACGTGAGCAAGATTCATGCGCTCCCTCCCGTGACCTCGCTGACCTTCCCGAAGAAGGCCCGCTTGCGGGGAGAGGAGTCCCAGCGCCAGTTGACCGGTGGCGACTGGAACCCGTCGGCGTAGTTCCCCTCACCCTGGTCGTAAAATCCCCAGCCCGCGTATTCGGATATCGCCGCCGTCATGTTGTTGCGGGGCTTGTCGATATCGTAATGGTCATCCTCATTGAAAAGGATGGGCTTCTCGGTGTAGCCCCGGACCTCCCGGGTTTGCCGCACCATCTCGGCGATGCGGCCGGGGTCGGAGACGCCGTTGCCGTGCAGGAGCAGGAAATCGGCCGATTTCACCACGTTTTCCCCGGGGATGGTTCCGCCGCCGTAGCTGGTGCTGACCAGCAGCCTATGGCCGTCCCGGTGGCGGTCCTGCGCCCGCTGGATCAGCTCGTCCACCCGGTCGGGCTGGAGAATCCGGTGCGTGTAGCGGACGTCACACTCGTTGTTGACCTCGATGAGGACGTTGCGCCATCCGCCGTCGAGCACCCAGCCGACCGCGCTGTCGAGTCCGCGCCTGACCGCGGCCTCGTCGCGCAGGCGGGCGTCCTGGCCGAAGTAAAAGACCCCCAGGATGACCGCCATCCCCAGCTCGTCCGCGCGGTCGAGTATCCTTTCCAGCCGGGACATGTACGCGGGCCGGAGCGAGCCGTCCTCGGCGAGCGCCGAGTTATGCCAGGGCTGTTCGTTGGCGTCCCGGCGGGGCATGCCGCCCTGCAGGTTGATGGTGAAGGCGTTGAGTCCGTGGGCGCTCCATCCGGCCATCGCCTCGCAGAACTCGCTGGTGTTCCGGTCGGGGTCCCACTTTCCGTTGTCGGGATAGGCCCACTTCGTCCGGGTTTCCGGATTCAGGTCGTCGAACATCCCCTGCACCAGCCGCGCGTTCAGGAGGAGGCCCTCTATCCGCCAGCCCCGCCAGTTCCGGCCGTGGCTTGCCTGTTTCCTGTTGATGAGGAACATGTCGCCTGATATTGAAACGGCCGTGCGTCCCCGGCCCCCCGCCTTTCTCCTCTGCGCCGCGCCGAATAGTTCGGGCGGGACGGATTTCACGTCGAAAGGGAGTCGAGGGCGCGTTCCCAAAGCGAGCAGGAGGAACGTCCCGACCACAGCGGCGGAAAGGATAAGCGCGATGGCGGTGCCGGTCATCAGCATTCAGCATACAACAGGGAGTGCGGGTATCCGGTACGCTAGGGGGAAGCCATGGGATTCGAAATCGCCTCCGATTTCAAGCCGGCGGGCGACCAGCCCCGCGCCATCGAGGAACTCACCCGCGGGATAAAGGCGGGCCTGCCGCACCAGGTCCTGCTGGGCGTAACCGGGAGCGGGAAGACCTACACCGTTTCCGAGGTCATCGCCAGGCTGGGCCGGCCCGCCCTGGTCATCTCGCCCAACAAGACGCTGGCCGCCCAGCTCTACTCCGAATTCAAGCAGTTCTTCCCAAAAAACTCCGTCGGCTACTTCGTCTCCTACTACGACTACTACCAGCCGGAGGCCTACATCCCGCAGACCGACACCTACATAGAGAAGGACGCCGCCATCAACGAGGAGCTCGACCGCCTGCGCCACGCGGCCACCACGGCGCTGTTCGAACGGCGCGACGTCATCATCGTGGCGTCGGTTTCCTGCATCTACGGGCTGGGCTCGCCGGAGAACTACCGGAAGATGCTGGTGCTGGTGCAGAAGGGGGAGAAGACGGGCCGGGACGCATTCCTGCGGCGGCTGGTGGACGTGCAGTATGCGCGCAACGACATCGACTTCGCGAGGGGCCGCTTCCGGGTACGGGGTGGCGTGGTCGAGGTCTTCCCGGCCTCCGCCGAGACGGCGGTGCGCGTCGAGTTCATGGACGACGAAGTCGAGGCGCTGTCCGAGGTGGACCCGCTGACCGGGAACACGATCCGCAGGATGGACCGGGCCGCGTTCTACCCGGCCCAGCACTATGTCTTGCCCGAGGGGAAACTGGACGTGGCGCTGGCCTCCATCGAGGCGGAGCTGGCAGAACGGCTGGACGAACTCAGGAAGAAGGGGAAACTCCTCGAGGCCCAGCGGCTGGACCAGCGCACGCGGTTCGACCTGGAGATGATTCGCGAGACGGGCTACTGCCACGGCATCGAGAACTATTCCCGCCACCTCGACGGGCGCGCGCCCGGCTCGCCGCCCTCCACGCTGATGGAATACCTTCCCGATGATGCGCTGGTCGTCATAGACGAGTCGCACATCACCGTTCCCCAGCTCGGGGGGATGTTCAAGGGCGACAAGTCGCGCAAGGACACCCTCATCGACTACGGCTTCCGGCTTCCCTCGGCGTGGGATAACCGGCCCCTCTATTTCGCCGAGTTCGAGGAGCGCGCCCGGCAGGTCATTTATGTCTCCGCGACCCCCGGACCGTATGAGCTGAAAAAGACGGGTGGGAAGTTCGTGGAGCAGATAATCCGGCCGACGGGGCTCATGGACCCCCAGGTGGAGGTGCGGCCCGCCGACGGGCAGGTGGAGGACCTGCTGGAGCGCGTGCGGGAGCGCGCGAAGCGGAACCAGCGCACGCTGGTGACGACGCTCACCAAGCGCATGGCGGAGGACCTGGCCGAACACCTGCGGTCGGCGGGAGTGAAGGTGTCCTACCTGCATTCGGACATCGACACGCTGGACCGGGTGAAGATACTGCGCGACCTGCGGCTGGGGGTCTACGACTGCCTCGTGGGCATCAACCTCCTGCGCGAGGGGCTGGACCTGCCGGAGGTGACCCTGGTGGCCATCCTGGACGCCGACAAGGAGGGATTCCTGAGGAGCGAGCGGTCGCTCATCCAGACCATCGGCCGGGCGGCCCGCAACGTGGAGGGCAAAGTCCTCCTCTACGCCCGGAATATGACGCCGTCAATGAAGCGCGCCATCGGGGAAACGGACCGGCGGCGCGTCCGGCAGGCGGAATACAACCGCGCCAATAACATCACGCCGGAGTCCATCAAGAAGGGCATCTCCGACATCCTCTCGAGCGTCTATGAGAGGGACTACTACACCGTGCCGGCGGCGGGGGAGGCGATGGAGGAGTACGTCCCGCTGGACGAACTCCCGCGGAAAATATCCGCGCTCCGGAAGGAGATGCGCAAGGCGGCGGCGGAACTGGAATTCGAGCGGGCGGCGAAACTGCGCGACCTCATCCGTGACCTGGAACTGACGATGACCGGCGGCTCAGCCCCGGTCGTTCCGGTTAAATCCGATATCCCGCCCGTGGCCGGTAAGAGGGGCCGCCGTTGGAATAAATAAACACAGGTTGTTCCATTCTTGGGGGGAGGCAGGGGCAAGCGGAGCCGGTGTTTGGCGAAGCGCAGCCCCCGTTCCATTCTGACGGCGTGGCGCCCCTGGGGCGACACCGCGAAGTGTACGGCTGTGTGTGGCGAAGCCACACAATCAACCAACCATCCATTGCCGGGAGCGCTCCCGCGCTCCGGGGGTGGAGCGACCGACCAATTTATTGGCGGTCGCGAAACCCCGTCGGTACGCACTCCGCGAAGCGGATGTAAGTAATGGTGTTAATACCGCTGGTGTCGCGACGCTCCTGCGGCGCCAGGGGGGCAGAGCCCCCCTCCGAGGTTACTCTATTCCGCCTTGGGGGGGCTGACCGGATTCGGTATCCGTGTGAAGCCGAAGAGCGCGGTGCGCAGGTGCTCGAAATCGCTCGCATCGACGCGTGTGTAGGGGAAGGCGAGGGCGTGCCGGAGGCAGGCGCGGGCCTCGTTGGCATCTTCGCGGTTCCACCATAGAACCGCCAGCTGGGTCCAGGATGCCGAAAAGGCGCCCGCGACCTCCTTGAACCGGAATCCCTTTCCCCCGTAGTTGGTGAAGGCGTGCCGCATGCGGAAGCGGGCCATATACCGGGCGAATTCCGCCGCGCGGGGCGGGGCTTTCCTGTCCTCCCGGCGGCCCAGCCGGAAGACGCACCCCTCCGGGGTGCCCGTGTATCCGCCCGCCAGCTCGGCTCCGGGGATGTACGTGAACGCGATTTCCCGCTTCCCGATGTGGGAGCGGATGAAGATGTTAATCAGCATGTCCGGCTCGACCGTCTCCCCCCACGGGATGATTCCCGGGTCGAGCGCCTTGAAACCGGGATGCAGGCGTTCCACCTGCGCGTGGTACCAGAGCCTGGTCAGCATGGGCCGGTGCATGATGACGACGTCGGGCCTTTCGTCCAGGACGCGGGTCAGGTACAAGACGGGGAAGAAGTCGTCGTCATGCAGGCTGAGCAGGACGGCGTCCCGGTCGAGGCAAGAGACAATGTCGCGTCCCCAGTCGATTGCGCCGTAATAGCGGGAAACGTCGGCCTTCGGGAGGCCCTTCCAGGAAGTCGAGGCTGCGAGGAGGAGCCCGGCGGCGGCCACCCCCCAGCGCCCCGCCGGGCGGCGCAGGAGGTCCAGCCCCGCTCCCGCCAGTGCGCACAGGAAAGCGGTCAGCGGGAGAAGGTAGTAGTCCACGCCGGCTATCTGGAAGTTGGCGACCAGGACGAATCCGAAGGCCGCCCCTCCCGCGCCGCACGCCAGCACGGGCCGCCAGGCGCTCCACGCCCGGACGGCCCCCACGGCGGCCGCCGCGAGAATCAGGGGACCGGCCTCCCGCCACAGGGTGATAACGCCGTGCGTCCACAGCCGGGCCGCCTTCTGGCCGGCGGTATAGGCTACAAAACGGCCGGAGTAGGAAGTCGCCGCGAGGTATCCGGACAGCTTATCCCAGCTGTCCAACCGGTCATACATTAGCGACGGTGCCGCCTGGGAAAGGATTGTCAGCACGGCCGGCTTAAGCGAAACACCGGCGGCAAAAAGGGCCAATAGGAGCGAAGTAAGGCGCCGTTCCCGCCATCCGCGCTCCCTCCACCAGAGGGCGAGCACGGCTGGCGCGATATAGAGGGCCGTCATGTGGTGCGCCAGCGCAAGGCCGAAGAGGAACGCCAGATGGGGAAGCCACTTGCGGCCCTCCTTCCAGGCGAGCGCGCAGAGCAGGAAGAGCGCGCAGGCGAGCGCGGTGGAAAGCGCGTATTTGTCGGGAATGGCGGCCTGGAGGGCCAGCGCCGGGGTCCCCGCGAAGGCCAGGGAAGCGAACGCCGCGGAAGTTCCGCTACCCGGACCGGCCAGCTTGCGGACGAAGGAGTAGAGGAGCGCGGCGGCCAGCGCGGCGCAGGAGGCGGAGAGCAGGGCGAGGCGGAAGCCGGGCGAGCCCAAGGGGAGGAGCGAGAAAAGCTTTCCGGCCAGAAGGTACAGGGGGTATCCCGGCGGGTGGGTGAGCGAGAGCGTGACGGCCGCGGTGGCGAACTCCCCCGAGTCCTCGAGCGCGATTCCCGGCGTCATTACACGTAAATACGCCGCGAAACACGCCAGGAAAATGCCCGCTCCGGTCAGCATCCAACGAAACCCTTATTCAAGCAGGCGGGTTGATGAGAGAATCTGCGTAAAATCTGGGGCTCGGGGCGGGCTTCTCCGACACGCTGACCGACAGGAGTCGGTCGAGGAACGCCGCCGCGCCCCGCCGTGTCGCGACGCGCTCCACTGCCGACTCGGTGCGCAGGAGCGCACGCGGCAGTGGAAGGATTTTGGACATTGCCACCTTCGGTGGCATAGCCGATGCGCTCGTCCGGGGAGCCCTGAGAGACAGGGCTTCCCGGACCCCGTGGCCGCGCATTCTCCGTCGCACGCATGGAGGACCATGCGGCGACTCCGTCGGCCATGCCGCCAACGGCGGCACTCCAATTATGCTTTTCACCTATGCCGGGCGCGCTCCTGCGCGCCTGACGGTCGGCAGAGGGTCGTTGAAGCCCGCCCACTCGCCCCTGCTTGAAATTCATCAAATCTGGTTAATTGCCGAATTCGAGCCGGGAGGCGAGGATGTCGGGGAGGCCGGCCGCCCTTATCTTTCTTTGGGCCGCTTCCACGTCGTAGGCGACCCGCTTCAGCTTTATCATCCGCTCCTTGGAGTCCCATATCGCGTAGCAGACGGCCGGATTTCCGTCGCGGGGCTGGCCGATGCTCCCGACGTTCACGATGCAGCGGGTGCCCTCCTCGCAGTGGAACTCGTCGCCGCTGAAGGAGAAGAACTCCTCCCCGCGATGGACCAGGATGATGGGCTGGTGGGAGTGGCCGATGAAGGCCATGGGAGCCGTCAGGGACTTGAAACCATTGATCATGTCGGAGATGTAAAGCATGTAATGCCACCCCTTTGGCTCGAACGGCGAGGCATGGACGAGGAAAACATCGTCCGCGGTCGCGGTCAGGGGCAGGCTCCTCAGCCACTCGCTGTTGAAGGGCAGGAGCTGGGCGGCGGTCCAATCGCAGGCTTCCCTGGCGTAGCGGTTGAAGCTGGAGGTGTCCTCCAAGCCGACGCACGCCGCGTCGTGGTTGCCGAGTACGGTCATGTCGGCCAGCTGGCGGACCTTCTCCACGCATTCATTGGGGTTGGCCCCGTATCCCACGAGGTCGCCCAGGCACCAGTATTTTTCGACCCCCTCGCGGGACATGTCAGAGAGCGCCGCGACGAGGGCCTCCAGGTTTCCGTGGATGTCGGAGAAAACCCCGTACTTCACCCCCGTTCAGGCCCTCCGCCGGACCTTTGACTGGGCGCGGATGACCGCGGCGATGCGCCGCCGGGCCTCCTCCATCCCGATTCCGGTGAAGGTGCAGCCGGCCGCGTAGGCGTGTCCGCCTCCCCCGAATTTTTCCGCTATCGAGTTCACGGGGATGTTCGACTTGGTGCGGAAGCTTGCCCGGATTTCCCCGCGGGGGGTCTCGCGCAGGAATACCGCCACGCGGATTCCCCGGAGAGCCCGGGCGTTCTCGATGAAGTCCTCCATGTCCTCTTCGCGCCCCCCCACGGCCGCGGTGTCCTTCCGGGTGAGGGACATCCAGGCCACGCCTTCGCGCACCTCGAGGCTTTCCAGCGCGCGGGCGAGCAGCTTGTGCCGGCGCAGGGGAATCTTTTCGTAGACCTGCTCGCCGACCCAGCGCGGATTGACCCCGGCTTCGATGAGCCGGGAGGCGAAACGGAGAACCTCAGGGGTGGTGTTGCTGTAGCGGAAGCCGCCCGTTTCCGTGTAGATGCCCACGTAGAAGTTGACCGCCATGTCGCGGGTCAGCGGGATGCCCATGACCTCGCGCAGCGCGTCGGTCAGCATCACGACGGCGGGCGAGGAGGTGTCCACGATGTTGTAGGTCCCGTAATTAGTGTTGTTGAGGTGATGGTCCAGGTTGATGACGGTCCTCGCGCGTCTCAGAAGGGTCCCTTCCTTTCCCGCCCGCTTGGAGGTGCCGCACTCGATGATGACCGCCGTGTCGAAGTGCGCGGGCAGCCGCCGCAGCACGGAGGGATGGCGGGAGATTATCCGCCGCGACAGGGGCATGAACCTGTACCGCTCCGGCACGGGGTCCTCGTTCGCCATGAAGCAGCGGATTCCCAGCTTCTTCAACATGAGGGCGATGGCCAGCTGGGAGCCCAGCGCGTCCCCGTCGGGCCGCTGGTGCACCGTAAGGAACACGGAACGGGACGAGGCGAGGACCCGGGCGACTGCGGCGATGGGGAGCGGGTTGGCCATTTCAGCCCCTCTCCTTGGCTAGGGTGTGAAGGATGTCGGCGATGCGCTGGCTCTTGGCCAGGCCGTCGTCGTATTCGAACACCAGGGCGGGGATGTTCTTCATCCTGACCCGGCCCATCAGTTCGCGGTGGATGAATCCGGTGCCGTGGTTAAGGCCAGCGATGAGGGCGTCCCGGTCGCGGTCGGAGGCGAGAGTGGAAACGTGGACCTTGGCGTGCGCCAGGTCGGCGGAAACATCGGCGCGGGTTATCGTGAAGTCGTGCCCGCTGACGCGCGGGTCGTGGACGGTCCGGCTTATGATGTCGGAAAGCTCCTCCCTGATGAGGTCGGCCACGCGGAGCAATCGCCTGTTTGGCATTTCACATCCCCCGGCAAGCTTGGTTTGTACAGCCCTTGATTCTAGCAGGACGCGGGAAAAGGACAATCCGCGGGGGAGGGGAGCGGCCGGGCTTGCCGCGAACCTAGAGTATTTCCACTGAATAATCGAGGAGATGGATACCGGCGCGCTCCTCCACCATCCTGACAAGGCAAGCCAGGACTTCGCGCACCCTCGTTTCCTGCGATCCGGCGGTCGTGATGGTCAGTACGGCCCTTTGCCACGCGTCGGTGTGCCCGGTTTCGGCCACGGACACGTTGTGCCTGGAGCGAAGGTTTTCCACCAGGGGGCGGAGGAGCGAGCGTTTGGACTTAAGGGACTGCGATTCCGGCAGGAAGAGGTTCAGGGTGAGCACGCCGACCGCCGCGTCACGGCTGCCGGAAGGGTCGCTCAGATGGAAAGCTTATCCTGAGTAATCTGCTTTGTGAACATGTCGATCAGGTCGCCCGCCTGCCATCCGTTGAAATCCTCGGTCGAAATGCCGCACTCGTAACCGGCCGCCACCTCGCGGACGTCGTCCTTGATGCGGCGCAGGGAGTGCAGGATACCCTCGTGAACGACCTGGCCGCCCCGGTACACTTTTATTTTCTCGCCGCGCAGGGCCTTGCCCGTCACGACGAAGCAGCCCGCGACGTTGCCCCGAGGGGTGCGGAAGGTCTTGCGCACCTCGATGCGGCCGGCGGCCACCTCCTCAATTTTCGGCGCGAGCATACCCTCCATGGCTTTCCGTATGTCGTCGGTGGCCTCGAAGATGATGCGATATTGCCTTATCTCGACGCCCTCCTGGCGCGCCAGCGGCTCAGCCTGCGTTTCCGTGTCCACGTTGAACCCGATTATCACCGCGTCCGAGGCGGCGGCGAGCGCCACATCGGAGCCGTTGATGCGCCCGACGCCGCCGTGGATGACGGTGAGCCGGATCTTTTCGTTGCTGAGCCTGCCCAGAAAGCCCGTAAGGGCCTCGAGGGAGCCCTGGACATCGGCCTTGATGACGATGCGCAGCTCCTTGGCTTCGCCCGAGGCGGCCTGCGTGGAGATGTCCTGGAGGGTGATGTGCCGCCTACGCAGGCGCGCCTCCCGTTCGGTGTCCATGTGCTGCTGGGCGGTTTCCCGGGCCTCGCGCTCGTTCGCGGCCGCGTGAAGGAGGGAACCCGGATCGGGGACCGAGGAGAGGCCGAGCAGTTCGACGGGGGTGGAAGGGCCGGCCTCGCGCAACGCGTGACCGTGGTCATCGTGCATCATGCGCACCCGCCCGGTGGCCCCCCCGCAGATGACGGCGTCGCCGACGCGGAGCGTCCCGCTCTGGATAAGGACGGTCGCCACCGGGCCTCGGGAGGCGTGCATTTTCGCCTCGAGAACGGTCCCCTGGGCGGGCGATTCCGGGTCGGCCCGCAGCTCGAGCAGTTCGGCCTCCAGCAGGAGCATTTCCAGCAGGCGGTCCAGCCCGGTCTTCTTGCGGGCGGAAACCTCCACCATGATGGTCTTGCCGCCCCATTCCTCCGGCTGGAGGCCGTGCTCGCCAAGCTCCTGCTTGACACGCTGGGGATTGGCCTCGGGCTTGTCCATCTTGTTGATGGCGACGACGATGGGCACGCCCGCGGCCTTGGCGTGGTCGATGGCCTCGACGGTTTGGGGCATGACGCCGTCATCACCGGCCACCACTAGCACGACCACGTCGGTCACCCGGGCACCGCGTGCCCTGAGCGCGGTAAAGGCCTCGTGGCCCGGCGTGTCCAGGAAGACCACCTGCCCCTTTCCGGTCAGGGCCACCTTGTAGGCGCCGATGTGCTGGGTTATGCCCCCTGCCTCACCGCCGGCGACATCCGTCGAACGGATGGCGTCAAGGAGGCTTGTCTTGCCGTGGTCAACGTGGCCCATGATGGTTACCACCGGGGCGCGCGGCACAAGGTTCCCGGTTGGGGCCGCCGTCCGGCCGGGCGCAGCCCTTCCGGGAGCGTCCTTTCGGGTGACGGTGAAATTGAATTTCTGGCCTATTTTTTCGACTATTTCCGCGCCGACGCGCTGGTTCAGGGTGATGAGGAGTTTCTCCTGGAGCAGGGCCTTGATGATTTCGGATGGGTTAATTTTCGCGGCACGCGCGAGCTCGGCCAGGCTCACCGGCCCGGTGTAATTGTAGACCGGGGCGGCGGGCGGCGGGGGCGGCGGTGGAGGCGCGGGTGGCGGTGGCGGAGGCCCTTCGACTCTTTCGGAACCCTGCTCGGCCTCCTGGCCGCGGGCACCTGTGTGCCCGGCGTTCGGCCGCGAAGCGGACGGAGTCGAAGGGCTCAGGGTTACGGGGGGAGGAGGCGCGGTTTTCTCGACCTTTTCGGCCGGGCGAATCGCGGGCGGGGGAGTCGGGGAAACCTTTGGCCCCGTACTTGCCTTCTTTTTCTCCGGCTTGGCGGCCGCCGGTTTCTCTTCCTTGGCTGGTCCGGCCGCCGCGGCCGGGGCGCGGCCGCTTGTGAAATATTCGAGGAGTTTTTCGACCTGTTCCGGCGTAAGCACGCTGATGGCGCCCTTCGCTGGCAGGCTGATGGACTTCAAATGCTCGAGTATCGCCTTGCCGGAGACCCCAATCTCCTTGGCCAACTCGAATACGCGTGTGGTTTTAGGCACCGCTTTCGTGTCCTCCATCGGTCGGATTGCCCGGTTCAGTTGCTCCCGCACCGGGGGCTGAACCCTGCTCGGCCTCCGGGCCGCGGGCACTCACGCCCCCCGCGATGGTCGAAGGGTCCTCCGGAGGCGGGGCAGATGCTTCCCCGGCCGGCGGGACGGAAGCCTCCGGGGCCGCCGTCCCGGGCGGCGTCTCTGCGGGGGTCAGGGTCGCTTGCCCCTCCGCCGGCACACCGTCGCCGACCGGGATTTCCTCGCCCTTCGTCTCCCCGTCGGTCATCACTTCCACCCGCCAGCTCGTCAGCTTGGAGGCAAGCCGCGCATTCTGCCCCCCGCGGCCAATCAGGTGCTGGAGCTGGTTCTTGTCGGCCGCGACGGCGGTCATCACATGGTTCCCGTCATCGCGCTCCACCCGCATGGGTTTTGCCGGCGAGAGGGCGTTTATCAGGAACGCCTCAGGGTTCTCGTCCCAGGAAATGACGTCCATCTTTTCCCCGTGGAGTTCCTGGACGACCGCCTGGACGCGCATGCCCTTCATTCCGATGCACGCACCCACGGGATCGATGTTGCGGTCGTGCGAGAAAACGGCGACCTTGGTCCGGGAACCCGGCTCGCGGGCGACGGCCTTTATTTCCACGATGCCCTGCGCGATTTCGGGCACTTCATGCTCGAAGAGGATACGCACCAGTTCCGGGCGGTTGCGGGAGGCGAGGATGTGCGGGCCGCGCGGGGTCATGTTGACCTCCACCACGTAGACCTTGAAGTGCTCTCCCGGACGATAATCCTCCTTGGGAATCTGTTCGTTGCCCGGCAGGACCGCCTCGGCGTCGCCCAGGTCCAGGATGACGAGCTTGCCGCGCCTCTGCTTCACAATGCTTGTAACCGCCTTGCCGATCTTTCCGGAGAATTCCGAGAAAAGACTCTCTCGCTCGGTTTCACGCACGCGCTGGAGGACGATGTGCTTGGCGGTCTGGGCCGCGATGCGCCCCAGGTCGTCGAGCGGCACCTTCGTCTCAACCTCCTCGCCCACGGAAGTTCCGGCCTTCAGTTTTCTGGCTTCCGCGAGGCCCAGCTCGTCCGGGGTGGCGGGCCTGCCTTCCACCACGAGGCGCTTGATGGATACGTTGAGGCTCCCGTCCTCGCCCACCGTAACGATGACGCGTTCCGGGGAGATGCCGAGCGCCTTGCGCGCGGCCGAAAGCAGGGCCGCCTCGATGATCTCCTTTACCATCTCGCGGCTCATGCGCTTGCCGCGCTGGAGCCCCTCGAGCGCCTCGAAGATGTTCGGTTTCATCTCTTCCCTCCGGGCAGGAACAGGTCCACTTCCTTCCGTGCCGAAGCCACCGAATCGAGCGGCAGGGACAGGGCCTTACCGCCGGGCAGTTCCAGCGTCAGCCCGGACTCGCCGGCCGCGCGCAGGACTCCCGTCACGGGGCCGCCCTCCCGGGGCGTCACCCTCACGAGGGTTCCCACGGCGCGGACAAAATCGGGGAGGGTGCGCAGGGGCCTGGTCAGGCCCGCCGAGGCAACCTCGAGGCTGTAGCGCTCCGGGATGAAGTCGACGGTGTCCAGCACGCGCTCGACCGCGCGGGAAACCGCCTCGCAGTCGGCCAGCGCGGTCGGTGCACCCGGCCGTTCGATGGTCAGCCGGAGAACGCGCCGCGGGCCCTCCCTGACGAACCTTACGTCCAGCAAGTCGACTCCTTCCGCCGCCGCCAGCGGGCGGGCGATGTCCAAAACCCTTTCCTCTATGTCCATTTCGTCCCCCGTCAGACCCCCAAAAAGAAAGAAGGCGGGGCGGGGCCCCGCTCTTCCGTAATTCGCATACATCTTACATGGGAAGGTCGGCTTCTTCAACGGTTTTCCCTTGATAAATCGTCACTTGGGCCGGGGAAGGCCGTATGGGGGGGCGTCTCCGGTTTGATTTCGCGCTGATTTCCTGTTCCAATAATGAAATAAGCGTTATTTTTGGGCTTGGCAAGTAAGTGAAACAACAAGGAGGTAAGCGATGCGCAAAAGCAAGATGGTCCTGCTGGCAGCAGCGGTAGCGGTCGGCCTTGCGGCCCCCGCCATGTCCGCGGAGCATGCCGGTATCGGCCTGAACTGGGGAATTGGTCCCATGATTAGGGACATCTGCATTAATAGATTGATGTTCCGACAAAAGAAAGACCTCTTGGACGCCTGAAAAACGACCGGATCAGCCGGGGGCGACGCCGCATGCGACGTACCGCCCGACGAATCGCTGCCATC